>Ga0209985_10000172_pt1 | contig 74434 bp, 74 predicted proteins | sample NOAtaG_FD_187305 | JGI IMG/M metagenome (GOLD analysis project Ga0209985, IMG submission 187305) | Freshwater lake microbial communities from Lake Erie, under a cyanobacterial bloom - NOAA_Erie_Diel6S_1000h metaG (SPAdes) (version 2) | ecosystem: Environmental > Aquatic > Freshwater > Lake ... | reverse complement strand
GGCGTGAACGACCGCCTGCGGCGCGCGGCCTTCGGCTCGGGCGCCTGAGCGGCCGGCGCCGCTTCAGGCCGCGCTCTTGCGCGTCTCCGGCAGGGTGGCGAGAAAGGACTGCACGGCCGAGAGCACTACGTCCGGGTGGTCGCGGTGCGGCGAATGCCTGCAGGCCGGGATCTTGAACAGCCGCGTGCGGATGTTGCGGCGCGCGATTTCCTCGATCTGGTAGAGCGTGCCGTACTGGTCGTCCTCGCCCTGGATGGCGAGGATGGGCGCCTTGATCAGCGGCAGTTCGGCCTCGATGCTCCAGGCGCGGAAGTCGGGATGGAGCCAGATGTCGTTCCAGCCGCGAAACGCGCCTTCGGCATCGTCATGGTGCCTGGCGAGCTTCTGCGGCAGGTCGGTGGTCTCCCACGCGGTGCGCGCCTCGATGATGCTGGCGATCGAGATGTCCTCGACCTTCACGTGCGGCGCCATGGCGATCACGCCGGTGGCGGGATGGCGGCTCGCGTACAGCAGGGCGATGGTGCCGCCGTCGGAGTGGCCGAACAGCACCGGACGCTCGATGCCGAGCGCGGCCAGCAGGGCAGGCAGCACCTCGAAGGCTTCGCGGTGCATGAAGTCGGGCCGGCGCAGGTTGCGCCGCGGGCCGGCCGGGTCGTCACCGTCCGGCAGCGGGTCCGACTTGCCGTAGCCGCTGCGCGAATACGCGATCACCGTGTGCGCGGTGCTGGCGGCCACCCGCGCCGGGAAGTCGCGCCACATCGACACCGACCCGAGACCCTCGTGCAGCATTACCACGGTGGCGCGATTGCCGGCGCCGGAATGGCGCGTGTATTCGATGCTGGTGCCGAGAACGTCGATGAAAGGCATGGGGCGGGCGGCGCGCGGGGCGTGGTCGCGGGCCGGCAGCTCACGCCGCGCGGCCCGGGTTCAGTAGGTTTCCAGGTGCAGGCGGCCGTCTTGCTTCAGGCCGGCCGCCAGCGCTTCCCAGTCGCCGCCGGATTGTACGGCCACGTCGCGCAGGGCCAGGAGCACGCCTTCTTCCATGCTCTTCAGACCGCAGACATAGAAATAAGTGTTGCGATCGGCCAGCAGCGGCGCTAGGTCGGCGGCGCGCTCGCGCATGGCGTCCTGCACATAGCGCTTGGGCTTGCCCGCCGCGCGCGAGAAGGCGAAATTGATGTCGATGAAGTCCTTGGGCAGGTTCTGCAGCGGGCCGAAGTAGGGCAGTTCCTCCTTGGTGCGCGCGCCGAAGAACAGCGTCAGCTTGCCGCCCTCGAACTTGCCGCTGTTGCGCAGCCGCCGGCGCCATTCGGTCATCGCGCGCATCGGCGCGCTGCCGGTGCCGGTGCAGATCATCACGATGTTCGAGCGCGGGTGGTTGGGCATCAGGAAACTGGTGCCGAACGGCCCGGTCACCTGCACGGTGTCGCCTACCGCCAGGTCGCACATGTAGTTCGAGGCGACGCCGCGCACCGGGTTGCCCTGGTGGTCCTCCAGCACCCGCTTGATGGTCAGCGCCACGTTGTTGTAGCCGGGGCGTTCGCCGTTGCGCGGGCTGGCTACCGAGTACTGGCGCACGTGGTGGGTGCGGCCGCTGGCGTCGTTGCCGGGCGGGATGATGCCGATCGACTGGCCTTCAAGCACCGGGAAGGGTGTGGCGCCGAAATCGAGCACGATATGGTGGGTGTCGTATTCCTTGCCCACCTCAGTGACCCGGACGTTGCCTACCACGGTGGCGGTGACGAACTTTTCCGCGGCCTTGGGGCCGTACAGGTTGGTGTACGGATGCGCGGCCGACCAGGGCGGCAGGGTGGCGCCGAAGCGCGCGCTGTTGAAGGCCGGCGCCACCGCGGCGCCGGCGTCGGCATGGCTGTCCTGCACCGGCGCCGGCGCGGCCATGTCAGCAGGCGGTGCGCCGGCGGCGCCGAACGACTCGACGGGCACCTCGGCCGGCAGCTCGTCCCATTCCAGTTGCGCCTCGATGGTGTAGGCCGCCACCCGCGGCAGGGTGCGCCAGTTGTCGATCGAGCCGGTCGGGCAGGGCGAGATGCAGTCCATGCACAGGTTGCACTTGGACGCGTCGACCACGTAGTTCCGCGAATCGTGGGTGATGGCCTGCACCGGGCAGATCGATTCGCAGGTGTTGCAGCGGATGCAGATCTCCGGGTCGATCAGGTGCTGCTTGATGAGGGCGGGGTCGGCCGGTGCGTTCATGATTGTCTCCTGGTGGCTTTCATGTTCCGTCTGCCATGTCGGCACACCGCCGGTACCGCGTGGAAGCGATGCCGGCGGTGCCGCTGCGACTCGTCAATTGAAGCGCACGTACTCGAAATCGACCGGCTGGCGGTTGATGCCCATCACCGGCGGCGCGATCCAGTTGGCGAACTTGCCCGGCTCGACCACGCGGCCCATCAGGGACTGCACATAGGCGCGGTCTTCCGCGGTGGGCAGCCACTCGCCGATTTTGGCGTTCCATTCGGCTTCCGAAACGACACGGCCGTCGGGCGACACCTTGATGCCCTTGAGCGCGCCGATGTTGCGGTGGAAGGCCTTGTGCGGCACCTTGAGGCGGAACGGGATGCCGGCCTTATCGATCACCTTGTTCCAGCGCTCCACGCCGGCGACCGAGTCCTTGATGTAGTCGTCGCGCAGCACTTCGTTGAGCGCATTGAGCATCGGCACTTCCTTTTCCGACAGCGTGCCGTTGGCGACCTGCAGGATCTTGTAGGACTGGCCGCGCAGCTGATGGTCGTCGGTGCGCTTGCCCTCCTCGTACCGGCCTTTCAGGCCGGTCGAGTAGAAGGTGGCGGCGTTGCTGGACTCGTCCGCCCCGAACAGGTCCACGGTGACCGAGAAGTGGAAATTCAGGTAGCGCTGCAGGGTCGGCAGATCGATCACGCCGGCGGCGCGCAGCTTTTTCGGGTCGTCGGTCTTGAGCTCGTTCATCATCTGGCAGGTGCGCTGCACCACGCGCGAGACGCCCGACTCGCCCACGAACATGTGATGCGCCTCCTCGGTGAGCATGAACTTGGTGGTGCGGGCGAGCGGGTCGAACGCCGACTCGGCCAGCGCGCACAACTGGAACTTGCCGTCCCGGTCGGTGAAATAGGTGAACATGAAGAAGGACAGCCAGTCTGGCGTCTTCTCGTTGAAAGCCTCGAGGATGCGCGGGTTGTCCTCCTGGCCGCTGCGGCGCTCCAGAAGCGCCTCGGCTTCCTCGCGGCCATCGCGGCCGAAGTGCTTGTGCAGCAGGTACACCATGGCCCACAGGTGGCGACCTTCCTCGACATTGACCTGGAACAGGTTGCGCAGGTCGTACTGGCTTGGGGCGGTGAGACCCAGGTGGCGCTGCTGCTCGACCGAGGCCGGCTCGGTGTCGCCTTGCGTCACGATGATGCGGCGCAGGTTGGCGCGGTACTCGCCGGGCACGTCCTGCCAGGCCTTCTCGCCCAGGTGGTCGCCGAAGTGTATCTTGCGCTCGGCATCGCCCGGGTTGAGGAAGATGCCCCACCGGTAGTCAGGCATCTTGACGTGCCCGAACTGCGCCCAGCCTTGCGGATCGACGCTCACGGCCGTGCGCAGGTAGACGTCGAAATCGTTGGAGCCGTCCGGCCCCATGTCGTCCCACCAGCTGAGGAAGTTGGGCTGCCATTGTTCGAGCGCGCGCTGCAGCGTGCGATCTTCGGAGAGGTTGACGTTGTTGGGGATCTTTTCGCTGTAGTTGATCGACATGATGTACTCCTTGATTGAGTGCCTGGCGATTGTCGCTGGGAAATGGTTGGGTTGCCTTAAACGCGGTTCCAGTCGAACTGGGCCTTGTCGCCCTTGCCGAACACCTTGAGCGCGCCCCTCTCGCCGACGGCGTTGGGGCGCTGGAAAATCCAGTTCTGCCAGGCGGTGAGCCGGCCGAACACGCGGGTGAACATGTTCTCGGGGCCGTTGAAGCGCAGGTTGGCTTCCATGCCGGTCAGCGCGTCGGGCGACATCGCCGCGCGCTCCTCGAGCGCGATGCGGATCTCGTCGGTCCAGTCGATGTCGTCGGGGTTGGAGGTCACCAGGCCGAGCGCGAAGGCGGCATCGGCGTCGAGCGCCTGGCCGGCCCGGGCGCGGACGGCGTCGAGCGCCGGCGCTTCGTCGTAGAAGCGGCGTTGCAGGCGCGATTGGCCGGTCGCCATCGGATAGAAACCGAAATTGGTGTCCGAGACGGTGATCTTCGGCGCCCGCTCGGGCGTGTCCGGCAGGGCCAGCTGGTAGCTGCGGTCGCAGGCCAGAGCCAGCTCGAGAAAGGTGCCGGCGAAGCAGGAGCCCTGGTCGATGAGCGCGAACAGGCTGCGCGAAGAGACGTCCAGGCGGCTCAGGGTACGGCGCAGCAAACCGATGGTCTCGCGTACCAGCCAGTGGTTCTTGTGGGCGACCAGCACCGCGTCCATCGCCAGCACCTGGGCGGCATCGCCCTCGGTGCGCAGGATCCAGGTGCCGATATCGAGCTCGTTGGTGCGCATCGAGAGGATCGCATCTTCGAGTTCACGTGCCAGGGCCAGCGGATACCAGTCGGCCCCCGCGGCTTCGATGGCGGCGATTTCGGCTTGCACCGGGGCGGTGGGCGCCTTGACGACGAAGGTCGCGAGGCGCTTGGCGCGGTCGATGTCCACACGCACATGGCCATAGGCAAGACTGTCGGCGGCGACCGTGCGTTGCAGGGGCGTCAGGGCCACGCCCTTGGCGTCGGCCGGGCGGTCGCTTTTTTCCGCCAGCTCGAGTGCGCGCTTCTTCACCGTGGCGGCGAAGACAGCGGGCTTGGCGATTTCATCGACCAGGCGCCAGTCCTTGGCCTTCTTGCCGCGCACGCCTTCGGTGGTGGTGCAGAAGATGTCGGCCAGGTCATGGCGCACGTGGCGCTTGTCGGTTACGCGGGTGAGTCCGCCGGTGCCGGGCAGCACGCCGAGCAGCGGCACCTCGGGCAGGCTCACGGCCGAGGAGCGGTCATCGACGAGGATGATCTCGTCGCAGGCCAATGCCAGTTCGTAACCGCCGCCGGCGCAGGCGCCGTTGACGGCCGCGAGGAATTTCAGGCCGCTGTATTTGGAGGAGTCCTCCAGCCCGTTGCGGGTTTCATTCGTGAACTTGCAGAAGTTCACTTTCCAGCCGTGGCTGGAGGTGCCCAGCATGTAGATGTTGGCGCCGGAGCAGAACACCTTGTCCTTGGCGCTGGTGATGACCACGGTGCGCACTTCGGGATGCTCGAAACGGATGCGGTTGATCGCGTCGTTGAGTTCGATGTCGACGCCCAGGTCATAGCTGTTGAGCTTGAGCTTGTAGCCCGGCTTCAACCCGCCGTTTTCGTCGAAATCCGCCGCCAGCGTGGCGATGGCGCCGTCGAAGGACAGCTTCCAGTGCTTGTAGAGGGAAGGATTGGTCTGGTAGTCGACGGTCTGCGGGTGGCTCACGATGGGTCTCCTTGAATGGGTTGCGGCGTCGGGTTGGATGCGGGGCCGGTGCTGGTGGTCAGGGTTTCAGCGTGGTTTCAATCACGATGTGTGCATAATATTGCCTGTAATTTTTCGTGTCAAGCAATTTATTGCATATCACATCGCATATATTTTGATCCTGGCTCCGCGCCCGTTTTTCCTTCCCGATTTCTGAAGGCGTGCAGTGCCCGGATTCGGCTTCCCGTCAGGCGGGCAACCGCAGCGCACCGCGCGCCACCTGCCGCAGCAGGGCGAACGAATCGGTCAGCGACTGCGCGCTGGTGTTCACGGTGAACTCCGCCTTGGAATAGAAGGCGGCACGTCCGGCCAGGATGCGTTTCAGGTCTTCCATGGCTTCGGCGCTGGCCGCCATCGGCCGCATGTCGCCCTGGGCGGCAACGCGCTGCATGTGGTCCTCCGGCTCGGCTTGCAGCCAGATGGTGGTGCAGTGGGCGAGCAGCAGGTTGAAGGTGGCGGCGTCGGACACCAGGCCGCCCGGGATGGCGAGCACCGCCTCGCTGTGGATCTGTATCGCTTCCTCGAGGGCGCGGCGTTCGTAGCGACGGTAAGCGTTCTGTCCGTAGAGCGCCTGGATTTCGGCCACCGAACAGCCGGCGAATTGCTCGATGTCCTGCGACAGTTCGACGAAGGGGAAGCCGAGGTCATCGGCCAGCATCTGGCCGAGTGTCGACTTGCCTGCCCCGCGCAGGCCCACCAGGGCAAGGCGCGAACTGCGCTGCGCGTTGCCCCCTCCTGTGCCGAACAATTCACCGACGGCGATGCGCGCACGCCGGAGTTCGGCTTCGTCCCGGCGCTCCAGCAGTTCGCGCAACAGCAACCACTCGGGTGACGACGTGGTGACGTCACCGATGAGTTCGGCCAGGGGGCAATGCAGCGCCTCCGCCACCTGCACCAGCACGATGATGGAGGCGTTGCCGACGCCGTATTCGAGGTTGGCCCAGTGGCGCTCGGACACGCCGGCCGCTTGCGCGGCGGCCTTGCGTGTCATGCCGCGGCGTACGCGCAGTGCGCGCACGCGCTCACCGAGCGCGACGAGGAACGGGTGCTTTTCGCTTTCGTCAGGCTGCCTGGCTGAAGGATTCATGGGCGGATGCGGTCCCCTGGCGAGCCGCCTGGCCTTGGGGGGAGCGGAACGTGGCGTGTCGGTATGGAATGAAGGTTTCGAAACATGCAATATATTGCTTGACATCAAGTTTTTTGCGCTTTATAGTTCATGGAAGCACAATAATTCATATCCCGGTTTTTCACAAGGCCTCCCAGATATCCCGGCTGCGTGCATCCCAGGGCTCGGCGGAAACCATTGCGACAAGGCTGCCTGCAACCTACTACCCATGATCGGAGTTGCTTGACATGTCCCCTTCGGAATTCAAGGATCAAATCGCCGCGGTGAGCGCGCAGATCGGCGGCCGGCCGCTCGACGCCAACCTCGAGGCCTGGCTGAACGCCGAGCACGGTGCGGGCAGCGCCACCTACGCGCGCCTGAAAAGTGCCTGCGAGGCGGGTGTCGCCGAGGGCTGGCTGTGCGACCGTGAAGGCGGGGGCATCAGGTACGGCCGGGTCTGCAAGCCGGCGCCGGAGTTGCACGGCTTCTCCGTCGATGTCGTGGACATGCAGGACATCGCCGGGCCGCACCACATCCACCCGAACGGCGAGATCGACCTGATCATGCCCCAGGAAGGCAACGCCACGTTCGACGGCCGGCCCGCCGGCTGGCTGGTGTACGCCCCGGGCAGCGCGCACCGACCCACCGTTGCGCAGGGCCGCGCGCTGGTGCTCTACCTGCTGCCCGAAGGCCGGATCGAATTCACCCGCTCCACCTGACCCCGAAAGAAAACGACAACCCCTGAGGAGACCGCGATGACCCTGAATGACATCCCCGCCCCGGAGGCGCGTTTCAACTTCGCCCGGCACCTGATCGAGCGCAACGCCGGGCGCGCCGCCAAGACCGCCTTCATCGACGATTACGGCACCCTGAGCTACGGCGACCTGGCCGAGCGCGTTCGCCGGGTCGCCGCCGCCCTGCTCGCCGCCGATGTGCGCCGCGAGGAGCGGGTGCTGTTGCTGATGCACGACTGCGCGGACTGGCCGGTCGCGTTCCTGGGCGCCCTGTACGCCGGCGTGGTTCCGGTCGCGGTCAACACGCTGCTGACCGCCGAAGACTATGCCTTCATGCTCGAGAACAGCCGTTCCCGGGCGGTGTTCGTTTCCGGGGCCTTGCTGCCGGTGCTGGAGGCCGCGCTCGCCCTGGCGCCCGCGGGCGTCAGGGCCGAGGTTGGAACCATCATCGTCTCGCATCCGGCGGCGGGGACGGCGCTCCCCGCGAATGCGCGGGATCTCGAGGCCTGCATCGCCGCGCAGGCGCCGCTCGCGGAGTGCGCCGCCACCGGTCCCGACGAACCGGCCTTCTGGCTCTACTCTTCCGGCTCGACCGGCCGGCCCAAGGGCGCGGTGCATACCAACGCCAACCTGTACTGGACTGCCGAGCTGTACGGCACGCGCCTGTTGCAGATCAGGGAGAGCGACACCTGCTTTTCCGCCGCCAAACTGTTCTTCGCCTATGGCCTGGGCAACGGCCTGTCGTTCCCGATGAGCGTGGGCGCGACCACGGTCCTGATGGCTGAACGCCCGACCCCTGACGCCACCTTCAAGCGCTGGATCGAGCACAAGCCGACGATTTTCTTCGGGGCGCCCACCGGATTCGCCGGGATGCTCGCCTCGCCTAATCTGCCGGCCCGGAACCAGGTGGCGCTGCGCATGGTCTCCTCGGCGGGCGAGGCGCTGCCGGCGGAACTCGGCGAGCGCTTCACCGCACACTTCGGCGTTGAAGTCATCGACGGCATCGGTTCGACCGAGATGTTGCATGTCTTCCTGTCGAACGCGCCGGGCCGGGTGCGCTACGGCACCACCGGCTGGCCGGTGCCCGGCTACGAGATCGAGCTGCGCGGCGAGGATGGTCGGGTGGTGGCGGACGGCGAAACCGGCGACCTCTACATCAAGGGCCCGAGCGCCGCGCTGATGTACTGGGGCAACCGCGACAAATCGCGCGACACCTTCCAGGGCGCATGGACCAAGAGCGGCGACAAGTACGTACGCAACGAGGACGGCAGCTACACCTACTCCGGCCGCAGCGACGACATGCTCAAGGTCAGCGGAATCTACGTCTCGCCGTTTGAAGTGGAAGCCACCGTCGCGCAGCATCCCGCCGTGCTCGAGGCCGCGGTCATCGGCGTCACCGACGCGGAAGGCTTGACCAAAACCAAGGCCTTCGTGGTGCTCAAACCCGGGCAGACGGCGAGCGACGCGGAACTCAAGGCCTTTGTCAAGGACCGGCTCGCCCCCTACAAATACCCGCGCTTCATCGAGATCATTGCCGAGCTGCCGAAGACGGCCACCGGCAAGATCCAGCGTTTCAAGCTGCGCGACATCGAATCCAGGCGCTGACCCGGGAAAACGCATCATCACAACCGATCGAATCCGGGGCCGGCTGGACGGGACCCTGGCGTTCCCCTTGCGGGCGCCTTCGGACCGCGCCGTGGTCCTGCAAAAAGGCGTGGTGGCCCTCACCGGCGCGCCGCGCATGCTCGGCGCCGCTGGCCTGCGCCGGCGTCACCACCTACAGTGCGCTGCGCAAGTTCGGCGCGCGCCTGACGACCGACCCGGTGGTCATCATCGGCGCGGGCGGGCTCGGGCTGATGGCCCTCGAGGTGCTCAGGGCGATGGGCGGGCGGGGGACGATCGTGGTCGATATCGATCCCGCCAAGCGCGCCGCCGCGCTGGCCGCGGGCGCGCTGGCGGCGGTCGATGCCCGGGCGCCGGATGCGGCGCAGCAGATCGTCGCGGCCACCGGCGGCGCGCGTGCGGTGCTCGACTTGGTCGGCGCAACGTCCACGGTCAGCCTGGCCATCGCGGCCAGCGCGCGCGGCGGCCATGTGGTCGTGTGCGGCCTGATGGGCGGCGACATCACGCTGGCCCTGCCGGTGATCCCGATGCGGCCGTTGACCCTGCAGGGCAGCTATGTCGGCACCCTGCAGGAACTCGGCGAACTGGTCGCGTTGGCGCGCTCGCGCGGCATGCGGCCGATCCCGGTCACGCGCCGGCCGCTCGAGGAGGCCAACGCGGCCCTCGACGACCTGCACCACGGCCGCGTGGTGGGCAGGACCGTGCTCATCCCCTGACCGGCACGATGGCCTACGCCCTGCGCGACGGCGCGCGCATCTACTGGACCGCCCTCGGCAAGGGGGACCCGCTGGTGCTCATCATGGGCCTGGGCTGCAGTTCGGCGATGTGGTTCCGGATGGCGCCGCTGCTGGCGCGGCGCCACCGGGTGATCCTGCTCGACAACCGCGGCGCGGGGCGCACCGAGAAGTCCCATTTCATCGTGCACAGCGTGGCCGCCATGGCCGAGGACGTCGGCGCGGTGCTTGACGCCGCCGGCGTGGAGAGCGCCCATGTGGCGGGGTTCTCCATGGGCGGCATGATCGCCCAGCAGTTCGCGCTCATGCACCCGCGGCGGGTCCGCTCGCTGGCGCTGCTGGCGACCCACTGCGGCCGGCCGTTCGCGGTCATGGCCGAGGACGACGTGGTGCGCCTCTTGCTCGCCAAGGGCGATTTGACGGCCGAGCAGGCGCTCGAGGCCATGCGCCCCTTCACCTACGCGGCGCGCACCCCGCAGAGCCTGATCGAGGAGGACAGCCTGGTACGCCTGGCGCATTATCCCGACCGGCGCAACTACCAGGCGCAGCTGTTCGGCATCATGGCCTGGACTTCCTGGCACGCGCTGCCGGCCCTGGCCTGCCCGGCGCTGGTGCTGCACGGTCTGGAGGACCGGCTGATCCCGCCCGAGAACGCGCGCCTGCTGGCGCAGCGCATCCCGCAGGCCCGGCTGGTGGAACTCGATCACGCCAGCCACTGGCTCATGACCGACCAGCTCGAGCGCAGCCTCGGGGCGTTGTTCGATTTTCTCGCGCCGTTCAGGCGTTCGCGCGCGGCGCGCGGGTGAGCGGGCCTGGCCGCCCCGGGGCCCGCCCGCTGCCGGCGGGCCCCGCCGATGGCGCTATCATCGGGCTCCCCAACTTCGAACCAAGGAGCCCGCCGTGCCCGCCCAAGCCCACAATCCGCCCGGCCTGTCGATGCCGGCCGGCTACTCGCATATCACCATCGTTCCCGCCGGCCGGCAGGTGCATGTGTCCGGGCAGGTCGCCCTCGACGCGGCGCGCGAAATCGTCGGGCGCGGCGACCTGGCCGCGCAGGCCGAGCAGGTGTACGACAACATCGAGGCGGCGCTCGCCGGCGCCGGCGCCCGGCTGACCGACGTCTTCAAGGTGGTGACCTATGTGGTCGACCTGACACCGGAGAAGGCGGCCGTGGTGCGGGCCGTGCGCAATCGCCGCCTTGGCGCGGGCCCCTATCCGGCCGCCACCATGGTGGGCGTCACCGGCCTGGTGGACCCGGCATTCCTGATCGAAGTGGAAGTCATCGCCACGCTCGATTAGCATTCCCCCGGTGCAGGCTGCGCGGGACAGCCGGCCGGCGCGCTGATTGTCGCGAGCGCGCCGGCCGAGGCCTCCCGCGGAGGCCTGCCCGGGCCGCCCGCGACCGCCAGCGCGCGGAGAAGTGTTGTTTATCGGGTCTGCGGCACACTTATTTCTCCCCGGTGACCGAAATGTCTTGCATATCCGGTCCCCAGTGCCCATATTGCTCTGGCGATATTCAAGAAGTGTTGTTGTTGCTGTCTGGTTCAGTACCAGTCGTCTTCGGTTCGGTATTTTTCCCTTCATCACCCCGCCGTCTTGACCTTCGCCCTCCCGGGGCACGTCCCCTTTTCAATTTTCAAGGAAGTTCAAGTCATGGCAACAGGTACAGTGAAGTGGTTCAACGACGCCAAGGGTTTTGGTTTCATCACGCCGGATGGCGGCGGTGAGGACCTTTTCGCGCATTTCTCCGCGATCCAGGGCAGCGGTTTCAAGAGCCTCAAGGAAAACCAGAAGGTCAGCTTCGACGTCACCACCGGCCCCAAGGGCAAGCAGGCGGCGAACATCCGCGAACCCGAGTAGTCTTGGCGCGGCTGAAGTTCAGCTCAAAAGGCCCGGCTTCAAGCCGGGCCTTTTGCTTTATGGCTGCATTGCGCCTGCATTGCGCCTGCATTGCGGCGGCATGCGGGCGCGGCGGGTGAGCGCCGCGTGTCCGGCCGGAGGCGCGCTGCGCTGCCCGCAGCGCTACATGGCGCAGCGAAAACCGATGTTGTGGTGTCCAGCGCGTGGCGCGCGCGACAGGTTGCGGCCGCGCTGGGTGGTGGTCAATTCCTCGGCCGGCGAATCATGCCCGCCGCCACGGGTGGCGCGCACGCCATCGGCCTGCGGGTCTTCGCGCCCGTCGTCGGGGCGCCAGGGATAAGGACGGTACAGGCTAGATGCCCATTCCCACTGGTTGCCCGCCATGTCGAGCGCGCCGTACGGGCTGGCCCCCGCCGGCAGCGCATCGACGGCGACGGTCTGCGTCCAGCCCGCCCCGAATCGGGCGCGGCGCGCATCGGGGGCCTCGTTGCCCCACGGGTAGCGCCGGCCGTCGGTGCCGCGGGCGGCCTTTTCCCATTCGGCTTCGGTTGGCAGGCGCTTGCCTTTCCAGGCGCAGTAGTCGCGCGCCCCGGCCCAGGTGGCCTCGTTGACCGGATGCCGCTCCAGGCCGGCGTCGGCGCGCCAGCGCCCATCGACGCGATGGATGCGCGCGTCGGCGTCGTCATCGTCGTAGCGCCGGTAGGGCTGCCCGGCGCGCATGCCGCGCGCGCCGTGGGCCTCCAGAAAGGCCGCGAAGTCCGCATTGGTGACCGGCAGCCTGTCGATGCGGAAGCGCGCGAGCTCGACCCGATGGGCGGGCCGTTCGTCCGCGGGGCCGTCGTCGCTGCCCATGGTGAACGGCCCGGCCGGCACCTCGACCATCTCCTGCACATCGGCGCCGGCAGCGGCGCACACCAGCCATAGCAGCAATGCCGCGGCCTTGCGCATGGTGCCTCAGGCAGGCGCTGCTTCGGACGCGTCGAAGTCGAGTTCGACGCGCGCGCCGTTCGGGTCATGGAAAAACATCTGCCACTGGCCGTCCGGCATGTTCGCCAGGCGTCGCAGGTCGTACCTGATGCCGCGCCCGGCGAGGCGCCTGGCCGTGGCCGGCAGTCCGGAGGCTGTGAAAGCCATGTGGTCGATCACGCCCGCATGCAACTCCGCGCGGGTCTTGCCGCCGATCACGTGCAGGATGGCGGTGTCGCCCGCATACAGCCACAGGCCGGGAAAGGTGAAGGGCGGGCGCCAGCCGACATGGAGGTCGAGCAGTTCGCAGTAGAACTCGCGCGTGGCCTCCACATCATCGGTCAGGATGGTGAAGTGGTTCATCGCATGGATGGCCATGAGAATGTCTCCCCGGGATCTGTTTTCGCAGGCGCCATCATGCCAAAGGCCGGCCCGATGCGCAGCGCACCCCGGCGGCCGGCGCCGGCTACACTTGTGCCTGCCCGTCATCCATGACCCATTGGCGCATCGCCGGCCGCAGCCCGCTCACCATGACCCATTCCAGCCCCCTGATCCCGTCCACGCGCGGCCTGGACGCGCTGCTCGGCATCGCCGGAACGCTGGGCGCCGAACCCGCCTGCGACCGGTTCATCTTCCTGCGCCACGGCCAGACCGCGCGCAACGCCTCGCGCATTTTCCAGGGGCCGGACGAGCCGCTCGACGCCACCGGCGAGGCGCAGGCCGTGCGCGCCGCCGACATCCTGGCGGGCGAGACATTCGCCAGCATCGTCTGCAGCGACATGCGGCGCGCCCACCATACCGCGCAGACCGCCGCGGCGCGCCATGGCATCACGCCGCTGACCTGCGCAGGCTTGCGCGAGCGCAATTTCGGCGCACTGGTGGGCACGTCCTCGCGGGAACTCGACTGGACCTGCGATCCCGCCGGCGGCGAGTCGCTCGAGGCCTTCGTCAAGCGCGCCCGGGCCGCCCTGATCGAGGCATGGGCGCACCCGCCCACCGCGCTGATCGTGGCGCACGGCGGCATCTTCTACGTGCTCGCCGGCTTGCTCAGGGTACCGGTCAGTACGGCCTACTACGGCAATGCGCTGCCGCTGCGTTTCGTGCGCGCCGGGACGGGGTGGCAGGTGATGCCGCTCGATGCCGCCGCGGCCGGGGAGTCGAACATCGCCTGAGTGAACATACGAGGCGGCCCGTGCGCAGTGTCGTATAGTGCGGGCCGCCCAACCTGCCGCCCCCGGGGTATGCCATGCAACTGAAGATGTCGGAGAATTCGCTGTTCGCGGTGCTGCTGCGCTCGCCGTGGTGGATCAGCTTCGGCCTGGCCATCGCCATCGGCGCCGGCACCTATGCGATCTTTCCCAAGGACATGGCGTCCTTGGCCCCGTTTGTCGGCCTGCCGTTCATCGTGACCGGCGGCATCGCCGCCTGGCGCCAATTGCGCGTGCCAGGCCATGCGCGCGTGGCGGCCACCCTGCAGGCGGTCGAGGCGATGGCCTGGCGCGAGTTCGCCGAGGTCATCGAGGCCGGGTTGCGGCGCGGCGGATATCAGGTGGAACGCATGGACGGCGCGGCCGACTTCCGGGCCGTCAAGGGCGGGCGCGTGACGCTGGTGTCGTGCAAGCGCTGGAAGGCCGCCAGCCTGGGCATCGAGTCCCTGCGCGAACTCGAGGCGGCGCGCCGCAAGGCCGAGGCGTGGGACAGCATGGTCGTCTCCATCGGCCGGGTGTCGGACAATGCGCGCAGCTTCGCCAGGGACCACGGCATGAAGATCCTGCAGGGGGTGGAGCTCGCGCAACTGCTACCGCCGGCGCTGCTCAAGGCCGGGGCCAGGGATTGACTCCGGGCCGCATGCGCGCGGGGCAGGACGGGCTGGTCGCAGCGAACCGCCGCGGCATCCTGTGCATGGCCGGGGCGATGTCCTGCTTCGTGGTCAACGACGCGTTCGTCAAGTATGTGAGCCAGAGTGTGCCGATCGCGCAGATGGTCTTCGTGCGCAGCGTCTTCGTGACGTTCATCATCCTAGCCATCGCCCGCTCCACCGGGGCCACCGCGCGCATCGGCGATGCGGCGCGTCCGCGCGTCCTGGTGCGCGCGGTCATCGATGCTTCGGCGACACTCATGTACCTGGCTGCGCTGGTGCATTTGCCGATCGCCAATGCCACCGCCATCAATCTCGCAGCGCCGCTGTTCATGACGGTACTGGCGGTCGTGTTCCTGCGCGAGCAGGTCGACCTGGCGCGCTGGCTGGCCATTGTGGCCGGGTTCGTGGGCGTCGTACTGATCATCCAGCCGCGCGCCGCCGGCTTCAATGCCTGGGCCGTGCTGATCCTGGCGGCGACCCTGCTGCATGCCATCCGCGACCTGCTCACGCGCGGCATCCCGCGGGGCATCCCGTCCATCCTGATCACCTCGGCGGCCACGGTGACGGCCAGCGTGATGTCGGGCATCTGGACCCTGACCCAGGGCTGGCGACCGATCGGCGGCGCCGAGCTTCTGCTGGTGGGCTGCGCCGCGGTGTTCGTCTCGGCCGGCTTCTATCTCATCGTGGCGAGCATGCGGCAGGGGGAAATGTCGGTCATCGGCCCGTTCCGCTACACCGGCCTCCTGGTGGCGCTGGTGCTGGGCTTCACGGTCTGGGGAGACATACCCAACCCGCTGGCATGGGCCGGCATCCTCCTGATGCTTGCTTCCGGCATCTACATCCTGGTGGGCGAGCGGCGCCGCGCGCGCTCGGAGCGCTGAGCGTCCTTGGGGCCGAGCATGTCGACGACATCCTCGGCGCTGATGCGCAGGGTCGAGAGCACGAATTTTTCATGCGTCAGCCACTCGCTGGTGAGGCTGCCCCCCGCTTTGAGGGTGGCGACCTGCTCGGCCAGGATGCCGACGGCAAGCAAGGCCGGGGCCGCGTGTCGCGCTTCGCCGGTGCGTCCGGCCACCTGCTCGACATTGTGGTGGAACAGGATGCTGTAGGTGAGGGCCTCGGGCAGCATCCAGCTGCGTGCCAGCGCATGGCCGACGCGGGCGTGGTGGAAGCCGTACTTGGCCTCTTCAGCCGCCAGCAGGGCCGGTCCGGGCGCTTCTGCATGGGCATCCAGAAACGGGCCGTAGTCGGGAAAGCGGCTGATCATCACGGCGATGCCGCAGTTGCGGAACAGGGCATAGGTGTGGGCCTCGTCCCGGCCGCAGCCGCGCGTGCGCCCGGCCACGGACGCGGCCGCCAGGGCGACGCTGGAGGACTGGTCCCAGAAACGCTGCATCAAGACTCCGGAGCCGGCGGGGAACGCCTGGCGCAGCATCAGCCCGTTGATCAGGTTCACCGCCGCATGGAGGCCCAGGATGGCCAGCGCCTGCGGCACATCCCCGGCCTTGCGTGAAAGCCCGTAGAGCGGCGAGTTGACGGCGCGCAGGGTGGCGGCGGCCAAGCCGGCATCCCGGTTGATCAGACCCGCCAGCACGCGCGGTTCGGGGTCGTCCTTGCGGGCTTCCGACAGGAAGCGCTCAAGCACGGCCGGGCAGGGCGGGATCTTGAGGTCGCGCGCCAGGCGGTCGATGGCGGCGGACGAAGTGTCAGCGATGGCAGACATTGTGCGGTAGCGAAAGGGGGGGCGCCTGCGCGGCCGGCGCGATAATACCCATTGCCGGAAATGTTATACGCCTTGCGGCGCGCCGCATCGGCCGAATAGCGGCCCGAAAGCGACGCAAGGGCCGCCTCAAGCGGCGTCAGGCGGCCTCGAAGCGGACCATCGCGTGTGCCGGCAGGCCCGGGCGTGGAGGGCCGCGCCTATGCGCCTGCATATCAACCATCCGCTGAGGGGATGGTGCCGGTGTGCGGATGCCAATACGGGAGGCGTAATCGGGGCGCCGGCATCGGCCGGCATCGCGGCGCTGCCGGCCTCGGGGCGCTATATCCTCGCGGGTGACAGGCTGCGGCCGAACGTCGCGCGCGGACCGTTTCTGCCTGTGCCGAGGATGTCGGCGACGTCCTCGGCGCTGATTTGCAGGGACGCGAGCACGAATTGCTCGTGGGTCAGCCATTCGGAGGTGAGGCTGCCGCCGGCCTCGAGATTGGCGACCTGCTCGGCCAGCAACGCCGCCGCGACCAAGGTCGGCGAGGCACGCTGCCCCTCCCCGAGGCGACCGGGCATCAGGTCGATATGGTGATGGAACAGAATGCTGTAGGCGAGGGTTTCGGGCAGGCCCCAGGTGCGGGCCAGCGCATAGCCGATGCGGGCATGGTGCAGGCCGTATTTGGCGCCTTCGGCGGCCAGCAGCGCCGGACCGGGCGTGGTGGCATGGCCAGCCAGAAACGGGCCGTAGTCGGGGAAGCGGCTGATCATCACCGCGATACCGCAGTTGCGAAACAGGGCGTAGGTGTGGGCCTCTTCACGGCTGCAGCCGGGTATGCGTCTGGCCACCGCCACCGCCGCCAGGGCGACGCCGGATGATTGATCCCAGAAGCGCTGCATCAGTGTCCCGGATGCGGCGGGAAAGGCCTGACGCAGCATCAACCCGTTGATCAGGTTCATCGTGGCATTCACCCCCATGATGGCGAGGGCCTGCTGCACGTCCTGGGCCTTGCGCGACAGTCCGTAGACCGGAGAGTTGACGGCCCGCAGGACGGCGGCAGCGAGGCCCGCATCCTGGTTGATCAGACCGGCGAGCGTGCGCGGATCGGGGTCATCCTTGCGTGCTTCGCGGACGAGGCGCTCGAGCACGGCCGGGCAGGGCGGGATCTTGAGGTCGCGCGCCAGGCGGTCGATGGCGACGGGCGAAGTGTCAGCGATGGCGGGCATGGTGCGATGGCGGAAGGCGGTCGGTGCGCGCCTGCGAGGCAGGCGCGGCTTGTCCCATTGCCTTCGATGCTACCGCTCGCGCGGCATGCCGCATTGGTCGAATAGCGCCGTGAAAGCGGCCGACCGCGCGCGGGCGCTACGGCTAGACCGGATAGATCAGCGAATTGGGGATCAATTCGCTGTCGAACACGCAGAGCTTTTCCTTGAACTTCAGGCGGCCGCCGTCGGTGACCACCGTGTCGATGTAGCGACCGACATTGAAGACCTCGGAGATCTCATTCTGCTTGGTGCGGAACACCGCGTAGTTCGCCTGGGTATGGAGCGCCTCGCCTTCGTTCTTGCGGATGAACAACCCGCTGACGATGTGGCGCTGGTAGTAGGGCTGGTGGTAGAGCGTGCTGGTGATGCCGTAGATCCGGTCCTTCAGCATGCCGCGGCTCTCGGCCATCATGGTCGAGAGCGGCAGGTTGCGGTCGAAGTTCTCGCGCGGCACCACCCGGTAGAAGCATTCGTCGGTGAACAGATCGATCCAGTCGTCATAGCGCGCTTCGTCAAGGCTGGCCGCGTAGCGCGCGTACAGATCGTCGAGTTCCAGGCGCAGTTCGATGGCCGATTTCATGCGACTAGATCCCCATGACCTTGCGGTAATAGCCGTACATGCCGCGGATCAGCGTTTCGGTCACCATGTGGTCGCTGTTGCCGGCCTCCACACCGCCCAGCTCCGCGATGGTCTGGTAGTCGGGATGCTGCGTGAAGCCCACCTGCGAGAGTTCCACCACCTCGCCGTCATCGGCGGATACCAGGCCGGCGGGACCGAACAGATTGGCCTGGCGCATGCGCCGGCGCGTCATCTCGGGGGTATCGTCCTCGAAGCCGAAATGGGTCCAGACGAAATCGAAGGCGTCCACGCCGCGCGGCACGATCTGGCGCGTCGAGACCGAATTGACGTTGTGCTGGATGATGAGCGAGGGAAAGATGGTCTGCATGCAGGCGGTAGGCACGGCATCGATGCCCAAGTCGCCGCCCTTCCACCATGCCTCCGGAACGACGTCGAGGATGCGGTCGTCCTCGAGCGCCATGTTCTCCTTGAAGCTCGCCACGCCCTGGGTCACTTCACTCTTGCCGCCGCTGTTCTTGAAGCCGATCATCGCCGCGTGGCGGCCGTGGCGGTCGGTGCGCATGTAGGCTTTCTGGTCGGCGCGCCACAGGCCGAAGGTAACGAACCAAGTGTGCAGCAGGCCCGGGTGGTAGGGGTCCTTGATGTTTTCCTGCATCAGCTTCCAGTTGCCGGGGATGCGCTGGCGCGAGTAGCCGAGGATGGTCAGCTTGCGGCCGTTGAAGGCGCGCTCGAACCAGGGTCGCACTTCGCCCAGATAGGTGTCGAAATCCTCGACCGAGTGGTCGAAGGAGGCGAACACCACGCCGCCCTTTTCGGCCACCTTGAGTTTGGTGAGGCCGTGGTCTTCTGTCCGAAAGCCCGGCGGCATCCCGCCGTTGACACGGCCGTCCTGGCGCACGCCGCGGCGGAACGGCAGTCCCTGGAGGTTGCCTTTGAGGTCGTAGCTCCACTGGTGGTAAGGGCAGATGAAGTCGCGACGGTTGCCGAAGTTCTTCTCCACGAAGGCCACGCCGCGGTGCGCGCAGTGGTTTTCCACCACGTTGATGGCGCCGTCCGCGTCGCGCACCATGATGACCTGGCGCTCGCCGACGAAGGTGCGCTTGAAGTCGCCATGGTTGGGAATCTCGGCCGCCAGCCCGACGTAGCACCAGTGGCCGCGGTAGAACAGGCGCTCGAGTTCTTCCCTGTAGAGGGCCGCGTCGGTGTACACACGGTACGGAACGCGCGAATCGCCCGGCGTGTGCCAGGCAACCGGCGCGGTCGGGGCGAAGGCGGGATCTGGTGCGTTCATGGGGTGTCTCCTGCGTACTGGCCGCGCCGGGCGGCGGGATGCGTGCCGCTGTGCCGGACTGCAAAGGCGCTAGGGTAACCCTTGTGCCGCCGGGCCGGCAATCACCGCGGCGAATATGCGGTATTTTCAAGGCCCTTGCCTTGCAGGACCGCATCATGGATCTGGCCCGCTTCGACCTCAACCTGCTGCGCGTTTTCGAGGCCCTGCACGTGCATCGCAACACATCGCTGGCCGCCGAGGCGCTCGGCGTGACCCAGCCGGCGGTCTCCAACGCGCTGCGCCGCCTGCGTCGCGAGATGGGCGACGAATTGTTCACCCGCACGCCGCAGGGCATGGCGCCGACGCCGCGCGCCGAGCGCCTGGCGGGCAGCATCGCCCAGGCCATGGGCGCGCTGCGCGAGGGCCTTGCGCCGCAGGCGCAGTTCGACCCCGCCGCCGCCAGCCGGCGCTTCACGGTATTGATGTCGGATATCGGCGAGATCGTGTTCCTGCCGGGGCTGTTGCGCTTCCTGGAGCACGCCGCCCCGCGCGCCACGCTGGAGACGGTGGCCCTGCCCGCGCGCGAGGCGCGGCTGGCCATGGAATCGGGGGCGGTGGACCTGGCGGTCGGTTTCCTGCCCGATCTCAAGACCGGCTTCTATCAGCAGCGGGTGTTTTCGCAAACCTACGTATGCATGATGCGCACCGAGCATCCGCAGGTCGGCGCGGGCATGAGCCTGAAGGCCTTCCGCGAGGCCCGCCATGCCGTGGTGTCCGCGCAGGGCACCGGCCATGGCATCGTCGAGGCGGTGTTCGAACGCGCCGGCATCGAGCCCGACGTGCGCGTGCGCCTGCCGCACTTTCTTTCCGTGCCGATGGTGATCGCCGAAACCGACCTGGTGGTCACCGTGCCGCAGCGCCTGGGCGAGGCGTTTGCCAGGATCCTGCCTGTGCGCCTGTTGCCACACCCGCTGAAGATCCCGCCCTTCCAGGTGAACCAGTACTGGCACCGGCGTTTCCATCAGGAACCCGCGAACCAGTGGTTGCGCAGCCATTTCGCGCGTCTGTTCAGGCAATAGCGCTCAGTCCGGGTCGGGCATGACGCCGGCCGGCCCGTGAAAACGGGCGAAGACCGAGCGCAGCCACCGATTGCCCGGGTCGCGGTGAAAGCGGTCATGCCAGTACAGCGCGATCGGAAAGCGCATGGCCTTCAGGGGAATCGGCCGGAATTCAATGCCGTGGCTGGTCTGGAGGGCGCGCGCCAGCATTTCCGGCATCAGGCACACCAGGTCGGTTACGGCCAGGATGGGTGCGGCTGCCATGTAATGCGGGGTGCGCAGAACGACCGGACGGTCGAGTCCCTGCTCCTTCAATTGGCGTTCCACCAGCGCGTGCCCGGTACCCAGGTATTCGATGGCGATATGCCCGGCGCGGGCGAGGTCGCCGATGCGCAGGCGTCTCGCCAGCAAAGGGTGGCCGGCGCGCATCGCGCACACATAGTGCTGGCTGAACAACTCCCGACGGTGGATGCCCGCTTCCAGCGCCGGCAGAAAGCCGACCGCAAGGTCCACGCGGCCGTCTGCCAGTTTCTGGTTGGTGGTCTCCAGCGGCGAGAGCATGGTGTGGAAGCGCACGCCGGGCGCGGTTTGCCGGCAATGCGCGATTACCGGCGCCAGCAGGGTGGCCTCGCCGATGTCGCGCATGCCGAGCACGAACTCGCGCGTCGAGGTGGCGGGATCGAAGGCCTGCACGTCCGAGAGCGAGCGCTGCACCAGCGCCAGCGCGTCGAGCAGGTAGTGGGCCTGCTGGCTGCAGAACGCGGTGGGCGCCATCTGCATGCCGGCCCGCGTGAACAGCGGGTCGGAATAGGCCTCGCGCAGGCGGGCCAGGGCGCTGCTCACCGCCGGCTGGGTGAGCGCAAGCCGATCCGCCGCCTTGCTGACCGAGCGGGTTTCCCAGATCGCTTCGAACACCCGCAGCAGGTTGAGATCCTTCATTTATCAATGCCATCAATACAAACCATTGATCGCAAAGTATAGTGAATCCGGATTTCCCGCAGCACAATGCGTTAACAAAACCGCGCCGGGTGGCTTCAACTCCCTTTTTGCCCGGCTATTCAAGGAGACAAACATGGCACTGCAGTTCCGCGGCATGCTTGCGATCGCCTGCGCGGCGTTCGCCGTCACCGGCGCGCAGGCGCAGGAAAAATTCAAGATCGGTGTCATCAGCACCATGTCCGGCCCGGCCAGCGCGTTCGGTACGGAAACCATGGCCGGGCTCAACCTCGCCCTCAAGCTGGGCGGCGGCGCGCTTGGCGGGGTACCGACGGAGCTGGTGCCGGGCGACGACCAGGCCAGGCCGGAGATCGGCAAGCAACTGGCCGACAAGATGATCAACCAGGACCGCGTCAACATGCTGGCCGGCACCATTTTCGGCCAGGTCGTTCTGGCCGTGACGCCTGCCGCGGTGGCCGCGAAAACGCCGTATGTGTCCACCGTGCCGGGCCCGTCGGACCTGGCTGGCGCCGGCTGCAACCGCTATTACTTCTCCGTGGGTTATCAGACCGACGGGCCGCACGAGGTAATGGGCAAGTACTTCACCGCCAAGAAACTCAAGAACATCTATGTGGTCGTGCCCAACTTCCCGGCCGGCAAGGACGCGGTGGCCGGGCTCAAGCGCTATTACAAGGAGCCGCTCGCCGGCGAGGTCTACACCACCGTCAACCAGCTCGACTATTCGATCGAGATCGCCGCGATCCAGGCCAAGAAACCCGAATTCGTCTATGCCTTCCTGCCCGGGGGCATGGGGATCAACTTCATGAAGCAGTACAAGCTGGCGGGCCTGTCGAAGATCTCGCCGCTGGTGGGCCCCAATTCTTCCTTCGAGGAGGACATCCTGCGCGCCGTGGGCGACTCCGCCCTGGGCGCGATGAATTCCACCAACTGGGCCCACGATACCGCCAACCCCGAGAACAAGACCTTTGTCGCGGCCTTCGAAAAGGAATACAAGCGCCTGCCTACCCTGTATGCCGCGATGGCCTACGACCTCGGCATGCTGCTTTCTTCGGCGCTGCCGACCATCAAGGGCAAGACGGGCGACAAGGAGGCCCTCACGACGGCGATCGAAAACGCCAAGTTCAGGTCGATCCGCGGCAACTTCAAGTTCAACAAGAACCACATGCCCATCCAGGACTGGACGCTGCGCACGGTGGTCAGGGATGACACCGGCCGGGTCACCAACCGGACCGTCGATCGCATCGTGGCGGGCCATATCGATTCCTATGGGCAGAACTGCGCCATGACGGCGGCGAAGTGATGGCATCGTTCAAGCTGCTCTCCTACTCTAAGGGCGGGCGTGCCACCGGCGCGGTGGTCATTGGTGGCCTGGCCTATGACCTTGCCGATGTGCGCCCTGCCACATCCACCGTGCTTGCGGTCATGGAAGACTGGTCGGCGGCCAGCGCCGACCTGCGCGCCCTGGCCGCGACGCCCACGCGCCTGGCGGGCAATACGGGGCGGCCGGTCGAGTCGCTGACCTATCTGGCGCCGGTGCTGTATCCCAACGGAATCTATTGTGCCGGGGCCAACTACCACGACCACATGGCCGAGATGGCACGCGCATTCAACCTGCCGCCGGCGCCCGACCCGCATGTGGTGGGCATGTCGCCGTGGTGCTTCATCAAGACCCCGCGCAACACCCTGGCGGGCCACGGCGCGGTGATCAGGCTGCCGCCCTATTCGAAAACGGTGGACTGGGAAATCGAGGTCGCGCTGGTGATCGGCAAGACCTGCAAGGATGTTTCGATCGAGCAGGCGATGGACTACGTGGCCTGCTACAGCATCGCCAACGACCTGTCCGCGCGCGATCACCTGCGGCGCACGGGGGCCAAGCCCAACTCCGGCTCGCCGATGGAATACGACTGGGTCAGCCACAAGAACTGGGACGGTTCCTGCCCGATGGGGCCCTGGCTGGTTCCGAAAGAGGACATGCCGGATACCAACAACCTGGCGCTGAGGCTGTGGGTCAACGACACCCTGATGCAGGATTCCTCGACCCGCCAGATCATCTTCAACGACGCGGAGTTGGTGTCGTTCATGTCGCAGCGCGTGACGCTCTTCCCCGGCGACGTCATCATCACCGGTACGCCTGCGGGCGTGGGTACGCCGCGCGGCATCTTCCTCAAGGCGGGCGACGTGGTGCGCTGCGAGGTGCAGGGGGTGGGCAGCCTCGTCAACACCATGGCGTGACCGGGGACCCTGCATGGCATATTCCGTAACCCTCAGGCCCAGCGGCCACCGCTTCGAGGTGGCCGACGGGCAGCGCATCCTCGCCGCCGGCCTGGCCGCCGGCAACTTCATGCCCTACTCCTGCAAGCAGGGGGTGTGCAATTCCTGCAAGGGCCGCATCGTCGAAGGCAAGGTCGACTACGGCGACTCGCATCCTGCCTATTTCAAGGATGAGGACCGGGCAGCCGGCTTCGCCCTGCTGTGCCAGTCCAGCCCGCTATCGGACTGCGTCATCGAGGTCAAGGAGATCGAAGGCCTGGCCGGCATCGAGACCAAGGTGGTGCCGTGCCGCGTGACGGACATCACCCCGCTCGCCCATGACGTGATCCTGCTCAGGGTGCGCCTGCCGATGAACGAGAACATGCAGTTCGTCGCCGGCCAGTACGTCGACTTCATGTTCAAGGACGGCTCGCGGCGCAGTTATTCGATTGCGGTGTCACACACCGTCGAAGGCGTGCGGGCGTTGGAATTCCACATCCGCCACCTGCCCGGCGGGGCGTTCACTGACCGCTTGTTCTCCGGCGGCGTGAAGGTCGGCGAGGTGATGCGCTTCGAAGGGCCGCTGGGCAGCTTCTACCTGCGTGAGTCGCAAAGGCCCGCCGTGTTCGTCGCCAGCGGTACCGGCTTCGGCCCCATCAAGGCCATGCTGGAGTTCGCCGCCAGGCGGCCCGATACCCGCCCCATGACGCTCTACTGGGGCTGCCGCTCCAAGCGCGACCTCTACATGATCGACCTGCCGCGCGCGTGGGAGAAGACCTTTCCCGACTTCCGCTACGTGCCGGTACTGTCCGACCCGTTGCCGGAAGACCAGTGGCAGGGCCGGACCGGCCTGGTGCACCGCGCCGTAATGGACGATTTCCCCGACCTTTCCGGCCACCAGGTATATGCCTGCGGCGCGCCGCCGATGGTCGATGCCGCGCGCCGCGATTTCATCGCCGGGCGCGCCTTGCCCGAAGATGCATTCTTCGCCGATTCCTTCCTGACCGCGGCCGACACCGCTCCCAACGCCAACCAAGGAAACCAGCCATGATTCCCGCCATCGAAAACGCCGCCTTCACGCCGCCCAACTCGGCCCAGTCGGTCATCAAGCCCTACGTGATGTCGCACGGCACGCTGGAGTGCTACAACCTCAAGGCCTCGCGCAAGTTCTACGAGGAATTCATGGGCTTCGAATGCGTGCGCCACGCGATTCCCGCGATGGTGATCCGCTGCGGCATGAAGTTCCATATCGTATGCGTCGAGGTTGGCGACAAGTTGAAGCCGGTGAACCTGCTCAACCACTGGGGCGTGGACGTCGGCTCGCGCGAGGAGGTCGACCGCTGCTGGAAGGCCGCCAACGAACTCAAGGACGTCTATGGCATCCGCAAGGTGATGCCGATCGCCGACCAGCATGGCGTGTACTCTTTTTACCTGGTCGACTGCGACCACAACTGGTGGGAAGTGCAGCACTACGACGGCTTCCAGCACGACGACATGTTCGACTTCGGCGATCGTTTTCCCATGGATGCCGGCACCGCGAGCGCCGAAGTGTCGGGCATCAAGGCCGACGAGAAGTAAGCCAGCCAAGCGGAAGACGAACATGGACAAGGCAATGCGCCGGGAGGTCGAGGCCGAGTGCGTGGCCCTGAGCCACGCCTGGGCGTACCACATCGACCACAAGCAGTACGAGGCGCTCGCCGACTTGTTCGTCCCCGACGGGGTGTTCATCCGCACCGGTGTGCGCCTGGAAGGGCGCGCGGCCATCCTCGCGGCCATGCATGCGCGCCCGGCTGAGCAGTTCACGCGGCACCTCACCACCAACCTCCACTTTACTGAAGTAACCGAAAGCCGGGCTCGGGCGACGTCCTACAACATGTCGTACTACGCGTTCCTGCCCTGCGGCCCGCCCTTTGCATACGCCCCCGAGCGCATGATGCTGCTCGATTTTGTCGACCAGTACGTGCGCACGCCGGCCGGGTGGCGGTTTGCCGAGCGGGATGCGCGAGCCGTGCTGATTCCCGAGGATCTGCGGCCGCGCTTGCCGGCTGCGGCGTTTGCGTCCCGCCAGGCCGACGCGTCAGGCCAGGGTCGCGCCCCGTCGGGCTGATTCGCCCCTGCGCCGCCGTACCGCCGTGCCGATCAGTCCCAGACCTGCCGCGAGCATGGCCCAGGTCCCGGGTTCCGGCACCGGCGCGGTTAGCGGGATCATGGTGCCGGTAAAGCTGCCGGCGCCGGTGAAGGTCAGGTCGGTCACGAATGCCGTCGGACTGTTGGGGTCGAGGTTGGCCGAAACCGGAATCCCGGTAATGCGGAAGCGGTCGACCCCGCCGCTGCCGAAGCTGTGCGCCACGCCACCCAGGATGCTGCCGGTGGCCACCCATTGCGAGCCATTCCACAGCAACAGGTTGTACTGGTTGCCCGGCGCGAGGCCGGTCGGCAGGCTCACCGAGGCGAAATTGGGATTGCCGGCGCCGATGGCGTAGTCGTAGCCGATGGCAACGTCGGGATCGATGCTGTAGGTCAGGTTGGGGACGATGTTGCCGATGTTGAAGCTGAATACCGGCGTCGTCCCGGGCAGCAGGGTCGGCAGATACACCGGGCTGATGCCGCTGCTGGCGCCGATGGTGAAATTCACGTATGCCTGCGAAAGGCTGAGGGTGTTGTCGCTGCTTCCGGTCACCGCTGGATTGCGCAGATCCTGTTCCTGTATGCCGAGCGCGTATTGCCGCCCCACCTGCAGGCTTTGTGATAGCCCGGCGTCACCGGGGTTGAGCGTGAAGGTCGTCGCGTTGGCGCCCAGGTCCTTGCGGAAAATGAGGTTGGCCAGTCCGGCAGTGCCGATCGCGCCCGGGGCAACGCGCTGGGTCGTGTCATACAGCAGTACCCGCACGTTGTCGATCGGCACGTTGGTCGGATTGCGCCAGGTGAACGTCGGGGTCAGTGGGCCGGACGCGTAACTCACCGTGACACTGTCCGCCAGCGGAATGACCGACGCGCCGACCAGGGTGGGGGTATTGACACTGATCGAAGGGTAGCCGGGGTGCGAGATGTCGAGGGTGACGGCGCCGGTTTGGCCGGTCCACGTAACCGTCCGGGCGTAAAAGTTCGGCGCGATGTCGAGCGGTGCGTTGCCCACCGTGCCGAGATTCGCGCCGTTGCGGGTGGCAGTGACAACGGTCAACGAATTGGGCTGGGCGCAACGATCGCTGATGTTCGCCACACCACCGGCGCATATGGATACGGCGCCGAACACGTCGGCGACGCCGGGAGCGAGGCCGATGATGTTCTGCCCGGTGTTCCAGATCGTCTGGAACAGTCCGCCGGCGGGCCCCTGGATTTCGATGGACGAGGAGTTTTGCGCGTTTGCACCCGCGCACCACGCCAATACTGCTGCCGACAGGGTTGTCCTGATGAATGCCTTCATTGCCTTCCTCCGCGATTGAAAACGATTGGCGAGCGACCGCCCACGATCGACGCAGGGAAGAACAGTGGCACGACGGGGATCCCTTGTCATCATCACTTTTACTGGCATCGTGCAAGTGTGCGACGCCAGGCCTCCCCGAGTACCCCACCGCCCGGGAATCAGGAAGCGTGCCGCGTATCAGCGATGGCTCGGCGCTTTGCATGGGTTTGCCTACAATCGCGCCTTCCGCACCACCATGAGTCATCGCGCCCCGGCCTGCCGTCCGCATCCAGTACGCCGGGCGGGCCTGGAGACCGTCATGAAGATCGCCGTACTGGGCGGCGGCAACGGCAGCCATGCCGCCGCTGCCGACCTGGCCGAACAGGGCCACGACGTCCAACAGGGCCACGACGTCCATATGTGGCGTCGCGACGCGCGCGCGGTGCTGATCCCGGAGGATCTGAAGGCGCGGCTGCCGGCGGCGGCGTTCGACCGCCAGGCCTGAGCGCGCCGGACCCGGCGCCTGCCTATGCCTAGGGCTCTGCCTGGACCGAGAACAGATGGTCCGTCCGCATGATCACATCGTAACGCCCGGGCGGGTCATAGGCCGTGTTCCAGCCCAGCAGCACCGGCAACCACGCCTCACCGATCGTGTAGCGCAGCGCCTGGCCGGTCTTCCGGTGGCGGATCAGCACGACGGCCAGGGCATCCCGGGGCGCCGTATCGGTTGACATGGTCAGCGTGCCCTGGCCGGGGCTGGCCATGGTGGCCAGCATGACGCCATCGGCGATGCACGGGCACGGGGATTTCGCCCCGCCCAGATAGAGTACGGATACCTCCCGCGGCTTCGCGCCGAGGCGCTCGAGCGCATCAAGCCCGATGCGGATGCCGAGCGGAACGAATGTGCCGAATCCGCCATGGATACGCTCCCCGATCTTCACCCATTCTTCCCGTGTTTCAGACGTTGCCTGCGGCGGCGCGCACAGGGCCAGGGCGAGCAGCACTACGGCACAGCGGCACAACGCGTTCATCCGGTCTCCATCAACTGGTAAGTGCTTCGATTTTCGGCCAACGGGCGCCTGCTTGTCCCGCCCGTCCCGCGATCGCGCGCCGGGGTGCGCAGCCGAGGACCGGCGCAGCGCCAAGGCGCCCCGAAGGCACGATCGCGGGCGGGGCGGGGACGCGCGGCGACTTGCCCGAAGCGAGCGCGGCCATCATTGCCCTGCTCGTGATCCGTGCCACGCCGCGCCCGGGCAGGTTTGGAGGGCGCGGGAACCCGCGGGCATGCGCAGGTGCGCGTTCCGGGGGCGCCCCTCAGTACGCGGCGAATCAATCCCCGACGATCTTGCGTTCCCGGATGATGGCGCCGAAGCGTTCTGCGTCGCGACGGCCGCGCTCGGCGAATTCCGCGGGCGTCATGGGCGCCACCTCGCCCCCGAGTGCCGCCACGCGATCGCGGATCGCCGGGGTTTGCAGTTGGCGGTTGATTTCACGGTTCAGGCGCGCGACGATGTCCTGCGGCACGCCGGCAGGGGCGTAGAAGCCGAACATGCTGTCGGCATCGAAGCCCTTGAGCCCGGCTTCGTCGAGGGTCGGCACCTCGGGGAACAGCGGCGAGCGCTTCGGGCTGCCCACCGCCAAGAGGCGCAGCTTGCCGCTGCGCACATGGGTTAAGCCGATGCCCGGGTCGAACATGAAGTCGAGCTGGTTGCCCAGCAGGTCGGTGAGCGCCGGCGCGGCGCCGCGGTAGGGTATGTGGGTCGCGTACAGGCGCGCGGCGCTCTTGAACATTTCCCCCGCCAGATGCGGCGAGCTGCCGTTGCCGGGCGAGCCGTAGGAAAGCTTGCCCGGGTTCGCGCGCACGTAGTCGATGAAGGACTTGACGTCCTTGGGCGGCAGGTCCGGCCGTATCACCAGGAACACCAGCACGCGGGCGGCGGCGGCCACCGGCTGCAGGTCCTTGGCGGGATCGAACGGCATCTTGGCGTAGAGCGAGGGGTTGATCGAGATCGTGCCGCCGGAACTCATGAGCAGGGTGTAACCGTCGGCCGGGGCCTTGGCGACCGCATCCGCGCCGATGTTGCCGCCGGCGCCGGGGCGGTTCTCGATCACCAGTTGCTGCCCGATGGCCTCGCCCAGCCCTGGCGATACGGCCCGCGCGACAACATCGGCTACGCCGCCGGCGGGAAAGTTCACGATCATGCGAATCGGCTTGGCGGGCCACGCCTGGGCAAACGTCAGCCCGCTTAGGGTGGCCAGGCCGAGCGCGGTGGCCGCCGCGAGGGTTTTGTACGAGGCAAGCTTCACGCGACGTCTCCTTCTTCGGATCTGGATTGCGTTTCCCGAAGGCTCAGGCGGCCTTCTTGCGGGGATGAAAGGTCATGGGTATGGCCTTGGGTTCACGCGGCGCCACGCCATAGGCAGCCAGTGCGGTATCCAGCGGCCCGGCCTCGGCGGCCGCCAGGGCCGCCTCGCGTGCGCGCTTTACGGCCTGGGCGCGTTCACCCGTGTCGGCAATGCGGCCGCCTTCGATGATGGTCTCGAGGATGCGCAGGAAGTTTTCCTTGGCCCGCGCGTGTGTTTCCGAATAGCCCTTGATGAGCCGCCCGGTGAGGGCGATCTCGCTTGCCAGCGCGGCCGATGGCGCGGCGACGATGGCGGCCAGCCAGCGTTCGATCAGCGCCTGCTCCGCGATGAAGCGTGACGACTTGCGCCGCCAGCGGCCCAGGGTCGCCATCGCGCGCAGTTGCAGGGTGCCAAAGACCGAGGTGCTCTCCACATGGATGCCGTTCTCGAAAATCGCCGCGCGTCCACGCTTCCTGCCGTAGGCACGCACCCGGTCGGCCAGGCCCGGCGGCAGTTGGTCGGCCACTTCATCGAAGCCGGGCTTGAAGAACTCCACCACCTTGATCGGTTCGTCGTTGCCGATGCCGGCTTCGGCGCGGATGCCGTCAAAGCGCTCGGGGCGCGACTTGAGGTCGGCCACGCGGGCGACGTCTTCGTAGCACATCCACAGGGCCAGGAAGCGCGCGGTTTCGCGGGTGGTCATGAAAAGCGGCCCGCCGCCCTGCGCGCGGTCCGCCTCCAGCACGCGCGCCAGCCGGTCGAGGTATTGCGCGGCATAGGCCGGGTCCTGGTAGTCACAACAGCGTTCCACCCCCAGCGCGATAATGTCGCGTGCGCTGTCCGGGAAGGCCTCGATGCGACCAGCCAGATCCGCGGCACTGGCGGGCTTGCGAGCGGCGGATGTTGCCGGCGCGGGCGCCGATGCACCGGCCGGCACTTGTGCCGAGGCCGTGCCGGCGGCGCGCGCGTAGCCTGCCGCAAAGCCCTTCAGGCTTGCCTCCACGCCCTTGCCACCGGCGCGGATGGAAGCCTCGGCGTCGGCGCGTGCCAGCGGCAAGGCAGCGGAGCCGATCAGCGCACCGAACATCACCGCCGAGATCACGGTGCCGGCGCTGGCGGTCTCGGCTTCCATATCGAACAGGATGGCCTTTTTCGCGGCGCCCTCGATGGCGGCGATGGCACGCGCCGTATCGACGCGGCCGTCGCCCATCTGCATCTTCTCGGCGGTCAGGTACACGCGATGGGTGGAGCCGATCAGCGTGGTGCGGCTGGTCACCAGGCCCAGTTGCACCGCACGCGCGGTTTCCACCAGTTCCGAATACAAGAGCACGTCGACCTGGCCGGCCGCGGGGGCCAGGCACATCACCGGCTCGCGCCCGCCCAGCGCTTCGCGCTTTTGCGGGTGGATCTCCACGTAGTAGGTGGTGGCGCCGGTGCGTTGTGCCACGCCGGGAATCGAGGTGGCCTGCACCGGGTATCCGGCGGCTTGGGCGGTGGCGACCACCCAGTCGGCCAGCACGCCGCCGCCTTCACCACCGAGGGCGCCGATTACCAAGGTGAGGTTGCGCGCGCCGCTCATGCCTGCGCTCCCTGGGTTGCACGGCGCTTCGGCGCGATGAGCCCGATGAAGAATTCGCGCACCCCGCGCTTGAACCGATCCCATGCGGTGGCATTGATGACGATCTCGGTGCGGTAGAAGCTCGGGCACAGCGTGGCCGCATGCGACACCTCGCCGCACAGGCCGCAGCCCACGCAATTGTTGTTGACATGCGCCACCGGGTCCACCTTGAGGGGATCGGACGGGTCCTTGATGGTGAGCGAGGGGCAGCCGGAGAGCCGGATGCAGGAATGATCGCCCGTGCAGACGTTCTCGTCGATGCCGTAGCGCACCCGCACCACGCGCTCGCCGCGCTTGATCGCAGCCGCGTTGAGCGGGCGGATGCGCCGTTGGCGCTCCAGCTGGCATTCGCCCTCGGCGATGATCACCTTCAGACCCGGCGCGCGGGTGGTGAGCGCCTCCTTGAGGGCGGCCATCATTTCGGCCACCCGGTAGTTGTGCACGGTACGCATCCACTTGACACCGGCGCCCTTCAAGGTGTCCTCGATGGTCATCTGCGTGTCGGTGGCGCTGCCGGCGCCGGCGATGCGCTTCAATTCCTCCTCCGGTGAGGAAATCAGTTCCTGCGTGCCGGTGGCCGAGGTGTAGCCGTTCTTCATGATCACCAAAAGGCCGTCGCCCTTGTTGAACAGGTTCGACGACACGCCCGAGAGCAGGCCGTTGTGCCAGAAGCCGCCGTCGCCCATGATGGCGATGGAACGGCGCTGCTGGAAGGGCGTGACCCCGGCGATCGAGGCCAGGCTCATGCCGTAACCCAGGATGGAATTGCCCTGCGAGAAAGGTTCGAAGGTGCCGAACGCGTGGCAGCCGATGTCGGCGCCCACATGCAGCTTGCCGATGTCTTGCTGTACCAGTTTCATGGCCGAGAACACCGGCCGCTCCGGGCAGCCGACGCAGAAGGTCGGTGGGCGCGGTGGCACCGGGTGGCCCAGCAGGCGTGCGCCATCCTCGCGGGCGGCGTGTGCTGCCTCGAGCGCCGCCGTACCGGCGCCCTCGATGAACTTCGTCACCCCGGCCAGGATGGCCTCGGTCGAGTACTCGCCGGCGGCCTGCAGCAGGTCCTTGCCGTGCAGCCTGGTCTGCAGGTCGGCGCGGCGCAGCAGGGTGGCGATTTCCTGTTCGATGTATTCGGGCTGGCCTTCCTCGACCACCAGCACCTTCTCTTTGCCGGCGCAGAAGGCGGCGATCTGCTCCGGTACCAGCGGGTAGACCACGTTCAGGCACAGGATGGGGACGTCGGTGTCGCCAAAGGCATCGGCCAGACCGGCCAGTTCAAGCGCGCGGATCAGGTTGTTGTACAGGCCGCCCTGGACGATGATGCCGACCTCGGCGCGCTTGCCATCGAACAGTTCGTTCATCGCCCGGTCGAGGATGAAACGGCGCGCCCCCGGCATGCGCACCTCGCCCTTGAGCTTTTCCTGGCGGAAGGTCACCGGGGGATGCGACAGCCGGTCGTACAGGAACGCGGCAGGCTCGGCCAGCGGCGCGCGGGTCGAGACCTGCGGGGCGCGGTTCTCGCGGGTGGTGAATTCGCCCTGCACGTGGCAGGCGCGGATGCGCAGTTCCATGATCACCGGGGTGTTCGAAGCCTCCGAGAGTTCGAAGGCCTGCTCCACCGTCTTGACGATGGTCTTGAGGTTGGGGCGCGGATCGACCAGCCAGACCGAGGATTTCATCGCGTAGGCATGGGTGCGCTCCTGGATGACGGAGGCGCCCTCGCCGTAATCCTCGCCCACCACGATGAGCGCGCCGCCCTTGACCCCGGCCGAGGCCAGGTTGGAGAGCGCGTCGGCCGCGACGTTGGTGCCGACGATCGATTTCCAGGTCACCGCGCCGCGCGCGGGGTAGTTGATCGAGGCGGCCAGCATCGCGCAGGCCGAGGCTTCGTTGGTGCAGGACTCCACATGTACGCCCAGGGTGTCCAGATAATCGCGCGCCTGCACCATCACGTCGAGCAGGTGCGACACCGGCGCACCCTGGTAGCCGCCGACATAAGACACGCCTGACTGCAGCAGCGCCTTGGTGACGGCGAGGATGCCCTCGCCGCGAAACAGCGCGCCTTCGCCGAGCTTGAGCAACTCGATCTCGGCGGCGAATGAACGTTCCATGCGTGTGTCTCCGGGCGGCGCGGGATCGCGGGTTTGGGCGCGCCTGTGGGTGAGGCCGGACGCGAGGGTAGGCAGGGCACCCCGGTTTGTCAATTCGCGCCGCTGACCAGCGCGGAATTTTGCGCATAATCCCAGTTCGTGCGCCCGTTGCGCCGCCCAACCGAGTCCCGAGATTCCCATGGCCCTGACCCGTCGCCGCTTTGTTGCCTCCGCCGCCCTGCTCGGCGTGCCCGCCGGCGCGCTCCGCGCGCAGTCTCCGCGCACACCCACCCCCGCCATGACCGAGGGCCCCTTCTATCCCGAGGCCTTCACCGCCGAGCCGATGAGCAATCTGATCCGCGGCGCCATGCTGGGAAAAGCCGCCCCGCTTGCACTGGAAGGCCGCGTGCTGGACCGATTCGGCAAGCCGGTCGCGGGCTGTCGGGTGGAGATCTGGCAGTGCGACGCGCTGGGCCGCTATGCCCACTCGCGCGACGCCACGCCGGATGAGCGCGACCGCAACTTCGCAGGCTTCGGCTGGAGCCGCACCGACGCGGACGGACGCTATGCCTTCCAGACCATCAGCCCGGTGTCCTATGCCGGCCGCACCCCGCACATCCACCTGGCCGCGAGAGCGCCCAGGCAGCCGGCCCTGATCACGCAGATGTTCGTCGAGGGCGAGGCGCAGAACCAGCGCGACTTTCTCTACCGGGCCATGACCCAGGCGCAGCGCGCGCTGGTGACGGTGAAGCTCGAACCGGCCGGGGCGCACAGGCGCGCAAGCTTCGACGTGACGCTCGGCTGAGCGGGCCGGTGTGACGGACCATTCTTCATCGGACGCCAGGGCGGACGCGTTGCGCCTGGCTCCGCATCTGCTGGCGGCGGGTATGGAAGATATCACCGACGCGGCGGCGCGGATGCGCGACATCCTCGCGTCGCGTCGCTGGTAAGGGCAGGCCGGCGGCGGATCGCGTGCAGCCGTCGCGGATCAGCGCCCGGTCCACACCGGCGGCTTGCGACCGACGAAGGCCTTCACGCCATTTCTGAAGTCCTCGCTGCCGAAGCACATGCGCACCAGGTCATGGTCGTCCACATGCGAGAGCATGCCTTCGCGCAGGCGGCGCAACTGCTCCTTGGTGGCCGCGAGCGTCAGCGGCGCGAGGCCGGCGACGGATCGGGCGAGTTCAGCCACGCGCGCGGTGAGCGCTGCGCCATCATCGACTACTTCATGCAGGAAGCCGATGGCCGCGCCTTCCTCCGCGCTCACCAGGCGCGCGGTGAACATCAGTTCGGTCACGCGCGACTGGCCGATCAGCGCCGACATGCGTGCCAGGTTCTTGACCGACAGGCAGTTGCCCAGCGTGCGCGCGACCGGAAAGCCGAGTTTGGAGGCGCGCGTGGCCACCCGCAGGTCGCACACCGAGGCGATCGCCGCGCCGCCGCCGGTGCAGGCGCCGTCGATGGCGGCGATCACCGGCTTGGGGCAACGCTCGATCACTTCCAGGCAGGCGCCCAGCCGTTCCTCGTAGGCAATGCCGTCCTCGCCGCTCCCGAATTCGAGAAACTGCGAGATGTCGGTGCCGGCGGCGAAGGCCTTGTCGCCCGCGCCGCGGATCACCATCACCTTGATCGCTGGATCGCGGGCGATCTCCTGCGAGTACGCGGCCAGGCCTTCGTACATGGCGTAGGTGAGGGCGTTGCGCGCCTGCGGACGGTTGAGGGTGACATGGGCAATGCCGTCGCGGGCTTCGATGATCAGTTCGTCGTTCACGTTGGAGGCTTTCGGCGCCGCGGCGTCGCCTGGGGGCGTCGTCGGCAATGGTGATGGGCGGGGCAAGCGGTCTCGGCCGTTTGCGGCCCGGAGAGTGTATTCGATGACCCGCCGCGGCGATAATCGCGCCCATGAAGACCCTGCTGATCGTCTATTGCTCCACCACCGGCGGCACGTGGCAGATGGCCCGGGCGGTTGCGCGCGCCGCCGCCGCGGGTGGAGAGGTCGCGGTGCGCATGCTCGAGGCATCCGCCGCCGGCCCCACCGATGTGCTGGCGGCGGATGCCTATGTCTTCGCAGCGCCCGAGAACCTTGCGTCGATGGCGGGCCTGATGAAAGACTTCTTCGATCGCACCTACTATGCGGCGCTCGAGCGCATCGGCGGTCGCGCCTACGCTGCCCTGGTGTGCGCCGGCAGCGATGGCCAGGGGGCGGTGCGGCAGATTGAGCGCATCGCCACGGGCTGGCGCCTGAAGGCCGCGTGCGCGTCGACCATCGTCTGCACGCACGCGCAGACCCCGGCGGCGATTGCGGCGCCCAAGACCATCGCGAACGCGGACATCGGCCGGTGCGAGGAGGTGGGCGCATTGCTCGCTGCGGGCCTGTCGGCGGGCATCTACTGAGGCACGGCGCATCCCGCGGGTCTCGGGCCGGCACATCCGGGCCAGGTTGGCGCGGGTTCTGTGGAACTGCCCCATAATCGCGGGTTTACGCAACGGCGCCGTGGCCGTTTCTCAGGGTTTTCCCTTGCGACCCTGGGCCCTTGAAATCCTCCCTTCCGCCCCGATAATCGCTCGCGACCTGCCGGCAAGGCGCGTCCGTTGCCGATACCAACACACCATGGCGATCGCATGATACGAATTGAAAACCTGACCAAGACCTTCGGTCGCAACACGGTGGTGGACAACCTGTCCTTCAACGTGGAGCGTGGCGAGGTGCTGGGCTTCCTGGGCCCCAATGGCGCCGGCAAGTCCACCACCATGCGCATGATCACCGGCTTTTTGCCACCCACCTTCGGCCGCGTGAGCGTCGGCGGGCATTACGTGGTGTCCGAACCGCTCGCCGCCAAGCGCCTGATCGGCTACCTGCCCGAAAGCGCGGCCTCCTACGGCGACATGACGGTCAACGGCTTCCTCAGCTTCGTGGCCGAATTGCGCGGCATCAGCGGTGACGCCCGCAAGCGCGCGGTCAATCGGGTGGTCGACCTTTGCTTCCTGGAAAACGTGCTGTACCAGTCGATCGATACCTTGTCCAAGGGCTACCGCCATCGCACCTGCCTGGCGCAGGCGCTGATCCATGATCCCGAGGTGCTGATCATGGACGAACCGACCGACGGCCTGGACCCCAACCAGAAGCACGAGGTGCGCAACCTGATCCGCGAGATGGGCAAGACCAAGGCGGTGATTTTCTCTACCCACATCCTTGAAGAGGTGGACGCCGCCTGTACCCGCGCCATCATCATCGATCGCGGCCGCATCGTCGCCAACGGTACGCCGGGCGAACTCAAGGCCATGTCGGAGGCTGCCGGCGCGGTGACCCTGGCGGCGCGCGGTGTGGACGCAGCGTTGGTGGCCAACAAGCTGGGCGAACTGCCTGATGTGGCGCGCTGCGAGGCCATTCCCGCCGCCGGGCCTGATGCCGTGCGCGCCTACCCGCGCGACAAGACCGCGGCGCCGCTGTTGGCGCGCGCGGTGATCGAAATGGCCGAGCGCGAAAACTGGCGCATCGAACAACTGCGCACCGAGGAGGGGCAACTCGACGAGGTGTTCCGCAAGCTCACATTGCCCGATACGGTGAAAAAATGAATCCGCAATCCCTGGCCAACATCTGGGCCATCGCCAAGCGCGAAACCGTGTCCTATTTCGGATCGCCCGTGGCCTATGTGTTCCTGGTGATCTTCCTGCTCCTGACCGGCTTTTTCACCTTCACGGTGGGCAACTTTTTCGAGCGCGGCGAGGCCAGCCTCGCCTCCTTCTTCACCTGGCATCCGTGGCTGTACCTGGTGCTGGTGCCTGCGGTCGGCATGCGCCTGTGGTCGGAGGAAAGGCGTTCCGGAACCATCGAACTGCTGCTGACCATGCCGGTCAACGCCTGGGAGGCCATTTTCGGCAAGTTCCTCGCATCCTGGTTCTTCCTGGCCATCGGCCTGGCCCTGACCTTCCCGGTGGTGTTGACGGTCAACTGGCTGGGCGACCCCGACAACGGGCAGATCTTCACCGGCTACCTCGGCAGTTTCTTCCTGGCCGGCGCCTATCTCTCGATCGCGGGCCTGACCTCGGCGCTCACGCGCAACCAGGTCGTGGCCTTCATCCTGGCGGTGGTGGTGTGCCTGTTCCTCATTCTCGCCGGCTTCAACCCGGTGACCGACATGCTCACCCGCTGGGCCAACCCGGCGGTGATCGAGACGGTTGCCGCCTTCTCGGTGATGACGCACTTCGACGGCTTCCAGAAGGGCGTGATCGATTCGCGCGACCTCCTTTTCTTCCTCTCGGTCACCGGCTTCGCGCTGTTCGCCACGGCGCTCGTGATCCGCAATCGCCGCTCCTGAGGAGCCGGGCATCATGAACAACAAGACATCCACTCTTCTGTATTCCGCGGCCGGGCTGATCGCCCTGTTCCTGCTTCTCGTGGCCGGCAACTTCCTCGCCTCGCGGGTGGCGGTGCGCGCCGACCTGACCGACGGCAGGTTGTTCACGCTCTCCGAGGGCACGAAAAAGATCCTCGGCAAGCTCGATGGCCCGGTCAAAGTGCGCCTGTACATCTCGCAGGGCGACAACGCCATGCCGGTGCAACTGAAGAGCTTCGCCCAGCGCGTGGACGATCTCCTGCGCGAGTTCAAGGCGGCCAGCGGCGGCAACATCATCATCGAGAAATACAACCCCAAGCCGGATTCCGATGAGGAAGACGCGGCGCAGCTCGACGGCATCGAGCCGCAGACGCTGACCACCGGCGAACAGTTCTACATGGGCCTGACGGTCTCGCGCCTGGACCGCAAGGAAGCCATCGCCGGCATCAACCCGCAGCGCGAGCGCCTGCTCGAGTATGACCTGATCCGCGCCGTGGCCCGTGTGGCCAACACCGAGCGCCCGGTCATCGGCCTGATGAGCGCGGTGCCGGTGATGGGCGCACCGATGAACATGATGTCGCGCCAGCCCACCGAGCCTTGGGTGCTGGCCGGCGAGTTGAAGCGCGATTTCGAGGTGAAGAACATCCCGATCAGTGCCGAGACCATCGATCCGGCGATCAAGACCCTGCTCCTGATCCATCCGCGCGACATCTCCGAGCGCACCGAATACGCGCTCGACCAGTTCGTCCTGCGCGGCGGCAAGCTGATCGCCTTCGTCGATCCGCACATGTATTTCGACCAGCAGCCCAACCCGATGATGCCGATGGCCCAGGGCCAGCCCGGCCAGTCCACGCTGCCGCGCCTGTTCAAGGCCTGGGGTGTGAACATGGAGCTTGGCAAGGCGCTCGCGGACGTGACCTACGCCTCGGGATCGGGACAGCGGCTCACGCCCACCATCCTCACCCTCAACCGCACCGCGATGAACCGTGATGACGTGGCTACCAGCCAGATCGAGACCGTGCTGCTGGCGTTCTCCGGGGCGTTCGACATCAAGCCTGCGGCGGGCCTCGCGGTGAGCGAACTGATGCGTTCCTCGCCCAACAACATGTTCGTCGACGGCATCGTCGCCTCGCTGTCGGGCGACACCGCGATGAAGGGCTTCGTGCCCACCAACAAGAGCCTGCCCCTGGCGGCGCGCCTGACCGGCAAGTTCAAGACCGCCTTCCCGGAAGGGGTGCCTGAAGGGATGCCGCGGCGGGATGACGGCAAGGACGCCAAGAAGGCGCCCGAGCCCGCGCAGCTCAAGGAGGGCGCGGCCGAGAATTCGGTGGTGATCGTGGCCGATGCCGACATGCTCGCCGACGGGGCCGCCGTCGAGATCCAGAACATCTTCGGCCAGCGCGTCGTGGTGCCGTCGAACGGCAACCTTGCCTTCGCGCAGGGGCTGGTCGAGCAGGCTGCCGCCGGGGATGATCTGTCGACACTGCGCACCCGCACCTCGATCTTCCGCCCGCTCACCGTGGTTCGCGAGATGGAGACCAACGCGCAGAAGCAGTACTTCGGCAAGATCAAATCGATGGAAGACGACCTGCAGCAGACCACCGAGAAAATGCAGAAGCTGCAGCGGCCCAGCGGCGACGCCAAGTCGGCGCAGATCCTCACCCCCGAGCAGCAGGCCGAGCTCGACAACTTCAAGAAGCGCGTGCTGTCCACCCGCAAGGAGTTGAAGGAACTGCGCAAGGACTTGAGGCAGGACGCCGAGGCGCTGCAGTTCTGGACCAAGGTCGCCAACATCGTCGTCGTGCCCGTGCTGGTGGCCCTGTTCGGCATCGGCATGGCGATCGCCCGCCAGCGCCGCGCCACCGCCCGCCCCAAGGCGGCCGAAGCGGCGCCTGCCGCCACGGGAGCGTGACGTCATGGCCAACCGCGTCGTCATCATCCTGATCGCGCTGGCCGTCGCGGCCGGCGCAGGCGCCCTCTACCTGCTGAGCGGCGAAGGCAAGTCTTCTTCGAACGCCGCCGCCCTGGGACAGCCGCTTTTCCCGCAACTGAAGGCGGCCGAGGTCGCGCGCCTGACCGTAGCCGACCCCAAGGGGAGCATCAACCTGGAAAAGAAGGACGGCCGCTGGACCATCGCCGAGGCGGGCGGGTTTGCTGCCGACATCGAAAAGGTCAGCGAGCTGGTGGTCAAGGTGCTGGAACTCAAGACCGGCCAGACCGAGCCCATCGGCGAGAAGGAGCGGCCGCGCATGCAACTCGCTCCACCCGGCAAGGGCGACGGCGCGGCCACGGTCCTGACCCTCAAGGCCGCAGACGGCAAGGTGCTGGCCGAACTCCTGGTGGGCAAGAAGTACTTCAAGACCCAGCCCGAAGGCGATGCCGGCCGGGCCCCGGGTGACGGCCGCTTCGTCATGCTGCCTGCCGACCCGGCGCGCGTGATCGTGGTGTCGGACCCGCTCAAGCAGGCCACGACCGCGGTCGCGGAATGGGTCTCGCGGGAAGGCGTTGCCATCGAGAACATCAAGTCCATCGAGGTGAAGACCGCCGGCGACGGCTACAGGATTGCCCGCGAGCACATGGATGCGGCATGGGTGCTCGACGGCAAGGGGGGCGAACTCGACCAGAACAAGGCCAACGGCGCCACTTATGCGCTGGCCAAGGTGGAAGTCGCGGACGTAGCGGCGAAGGATGCCGATGCCGGCTTGGACGGCGCGGCACAGATGACCGTGGCCACCTTCGACGGCCTCGAGTACCGCATGAAGTTCGGTAAGCAGGACAAGGACCGCACTTTCGCGCAACTGGTGGTCGAGGGTACGCCCGCGCGCGCCGCCAAGCAGGCGCCGGTCGATGAGAAGCCCGAGGACAAGGCCAAGCGCGAAAAGGCCGAGGCTGAGGAAGCCAAGCGGCTTACGGACCGCGTGGCGCGCGAAAAGGCGCTGGCCACCTTTACAGTCCTGGTGCCCAGGGGCAAGCTCGACGATGTGATCAAGAAGCGTTCCGACATGCTCAAGGTCGAGCAAAAGGACGACAAGAAGGACGACAAGAAGGACGACAGGAAGGGCGCCAAGAAGTAGGGTGCGCTTCCTGTCGTCGTGCGCTGCCCGGCGGCATCATGCCGCCGGCGGCGACGCCGATCAATCAGGCAGGGCCGATCAATCAGGCGGCCGCGAGTTGGGTCTCCGCTCTCGTCTCCCGCGCGGTGCCGCTGAACTCCGGCATCACTTCGCGCGCAAACGTGCGCAGAGAATCGAGCGAGCCCTCCAGATCCATCAGCAGCACGTATTCGATGCCCTGGGCCTCCAGCACCTTGAGCCGCCCGATGATTTCGTCCGGCGTGCCGATCAGGGTAGTCTTTTCAGTGGCTTCGCGCGGACTGCTGCCGGTGGCGGCCATGGCGAGCGTTCCGGCGGCCGCATTCGGATTGACCGTCAGGCGCCGCACATGATCCAGGAATTGCGCGCGCAGGGCATGCTGATGGTCCCGTTCGGCGGCGTTCATCGCAATGTGCAGGCCGCGGGTAAGGCCCACGTCCAGCGGATTGAACACGCGTCCCTGGCCTTCGACCGCCTCGCGGTAGGCCGCCAGGCGCTGGCCGCACACCTCGGGTACCGACAACTGGTCGAGCAATACCTTGATGCCTTCGCGCGCCACCGTACGGATGACGTCGAGGTTGCCGGCGCCCACCCAGAAGGGTGGATGCGGCGACTGCGTAGGCGCGGGCTCGATGACTACGTTATCGTAATGCCAGTGCTTGCCATGATGGGAAAATCGGCCGGATGACGTCCATGCCTTGCGGATCACGTCCAGCGCCTCGTCATAACGCTCCTGGGCTTCGCTCATCGGGATGCAGAAGCCGGAAAACTCCGCATAGCGGTAGCCGCGGCCGACGCCGAAATCGAGGCGCCCGTTCGACAGCATGTCCACGGTCGCGGCTTGTTCGGCCAGCAACGCCGGGTTGTGCCAGGGCAGCACAGTCACGCCGGTGCCCAGGCGAATCTTCGAGGTACGCGCGGCCAGATAGGCCAGGAAGGTCAGGGATGCGGAAACCTGGTTGAAGCCGGTGAAATGGTGCTCGACCATGAACACGCTGTGGAAGCCGAGGCGTTCGGCCTCGCAGATGTAGTCGATATAGCGCCGATAATCCTGGCCGCTGTCGATGGCGACGTTGCTGCCATGGGAAGTGGCGCCGCCGAAGAGTCCGAATTTCATGTGGTTTCCTTTCTCGATCGATCGTTCTGAACCAGGGAGAGCGCCGCCTCGACGACATGCCGGCATTCAATCCTGCATTCGTCCTCCAGGGGCGGGGAGTATGGCATGGGTATGCGCGGGGCGCCGAGCCGCCTGACCGGCGCGACCAGTGTGTTGTGGAGGCGCTCCGAGACTTCGGCGGCGACCTCGTTGGCGAATCCGCCGACGAGCACGGATTCCTGCGCAACCAGCAGCCGACCGGTTTTTCGTACGGACCGGAAGACTGCTTCCCGGTCCCAGGGCCACAGGGTCCGCAAGTCGATCACTTCCGCCGAAACGCCCAGGGCGGAGAGTTGTGTGGCGGCATGCTCGGCGACGATTGCCATTCTTGACCAGACCACCAGGGTCAAGTCGGTACCCGACGTGACCGTCCGGGCGCGGCCCAGAGGAACGATGCCGTCATCCGAGAAATCCACGTCACCTTCCGTAGCCCACAATTCCTTGTGCTCAAGAAAAACCACCGGGTCGTCGCACCTGATCGAAGCCTTGAGCAACCCGCGGCCATCGCCGGGGGTTGCAGGCGCCACGACCACAAGTCCGGGCGTATGCACGAACCAGACCTCGTTGGATTGGGTGTGCTGTGAACCGAGCGAGCGCTTCAAACCGAGACCTTGGCGTGTTACCAGGGGCACGCGCGCCTGGCCGCCGAACATGTAGCGGATTTTCGCGGCCTGGTTGACCAGTTCGTCAATGGCGCACAGGCCGAAGTCCACGTTGCGGAGTTCCGCAACCGGGCGCGTGCCCGCAAGTGCCGCGCCGACCGCGGCGCCCATGATCGTCGACTCCGAAATCGGCGTGTCGACGACGCGTTTCGGACCGAACTCGTCGATCAGGCCGCAGTATTGGGTGCTCGAGGTGCTGCCGTGGGCGCGCGAAAGGTCTTCCCCAAGCGCCCACACCAGAGGGTCGCGGCGCATTTCTTCCGCCAGACCGCGGCGCACGGCCTCCGCATAGCTTACCCGTTCCACTGCGGACCTCCGATATCCTGGACATCGGTCCACGCCGTATTGGTGTCCGGAAACGGGGCGGCCATGGATTCGGCAACCGCCCGTTCGATCAACGCGCGGGCCTCCGCCCTGATGGCACTGCAATCGGTTTCGGACGCGCCGTTTTCGATCAGCCATTTCTGATACCGAGCGATCGGTTCGGTGGCCATGTGCGTTTCTGTTTCGCCCGCGCGGCGATAGTTAAGCGGGTCGCTCGATATGTGTCCGCGGATCCTGTAGGTGCGTGCGTGCAGGAAGCGCGGGCCGCCGCCGCTACGGATCTGCGCGATCAGGCGGCCGGCCGCGGCGTCGACCGCGCCCAGGTCATTGCCATCGACGCTTGCGGCCTCGATGCCGAAGGAGGCGACGCGCGCGACGACGCCGGGGCCGGCGAACACTTCGTCGGTGCGCGTGGTTGATGCGTAGGTGTTGTCTTCGCAGGCGAACAGGACCGGCAGCCTGAAGACCTGCGCCCAGTTGAGCGCTTCGAAGAAGGGCCCGCGGTTGGTGGTGCCGTCGCCCACGAAGCAGCACACGAGCCGGTTCTCGCCTTTCAGGCTGACCGCCTGGGCGGCGCCTACTGCCATCGTCAGGCCGTCGGCCAGGATGCCGTTGGCGCCCAGCATGCCCACCGAGAAATCGGCGATGTGCATGGAACCGCCCTTGCCGCCGCAGGTGCCGCCCTGGCGGCCGAAAATCTCCTTCATCATCGCCGCCGGGTCGGCCCCTTTGGCGATGGCGTGCCCATGCCCGCGATGATTGGAGAAAAGGTAGTCCTCGCGCCGTAGATGGGCGCAGATACCGGTGGGCACTGCCTCCTGCCCCGTGCTCTGGTGGACCAGGCCGGGTACGGTGCCCCTGGCTTTTTCTTCGGCGCAGCGCTCTTCGAACTCGCGTATCAGACACATGGTCCTGAACAGTGCCAGGGCGCGGCCGATGGAAGCGCTTGCCGTGTTTTCATTACCCAAGATCGCGTTTCCTCCTCGGGGCAAGAGCGGGCTGCGCGTTCGGCCGATCCACGGACCGTGAAGCCGATGGCGCCGCCTTCGCCACCGGGTCATGCGGAGTCATCGCAGTGGGTGCCATGCGTGACGGACCCCGGGCCGTACCGGCAGTCTCATTGGCGATTCCTGTAACTGCCTTCAAGATAAGCCTCGAAGAATTCGTGGAACGTGACCGGTTCGAAGGCGGGTGTCTCGCCCGGCGCGATGCAGGTGGGAACCGCATTGCAGACCATGTCGTCGCTACCGTTTAGAAAGAAGGGTATGGTGACACGTTCCTCGGGTGGATTCATTACCCGGTGCGGTGTCGGGATGATGCGCCGGTTCGATAGCCGGTTGAGCCACTCGCCGGTATTGACGATGATGCCGCGGTCCACGTAGCGAACGTCGATCCAGGTGGTCGCATCGCCCGGCTTCTTGACCTGCAGGCCCGGTACCGGCGACATCGGCAGCAGGGTCAGGAAGCTGTGGTCGAAATGGGCCGACTGGGCGATGACGCCTTCCTCCGGTTCGCGGTGCGGGTAGTAGTTGAGCCGGTTGTGGAATTCCGGCCGCGCGAAATCCCGATCGAAGAATCCGGCCGGCAGGTCCAGCACGCGTGCGTACACCCGCACCATCTTGAGGCCCAGTTCCAGCATGGCCGACTGGTACTGCAGGATGTGGTCGCGGAAATCCGGCAGCAGCGCCGGGTCGGGCCACAGGTTTCGCACCCGGTGGCGCTTGTTGGCCAGCACGTCGGGGTCGTCGGCCGCGCGTTCCCGGAACAGGGCCCAGCCCGAGCCGTAGGATGCGCGCGCGGCCTCCTTCTGGAAGGTGCGGGCGTTGCGCCCGACGCCGGAGGGCCAGTAGCCCTGGTGATGGAAATGCGCGCGCGACTTGAGAAGCTCTTCCTCGGGGAGATGGAACAGCTTGCGCGTCTGCAGGACGGCGGCCTCGACGAGCGACCACGGCACGCCGTGATTGACGATGCACATGAATCCCAGCCGCGCCGAGATCAGGCGCACGTCGGCGGCCAGGCGGTCGAGTGCGCCCGGTTCGCCGCGCAGCATGGGTCCCACATCGACCACCGGGATATCGACCCCGGCGGCAACGGTGGCGGCAAGCGCCGGAGCGGGTTCCGGCAGCCGGTTCTGGCGGCTCAGGCCCTCATGCATGGTCTGCCTCTGCGTAGCGGTTGCGCAATTCGCGCTTCAAGACCTTGCCGTAGGCGTTGCGCGGCAGGTCGCCGACCCAGATGAATTTCTTGGGCCGCCGGTAGTCGGCGATGTTGCGGTGGCAAAACTGCTCCATTTCGGCGTCGCTTGGGTGCGGGGATGCGTTGGCCACCAGTACCGCGGTGACCATCTCACCCCACTTGCGGTGCGGCAGGCCGATCACCGCCGCCTCGCGTACGCCCGGCATGCCCAGGAGGGCCTGCTCGACCTCGCGCGCGTAGACGTTGGACCCGCCCGAGATGATCATGTCCTTCTTGCGGTCGACGATGTAGAGATAGCCTTCATCATCGAAACGCCCGACATCGCCGGTATGCAGCCAGCCGCCGCGCAGGGTGTCCGCGCTGGCTTCCGGGCGGTTCCAGTAGCCCTTCATGACGTGCGGTCCGCGTGCGACGATCTCGCCTATCGCGCCGGTCGGCAGCTCGCGGTCATCGTCGTCGACGATGCGCACGTCCACGCCGGCGATCACCCGGCCCGCGGAGCGGATCAGGTGCGGCCGGGCTGCGATGGCCTGGTGTTCTGCATGGTCGAGCAGGGTGAGGAACATCGGCGCCTCGGTCTGGCCGAACGACTGGATGAGCACCGGGCCGAAGTTTTCCAGGGCGCCGCGCAGCGTGGCGGGGTCGATCGGTGAGCCGGCGTAGTACAGGTTGCGCAGGCGCCAGCGGCTGCGGTCCGCCGGCGGCGGCAGGTCGAGCAGCATCTGGATCATCGTCGGCACCAGAAAACCGTTGGTGATGCCCAGCGCGGAGAACATGTCGAGCACCCGCGGCGGATCGAAACGTGCGCACACCACGTTGGTGCCGCCGGAGGCAAAGGTCGGCAGCATCAGGAAGCCGGAGCCGTGCGTCAGCGCCCCGCCATGCAAGGTGACTTCGTCGTCCCCGTAGCGCAGGAACTCGCGCACATAGTCGGACACCGTGGTCCACGAAACGTGCGGTAGCATCGCGCCCTTGGGCGCACCTGTGGTGCCGCTGGTGTACAGCAGCGAGGCCACCGCATCGCCCGGCGTGGCGGCGAGCGGCAGCGGTGCCGCGTCGATGGACTCGAAGCGCCGCGCGGTCGCGCCGGCCGAGGCGCGCACCAGCGCGATGCCGAGCTCGGGAATCGCCGCCAGTGCGGGCCGCTCCAGCAGCAGCGACTCCTGGATGATCAGCAGGCGCGCGCCGGAGTCGCGCACCATGTGCGCGAGTTCATCTTCAAGCAGGCGGATGTTCATCGGCACGATGATCAGTCCGGCGGCGCTGGCGCCGAAGAACGCGGTGACGTATTCCCAGGAGTTCGTCACCAGCATGGCGACCCGGTCGCCGGGCCGCAGCCCCAGGCCGGCGAGCCCCGCTGCCAGGCGCGCCACCCGGGCGAACAGCGCCTCGTAGCTCAACCGCACGCTGCCGTCGGGGTCGATCAGCGCGGTACGCGCCGGCCAGCGGGTGGCCGCGGCCGCCAGTGCCGAATGCAGGTTCACTTGCCGAGAAAACCGAGCAGGCAGGCGTTGAATGCGGCCGGCTGCTCGATCGCCGGCATGTGCGCCGCCGCCGGGATGATTTCCAGCCGGGCGCCGGGTGTGCGCGCAGCCATGTCGCCCATTTCCGCCGGCGTGGCCGCCAGGTCGTGCTCGCCCACCAGGTAGAGGGCCGGCAGGCGCACCGACGGCAGATGGCGCAGCAGGTCGACGCTGCGCACGATGTCGATGCAGTCCGCATAGGCGGCGGCATCGGTGCGCAGGATCATTTCGCGAGCCGCCTGCACCGCCTCCGGATGTGCCTGGCGGAACGCCTCGGTGAACCAACGTTCGATCGAGCCGTCGACCACAATGCCCACGCCGTCCCGCCGCACCTCGGCCGCGCGCGCGACCCATGCATTGGCCGCCGCCTCGGGCATGTGCGCCCGGGCCGAAGCGACCACGATGCCGGCATAGTCGGCGCCCGCGTGGATGGCCGCGTGCATGGCGACCATGCCGCCGAGCGAGAGCCCCACCAGATGCGGCCGCGTGACGCCGAAGTGGCGGCACGTCGCGCGCAGATCGTCCATGAACAGTTCGAGCGTGAAGGGGGGCGGCGCGGTCGACGAGGCGCCATGGCCGCGAAAGTCGAAGCTGATGGCGCGCAATCCGGCGCCCGCGAGGGCCTCGATTTGCGACGCCCAACTCGTGGTGTCCGAGGCCAGCGAGCCCATGAGTACGACCGCCGGCGCCCCGGCGGGGCCGGCTGCGATGGCGTGGAGTGTCGCGCCGCGGGAGGAAATGGTTGCTTGGTCCATATGGTGGAATATTTGTTGCATTGCAAAATAAATACCCGCGCAGGCTTGCCGGGTGGACAGATCAATTGCGTGTTGAGTGTATATGGGTTATAAGAGCACGGTCAATCCATTCCAACCGGTCCATATGATGAGACATGGCATGCGGGCAAACGCTCAGGTCGACGGAGCGCAGAGCATTCGCCGCGCCGCGCAGATCCTGCGCGTGGTGGCCTCGTTTGCCGGGCGCGGCGCCACGCTGGGCGAGGCCGTTCTCGCCAGTGGCCTTCAGAAGGCCACGGTGCACCGCATGCTCAGAGCCCTTTGCGAGGAAGGCCTGCTCGAACAGGACGAACTCACCCGCAACTACCGCATCGGCGTGGGCGTTTTCGCGCTGCATGCATCAATGGGCGATCGTTTCGACATCCGCTCGCTGGCGCACGTGGCGCTCGAGCGTATCCGCGACCAGACCGAGGACACGGTCTACCTGGCCATCCGCAGCGGCTACGATGGGTTGTGCCTGGCGATGCACGAGGGAACCTATCCGGAAAAGACCTTGCGTCTGAGCGTGCAGGACCGCTGGCCGCTCGGGGTGGGCGCGTTCAGCATGCCGCTCCTGGCCTTCCTGCCGGACAACGAGGTGGACGAAATCATCGAGTACAACGCCGGGCGTCTGGCCGGCCACGACCTCTACACTGCTGCGCAATTGCGCACGCGGGTCAGCGACGCCCGCGCCCGCAACTATGCCGTCAACACCATGGAGGCCTACCCGACCATGTGCGCGATCGGCGTGCCGGTGCTCGACGCCCAGCGCCGGCCGATCGCGTCGATCTGTCTGACGGCCGTCATTTCGCGTATGCCGCCGGAACGCCGCAGGCGCATCGCGGACCTGCTGTGGGCGGAATCGGTGAAAATTTCCGAGACTTGGCAGCAGTTGCGCTCGGTGGGCGCGCAGGCGGACTCCTGGCGCTCGATTCCTCCGGCGCGTGCCGTCGAAGGTGGGCTGGCCCAGGCCTGAGCGGGCCGAACTGTCCGCGGGACGGGCTCCGGGCCGCAGGTCGGCGGCTCGGCCTTGCCGGCCGGCGTGCTGTCAGCCGCGTTCGCGCAAGGCGGGCTTAACGAACCGGATCGGCTGTTCGCGCGGCGGGCGCGGCTTGATGCCGTGCCGCGTGAGCGTGGCGTCAAGGTTCTTGCCTTCGGGGTCCGCCAGGGCCGCCTCGCGCGCGGCGAAGATGGCATCGGCCCGGGCGTCGTCGCCAGCCACCGCGTCGCCCTCGACGAGCGTATCGAATATGCGGGTGAAGTTCGCGGCGCCGCGCTTGTGGGTGTCACTGTAGCCCTTGATAAGGCGCGCGGTCAGGGCGATCTCGAATGCCAGGCGCTGGCTGCGCGGCGCGGCCGCAACGATCGCCGCTAGCCAGCGTTCGATCAGGGCCTGCTCGTCGGCGTAGCGGGCGGTGCGCCTGCGCCAGAAACGCATGCCGGCCAGGGCCCGTAGCAGCAGAAAGCCGGATATCGAGTGGGTCTTGACGTGCATGCCGAGCGAAAGCCTTTCCGCCCAGCCGCGGCGCACGGCCCAGGCATGGAAGCGCCGGCTCAGCGAAGGCGGCAGCATGCCGGCGATTTCGTCGAGGCCGGGTTTCAGGAACTCGATGATGTGGAGCGGTTCGTGCGGCCTGGCCTGCACCTCGTCACGCACCCGCTCGAAACGGGCCTTGCGGGTCTTCAGGTCCGCCACGCGGATCACGTCCTCGAAGCTCATCCACAAGGCCAGATAACGGGCCGTCTCGGCGGTCAGCGTGCCGTCGCCCCGGTCGAGCGCTGCGACCCGCTCCAGGCGCCGGATGTAGAGCGTGGCGTAGGCATCGTCCTGGTAGTCGGCGGTCCGCCGGATGCCTTCGGCCACGATGGCGCGCGCGGCGGGATGGAACGCGTCGGTCGGGATCTTGGCCGGCACCGGAGTTGCCGGCAAGGGCGCTGCGGATTCGGCCACCGCCCCCATGCCCGCCGCATAGCCTGCCGAAAAGCCGCGCAGGCTCGCCTCGACCCCTTTGCCGGAGGCCCGGATGGCCGCCTCGCAGGCGGCGCGGGTGATGGGCAGGGCGCGGGTCTTCTCGAGCACGGCGGCGATGGCGCCGAACATGACGGCCGATATCACGGTGCCCGCCTGCTGCGCGGCGCGCGCCATGTCGAACAGCACGGCATTGCCCGCCAGCTCGAGCGCCGCGTCGATCACCCGCTGGCCATCGTAGCGGCCGTCGCCCATGGGCATCTTCTCCGAGGTGGCGTAGATGCGGTGGGTGGAACTGATGAGCGTGGTGCGGGCGCTCACGAAGCCGTTCTGCATGGCGCGGCCGGCTTCGACGAGTTCCGAGGCGACCATGAGATCGACATTGCCCGGCGCAGGGGTGAGGGCGAAGACCGGTCGCTTCGCCGGCGCGCCTGTCTCGGTCCGGGGGAAAATCTCGAGGTAATAGGTGGTGGCGCCGGTGCGCTGCGCCACGCCGGGAATCGATGTGCTCTGCACCGGCAGGTGCGCGGCCACGGCGACGTCGCGCAGCCAGTCGGCCAGCACACCGCCGCCCTCGCCGCCCAGCGCGGCCACGAGTATGGTGACGGGGCGGGTGTCTTGGTCGCGGGTCATGGTGCTCATGCGGGCTGCAGCACGCCGATGACGGCGGCGCGGATTTTCGCCTTGAAGCGGTCCCAAGCGCCGGCATTGTGCACGATCTCGGCGCGGAAGAACGAGGGACACAGCGTCGCCGCGTGCGACACCTCGCCGCACAGGCCGCAGCCCACGCAGCCGTTGTTGACATGCGCCACCGGGTCCAGCCGCAAGGGATCGGCGGAGTCCTTGATGGTGAGCGAAGGGCAGCCGGAGAGGCGTATGCAGGAGTGGTCGCCCGTGCAGGTGTCCTCGTCGACGCCGTAGCGCACCCGCACCACCCGCTCGCCGCGCTTGATCTTCTCGGCATTGACGGGCTTCAGCCGCCGCTGCTTTTCCAGCTGGCATTCGCCTTCGGCCACGATCACCTTCAGGCCGTTGAAGGGCGTGGTCATCGCCTCGCGCAGCACCCTGAGCGTATTGCCCACCTTGTAGTTGTCCACCACCTTCATCCACTTCACGCCCATGCCGGCCAGGGTGCGCTCGATGCCCATGTCGGTGGCGCGATGTTCCTGGCTCTGGTGCGGCGACGAGGGCAGCTCCTGGGTGCCGGTGGCCGAGGAGTAGCCGTTCTTCATGATGACCAGGATGCCGTCGTCGTTGTTGAACACCGCGTTGGATACGCCGGATGACAGGCCGTTGTGCCAGAAGCCGCCGTCGCCCATCACGGTGATGCTGCGCTTGTTGAACAGCGGGCCGATGGCGGAGTTCGACGCCAGTCCCAGGCCGTAGCCCAGCACCGTGTTGCCGATGTTGAATGGCGGCAGGCTGGAGAACAGGTGGCAGCCGATGTCGGCGGATACGTGATAGCTGCCTGCCTCCCGTTCCAGCAGCTTCATGGCCGAGAACACCGGGCGCTCCGGGCAGCCGACGCAGAATCCCGGCGGGCGGTTGGGCACCGGGGTGCCGAGCAATTCAGCGGCGCGCTTCTTGAGATCCGCGGTGCGTTGCGGGGCGGCCAGCCGCTCGGTGTCGAGGCCGGCGGCGCCGGTCGCGGCGAAGTACCTCGCCAGGGCGCGCAGCATCACCTCGCCGGTGTACTCGCCGGCCATGGGGAACACGCCGGTCTCGCCTGCCGGTACGCCAATGGCCTCCTTGCCGTACAACCGGGTCTGCACGTCTGCGCGGCGCAGGATGGCGTGCAGCGCATCCTCGATGTAGTTCGGCTGGCCTTCCTCGACCACCAGCACCGACTTCCTGCTCGCGCAAAACGCAGTGAGCTCTTCCGGGATCAGCGGATAGGTCACGTTCATCACGTAGAGCGGCACGCGGGAGGCGCCGTAGGCATCCGCCAGGCCCAGCTGCTGCAGGGCGCGGATCACAGCGTTGTACATGCCGCCCTGCAGCACGATGCCGAGGTCTGTGAGCGCCCCCTGCCCGTCGAGGCTTTCTCCGGCGAATGTTTCGTTGAGCCTTTCGCGCTTGATGAATTCCACCGCCGCCGGCCAGCGCTTCTCGATCTTGTGTTTTTCCTGCGCGTAGGACGAAGGCGGCAGCACGATGTTGCCGTAGTCGAAGGCGGGCTCGGTCATGGTAGCCAGGCGCGAGATCGCCGGCGGCCGGTTGTCCTTGCACTCGAAGGCGCCGTGCACATGGCAGGCGCGGATGCGCAGTTCGACCATCACCGGCGTATTCGAGGCTTCCGACAGTTCGAAGGCCTTCTCCACCGAACGCACGATCGAGGGCAGGTTGGGGCGCGGGTCGAGCAGCCACATCTGCGACTTCATCGCGAAGGCGTGGCTGCGCTCCTGCATGATCGATGAGCCTTCGCCGTAGTCCTCGCCGATGATGATCACCGCGCCGCCCTTGACGCCCGAGGAGGCCAGGTTAGCCAGCGCGTCGGAGGCCACATTGGTGCCGACGGTGGATTTCCAGGTCACCGCGCCGCGCACCGGGTAGTTGATCGAGGCCGCCAGCATTGCCGCGGCGCCGGCCTCCGAGGCGTTGGCCTCGAAGTGGATACCCATCTCGTCCATCAGCTCGCGCGCGTCGGCCAGCACGTCGATCAGGTGCGAGATCGGCGCGCCCTGGTAGCCGCCCACGTAGGACACGCCGGACTGCAGCAGCGCCTTGGTCACGGCGAGGATGCCCTCGCCGTGGAAGGTGTCGCCCTGTTTCAGGCGCAGAAGCTTGATTTCTTCCTTGAAGGAACGTTCCATGGCGTCAATCCTGATTCAAAACAGCACGGTGATTCCGTCGAGCTCGGCTTCGGAGTTGACGAGATCGATACGCTTGGCGGCGATGAGAAATCCGCCGATGGTCCGCCGGAGCCTGTGTTCCACCAGTGCGCCCCAGTGGCGCTGGCGTTCCTGGCGGTACTCGATGACGACCAGCGTCGAGGCCACTCGCAGGTGATCGGGCCCGTTCTCCAGCAGCAGCACGTTGCCGACCTGGTGAATGGTGCGGGTGGCCGGCAGGCGCGCGTGCGCGCGCGGATGCGCGTACTGGCGCACGCGGGCGGCCATCAGGGTGCGGTCGTCGTGCATGATGGACGAGTGTTCGTAGGGGTCGGGCTGGTTATGCGCCAGCGGCACCCAGTAGGTGGCGTCCTCGGCGTACAGGCTGAGCCACTCGCCCAGCCGGTGGGTGTCGAGCAGGCGCGCTTCGCGATACAGGAACTGTGCGAGTTCGTGCGTCAGCGCCGCGTCGGCGGCGCAGGCGTCCTGCGCGGGGCGCATCATGCCGGCGCCTCCGCCATGTACTTGCGCCAGGCCTGGAACTGGCGGCGTATGTAGAGTTCGCTGGTACCGGTGGCGCCGCGCCGGAATCCCCCAGGCTCCTCCACATCGCCGCCCGCGCCGCGCGCGGTCACCACCCATTCAGGCGTCGCGGCGGCCAGGCCGCGCTGGGCGCGTTCGTAGACCTCGAGGTCATCGGTGAGCACCCAGGAGGCGGTGCCGTTGACCACGTTGGAGAACGCGACGGTGTCGCGATACATCTGCTCGGGCGCGCCCTTGAGGCGGATGTTGTAGGTGTAGACGACGGTGCGGTCGACCGCCAGCGGGTGGACGATGCGCAACTGCCGGTACTGGCTCATGAACGAAACGTTCGGGTACACCACCGAGTTGAAGCGCGAGACGCCAAGGATGCGCACCGCCTCGGCCGGGCCGACGCGGGCTTCGAGGCGGCTACGGTACTCGGCGAACACCGGGTGGTTCATCGCTGCGACCAGGCGGGCGTCCGAATGGTAGTCACCCATGTAGCCGTGACCCCATTCGCTGGACCAGATGCCGAGCGCCTCCCAGACCGGCTCCGGCGCGCCGTTCTGGCGCATCTGGCGCAGCGGGATCTCCGCATAGCGTTCCGCGCCGGGACGTGCGGCCGGGTCGTCGGGTACGGCGCGGGCCGCATCCACCGAAGAGGCATGCACGAAATTGGGATGGATGCCGTCGAGGTGGTTTTCCAGCACCAGCTTCCAGTTGCCGTTGTAGGCATGCTTGAAGATACCGCCGGCAAACTCGATCTCCCCGTCCGGCGCGCGATCGACCATATCGTCGAACGAGGAGGCGATCGGCCCGAGGAATTCCTGCAGGTCCGGGCCGTTTGCGGCGAGGGACGCGAACACGAAGCCGCGGTAGGAGGAGACGCGCGGCACCTTGGCCAGCCCCAGACCGGAGAAAGTGGCATGCGCATCCTTGCCGTAGCCTTGCGCGACCGGCACGTTGCGCAGCGTGCCATTGGTATCGAACACCCAGCCGTGATATGGGCATACCAGCTGCCTGGCGTTGCCGCGCGCTTCATGGGCCAAGAGGGCGCCGCGGTGGGTGCAGCGGTTGATCAGCACCTGCAGAGAGCCGTCATGGTGGCGCGTGAGGATCACCGGTTCGCGCGCCATGCGGGTGGTGATGTAGTCGCCCGGGTTCGCGACCTGGCTTTCATGGCCGAGCAGCAGCCAGGCGCGCCCGAACAGGCGCTCCATCTCGAGTTCGAAAATGGCCGGGTCGCTGTAGACCGAGTGGTGAACCCGGTCCTCGCGCACGAGGTCAGCCGGATTGGCGATGGTGCTATTGCGCATGAATCGTCTTCGCCGCCTGGAGGAGTCTCAACCCAGCTTCAGGCCGGCCTTGCGGATGATCTCGCCCCAGCGCGGTCCTTCCTCGCGCACGGTGGCGGCGAATTCTTCCGGCGACGAACCGTCTATGAGGCGCCAGCCGAAACGGCTGTAAACAGCGCGCATCTCGGGCTTGGCAATAGCGGCGGCCGCGTCGCGCTGCAGGCGTGCCACCACCTCGGGCGCGCTGCCGCGCGGCAGTACCAGGCCAAACCAGGTCTCGCCTGGAATGCGCCGGCCGAGAATCTCGCTGATGGTGGGCACATCGGGCAGGGTGGGCTCACGCGCGGTGCCGGTGACTGCCAGCGCCTTGAGGGTGCCGGCCTTGATGTGCGGCACCACCGTCGACGGCGCTTCGACAGCCAGCGGAATGTCGCCGGCGCGGCAGGCGGCCACGGCCTCGACACCGCCCTTGAAGGGCAGCCAGTCAAGGCGAAGGTTGGCCTCGCTTTGTGCCAGCAGCCCCAAGACATGCGGTGGCTGGCCCAGCGGTGCCACGGCAATCTGCAGCGGGTTGGGGCGATTGCGCGACAGCGTCACCAGGTCCCGAAGCGAATCGGCCGGGACCGACGGGTGCGCGACCAGCACGATGGCGACGCTGGCCAGGCGGATCACCGGCTGCACGTCGCGCGTCGCGTCGTAGGGCAGTTTCTCGAACAGGTGCTGGTTGAACACCATCTGCGACTGGGACGCCAGGCCGATGGTGTAGCCATCCGGTGCGCTGCGCAGCACGGCTTCCATGCCGACGATGCCGCCGGCACCGGGCCGGTTTTCCACCAGTACCGGCTGGCCCAATGAGGCCGACAGCTGCTCGGCCAGCGGGCGCGCCGTCACATCGGGCGGGCTGCCCGGCGCGGCCGCCACCACCAGCTTGAGTGGCTTGGTCGGTGCCCAGGTCGACTGGGCATGTGCAGTGGTGAAAGCGTTGCCGAGGCCGCCGAGGGCGGCCAGCGAGGCCAGCGTGAAGTCGCGTCTTTGCATGTCAGGGTCTTCCGAAAATGCTGCCCGGGCGGTTGCTGCGCACCGGTTGCGCCAAGCGTAATGAAGCAGTGTCCATCAGGCAGGATCCATGCCCGCATCCGTCTTGGCGGCCAGCGCTGCCGGCGAATTCATGTACGCCAGCATGGCCGCGACATCTGTTGCGCGGGTGCACCGGACCGACACGCCGGCCGAGAAGGTGGTGATGAGCTGGATGGCCGGCGGCAGCGGCCCCAGGATGTCGATGCCCGGCAGGTGCTTGAGCTCCGACAGTTGCTGGAAACCCAGGTCCGCCTCGCCCTTGGCCAGGAGCGATCCGACCGGGATGCCCGGCGGCGCCAGCACCAGGCGCGGCTTGATGTCGGCGAGGATGCCCCAGCGCTCGAACAGATTTTCGAGGTAAACGCCCGAGGGGCCGGTGGAGTAGCTCACCTTGGGCGCCGCCAGCACAGCCTTCTTGACTGCTTCTTCGCTGCCGAGATCCGGCTTCGCGCTGCCGGCACGCACGGCAACCGCGATGCCGGACTTCACCAGATCGACCCGGCTGCCGGCTGCAAGATGGCCCTCGCTGATGAGCTGGTCGATGGCATTTGCGGCCAGCATCACCACGTCGACCGCCTCGCCGGCGCGCACGCGCTTGTTGATGTCCACGCCGCCGGCGATCTCGGTGGCCACCGCCTGGCCGGACACGCCGGTGTATTGCGGGCCGATGCGGGCCAGAAACTCCTTGGTGGCCATGGAAGACATGATTTTCAGGGGGGCGGTCATGGTTGTTCTTTGGAGGTGTCTGGTGAGGCGGGTGCGACTCATGGCATGTGCGTCATGCGCGGGTAGCCGCGTAAACCGCCCATGATAGCGCGGCGCGTACGGGCGTTTCCAAACGCGGCGGGTCAGGAATCGATATCCGACTCTCTTTAGTCGTTCCGGGACCTTCAGGTGCCGTCTAACCACGGCTTGCTGTCGACGCGCCAAAAGCGGCGCGACTGAAGCCGGACGCTAAGAATTTGATGTCGGCTTTGGAGGCGACACGGTCATGCCCGCTTATGGCCGAAAGCTGCCGCTGAATGGCCACTTCAGGCTAAGCAAACAAGTCGTGCAAGTCGTCCGGACACAATTTCCATTTCGAGTTTCAAATGAGTGGGCGGTGACCTACCCGATCAACGCCGGCAACCACATCGCCACATTCGGCACGAAGAACACGGCGCCAGCAGGATCAGGCTCATCGCCACGTAGGGCGCCACCGCGTGGAATGTCGCCGCTGCATCGCGGCTGGCAGGGTTGGACGGGAGGGAAGTTTGCCAATAATACGGACTAAGTCCATGGACTAAGTTACAATCGAACCCATCACGTTGAATATGGAAAAAAACATGCTTGTGAACGTCCACGATGCCAAAACGCATTTTTCAAAATTGCTTGAACAAGCGCATGCCGGCCAGGAAATCATTCTCGCCAAGGCGGGCAAGCCCTATGCGCGCATGGTGCCGCTCGAGGCGGCGGCGCCGCAGCGCTTACGCGGCCGTCTGAAGGGCATCGACGATTCCGCGTTCTTCGAGGCTTTACCGGACGAGGAACTCAAAGCCTGGGAGGGGAGGGGCGGCTGATGCGCCTGCTCCTCGATACCCATACCCTGCTGTGGTGGTGGCAGGATGACAGGCGTCTGTCCAAACGCGCCGCGTCAGCCATTGCCGATGAGGCCAACACGGTCCTGGTCAGCGCCGCCAGCGCTTGGGAAATCGCCACCAAGCATCGCATCGGCAAGCTGCCGGGCGTGGAAGCGGCCGTCAGCCAGTTCACCGAACTGATCGCCGCCGATGGCTTCACGCATTTGGCGATCACCAGCCAGCACGCGATCAAGGCAGGCGGATTTGTCACCGAGCATCGCGACCCGTTCGATCGCATGCTCGCGGCTCAGGCCATCATCGAAGGCGCGACGCTGGTGACCAACGACGTGGCGATGAAGCAGCTTCGGGCGAAGTACGTCTGGTAGAACGCCCAACCGACGTTACGTTGCTTCCCGGATTCGCGCCGGGCCATCCGAGTCCGCTGCGCTACCCGATCATCGCCGGCAACCAGGTCGCCACCTTGGGCACGAAGAACACCAGTGCCAGCAGGATCAGGCTCATCGCCACGTAGGGCACCACCGCCTGGAAGATGTGCAGCATGGTCACCTCGCGCGGCGCCACGCCCTTCATGGTCATGAGCAACAACCCATGTGGCGGCAGCAGGAGACCAAGCTGCATGCAGATGAGGAACAGCACGCCGAACCAGATCAGGTCGACGTTCAGCGCCGTGACGACCGGCATGAAGATCGGCAGGGTGATCATCATCATGCTGACCTGGTCGACGAAGATGCCGAGGAAGATCAGCATCAGCATCATGCCGGCCACCACTGCCCAGGGCGGCAGGCCGGCGCCGGTGATGGCTTCGGCCAGGCCGTTGGAGGCGCCTGAGAAGGAAAGGATCTGCGCGAAGGTGGTGGCGCCGACGATGATGAAGAGGATCATCGCGGAGATGGCCACCGTGCCCTTGAGCGAATCGAGCAGGATGCGCCAGGTGAGCGCGCGGTAGGCCATGGCGAGCAGTACCGTGGCGAAAGCGCCCAGCGCGGCCGATTCGGTCGGCGTGCCCCAGCCGGCGGCCATGGCGCCTACCACCACGCCGAAGATCGACACCAGCGGAACCACGTAGACAAGAAAGGGCTTGAAGCGTTCGAGGCCGGCGTGCCGCTCGACGTGGCTATTGGGGGCCAGGCCGGGCGTGAGTTTCACCCTCACGATGATGTAACCGACAAACGCGAGCGAGAGAATCAGGCCGGGCATCACGCCGCCCAGCAGCAGCTTGGAAATCGAGATACCGGACAGCGAGCCCAGCAGCACCGTCAGCGCCGAAGGCGGAATCAGCATGTCGACCGCGCCGATGGCCATGACCGGACCGGTGGCAATGGTGGGGTGGTAGCCGCGCGCCAGCATCACCGGCACCATCAGGCTGCCCAGCATGGCGGTGGTGGCGATGGTCGAGCCGGAAATGGCGGAGAACACCGTGCCGGCCACCACGGCCACCACGGCCAGGCGCCCGGGTACCTGGCGGATCAGGCGTTCGATGCCGTCGATCACCTTGACCGCCAGGCCGGTGTGGAACAGCACCTCGCCCATCAGCACGAACAGCGGAATCGGCGTGAGCGCGAAGCTCATCACCGAATTGACGCTGTTGCGCGTCAGTTGCATCAGGCCCGGCTCGCCGCCCAGCCAGATCCAGGCGCCGACCAGGTTGATCACCAAAAATGAAAACGCGACCGGCAGGCCGATGAAGAGCAATACGGTGGATCCGCCCAGCATCAGCCAGGCCGCGGCGGCCCAGCTCATGCCGCGCTCACGGCGTCGTCACGCGGACCGGCGATGCTGTTGGCCAGGCGCCACATGCGGAAGATGAATTCCACTGCGAGCAGCGCAAAACACACCGGCAGTGGCACCAGGAACCACCACTCCGGCATCACCAGTGTCTTGATCGACTGCGCACCCGCCTGGTGGCTGTTGAGCGCGGCCGCGGCGCCATACCAGAGCATCCACAGGCAGCAGGCAAAGCCGATGATGTCCGAGAGCCATTCGCTGGCATACGCTGCCTTCTTGGGCAGTGCCCGCAACAGGATGTCGACGCGGATATGCCGCCCTTCGCGCAGCAGCCAGGGCGCCGCCAGCATGGTGATGGCGTAGAGCATCAGCTCCGAGATCTCGTTGCTCCACGCCAGGCCCCGGCTCAGGCCGGGGATCACCACGTTGCGCGTGAAAACGTCGGCGCAAATGATCAGCATCATGGCCAGCAAAACCAGGCTGGCCATTACCGCCAGGCTTTCGGAGATTTTGCCGACGGCGGCGTCTAATCGTTGCACGCGGTCAATTGGACGTGAGGGTCTTGAGCTTCTTAGCGAAATCGGGGCTGGCCTTGAAGGCGCTGGCCCAACCGGCGTCGTAGGCGGCGTCGATGTACTTCTTGGTGCCGGCCCCGTCGAACTTGATCACCTGGATACCGGCCTTTTCCTGGCGTGCGGTTTCTTCGGCGGTGTAGTTCTTCCATATCGTGGGGTTTTGCGCTTCCAGGGCCAAGATCTGCTTCTCGAGGTAGGCGCGCTGGGCGGGCTTCAAGGCCTTGAACTTGTCCAGGTTCATGATGATCGACACTTCGGCGTCATAGAAGCCGGGGTCGATGCGGTACTTGGTCTTCTCCTGCCAGTTGAGGTCGAAGATGCCGCCGATCGGCCAGCCGTAGCCGTCGACGACACCCCGCTCGAGGGCGGTGTACACCTCGCCCGGCGGGGTGGTGACCACATTGGCTCCGATGGCCTGGAAGAAGTCGCGGTAAACCGGGGTGATGCGGATCTTCAGGCCCGTAAGGTCGGGCTTGTCGACCTTCTTGGTCAGGTACACATGGAAGGGCTGGTTCTCGACCATGCGGCCCAGGTAGGCCATGTTGGCCTTCTTGTTCCACACCTCGTTGATGGCGGCGAATGCCCCGTTCTTGCGCTGCTCGGCGATCGGGATCTGGGTGAGCTTGAGGAAGTCCGCCTCGGGCATCACGTTCGTGTAGAACGCGCCGGTGGAAAGCCCCATGTCGACCACGCCGGTCTTGACCGCGTTGCCCACCTCGAAGGTGGGGATGGCCTTCGGGCCGCCGATGAAGTTGATCTGCACGTTGCCACGGCCTTCGGCATTGACCTTGGCGATCCATTTCTGCAGCAACTGCACGTAGTAGCCGTTCTCTGCGAACGCGCTCACCATGCGCAGGGTGATTTCCTGTGCGGACACCGAAAGGCTGGCGGCGGCCAGCGCGGCGCCGGCGGCGAGTTTCCAGGGCTTGATCATGGGTTTTCCTCTGCGGTTGTGATGGCGCGACGGCCCTTATTGCATCTTGCACTGGCTGGCGAACGAATCCTGGTGCGCCGTCAGGATCTTGCCCATGGTGCGGTTGGTGATGCGGCCCTTTTCATCCTTGCGCACCACGCGCAGGTAGTAGTCCTGGATCGGGTACTGGTTGTTGTTGAACTTGAAGGCGCCGCGCACCGATTTGAAGTCCGCGGCCTTGAGCGCTTTGCGGAAGGCTTCCTTGTCTTCGACATTGCCCTTGACCTTGCGCACCGCCGAATCGATCAGCATCGCCGTGTCATAGCCCTGCGATGCGTACATGGTGGGCAGGCGGCCGTACTCCTTCTCGAAGTCGGCGACGAATTTCCGGTTCTGCGGGTTGTCGAAATCATGGCCCCAGTGCGAGGTGTTGATGGTGCCCAGAAGCGCCTCGCCCACCGGCTTGATGGTGTCTTCGTCGGCCGAGTAGCCCGGCACGAGCAACTGGATGTTCTTGCCAAGGCCGGCGGCGGTGAACTGCTTGATGAAGTTGATGCCCATGCCGCCCGGCAGGAAGATGAATACCGCCTCGGGCTTCTTGGCCTGCATGGTAGCGAGGTCGACCGAGAAATCGAGCTGGTTCATCGGCGTGTAGACCTCGTCAACGATGTTGCCCTTATACAGGCGCTTGAAGCCGGAGAGGTTCTCGCGGCCGCCGGGATAGTTGGCGCCGATCAGGTAGACGTTCTTGATGCCGCGCTCGGAGACGAACTTGCCCATTGCGCTGGGGATGTCCTCGCTTTGCCACGAGGCGACGAAGAAGTACGGGTTGCACTTCGGCCCGGCATAGTCGTTCGGGCCGGTGTTGGGGCTGATGTAGACCGTCTTGGTTTCCAGGACCGAGGGCAGGATCGGCAGCAGGATGTTGGTGAACACCACGCCGGTGATGACATGCGACTTGTGCTGCTGCAGGAAGCGGTCGGCCGCCTGCTTGGCGACATCGGGCTTCAACTGGTCGTCGACGACCTGCAGGTCGAGGTTGATGCCGCCGAGCTTGCCGCCGGCATGCTTGACCGCCAGGTTGAATCCGTCGCGGATATCCACGCCGAGCGCGCCGCCCGGGCCGGACAGGGTGGTAAGGAAACCGATGCGCAGCGTGTCGGCGGCCTGGACGGGTGCGCAAAGCGCAAGGGCCGAAGCCAGCAGCGCGGCGACGGGGCGGGCGAGGCGGAATTTCATGGCATCTCCTGGCTGGAAACAAGGCGCGCCGGCTGCGCCGGCGCTCGAGACCGAGACTGTAGCAAAGTTGCGGCAAAGTCCGCGCCGGCGTCCCTGTACAGGGACGCCGTGCTGGCGCACAATCAGGGCATTGTCATTCCCGGATACACCATGAGTGCAGTACCAGACGCCATTCGCCCGGACGCCGCCCTGATCGCGGCGCTTGAGCGGTCGAACTATCATCCGCTGTGGGACCGTTACAAGCGCATCACCCCGATGGCGCCGGCGGCCGGGGACGCGCCGATGCACTGGCGCTGGCGCGATTTCGAGCCCTTCACCGCCCGCGCTTCGCGCGAGGTGCCTATCGAGGACGTGGAGCGGCGCGCCATCATCATGGTCAACCCGGCTTTCGGCGGCGCCACCACCACGACCGGCAACCTGATCGGTGCTTTCACCATCCTCAATCCAGGCGACCGTGCCGTGCCGCATCGCCACACGGCTTCGGCGATCCGCTTTGCCACCCGCGCCGAAGGCGCTTTCACCATCGTCAACGGTCGTCGCTGCGAGATGAACGAGGGCGACCTGGTGCTGACCCCGCCGATGTGCTGGCATGGCCATATCAACCAGGGCGAAGCGCGCACCGTGTGGTTCGACGCCGCCAACATGCCGCTGGTATGCGACCTGGATGCAAGCTTTTTCGAGCCCGGCAGCCGCGGCGCGGAGGCATTCTGGGAGGTCGACGAAGGCGACGAGCGGCTGTGGAAAGGCGCCGGCCTCGCCGTACCCGGCCAGACAGGCGCCGCATCGGCCGCGCACTCGGCCAAGTATCACTATCCCGGTGCGGTCACGCGTGCCCTGCTGGCAGCGATTCCGCCGGGCGACGACGGCGCCAGGCACCTGCGCTATACCAATCCGGCGACCGGCGGCGCTGTCATGCCCTCGCTGGACTGCTATGCGATGCGCCTGGCCAGGGGGGCGGCGACGCGCGCACGGCGGTCCACGGCCAATGCCATCTGCCTGGTGGTGTCCGGTTCCGGCAGCAGCACGGTGGGCGGTGCGACTTTCGGTTGGGACAAGCATGACGTGTTCACCATCCCGCACTGGACCTGGGCAACCCACACGGCGGCCGAAGGCCACGCCGACCTGTTCGTCGTCACCGACCGCGCGATGTACGAGCATCTCGGTCTCCTGCGCGAGGAAATGCAATAGGGCCGGCCCCGCGCGGCCCGGTCAGGCGACTTCAATTCCGCCCGGCACGTGAACGCGCGGCAACGCCGCTCATGGCGTGATCTGCAGTACCAGCGGGCCCTTACCGCGCGCAATGCCATGCCAGCCGACCGCGTAGGCGCGTCCCGCGTTGTCGCGCGTGACCGAACCGTACAAGAGCACGCTGGTCAGTGACTTGGTGTCTAGAGGGAAGGGGACGGAGACCCCGGTGCGGATATCCGCCACGGCCCACTCGTAGCCGTTCGCCTGCGTAGATATCCCCGCGACCTTCGTGCTGTCGCCTAGCGAGAACAGGGCGGCCGCGTAGGCTTCGCCCTTGGGGTGCAGCCAGCCCAGGGATCGCACCTTGACAGGATTGCGCGGCGCCTTGGGGTCGGGGGCGTCAAGCGCGTACAAATGCCCGCGCGCGGTCAGGAACAGGATCCGGCCGTCGCGGATGTAGGTCAGGCCGGTGATGCCGTGGTTGTCAGCCACTGCGCCCTGGCCGAAATAGGCATCGAGGGGCGTTGCGGCGATTTCGCGCAGGTCGGCATCGAGCTCCACCAGCGCGGCGGTCGCCGCGCCGTTGGCTTCCAGGCGCGTGCGGGGCACGAACACATGGCCGCGCGCGTCGGAAATCAGGTTGCGCGACGCGTGGCCCGGGATCGAGCCGATCTCCTTGCGCCGGATGGCGCCGTTGAGGGTGTCGTACTGGTAAAGCACGTGCCCCCAGTAGCCCAGCGCGTAGACATGGCGGCCGACCGCGCTGACGGCAACCAAGGACTCGGGTACCGCCTTGATGTGCCGCCATTTCCCGCTGGCCGGATCGATGCGCCACAAATGTCCTCCCCATTTGGGCAATGCGCTGCCGTCCTGCTTTTCGCCTTCCTCGTCGAAAGAGGAAAAGTAGAGCATCCCGTCGACCGCCGACACGATCCTCGAATGGATCTTGACCTGGCCCTCGCCCGGGCGATGGCTGCCCAAGGCGCGCAACTGGTCGACCACGGAGCCGTGGTCACGCCAGGTTTCATTGACCGGATCGAACTCGTACAGGCGCGCGCTGCCCCCCGCGCCGCTGGCCGAAAACCCGAACCAGACGTGGCCGCGCCGGTCCCGGCCGGTGGATCCCCAGATCGCCATCGCGCCGGGAAAATCGGGGACCTGCAGCATGCGCACCTGCGGCGCGCGAAAGATATCGCCGGCCGGGGGGGTGAACAGGCTGCCGGTGAGTTCCTCGTAGGACAGCGTGGGCAGGAGCGTATCCTGAGTCCTGTCGCGCTCGCGGATCATCAGGGCGATGACCGCGCCAAGGCCGCAGGCCATGAAGAACGCCGCCGTGGCGATCACCGCGCGCAAGGCAGAACCGGGGCTCGACATGCGCCTATGTTGACATGTTTCGCGGAACGCCAGCGGCCATGAATGCCGCAGGTCCCGGCCGCGTCAGACCCAGATCTGCAGCACGTAGTCGTAGGCGGCCTGGCCGTTGAACAGGTCCACGCGTTGCAGCCTGATGCGAAAGCCTGAACCCTTTTTCACCAGCGTGTGGCGATAGGTGCCGCCGAAGTGGCGCACGCTGTCGCGCCGCAGTTCCATCATGTGGAAACGCGAGCGCACCACCACCTCTTTCGCGGTTTCCTTTTCGATGACGATGTTGCCGACCAGATGGTTGGTCGCCCACATCGGCGCCTGCGACCAGGCGTTGGGGTGGGTGACGCGGCCCATGCGCACCTGCATGAGCATCTTGTCCTCGGCGAAGATCGAGGCCGTGCCTTCCCATTCGGTCTGTTCCGGCAAGGCCGGCATCCAGTACACGCCATCTTCGGTGAAGAGATCGATGTAATCCTGCCAGTGCTTGTTGTCGAGCAGCTCGGACTGGCGGAACAGGAATTGCTCGACGCGCTCCTTGAGGCCGGCGGCCGACTTCGCGGGGGCCGAGACCGAGCGCGGCGCACGCACCGCTGCCGGCTTGGCGCGGGGGGAATGATCGGGGGCGATGGCCTGTGCGCCGGTGCGTCCCTGCGTCTCTGAAGCCAGCAGCGTCACGCCCCCCAGGAGCGCGCGTTCAACCCGTTTCGCGGCCGCCCTGGGCGTTGCCGCAGCCTTGGTGGGCACCGTTTTTTTTGTGCTTGCCTTTTTCGCCGCCGGCTTCGTTACTGCCACCTTTTTCTTCGTCGCCATCACAGGCTCCCTTGCATGTACTTGGTCCAAGCCTGGAACTGGCTGCGCATCACCGCCTCGGAGGTGCCCTTGTTGGAATAGGTGACACCGTTCTCGATGGTGTCGCGGCCGTAGTCACGATGGAAGCTGACCCAGTCGCCGCCCTTGGATTCCAGGCCCCACTGGCCCTTGGTCCAGTTCTCGAGGTCGTCGGCGTTGATCATGGTGGCCGGCGAATTGACCAGGTTGAAATACCACAGTGAGCGGCGGTAGATCGCCTCCGGCGCCCCCTTCAGGCGGAAGTGCCAGATCTCCGAGAGCGTCTTGTTGGGACCGAGCGGTCGCAGGCAGCGCAGCTGCTGCAGCGGCGACTGCACCGAGAGGTAGGGGTAGACCAGCACATGGTGGATGGAGCGCGAAAGGTATTCCTCCATCTTCTCCTTGCCATAGGCCTTTTCCATCAGCCTTTCATAGGCCTTGGTATCGGGGTCCTGCGGGCGCAGGCCCATGTAGGCCTTGAGGATGCCGTGACCGCGCGGGAAATTGATGGTCTGCACGGTGTCCCACTTGTCGAACGGCGTCGCGAAGGCCGACAGGTAGTGGTAGTGAAGTGGCGCATGGCCGGTCTTGGCGGCGATTTCCTTCTCGATCACCCCGGCGGCCACGCCGGTGGACTGGTGCGTCACCGAAGGATGCAGCGCGTCGAGCTGGTTTTCCATGAAGAACTTCCAGTTCGAGTGCTGGATCACGCGGTGGCATACCGGCACCACTTCGACTTCGCCCGCCGGCGAACGGTCGCACATGTCATCAAAGGCGATTCTGGCCTCGCCGAGGAACTCGGACAGTGTCGGCCCCTCGTTCGACAGGCTGGCGAACACGAAGCCGCGATACGAATCGACCCGTGCGGCCGACTTCATGTCGCAGTCCGGGTTGTCGCGCGTCAGGCGGGTACCGTCATAGCCCTTCATCAGCGGAATGGCTTCGAGCTTGCCGTCCAGATGGAAGCTCCATGCATGGTACGAGCAGACGAAATTGCTGCCGGTATTGCCGCGCTGGTTGCCGCACAGCTCCACGCCGCGATGCGGGCAGCGGTTGTAGAGCACGCGGACTTGTCGGTCCTTGCCGCGCACCATCACCATCGGCTGGCGGCCGATCTGAAGGGTGTGATAGTCGCCGGGATTCTTCACCTGGGATTCATGGCCGCAATACACCCAGATCTTTTCGAAAATGTTCTCGACCTCGATGTCGAAAATCTCCTGGCTGGTGTAGGCCAGTCGGTGGACGCGGTCGGGTTCAACCAGCTTGGCGATATCGATGGAAGGCATGGAACTCCTCATTGGGACGCGTACGTTAAGGCGAGCCAGCAAGATAACAACGCTTGAGTCAAGCGTGCAACAACCAGCCATGCTTTTTGCATTACCATCGGTTATGGATTACCGTCGCTTGCAGCTTTTCCTCGCCGCCGTGCGCCACGGCAGCCTCACCGACGCGGCGGCGGAACTGGAAATCTCCCAGCCGGCGCTTTCCAAGAGCCTCAAGGCGCTGGAGAAGTCGCTCGGCGTGCGCCTGCTCGAGCGCGGCCGCTATGGCGTGAAACCCACGCCCTATGGCGAGGCGTTGGTGGCGCACGGCAGCACCGTCGAGGCCGAACTGCGCAATGCCGAGGCCGAGATCGAGGCCCTGAAGGGCGCCACGCACGGCCATGTGATGGTGGGCTGCGGGCCCACCGAGGCCAACCGCCTGTTGCCGCAGGCCCTGCTTTCGTTGATGAAGAGCCATCCGGACCTCAGGGTCACGGTGCTCTACGGGCTCAACGAGTCCTTGATGCCGTGGGTCACCAACGGCGAGATCGATTTCGCCCTCTCGTCGGTGCCGGCGCGTGCGACTAGCGCCGACCTCATCCATGACCCGCTGTTTGCGGAAACCGGGGTGGTGGTCGCGCGCACCGGCCACCCGCTGGCGCGGCGCAGGAGCATCGCGCCGGCCGACCTGCTGCAGGCGCGCTGGATTCTGCCGCGCCGGCGCGAACTGGAGCGCCTGGCCTTCGACGACATGTTCCGGGCCCGTGAACTCGACCCGCCTTCGGCGGTCGTCGAAACCACTTCCACCGTGCTCATGAAGTCGGTGGTGATGCAAAGCGACGTGCTCACATTCATCCCGCGCGAGCTGATCTGGTGGGAGGAAAGGGCCGGTCAGCTGCTCTCGCTCAAGGTCGGCGGGGCGGAATGGGTGCGCAGCGTCGGCATCACGCGCCGCAGGCGCGGGTCGCTAAGCCCCGCAGGGCGACTGCTGGTCGATGCGCTCAAGTCAACCGCGGCCGCGTTTGGCCGCCGTGCCGGGGCTTAGCCGACCTCCGCGATGAAGGCGCCTTCGGCGACCGGGTCGCCCACGGCTACGCCGATGGCCGCGACGATGCCGCTGGCGGGCGCCTCGACCGGGATTTCCATCTTCATGGATTCGATGATCACCAGCACGTCTCCGGCGGCGACCATCTGGCCGACAACCACCTCGACCTTCCATACATTTCCTGCAACTTCGGTGCGCACCTTCGCCATGATCGGCCTGCCTCCCTCGAAAGCGCGGATTGTCGTTCAAATCGGCCACACGCCGGGGGCGGCGGGCGCATGTTGCGCGCGCGTCCCGGCGCCGCTTCCGCCGCCGCGGCTAAACAGCATCAGCCGCCCCTTGTAGGCGGCTGCCTGCGCTGTCGCCGGGGCGTCCAGGCGCTCCTCCTGCCGTGAGAAGCCGGCGGCGGCCATGTGGCGACTGAACGCAGGGCGGTTGCCGCGGTCCGGGTCGACGATCCAGACCGTCGCATCCGCGCGGGTGTGCCGGGCGATGAACGCGGCCAGCGTGCCTGCTTCGTCGCGCTCGTAGAGCAGGTCGCTGCCGATGACGACATCGAATCGTCCCGCCACCGCCGCGCGCCGGCGGTCGCAAGCAGCCGTCGGCGGCGCTCCCCAGTGCCCATGGAGGTAAGGCGGCGGCTGCAGCCGGTTCAGTCGTGCATTTTCGACCAGAAACGATTCGGCAAGGGGATGACAATCGCTGGCGGTGATGTCCGCGCCGCGGCGCCGGCAGATCAGACTCGCCAGGGCCAGCCCGCAGCCGATCTCGAGAATGCGTTCGCCGGTTGTGACCGGGCGCCGCATCATGCGGGCCGCGAGTTGCGCGCCGGAGGGCCATGGCAGGCCGAACATCGGCCAGGCTGCCGAGGAGATTCCCAGGCGCGCAGCTTCTCCGAGGGGATCGGAAAACTGATCGCGATCCAGAAGCGAACGCACCAGCAGACTCGCCGCGCCCGCGATGGCAATGTGTTCCTGCTTGGTCCGATAGCCGGGCATGGATGTGCTGAGCCCGGCCGGCGGCTTCTTCTCCTGGATGTGAGGCGCGAGTATGCGCCCAAAGCAGCGCGCTGTGGCCTATGTGTGGAGGCGCACAGACACGTCGCCAAATGGAGGCCATCCTGCTTCGATTTCAGGAAAGCCGCCATGAACACGAATTCCTTCCTCATCCGCCAAGTCCGCAGGCGCGGCATCGGCCTCTGCGCGGTGTTCGCCGTGGCCGCCCTGTCGGGCGCATGCTCGCAGCAGCCCGCGGCGCCTGTCGTCGTGGTCAACGACAAGGTCTATGCGCTGGCGCCTGATTCGGCCAAGGTCGCCGCGGGCATCGTCAGCGGAGAAATCACGAGCATGAAGGTGACCGAGCGCGTCGAGGAGGTGTCTGGCAGGGTTTCTGCGCCGGCCAAGCTCTCCGGCCGTCTGCTCATCAGGAACACCTCGTCCGATCAGTCGGTGAGCATGCTCGAGGCGAAGATCATGTTCATCGATGCGCAAGGCAAGCCGCTGGCCATGGAGGACGGTCGCGGCGAGCCGGTCGTGAAAATGGATGCGTCCTATGGTGCCAAGAATCGCCTCGATCCGGGGCAGGACATGACGCAGGTGCTGGATGTGGAATTCCCGGTGGCGGCGCTCAAGCCCGGCGTCCTCAAGGAAGTGCGGGTCGCCCTGGTCTACGCGCCGGCGGCCTACAGCAAGGCAAGCCTCAATTTTCCCGTCGCCCTGGGCGCAAGGTAGGGCGCGGCATGCTGCCGCAACTGTTTTCCGGGTACGTTGACTGGCCGGCCTGGGCCCTGGTCGTCGCGGCATTGCCGCTCACGCATCTCACCATCGTCAGCGTGACGCTCTATCTGCACCGCTGCCAGACCCACCATGCGCTGACCTTGCACCTGGCGCTGAGCCATTGCTTCCGCCTCTGGCTTTGGCTGACCACCGGTATGCGCTCCCGCGAATCGGTGGCGGTGCATCGCCGGCATCATGCGCGGCGCGAAACCGCGCAAGATCCGCACAGCCCGCAGGTGCTCGGCCTAAACCGGGTGCTGTGGGGCGGCGTCCTGCTGTAGGCGGCGCCGCTCAGCCGGCGCGGCGGGCAATGCGCCGTTCCGCGAGTGCGAACAGGGCCTGCGTGGCCAGCGCCAGCGCCGCCGCGGGGAGCGCGCCGGCCAGCAGGGTGGCATGGTCATTGAGCGCGAGCCCGGTGGCGATGCGCTCCCCGAAGCCGCCCGCGCCGATGAACGCGGCGATGGTGGCCGTGCCGACAGTGGTGACGGCGGCCGTCTTCACCCCCGCCAGGATCACCGGCATGGCCAGCGGCAGTTCGATCAGCACCAGGCGCTGGCGCGGCCGCAGTCCAAGCGAAAGGGCCGCCTGCCTCAGGCCCGGCGGCACGCCGGCCAAGCCGGTGCAGGTGTTCTGCACGATCGGCAGCAGCGCATAGAGCACCAGGGCCACCAGCGCGGGTAGGGTGCCGATACCGCCGACGAGCGGGATCAGCATGGCCAGCAGCGCCAGGGAGGGGACGGTCTGCAGCAGGCCGGTCGAGGCCAGCACCGGCTGCCTGAGCGCCGGCCGGGCGGCGGCGAGGATGCCGAGCGGCATGCCGAAGGCCACGGCGATGGCGACCGCCAGGCAGACCAGCGCAGCATGCTGGCGCAGCAATCGCCAGAAATCGTTGCCGAACAACTTGTCGCGGAATGTGGCGCGCCCGCCGCCGCCCGTGCTGCCGGCGAGGAACTCGGCGGCCACCGCGGCGAAGGCCTTGCCGTCGATTTCGGCCGCTGCGTTCATGGCGATCATCGCCGGCTCGCCGATGCGGCCTTCGAGTTTCCGGATGGCTTGCCAGGCGGCACTCGCACGCTCGGCCGCATCTAGCCGGTAGACCAGCACGGCGTCGTAGCGCGGGAAGTAGTCCTGGTCGTCCTGCAGAACGGTAAATCCGTAGCGGGCGAGCTTGGCGTCGGTGGTGTAGATATCGGTGACATCGATGGAACGCTTCGCCAGCGCCTCGTAGGCCAGGCCGTGATCGATACCGGTCGGCCGTTGCGGGAGCGCATAGCGGTTGGCGAGCCCTGCCCAGCCATCGGCGCGCCCGAGAAACTCGTGGGACAAGGCAAGCCGCAGGTCGGGATGCGCCTTGAGCCCGGAGAGCGAGGCCAGATTGCGCCGCCGGGCTTCGTCGCTGCGCATGGCCAGCGCATAGCCGTTGTGGAAACCCAGCGGGACGGCTACGCCCAGCCCCAGTGGCGCGAGTGCGGCGCGCATCTCGGCCAGACCGGCTGCGGATGGCAGCTTAAGAACCTCGCGCGCCAGAGTGCCGGTGTATTCCGGATAGAGATCGATGGCGCCGGTCTTGAGCGCCTCGAACACGATGGCGGTGTTCCCCAGGCCCTGGCGGTGGACGACCGTCGCGTGCGGCGCTGCGGCGCGGGCGACGATTTCGGCCAGGATGTACGACTCGGTGAAGCGCTTCGAGCCGACGGCGAGCGACGGGGCGGCCGAAACCGGCAGACTCAGGAGTACCAGCCAGACCGACAGGACGCCGCGCAGCAGACCGATGGCCGCGCTCATCGCGGGCCGGCCGGGATGCATCGCTGCGCCGGCCGGCATGCCGGGGACTACTGGAAAGCCTGTATGCCGGTTTGCGCGCGGCCCAGGATCAGCGCATGGATGTCGTGCGTGCCTTCGTAGGTATTGACGACTTCCAGGTTGACCATGTGGCGGATGATGCCGTACTCGTCGGAGATGCCGTTGCCGCCCAGCATGTCGCGCGCCATGCGCGCGATGTCGAGCGACTTGCCGCAGGAATTGCGCTTCATGATGGAGGTGATTTCCACCGCGGCGGTGCCCTCGTCCTTCATGCGGCCCAGGCGCAGGCAGCCCTGCAGGCCGAGGGTGATCTCGGTCTGCATGTCGGCGAGCTTCTTCTGGATCAGCTGGTTGGCGGCCAGCGGGCGGCCGAACTGCTTGCGGTCGAGCACGTACTGGCGCGCGCGATGCCAGCAGTCCTCGGCCGCGCCCAGCGCACCCCAGGCAATGCCGTAGCGTGCCGAGTTGAGGCAGGTGAACGGGCCCTTGAGGCCTTCCACATTGGGCAACTCGTTTTCAGCCGGCACGAACACCTCGTCCATGACGATCTCGCCGGTGATCGAGGCGCGCAGGCCGAACTTGCCTTCGATCTTGGGTGCCGACAGGCCCTGCATGCCCTTTTCGAGGATGTAGCCGCGGATGCGGCCTTCGTCGTTCTTGGCCCACACCACGAACACGTCGGCGAACGGCGAATTGGAGATCCACATCTTCGCGCCGGTCACCGAAAAACCGCCCGGCACGGTCTTGGCGCGGGTGATCATGGAGGCCGGGTCGGAACCGTGGTTCGGCTCGGTCAGACCGAAGCAGCCGATCCACTCGCCGGTGGCAAGCTTGGGCAGGTATTTGCGGCGCTGCGCTTCCGAGCCGAATTCGTAGATCGGCAGCATCACCAGCGAGGACTGCACGCTCATCATGGAACGATAGCCGGAATCCACCCGCTCGACTTCGCGCGCGATCAGGCCGTAGCACACGTAGTTGAGCCCGGGGCCGCCGTACTCGGTGGGAATGGTCGGGCCGAGCAGGCCGATCTCGCCCATTTCGCGGAAGATCGAGGCATCACCCTTTTCGTGGCGAAACGCCTCGAGGACGCGCGGCTGCAGCTTGGATTGGCAATAGTCGTAGGCCGCTTCGCGCACCATGCGCTCGTCTTCAGTCAACTGCTCGTTCAGGTGCAGCGGATCGTCCCAGGTGAATTGGGCTTTGGATTGTTGCGTGGAGAGCATGTGCGCCTCTCGAGATATCGGCGTTAAGTGAGCGGGGGATTATATTCGCGCGCTTTGCGTGGTCCGCTAAACGCGATCAGTCGGCGCGGGCGCCTGAGATTTTCACGGCCCGGGCGTTGCGTGCGCTGTCGGCGGTCAGGAAGCTGGCGAATTCCTCGGGCGTCCCGGCGACCAACTCGTATCCTTTGGCGACGATTTCCCTCTGCATGTATTCGGGTTCCCTGAGCAGGCGGGTGACCTCGCCGTGCAGCGCAATCACGATCTCGCGCGGCGTGCCGGCCGGTGCGAACAGCCCGAACCAGGCATTGGCCGGCACGTCGGGAAAGCCGGATTCGGCGAATGTCGGCACCTCCGGCATGATCGAGAGACGCCGGAGGCCGCCGATGGCGATGGCCTTGAGCTTGCCGGCCTTGATATGCGCCTGGGTCGAGGCGGCGCCGGAGAAGGTGAGCTGGACCTCGCCCGCGATCGCTGCCGGCACCGCCTGCGGAATGCCCTTGTAGGGCACATGCACGATGTCCACCCCGGCCTGGGCCTTGAGGATCTCCATCGCCAGGTGCGGTTGGCTGCCCACCCCATAGGAGGCGTAGTTGAGCCTGCCCGGGTTGGCCTTGGCATAGGCCAGCAGTTCCTTGAGGTTGCCCACGGGAAGGTTGGCGTTGGCCACCAGCAACTGGTTCAGCAGCACCAATTGCGTGACCGGCACGAAATCCTTCACCGGTTCGTAGGGAAGCTTGCTGTACAGATGCGGGTTGATGGTCATGGTGGCATCGGTGGTCACCAGCAGGGTGTGCCCGTCCGGCGCCGCGCGCGCCACGGATTCGGCGGCGAGCAGCGTGCCCGCGCCCGGCTTGTTTTCCACCACCACCGACTGGTTGAACTTTTGCGCCAGCCGCTGGGCGATCTGGCGCGACATGATGTCGATGCCGCCGCCGGCCGGGTAGGGCACGACGATGCGGACGGGCTTGCTCGGGTAGGCCTGGGATGCGGCCGGCGGTGCCGAGGTGGCGAGCGCGGCGGCGGCGATGCCGACCAGGATGCGAAGCGAGGGGAGGGCGCGCATGGCGGATTCTCGGCTTGTCAATCGGGGATGACGGCGGTGGCTTCGATTTCCACCCGCGCCTCCGGCTCCACCAGGGCGGTCACGCCGAAGGCCGACATGGCCGGGAAGTGGCGTCCGATGATGTCCTTGTAGGCCGCGCCGACCGCAGGCCAGGCCGCCACATATTCGTCGCGGTCGAGCACGTACCATGTCAGGCGCACCAGGTGCTCGGGCTTGCCGCCGGCTTCGGCCAGGATGGCGACGATGTTCTGCAGGGCCTGGCGCGTCTGTCCGGCGAAGTCCAGCGCCGGCCACACGCCCTTGCCGCCGGCACCGCTCCTGACCGGGTCCCAGCCGACCTGGCCGCCGATCATCACCAGGGTGCCGCGCGCTGCAATGCCGTTGGCGTAGCCACGCGGCGTGGCCCATCCGGGCGGTTGCAGGATTTTCATGTTCGTATCGTTCCTGTCACAGGGGACTTGCGCATTATGATTGACATCTGAATAGTTTAGACCTAAAGTAATTATCGGACAACCCGGAGAGAAGGACATGATCATCCTCTATGAACTCGGGGCCGCCGGCGGTGCACGCTACAGCGCCTTTTCCTGGCGCACGCGCATGGCGCTCATGCACAAGGGCCTGGCATTCGAGACGCATCCGGTGCGCGTTGCCGATAAGGCCGCGATCGCCTTTTCGGGCCAGGGCAAGGTGCCCATCATCCGCGACGGCGCGCACGTGATCAGCGACTCCTGGAACATCGCCGAACATCTTGAAACCGCCTATCCGGATGCGCCCAGCCTGTTCGGCGGACCGTCGGGGCTGGCCTTGAGCCGGTTCGTCAACGCGGTTGCCGACCGCCAGTTGATGCCGGCCCTGGCGCCGGCGTGCGCCTTGTCGGTGGCGCGCATGCTCGATGCCGGCGACGCGGTCTACCTGCGTGCGGTCTTCGAGAAGGCCTTCGGCAGGACGCTCGAAGAGATGCACGCCGGCCGGGAGGCTTCGGTCAAGGCGTTTAGGCGTGCACTCGACCCGCTGCGCGCCACCCTGCGCCGCCAGGCGTTCCTCGGCGGCGCCGCGCCGGCCTATGCCGACTACGTCATGATGAGCCCCCTGCAGTGGGCGCGCATCGTCCACGCCGAGCCGGTGCTCGAAGCCGATGACACGATCGGCGCCTGGTTCGAGCGCATGCTCGATCTTTTCCAGGGCTATGCGCGCGCCGAGCCGGCCCGCGCTGTGCACGGCTGAGACCTGCCGCAACAGGATCATGGCGCGCCTTGCCATCGACTTCGACCCGATCCGCGGCGCAGCCTACCGGGAGAGCGGTTACTGGAACGACGAAACGCTCGCCGACTGGCTGGAGCGCAACGCGCGCCTGCGACCTGCCCACCCGGCGCTGCGCCTGGGCGATGCGCTATGGTCCTACCGGCGCCTGCATGCCGAGACCCGGGCCCTCGCGCATGGACTGTCGTCCATCGGCATCCGGCGCGGCGAGGTGGTCGCCGTGCAACTGCCCAACACGCCGCAATTCGTGCTGGCCTACCTCGCCATCGCCTCACTCGGGGCGGTGATGCAGACCCTGCACATGCCTTATCGCGTGGCAGATCTGGAGGTGTTGCTGCGCCACAGCGGCGCGGTCGCCGTGGTGTGCCTCGATGCGGCCAGGGACTATCCTGCGGCGGCCACTTTCCTGGAATTGCGAGGCCGCCTGCCGGCCCTGCGGGAAATCATCGTCGCAGGCGATACGGTGCCCGAGGGCGCCCATTCCTGGCGCGCCTTGGCGACCGCAGATGAACCTGTCGATCCGCCCAGGCTGGGTGGCGCCGATCCGTTCCTCCTGCTCTACACCTCGGGCACTACCTCGTCCCCCAAGGGCGTGCCGCATGCCTACCAGGACTTTCTCGCCAACGCGCGCCTGTCGGCGACCGAGCTTGCGCTGGGGCCGGACGATGTGATCCTGTCGGCGGCACCCTTCACCCACCTGTATGGCCTTTTCACGGTAAACATGGCGCTGGCCGTGGGTGCGACCATCGCGCTGTTGCCGGCATTCTCGCCGCCCGCACTGGCGGAAGCCATCCGCATGCTGCGCCCGACAGCGGCGTTCACCGCGCCCGCGCACATCGCCGCCTGCCTCAACGGCGGGCTGTTCGACGGGCTCGACATGACGTGCCTGAAGTTCGTGCAGATCTCCGGCAGCGCGGTGCCGCC
>Ga0209985_10000170_pt1 | contig 74646 bp, 72 predicted proteins | sample NOAtaG_FD_187305 | JGI IMG/M metagenome (GOLD analysis project Ga0209985, IMG submission 187305) | Freshwater lake microbial communities from Lake Erie, under a cyanobacterial bloom - NOAA_Erie_Diel6S_1000h metaG (SPAdes) (version 2) | ecosystem: Environmental > Aquatic > Freshwater > Lake ... | reverse complement strand
AGAAATCCATCTGCGGCGTGGTCATCGTGCTCGCGCTGGTGATGGTGGGCGGCATGACCAAATTGCCGCAGATGGATTTCTGGAAGAACGCCATGTTCAGCCCGCTTGCCGAGACGGCGGTCAAGACGGTCAAGGCATGGCTGCCCGCGGACATCGCCGGCAAGATAAAATTCTGATTTAACGCGGTACCCTTACTCGCGGAGTGCATCATGTGCGGAGTCGTCGGCGTCGTCGCGAAAACCCCCGTCAACCAGCTTCTGTATGACGGTTTGCTGCTGCTGCAGCATCGCGGACAAGACGCGGCCGGGATCGCCACGGCGAGCGGCAAGTCCTTCTACCTTTACAAGAGCATGGGTTTGGTGCGCGACGTGTTCCGCACCCGCAACATGCGCGACCTTCCCGGTAACATGGGCATCGCCCATTGCCGCTATCCCACTGCAGGGTCTTCCAACAATCCTGCCGAGGCGCAGCCCTTCTACGTCAATTCCCCGTTCGGGCTGACGCTTGCACACAACGGAAACCTGACCAACTCGGCGGAACTGAAGGAGGACATGTACCGCCAGGATCTGCGGCACATCAATACCGACTCTGACTCCGAGGTCCTTCTCAACGTGCTGGCGCACGAACTCGAGCGCGCCACCCACAACTTCAAGCTCGATCCATCCGCGGTGTTCCAGGCGGTCTCCCGGGTGCACGAGCGGGTGCGCGGCGCGTACGCCGTGGTGGCCATGATTTCCGGCTACGGGTTGCTTGCCTTCCGCGATCCGTTCGGCATCCGTCCGCTTTGCCTGGGGCGTGCCGACTTCGGCAACGGCACCGAGTACATGGTCGCTTCCGAATCGGTGGCGCTCGAAGGCCTGGGTTTCGAGTTCGTGCGGGACGTGCTGCCCGGCGAGGCCATCTACATCACCATGGACGGCAACCTGATGGCGCAGCAGTGCACGGCGCGTCACTCGCTCAATCCCTGCATCTTCGAGTATGTCTACATGGCGCGGCCTGATTCATCCATCGACGGGGTGTCGGTGTACGCCGCGCGCCTGAAACTGGGGGAGTTTCTGGCGCATAAGCTCGGCAGCATGGGGCTCACCGGCAAGATCGACGTCGTCATGCCCATACCGGACTCCAGCCGCCCGGCCGCCATGCAACTGGCCATGAAGCTCGGGCTCAACTACCGCGAGGGCTTCATCAAGAATCGCTACATCGGGCGCACCTTCATCATGCCCGGACAGGCCCTGCGCAAGAAAACCGTGCGCCAGAAACTGAACGCCATCGGTGTCGAGTTCAAGGGCAAGAACGTGCTGATCGTCGACGATTCGATCGTACGCGGCACCACTTCGCGCGAGATCGTGCAGATGGCCCGCGAGGCCGGCGCCAACAAGGTCTACTTCGCCTCCGCCGCACCGCCGGTGCGCTTTCCGAACGTGTACGGCATCGACATGCCGACCCGGCACGAACTCATCGCCACCGGTCGCTCGGACGAGGAGATCGCCCGTGAGATCGGCGCCGACGAGTTGATCTACCAGGATCTCGATGCCCTCGAGCGGGCCGTGCGCGAACTCAATCCGCGCCTGTCGAGTTTCGAGACCTCCTGCTTCTCCGGCCGCTACGTCACCGGCGATGTCACCACCGAATACCTGAGCGGCGTGGAACTGCGGCGAGATCAGCATCGCGACAACGCCCGCGGGGATGACGAAGAGCCGCAACTCGGCCTGAATTTAGCGGCTGCGTGAAGGCGGCGGCGCGCCCACCGGTATCGGGCTTCCGGGTCGGCGCCGCTGGGCAGCCTGGTTGCCGCCGTGTCGGCTGGCGATAGGCGCGAACTCGACCGTTTGCCTCACCCCGGCGCGGGCCGATCGCGCGTGGATTTCCGGGCGCGATGCGGCTGGCCCCGGGGGTATAATGAATGGTGCGCCGATTTGAGCATCAGCTTGCGGGCGCGGGAGGTTGATCCAACCTGCCAATAAATGCGGCTAAAGCGTGGCCAAGAATTCCTTGAACCCGTTTCGGCCGACATGTGGCGAAACGGGTTTTTCATTTGCGAAAGATTGTCCGATGAGCGAAGAGTACGAGTACGGCTTTGACACACGGGCGGTGCGGGCAGGGCAGCACCGCAGCGAGTTCAACGAAAACTCCGAGGGCCTGTATCTCACCTCGAGTTTTGTGCACGAATCCGCCGCCATGGCGGCAGAGCGCTTCGCCAACCGTGCGCCGGGCAACGTGTATTCGCGGTTTACCAATCCGACGGTGGATGCGTTCGGCGAGCGGCTCGCCGCACTGGAAGGGGCCGAAGCCTGCGTGGCCACCAGTTCCGGCATGGCGGCGGTGCTCACCTGCGCGATGGGTCTGCTCAAGGCGGGCGACCATGTGATCTGCTCGAACGCCGTCTTCGGCAGCGTGATCACGCTGTTCGAGAAAAACCTCGGGCGGTTCGGCGTTGCCACCACTTTCGTGTCGCCGAACAAGGTGGATGAATGGACGGCGGCCGTGCGGCCCGCCACGAAGATGCTGTTCGTCGAGACCCCCTCCAACCCGATGATGGAGATCTCCGATATCGCCGCGTTGAAGCAGGTGGCGGTCAAGGCCGGCGCGCTGCTGGTGGTCGACAACTGCTTCTGCTCTCCGGCGATCCAGCGGCCGTTCGATCTCGGCGCCGACATCGTCATCCACTCGGCCACCAAGTTCCTGGATGGCCAGGGAAGGGTGCTTGGGGGCGCCGTGCTGGGCAGGCGTGAGCTTGTGATGGGCGAGATCTACGGCTTTCTGCGTACCGCGGGGCCGAGCATGAGCGCCTTCAACGCCTGGGTGATTCTCAAGGGCATGGAAACCCTGTCCATCCGCATGCGCGAGCAGTCCAGGCGTGCTCTGGAGCTGGCCCGCTGGCTCGAGGAGCATCCGCGCGTGGAGCGGGTGCTGTACCCGGGTCTTGAAACCCACCCGCAATTCGAACTCGCCAGGCGCCAGCAGTCGGCCAGCGGCGATTTCCTGGGCGGCGCCGTGGTGTCCTTTGTGGCCAAGGGCGGGCGCGAGGAAGCCTGGCGCGTGGTGGATAACTGCAAGGTCATTTCCGTCACCGCCAACCTGGGCGACACCAAGAGCACCATCACGCACCCCGCCTCCACCACCCACGGACGCATCAGCAAGGAGGCGCGCGAAGCCGCCGGCATCGGCGAAGGGCTGCTGCGGGTGTCGGTGGGCCTGGAGAGCCTGGTGGACGTGAAGGCGGACCTGGCGCGCGGCCTGGGCTGAACGACCGCGTCCCCGCTCGTGTGCAGCCGCGGCGCGAGCGACGCCCCTGAAAACACCAAAAGGGCCGCGAATGCGGCCCTTGGTCATTGGCGCTGGCGGTCTACTTGTAGTGGTAGAACCCGCGCCCGGTCTTGCGGCCGAGGTAGCCTGCCGCCACCATCTCCTTGAGCAGCGGCGCGGGGCGGTACTTGCTGTCGTTGAAGCCTTCGTAGAACACCTCCATCACCGAGAGCATGGTGTCCAGGCCGATCATGTCGGCGAGCGCGAGCGGCCCGATCGGGTGATTGGTGCCCAGGCGCATGCCGTTGTCGATGTCTTCCGCCGAGGCCAGACCTTCAGCCAGTACGAAGATGGCTTCGTTGATCATCGGGCAGAGGATGCGGTTGACCACGAAGCCCGGTGCGTTTTTCACGCAGATGGGCGTCTTGCCGAGACGCTTGGAGAGTTCCTCTGTTGCAGCGAAGGTCGCGTCGGAGGTCGCCAGGCCGCGGATGATTTCCACCAGCGCCATCACCGGCACCGGATTGAAGAAATGCATGCCGATGAAGCGCTCCGGGCGCCCGGTCGACGCGGCCAGCCCGGTGATGCTGATCGAGGAGGTGTTGCTGGCGATGATGGTGTCGGACGCTGCGACGGCCGCCACGTCCTTGAGGATTCTGCGCTTCAAGTCCTCGTTCTCGGTGGCCGCCTCGATGATGAAGTCGGCCCCGGCCAGGTCGGCCATCTTGATTGAACCGGTGATGCGCGCCATCGCGTCGGCCTTCTGCGCCTCGCTAAGTTTTTCCTTGCGGATCAGGCGGTCCAGGCTGCCGGACACGGTCTTGATGCCGCGCTCGATGGCGGCCTCGTTGATGTCGATCATCAGGGCATGGATGCCGGCGACCGCGCAGGCCTGCGCGATGCCGTTGCCCATGGTGCCGGCGCCTATGATGCCGACCGTGTTGATTGTGCTCATGCGGGAGTTCTCCTGGTGGGAAATCAATGGTCAATCGAAATCGAGGTGTTCCGCGCCGTCGGCATCGATGCGCAGGTAGCCGGGCCGGTCATCCCAGGCGGGCAGCACCCAGCGGCACACCTGACGGCCACGCACCAGGTAGTCATGGCGCGCCGGGCGGTGCGTGTGGCCGTGGATCATGCGGGTGGCGCCCGAGTCGGTGAACAGCCGTGTGACGGCGTCGGCGTTCACATCCATGATGGTGGCGGGCTTGACGGATTTTTCATCCTCGCTTCTTGCGCGCAGCGCCTCGATCGCGGCGCGCCGGGCGGCCAGCGGGCGTGCCAGGAACTCGCTCTGCCAGCGCTCGCTGCGCACCTCGCCGCGAAACGCCTGGTAGGTACGGTCGTCGGTGCACAGGGTGTCGCCGTGCAGCAGCACGGTGCGCTCCCCATGCAGGTCGAAGGCGCACGGTTCCGGCAGGGCCGTCATGCGCGTCGCGCCGGTGAATCCGGCGCCGGTGAGAAAATCGCGGTTGCCGGGTATCCAGTACAGGGCGATGCCGCGCGTGGTGCATGCGGCGAGGGCGTCGATGACGTCGCGATGCGCGTCGAGGTCGTCATCGCCGACCCAGTATTCGAACAGGTCGCCCAGGACGTAGAGGCTGTCGCCAGTATCCGGCACCAGGCGCAGGAAGCGCCGCAGCGCCCGCGTCGTCGCCGGTCGCTCGGCGGTGAGGTGCAGGTCCGAGATGAACAAGGCCGACATGGCCGGCGGCCTCGCGTCCTTCAGGGCGACCGGGGCTCTCGGCCTAGAGAACTTCGGCCTTTTGGATCACCACATCCTGCACCGGCACGTCCTGATGGAAGCCGCTGGTGCCGGTCTTGACCGCCTTGATCTTGTCGACCACATCGGTACCGTCGGTCACCTTGCCGAAGACGCAATAGCCCCAGCCGTTGCCGTTCGGGCTGCTGAAGTTGAGGAAGTCGTTGTTCTTGATGTTGATGAAGAACTGCGCGGTGGCCGAATGAGGGTCGTTGGTGCGCGCCATCGCCACGGTATAGATGTCGTTCTTGAGTCCGTTGGCGGCCTCGTTGTCGACCGGCGCGCGGGTAGGCTTCTGCTTCATTCCCGGCTCGAAGCCGCCGCCCTGGATCATGAAGCCGTCGATCACGCGGTGGAAGATGGTGTTGTCGTAATGGCCGTCCTTCGCGTACTGGACGAAATTGGCCACCGTGTTGGGCGCCTTGACGTCGTCGAGTTCAAGCGTGATGGCGCCGTGGTTGGTGGTCAGCAGGACTTGGGGCACGATGATTCCTTTCGATGGTGGGTTATTTCTTGGGTGTGTCGGCGAGCCTGACGCTCTCGATCACCACGGGAGTCGACGGCACGTTCTGGTGCATGCCGGCGGTGGCGGTCGGCACGCCCTTGATTTTTTCGACGACGTCCATGCCCTTGATCACGCGGCCGAACACGGCGTAGCCATGGCCGTCGGGTTGGGGGGCATTGAGCATGGCGTTGTCGGCCACATTGATGAAGAACTGCGCGGTGGCCGAGTCCGGCACCTGGGTGCGCGCCATCGCGATGGTGCCGATGTCGTTCCTGAGGCCGTTGCGCGACTCGAGGGGAATCGGCGCGCGGGTAGGCTTTTGCTTCATCCCGGGTTCGAAGCCGCCGCCCTGGATCATGAAACCGTTGATCACCCGATGGAAGATGGTGCCGTTGTAGTGCCCGTCCTTCACGTACTGCAGGAAGTTCTCCACCGTTCTGGGCGCCTTGGCGGCATCGAGTTCAAGAACGATGGACCCCATGGAGGTCTTCATCTCCACGGTCTGGGCAGGCGCGACGGTGGCGCACAGCGCAAATGCGGCGACGGCGAGCAGGCGAATCATCAGGAGGCTCCTTGTGCGGCTGGGGGTCATGAAGCGGGTTCCGGGCGCGGGCGTCATGCCGCGCCTTCATCGACGATCTTCCACTGGCCGCCCTGCTTGTGCCAGTAGGTGCGCTTCTTCATCAGGTTGGACAGGTTGTTCGACTTGTAGTCCTGGTCGAAGGTGACGACCACAAGTTCGTCCTTGCCCGGATACCGGAACATGCTGACGTTGGAAAAGGAGAGCTTGATCCAGGCCTTGCCGGCGTTGACCTGCCGCTTGCGCTCGCTCCATTGGCGCAGGCTCATGCCGTCGCTCTGGAAGTCCTGCGCGTAGTGCTTGAGGTAGGCGTCGATGTCCCGGCTTTCCCAGTCGCGGCGCCATTTTTCGATGGCTGACGAAAGGGCCTGGCGTTCGTTGTTCCAGTCATCCAGCGACAGCCATTCGACCTGGTTGCTGATGATCACCGGCGTCAGGCCGACCTGGATCAGGTTGGCGATGGTGCGCAGGTCCGGGTTGGAGAGCACGACGCAGCCGTCGGAGGCGCGCGGCGCGCGCGCGAAGGTGTCCGACGGCGTGCCGTGCAACCAGATGCCGGACCCGCCGCGGCCGTTGCGGCGGTCCCAGTCGTTCGGGTAGTTGATGGGAAAAGCGCCGTCTCCGTACAGGTCGGCGAGCTTGGCCTTGGGCACGCTGGCGGTGACGTGATAGACGCCGAGAGGGGTCTTCTGGTCCCCTTCGCGAAACTTTTCAGCGCCCATCTTGCCGTGGCTGATGTAGTAATCAGCCACGAAGCGCGGTTTGCCGTTGTCGTTCTCGTAGACATACAGGCGCGACTTCCTGGTGTCAACGACGACGGCGTGCCTCTGGTCGGGGCGCAGTTGCAAAAGGTAACGCGGAATCGCGTCCTTCGGCGGGCGCTGGCGATAGGCCGCCAGGCGCACGAGCGCTTCCTCGCGCAGGTCGCGCAGCCGCTCCGGTGGCGCATTGGGCGCGGCGCCCATGGTCTTGAGGTGCTGTCCGCGCGCCAGCAGAAGGTCTCCCTTGATAAGATGCGCGAGCCGGTAGTTCGGGCGGGCCGCGATCAGCGCTTCGGTACGCGAAAGCGCCTCGGCAAGGCGGTTGGACTCGATGGACTTGAAGATGCCCATGAGCGCGGCTTCGACATTTTCATGCGCGGGCACATGGGCATGCGCCAGGACGGCGCTGCAGGTCAGCGCGACACCGGCTGCGACCCGCCGGACCGCGCCCGCGTTCGTTCCCGGCCCCGGCATGGCGAAGCGCACCATCAGCCGCCGCTGCGCTCTTCGCGGATTTGCCACTTGCCGCCGTTGCGCGCCATCACGAGCGTTTTGGCACTGCTGGTGCTGACGATGTTGGACTTGTAGTACTGGCGGAACTTCACGATGGCCACGCCGTCATCGCCGAAGGAGACCTCGGGCTTTTCGATCTTCACGTCGATGCGCTTGGGGGCCTCGATGCGCTGCTTTCGGCTGGACTCCCATTCCTGGCGCGACTCGCCGCGCGGCAGCTTGAAATCCTTGCCATAGGCGGCGAGGTAGCCTGCGGTGTCCTTTTTGGACCATGCGGCGGCCCAGGCGTTGACGGCTGCGATGACTTCGCCCTGGTCGTTGGCCGGCTTGGACGCCGGCGGCGCGGGGGGCGATGCGCCCGACGCCAGCGGCGCGCCTGCCCTGGCGGGGGCTGCTGCCGGTGCAGCCGGTGTTGCCGCCGCCGGGGGCGCCGGTGCGGTAACCGTACCGGCTGACTTTGCCGGGGCGGCCGGCGTCGCCACCATGGACATCGGGGCTGCCGGCGGGGCGCCTTTGGCGGCGGGGGCGCCCTGGGCCACCTGGCTACGCGGGCGCGCGCCGATCAGGTCGCGCACCAACGCGAGCTTGGTCTGCGCGGTGGGGTTGTTGGAATCGAGTTGCAGCGCCTTGTCGTAGGCCTGGCTGGCCAGCTTGGCGTAGACATCCCCCAGGTTCTCGTGCGCGGTTGCGTAGGACGGGTGTGTGCGGATGGCCATTTCGAGCGCTGCGCGCGCCTTTTCGTACTGGCCCTGGCCGGCATACAGCACCGCCAGGTTGTTGTAGGGTTCGGGGAGCTCCGGATACAACTCAGTCAATCGGGTGAAGGTGGCGATCGCCTCGGTGGTCTTGTTCTGCTCGGTTTGTATCAGGCCCTTGAGGAACTGCCCCTGGGCATCGCGCGGCCTGGTGGCGAGATAGGCGTCGACCCGCTGGGATGCCTGGTCAAGCTGACCGGCCCTCAACAACTTGCCGATATCTGCGATTTCGTCGGCCGAGGCGAGGCCCGTGCATGCGGCCAGCACGATACCGAGCCCGGCACGTACGGCCGCGCCCAAAAGCGGTGAAAATCGGGAAAAAGTCATCTGCTATACTCTTTTCGCTCTTTTGGCGTTCACGCGGCGGTCTGCCGCGCCGTCTTCCAGAGTCATGCTCGAACGTTTCATTTTACCCAACTTCGGCGTCCCGAACCGGTCTTCTGGAGCAGACTTGACTGCTTTTGTTTGAGGCGCGGCATGAAAATCGACATGTTCGACCGGCTTCCGGCCAGCCGCACCCGCCGCACCCGCCACGCGTCCGCCCGCTGAGGGATTGGCGTCCTCCCGCACGGGCGTGGTGCGAGCAGGCGCCGCCATCCCGAAACATTCCACAATACCTTTCCCGGAAGCCCTCTCCGATGCTGACCATCTACAACACCTTGCGCCGCCGGAAAGAAGCGTTCGTGCCCATCGTGCCGGGCCGCGTGGGCATGTATGTATGCGGCATGACGGTGTACGACCTCTGCCATATCGGCCATGCGCGGGTCATGGTCGTGTTCGACGCCGTGCAGCGCTGGTTGCGTGCCTCGGGCTATGCCGTCACCTATGTCCGCAACATCACCGACATCGACGACAAGATCATTCGTCGCGCCGTGGAAAACGGCGAGACCATCGCCCAACTGACCGAGCGCTTCATCGTCGCCATGAACGAGGACGCCGCCGCGCTGGGCGTGCAGAAACCCGACCACGAGCCGCGCGCCACCGCCTATGTGCCGCACATGCTCGGGCTGATCGGCAAGCTGGAGGCCAACGGGCTGGCCTACCGTGCCGCCGACGGCGACGTCAATTTTTCGGTGCGCGATTTTCCCGGTTATGGCGCGCTCTCAGGCAAGTCGCTCGATGACCTGCGGGCAGGCGAGCGGGTGCAGGTCAATTCCGGCAAGCGCGATCCGCTCGATTTCGTGCTGTGGAAGAGCACCAAGGAAAACGAGCCCGCCGATACCCGCTGGGCTTCGCCATGGGGCCCCGGTCGTCCCGGCTGGCATATCGAATGCTCGGCGATGAGTGCCGCGATTCTGGGCGAACGATTCGACATCCACGGCGGTGGTGCCGACCTGCAGTTCCCGCACCATGAAAACGAGATTGCGCAAAGCGAGGGCGCGCACCGCCACCCCTTTGTCAATATCTGGATGCACAACGGTTTCGTGCGGGTCGACGACGAAAAGATGTCCAAGTCGCTGGGCAATTTTTTCACCATCCGCGAGGTACTCAAGAAGTACGATCCGGAGGTCGTGCGCTTCTTCATCCTGCGTGCGCACTACCGCAGCCCGCTCAACTACTCCGACGCGCATCTCGATGATGCGCGCACCGCGCTTGCGAGGCTCTACACCGCTCTCAAGACGGTGCCGGCGATGCCGGCGCAGGTCGACTGGGACTTGCCGCAGGCCAGAGCCTTCCGCGCGGCGATGGATGACGATTTCAACACCCCCCTCGCGATCGCGGCGCTGTTCGACCTGGCCGGCGAGATCAACCGTGGCGGCGATCCCGCCATGGCCGGCCAGCTGGCGGCCCTGGCCGGGCTGCTCGGGCTGCTCGGGCGCGATGCGCGGGCCTTCCTGCAGGCTGCGACTGGCGAGGTGGCAGCCGACGCGGCGCGAATCGAAGGCCGCATCGCCGAGCGCGCCGCGGCCAAGAAGGCGCGCGACTTCGGGCGCGCCGATGCGATTCGCGCCGAACTGCTGGCCGCGGGCGTGGTACTCGAGGACAAGCCGGGCGGCGTGACGGAGTGGCGGCGCGCCTGAGCGCTGCCGGCGCGCCCGCAGGGGCCAAACGGCGCGCTATTCGGGCCTTTGCCGCGGCCGCCGCGCTGGAAAATCAGAAGCTCGCAATCCGGTTGCGAGCCATCCCGGCGGGCCGGTCCTTGACGGGCAGGGCGGGGTCGGTCCATTGACGGAGGGGACATCATGCGTATTCGCGTAGAGCGGCGTGGCAGTACCGCCCATGTCGGGCTTGAAGGGAAATTCGATTTTTCATGCAGGCAGAAGGTTCGCAATGTGCGCGACGAGCTGATCGCGCTCGATTGGGTGCGCGAAATCGCGTTCGACATGAACGGGGTGACCCACATCGACAGCGCCGCGCTCGGGATGCTGATGCTGGTGCGCGAAGCCGCCGACCTTTCCCAGAAGCGGCTTTCGTTCGAATGCGAGGGCGGTCGGGTGCGGGAAATCCTCGAAGTCGCCAGACTCATGGCGGTGCCGGTCGAGTAGGTTTCCCGGCGGCAGGTTTTCCGGCCGCGCCGGGCGAATCGTATCGGCGGGGCGGCCTCGCCAAGGGCGCGGGCCGAGGCCCGCGTCAAGCTCAGCTGGTAAAGAAGTCCTTCATCTTGTCCATGAAGGACTTTTCGCGCGGGTTGTGCGTCCCGCTGTCCTTGCGGTTGATCTCGTCGAATTCGCGCAGCAACTCCTTCTGGCGCGCGGTCAGGTTGACCGGGGTCTCGATCACCACGTGGCAATAGAGGTCGCCAGGGTGGGCTGAACGCACACCCTTGATGCCCTTGCCGCGCAGGCGGAAGGTACGGCCGCTCTGCGTTTCGCCGGGCACCTTGATCTCCGCGGCGCCATCGAGCGTGGGAATCTCCACCGAACCGCCGAGGGCCGCGGTGGCGAAGCTCACCGGCATTTCGCAGTGCAGATCGTCGCCTTCGCGCTGGAACACCGGATGGGCCTTGATGGTCATCTGCACGTAGAGATCGCCTGGCGGGCCGCCGTTGACACCCGGTTCGCCTTCGCCGGAAAGTCGGATGCGGTCGCCCTCGTCGACCCCGGCGGGAATCTTGATAGCCAGGGTCTTCTGGCGTTTGACGCGCCCGACCCCGTCGCAGGTCTTGCACGGGTCGGCGATGGTCTTGCCCGAGCCGTGGCATTTCTGGCAGGTCTGCTGGATGGAGAAGAAGCCCTGCTGTATGCGCACCTGGCCGGTACCCCCGCAGGTGCCGCAGGTCTTCGGCGAGGTGCCGGCTTTAGCCCCGCTGCCGCGACAGGTTTCGCAGGTTTCGATCGCCGGAATGCGGATCTTGGTCTCGTAGCCGCGCGCAGCCTGCTCGAGGGTGATCTCGAGGTTGTAGCGCAGGTCGGAGCCGCGATAGACATTGGAGCCGCCGCGCCCGCGCCCGCCGCCCTGGCCGCCGAAAATGCCTTCGAAGATGTCGCCGAAGGCGTCGGCGAAGCCGCCGAATCCCTGCGTGCCGCCGGCGTTGCCGCCTGCGGAGGGATCGACGCCCGCGTGCCCGAAACGGTCATAGGCCGCCCGCTTGCTGGCGTCGGAGAGAATCTCGTAGGCTTCCTTGACCTCCTTGAACTTCTCCTCGGAGGCCTTGGCATCCTCCCCCTGGTTGCGGTCCGGATGATGCTTCATCGCAAGCTTGCGATAAGCCTTCTTGATGTCGTCCTCGCTGGCGTCCCTGTTGACGCCGAGAACCTCATAAAAATCGCGCTTGGCCATAAAGCAATCCCGAAAATTGAAACGATGCGGCCGGATTCACGCACAACCTGGGGGGTCGCGCCTGAATCCGGCCAGATAAGGCTCCGGTAGATGAAAGCCGGGTCCTGTCCCGGTGCGTTTCCCGCCGGATCAGGCCTTCTTGTCCTTGACCTCGGTGAATTCGGCGTCAACCACGTTGCCGTCGTCCTTCTTGTCTGCCTTGGCGCCGCCCGCCGCGCCGGTCGCGCCTGCGGCTGAGGCACCGGCGGCCGCGCCGGCTTCGCCAGCCTGGGCATCGGCATACATCTTCTCGCCCAGTTTCTGAGAAACCGTCATCAGGGCCTGGGTCTTGGCCTCGATGGCGGCCTTGTCCTCGCCCTTGATGGCTTCCTCGAGTTCCTTGATCGCCGCCTCGATCTTGTCCTTCTCGTCGGGCACCTTGTCGCCATGCTCGGCGAGCGCTTTCTTCATCGAATGCACTAGAGCGTCGGCTTGGTTCTTCGCCTGCACCAGTTCGATCTTCTTCTTGTCCTCGGCGGCGTTGGCTTCGGCGTCCTTGACCATGCGCTGGACTTCCTCGTCCGAAAGTCCCGAGTTGGCCTTGATGGTGATCTTGTTTTCCTTGCCGGTGGCCTTGTCACGCGCCGATACATGCAGGATGCCGTTGGCGTCGATGTCGAACGTCACCTCGATCTGCGGCATGCCGCGCGGCGAAGGCGGGATGCCTTCGAGGTTGAACTGGCCAAGGCTCTTGTTGCCGGCGGACACGTCGCGCTCGCCCTGCAGCACGTGGATGGTCACGGCCTGCTGGTTGTCATCGGCGGTGGAGAACACCTGCGATGTCTTGGTCGGGATGGTGGTGTTCTTGGAAATGAGCTTGGTCATCACGCCGCCCAGGGTCTCGATGCCGAGCGACAGCGGGGTGACGTCAAGCAGCAGCACGTCCTTGCGGTCGCCGGAGAGCACGGCGCCCTGGATGGCGGCACCGACGGCCACGGCCTCGTCGGGGTTGACGTCCTTGCGCGGTTCGCGGCCGAAGATTTCCTTGACCTTCTCCTGCACCTTGGGCATGCGGGTCTGGCCGCCCACCAGAATGACGTCGGAGATGTCGGAGAGCTTGACGCCGGAGTCCTTGATGGCGGTCAGGCAGGGGCCGGCGGTCTTCTCGATCAGGTCCTCGACCAGGCTCTCGAGCTTGGCGCGGGTGAGCTTGATCGACATGTGCTTCGGGCCCGACGCATCGGCGGTGATGTAGGGCAGGTTGATTTCGGTCTGCTGCGAAGAGGACAGTTCGATCTTGGCCTTCTCGGCGGCCTCCTTCAGGCGCTGCAGGGCCAGCACGTCCTTCTTGAGGTCGATGCCCTGGTCGCGCTTGAACTCGTCGCACAGGTAATCCATGATGCGCTGGTCGAAGTCCTCGCCGCCCAGGAAGGTGTCGCCGTTGGTCGAGAGCACCTCGAACTGCTTTTCGCCGTCCACATCGGCGATTTCGATGATCGAGACGTCGAAGGTCCCGCCGCCCAGGTCATAGACCGCGATCTTGGCGTCGCCCTTGCCCTGCTTGTCCATGCCGAAGGCGAGCGCGGCAGCGGTCGGCTCGTTGATGATGCGCTTGACTTCCAGGCCGGCGATGCGGCCGGCGTCCTTGGTGGCCTGGCGCTGGCTGTCGTTGAAGTAGGCCGGTACCGTGATCACCGCCTCGGTCACTTCCTCGCCCAGGTAGTCCTCGGCGGTTTTCTTCATCTTGCGCAGCACTTCGGCGGAAATCTGTGGGGGCGCCATTTTCTTGCCGCGCACCTCCACCCAGGCGTCGCCGTTGTCCGCCTTGACGATGCCGTAAGGCATCAGGTCGATGTCCTTCTGCACCTCTTTTTCCTCGAAGCGGCGGCCGATCAGGCGCTTGACCGCATAGAGGGTGTTCTTGGGATTGGTCACTGCCTGGCGCTTGGCAGGCGCGCCGACGGTGATTTCGCCATCTTCCATGTAGGCGATGATCGAAGGCGTGGTGCGGGCGCCTTCGGCGTTTTCGATCACCTTCGGGGTGTCGCCCTCGATGATAGCCACGCACGAGTTGGTCGTGCCCAGGTCGATGCCGATGATTCTTGCCATGTCAGTCTCCGAAAATGCAGAAATGAATCCGATGCGTCAGATATGCCGTCAAACCCTGCCATTTCAAGGGTTATAAGCAGTTGCCTTGCCAAAAGGGAGCGGACTAGGCGTCCCTGCCCTTGGCCACCGTCACCAGAGCAGGCCGCAGCACGCGGTCGTGAATCTGATAGCCCTTCTGCAGGACCGAGACCACATGATTGGCCGGCACTTCGGCTTCGACCATGGAGATCGCCTGATGGAACTTGGGATCAAACTTTGCGCCGGCAGGGTTGAGTTCAGTCACCTTGGCGCGTTCAAAGGCGGCGACGAGTTGTTTGAGGGTGAGTTCGACGCCGCTCTTGAGGGTTTCGAGGGTCGGATTGGCATCGGCGAGTGCGGCCTCGAGGCTGTCCTTGACGGGAACCAGGCTTTCGGCGAAGTTTTCCGACGCGTACTTGTGGGCATTGGCGATGTCGGTCTGGGCGCGCCGGCGGGTGTTGTCGGTTTCCGCCTTGGCGCGCAGGAAGTCCTCTTTGGCGCGAGCCAGTTCGGCTTCGAGTTCGATGATGCGCTCCTCGTTGGCCTGAAAAGGCAGGGCGGCTTCAGGCACGACGGCCTCGGGGGCTGCGCTGCCGGTTTCGGCTGGTTCGTTTGGTTTGACGTCGTCCGCCATGAAAAACTCCACTGTAAACAGGGCTGATCAAAGGGTACGGGCATGATGGGGGCGTCCGGCGGCTTTTCAAGCCCTTGCAGGCGTAGGCGCGCAGTTCGCGCGAAGTTCGGATAAGCGATTGATTTTTCGTGCCTAACTCGCTTATACTGGAAGGCTTCGCGGTTATCGAGGCGCCGCATGCTCAACGGGATTTATCGGGGCGGCGCAGATTCGATGACCTTTTCCCTGGGATCGGATGCCTTATGGGGTCGACATCGGCCCGCTGGGCGCAGTCCGGGGAAGCGAATCCTGCCGCACCGCGGCGCCGGGTCCGCGTTCGTAACGACCTGGGCGAATCGACGGGCGGCCTAGTCCATCTAGTCCACAAGGAGTTTGCTTGATGCGTCATTACGAAATCGTCTTCATCGTCCATCCGGACCAAAGCGAGCAGGTGCCGGCCATGGTCGAGCGCTACCGCGGCCAGGTGCAGGCCGGCGGCGGCAAGATCCACCGCATTGAAGACTGGGGGCGCCGGCAACTGGCCTACCCAATCAACAAGATCTTCAAGGCGCACTATGTGCTCATGAACATCGAGTGCGACCAGAAAATCCTGGACGAACTCGAGCATGGCTTCAAGTTCAACGACGCGGTGCTGCGCCACCTGGTGGTGCGCATGAAAAAGGCGCATACCGCCCCTTCGCCGATGATGAAGGAAGAGAAGGCGCGCAACCTGACCGCCGGCCCTGCGCCGGCGGCTCCTGCGGAAACGCCGGCAGCGGCGGCCGGTTAAGGTCCGGCCAACACGATTTTGGAGTCGCATAACCGGATTGAACTTACCGGCACGGTCACCGCGATTGAGGCGGTCCGCTACACGCCGGCAGGCATCCCGATCGTCGAACTGAAGCTTGCCCATGAGTCGACCCAGGCGGAAGCCGGTCGCAACCGTCTGGTGGCCCTCGAAATGATGGCGCTGGCGGCGGGGGAGGCGGCGCAACGGCTGGCGAAATGCCCGCTGGGCGCGAACGTGAAGGCGCAGGGCTTCCTGGCCCACAAGGGCAAGAGCCGGGTCCAACTGGTCATGCATATCAACGCATTCGAATACATCTAAGCTAAGGAGTCACACATGCCCCCACCTGGACGTTCTGGCGGCCGCTTCGGCAAACCCGCTTTCAAGAAACGCGACAACCCCAACAAGGGGCTGTTCAAGAGGAAGAAGTTCTGCCGCTTCACCGTCGGCAAGGTTGAATGGATCGACTACAAGGACATCGAGGTCCTCAAGGATTTCATCCAGGAAAACGGCAAGATCATGCCCGCCCGCGTGACCGGCACCAAGGCCGGCTACCAGCGCCAGCTCACCGACGCCATCAAGCGTGCGCGCTTCCTGGCGCTGGTGCCGTACACCGACCTGCACCACGTCCGGTAAGGGGAAGAAGCCATGCAAGTCATCCTGATGGAAAAAGTGGCCAACCTAGGCGACCTCGGCGACATCGTGCGTGTCAAGGACGGGTTCGCCCGCAACTTCCTGATCCCGCAGCGCAAGGCCAAGCGCGCCACCGACGCCAACCGCGCCGAATTCGAGGCGCGCCGTGCCGAACTGGAAAAGGTGGCCGGTGAACGCCTCACCGCCGCCCAGGCCCTGGCCGCCAAGCTCGACGGCCTGATGGTGCAGATCACCGAGAAGGCCGGTGTCGACGGCCGGCTGTTCGGCTCTGTCACCAACTTCAACATCGCCGATGCGCTGGTCAAGCTGGGCCACGCGGTGGAGCGTTCGCAGATCCGCATGCCTGCCGGTCCGATCAAGACCGTAGGCGACAGCGATGTCGCCGTGCAGCTGCATACCGACGTCGTGGTCACGATCAAGGTCTCGGTGCTCGGCGAAGCCGCCTGAGGCGGCGATTTAGCCCGCCGCAATCAAGCACTTGCAGCAAGCCGCAAAAAGGCCGCCGGAAGGCGGCCTTTTTGTTTATAGTCTCCCTCCGCGCACGTCCTGGAAGCTGTCCATGTCCGCAGTCATGCCGCGCCAGAACCAGGGGCAAGATGCCCAGGTCGAGGCCCTCAAGATCCCGCCGCACTCGATCGAGGCCGAGCAGTCCACGCTCGGCGGCCTGCTGCTTGACAACCAGGCCTGGGACAAGATCGGCGACGTGCTGCGCGAGGATGATTTCTATCGCGCCGACCATCGCCTGATCTGGAAGCACATTTCGAAGCTGATCGAGAAAGGCCGGCCGGCCGACGTGATCACCGTCTACGAGTCGCTCGATGCCGACAAGAAGGCCGAAGACGCCGGCGGCTTGTCCTACCTCAATGCGCTGGCGATGAACACGCCATCGGCTGCCAACATCCGCGGCTACGCGCAGATCGTGCGCGACCGCTCCATCCTGCGCAAGCTGCTCGTGGCCACCGACGAGATCGGGGGCGCGGTCTACAACCGCCAGGGACGGGAAGTGCGCCAGATCTTGGACGAGGCCGAGTCGCGGGTTTTCCAGATCGCCGAGGACGGCGCGCGCGGCAACACCGGTTTCGTCGAACTCGGGCCCCTGCTCACCCTGGTGCGCGACCGCGTGCAGGAACTGCACGACATGAACAGCCCGGACGTCACCGGCGTGCCGACCGGCTTCATCGATCTGGACCGCAAGACCTCCGGCCTGCAGGCCGGCGACCTGATCATCGTTGCCGGCCGTCCCTCGATGGGCAAGACCGCGTTTTCCCTCAACATCGCCGAGAACGTGGCGCTCGAAGGCGGCATCGTCGGCGTGTTCTCGATGGAAATGGGCGGCACGCAACTGGCCATGCGCATGCTGGGTTCCATCGGCCGGCTCGACCTGCACCGGCTGCGCACCGGCAAGCTCGACGACAACGAGTTCTCCAAGTTCGCCACGGCGCTGGAGCGCCTGCAGGAAGTCAAGCTGCATATCGATGAAACCCCCGCCCTGACGGCGCTTGAGCTGCGCGCGCGGGCGCGGCGCCTGCATCGCATCTACGGCAAGCTCGATCTCATCGTCATCGACTACCTGCAACTGATGTCCGCATCCGGGGGCGGCGAGAACCGCGCAACCGAGATCTCCGAGATCTCCCGATCGCTCAAGGCGCTGGCCAAGGAACTCCACGTGCCGGTCATCGCGCTATCGCAATTGAATCGCAGCCTCGAACAGCGCACCGACAAGCGTCCGATGATGAGCGACCTGCGTGAATCCGGCGCCATCGAGCAGGATGCCGACGTCATCCTGTTCATCTACCGGGACGAGGTCTACAACCCCGACAACGAGAACAACAAGGGGATTGCGGAAGTCATCATCGGCAAGCAGCGTAACGGCCCGATCGGCAAGGTGGAGCTCGCCTTCCTGGGCGAGTACACCAAGTTCGAGAATCTCGCCCGGCCGGGCAACTACCAGTCGTACAGCAATGAGTGAGGCTGCCAGGCCCCTGGCGCGCTACGCCGCCTGGCGGCGCGCCGGCGACTACGTGTTTCGCTCCGGCATCATCGCCGTGGATCCTGCCCCCAAGATGATCGTGCACGGTTTCGAGGATATCCCGCCCGACACCGCCGCGGCGATCGGCGCGACCGGCGAGGTTTCCACCGACTTCAAGCAGGGGCCGATCCTGGCGCAGAGCTGTTATGTGCTCGACCGTGTGCGCCAGACCGCCGAAGCCGCCGGCGGCCGCATGGAGGTGTGGTCAAGCTGGTGCAGTGTTTCACCAACCTGGACCATTTTCCGCTCTACGCGAAGGTGCGCGGCCGGTTCTTTCCCGGCGAGCCGCCGGTGTCCACGGTGGTCGGCGTCTCCGGGCTGATGCCCTCCGCCGACGTGCTGATCGAGGTCGAGGCCACCGCCTACCCGGCGCGCAAGTAGGCCCCGGCATCCCGCCGGGATGCCCGTCTGACGCCGCCGGTTTGCGCCGGCCGCATCATGCCGGCCTGGCATGCCCGGGCGAGTCGTGATCGAATGAGCCGTTATTGCGGCTTGACGCCCGCCGCCTGCAACACCCGCGACGCTTCCTCGACCTCGCTTTTGACGAAGGCCTTGAACTCGGCGGGGGTCATCGGCATGGGTTCCAGTCCCATCTTGCCCAGGCGTTCCTTGAGGTCGGGCGCGGCCCACGCTTTTTGCACGTCCGCCGCGATTTTTTCCACGATGGCCTGGGGCGTGCCGGCCGGGGCGAACATGCCGGTCCAGAGGTTGAAACTGAAGCCAGGCACGCCGGCCTGTGCCACGGTGGGCACCTCAGGCAGCAGGCCGGAGCGCTGCGCGGTCGAGACCCCCAGCGCCACCAGCTTGCCTTCGCGGATGTGCGGCAGGGCCGCAGCGATGGGGGAGAAGTAGTAGCTGAGCCGACCGCCGATGGTGTCGGTCACCGCTTCGGGAGTGCCCTTGTAGGGAATGTGCACCACGTCGAGCTTGCTCATGCCCTTGAACTTCTCGCCAGCGAGGTGGGTGCCGCTGCCATTGCCCGCCGAGCCGAAATTGAGTGTGCCCGGCTTGCTGCGCGCCGCTGCCATCAGGTCGCCCAGCGTCTTGAAACCCGTCGAGGGTGCGACGATCACCACGGTGGCCTGTCCGGCCACGGGCGTGACCTCTGCGAAATCCTTGAAGGTGTCGTAATTGAGCTTGGCGTAGATGGCCGGGTTGGCCGCATGGCCGGACGAATGCACCAGGAGGGTGTAACCGTCAGGCGCTGCCTTGGCGACCATGGCTGCGCCGATGGTACCTCCGGCGCCGGGCCGATTCTCGATGACCACCGGCTGGCCCCAGAATTCAGAGAGCTTGGTCTGCACCGCGCGCGCGGAAATGTCGGTGGCGCTGCCGGGGGTGAACGGCACCACTATGGTGACCGGCTTGGACGGAAAGCTCTGGGCCAGCCCCAGCGGCATGACGGTTGCGAGCGCCGCCGCGGCGAACAGGTGAAAAAACGGTCTCATCGATGTCTCCTGGGTTGATTTCGTCATTCGCGAGGCGGGCTGCCTTGCAGGCACCGCGGAGTCTAGTTCAGGCGTGCCGGAACCGCCCTTCTCGTAAACCCGGAGCCGGGCGGTTTGACGACGTTCCTGAAAGGCCTGCGCGGATCCCTGGGCGGCGTCCCGCCCCGGGGGACATCCCGCGTCAGGCGGCCGTCGTCGATCGCGTGGCCGTGCCGAGCACCGGCTCTGGCGCCGCGCGCGCCGCGCGATCATCCCGGCATGCACGTTCGACAAGGCGTCACGATCAGCTCGACGCACCCCACCATGCGCAGACGGCCAGCGGCGCATGGTGATAGCCATCGTCGAGCTTGCGGATGATGACGAATTCGAGTTCATCCGCGAAGTGTTCGCCGATGGTGACTTCGTTTTCCCCTGAACGCACCGCGAAAAGGAAGTCCTGCCCCATCAGGCCATCCTGGGCGATGGTGTCCTGCAAGGCCTTCCTGTGGTCCACGTCGTCCGGGATGCCCTCGATCACGTAGAAGTCGTCGTCGACCGCGATGGTCGGCAGGTAGTGGTCGATGCCGCTGGCGCGCAGGGCATTGATCGTCGCGCGAATGAATTGCGGGAGCGAGGGCAGGGGCACCGGGTGGATCTCTCAGTCGGCCGTCAATGCGGGCCAGCGGTGCTGCCACGGAAATCGCGACGCATAGCCCTGCGCCACCGCGCACAGGGCGCCATCGTCGCCCCAGCGCGCGATCAGTTGTATCCCGTTGGGCAGCCCGGTGGCCGATGGCGCGCACGGCAGCGCGATCGCCGGGAGTCCCGCTGCGTTCACGAAGCCGGTGAACAGCGCATGTCCGCGCGGACCCACCTCCCGTCCGGCGATACGGGTCGGGTGGGTCTGGTCCGCCGGCCAGGGGAGCGCGGCCGCGGCCGGCGTGAGCAGCAGGTCGTGATCGGCGAACACCTCGCCCAGGCGGCTTTTCATGTCATCCACCAGGCGCAACAACTCGAACAGGGCGGTGGCGGGCAGGGTGCGGCCGGCGTCGGCATTGGCGATGGCGGCAGGCGTGAGCAGTTCGCGCCAGGCGGTCTTGTGCGCGAGCATTTCCGCCAGGCCCGCTTGCGAGAGGCTCATCCAGCGGGCGTTGACCTCGTTGGGAATGTCGAAACGCGCTGCGGTATCCACGCTGTGGCCGAGCGTGCGTAATGCGTCGGCCGCCTCACGGGTGCGCTGCGCGATCTCGGGGTCCACCGGCGCATCGCCGAAGGTTTCGATGTGCAGGACGCGGCGGCGCGGCGCGACCGCCGGCACTTCGAAGGGTTGGCGGGCGAAGGCCTGGGATGCGCCATCGCGCGGATGCGGCGGGCTCATCACCTGCATGGCAAGCACCACGTCTTCAACCGTGCGGGCGATGGGCCCGGCGACTTCGTAGTCCAGGAAGATGGCGGGCAGGCCGTCGGCGCGCGGCACCCGGCCGCGCGAGGGCTTGAGGCCCACCAGCCCGGCATGGGAGGCGGGCCGGCGGATCGAGCCGCCACCGTCGGTGCCGATCGCCAGCGGCCCGCAGCCGGCCGCCACGGCGGCCACCGCGCCGCCGCTGGAACCGCCGGCCGATCGCGTGGTGTCCCAGGGGTTGCGTGTCAGACCGAACAGCAGGTTGTCGGTATGGCCCACCATGGCGAATTCCGGGGTGTTGGTCTTGCCCAGGATCACCGCGCCGGCGGCGCGCAGCCGCGCGATAGGCAACTCGTCCAGCGTCGCCACATGGTCGGCGAAGAGCCGGCTGCCCCAGGTCGCGCGCAGGCCGGCCACGGCGATGTTGTCTTTTACCGTCACCGGCACGCCGTCCAGCGGACCCAGCGGCGCCCCTGATGCGAAGCGCGAAGCGCTGGCGCGCGCCGCGGCGCGGGCGCCGGCCTCGTCGAGGGTGACGATGGCGTTCAAGCGCGGATTGACGAGGGCGACGCGTGCGAGGATGGCGTCGAGCGCATCCTCAGGGGTGCAGCGGCCGGCACGAAAGGCGCGGCCGAGGTCTGCGGCGGAAAGCTTCCACAGGGGCATGTCACCGGCGTTCACGCCAGGCTCCGCAGCGCCATGTTGCACCGGAGTGCCGTTGATCGCCCGGGACTGGCGCCGTCGTCGTGTACCATCATCGAAGCATAACCCAGCCGTCATGGCGCCGGGACGGAGATAGAAAATGCATGCGCGGCAAGCGGCGGCCCGACCGTCCGGGAAGGCGGTACATGACCTGCTGATCGTGGGGGCGGGGTTTGCCGGAATGTATATGCTGGTCAAGGCGCGCGAACTCGGTTTCACCGCGCAGGTGCTGGAAACCGGCATGGATGTCGGCGGCACCTGGTACTGGAACCGCTATCCCGGCGCGCGCTGCGATATCGAAAGCCTGGAGTATTCCTACGGCTTTGACGAGGCCCTGCAGCAGGAATGGAAGTGGAGCGAGCGTTTCGCGCCGCAGCCGGAGATTCTCGACTACGCGCGCCATGTCGCCCAGCGTTTCGATCTCAAGCGTGACATCCGCTTCGGCACCCGCGTGGTGAGCGCGCGCTTCGACGAGGCGGCGAACCTGTGGCATGTCGGCAGCGAAGCCGGCGAACTGTTCCAGGCGCGTTTCCTGGTCATGGCCACCGGCTGCCTCTCGTCGGCCAACCTGCCTGCCATTGCCGGCATGGAGTCTTTCGCGGGGCCGACGTATCACACCGGCCGGTGGCCGCATGAACCGGTCGACTTCACCGGGCAGCGGGTCGCGGTGATCGGCACCGGCTCGTCTGCCGTGCAGTCGATCCCGATCATCGCGCGCCAGGCGCGCGAACTCACCGTCTTCCAGCGCACCGCCACGTATTCGGTGCCGGCCCGCAACGCGCCGCTCGACGCAGCCTACGAGGCGCGGGTCAAGGCCGACTACCGCGGCTTTCGCGCGCGCAATGAACGCATGCCCGCCGGCTTCGGCTCCAACCTCAATGCCAACCCCGCCTCCGCGCTTGAGGCCGGCGCGGAGGGTCGCGAGCGCGCCTTCGAGGAACGCTGGCGCCAGGGCGGCCTGGGTTTCACGCGCGCCTTTGGCGACATCGTGCTCAACGCGGAGGCCAACGCCTATGCCGCCGCATTCGTGCGCAGGAAGATCAGCGCGCTGGTCAGGGATCCGGCCACCGCCGCGCTGCTGTCGCCGTCCCAGCCGGTGGCCTGCAAGCGCCTGTGCGTCGACTCCGGTTATTACGAGACCTTCAACCTGCCCCATGTGCGGCTGGTCGACATCAGCCAAGGCGGCATCGAGCGCATCACCCCGCATGGCCTCGTGGCCGGCGCTCAGGACTACAGTTTCGATGCGCTGGTGTTTGCCACCGGTTTCGACGCCATGACCGGCACCCTGTTGCGCATGGATATCCGCGGACGCGGTGGCCTCGCCCTGGGCGAGAAATGGCGTGCCGGCCCGCTCAACTACCTGGGCCTGATGGTCGCAGGCTTTCCCAACCTGTTCACCATCACCGGGCCGGGCAGCCCGTCGGTGCTGACCAACATGATCGTCTCCATCGAGCAGCATGTGCGCTGGATCGGCGCATGCCTGGCATGGATGCGCGCGCAGGGTCGCCGGCGCATCGAGGCGAACGCGTCCGCCGAGCGCGCCTGGGTCGGGCATGTCAACGAGGTGGCCGGCCAGACCATCTTTCCCGGCTGCAACTCCTGGTATCTGGGCGCCAACGTGCCCGGCAAGGTGCGCGTGTTCATGCCCCTGCCGGGATTCCCGGCCTACGACGAGAAATGCAGGGCGGTGGCGGCGGCCGGGTACGAGGGTTTCGAACTCGCCTGAAGCCTCAGCCGCAGCCCTGGTGCCGCCCGGCCAAATAAAACGGCTTCAGGGCCGCGTCGAGCGAGCGCACAGTAGCGCGCCAGGTGTCCGCCGGGTTGATGTGCGCCTTCAACTGCGCCAGCGCCTCGGCCATCAGGGCCTCGTAGTCCACGCCCAGCACACGGCCCTCATCGACGATGGTCCTGCCGCCGACGATCACCTTGCGGATATGCCGCGCATTGGCGCGCGCGAGCACGAAGTCGATCACCGGGACATCGTCGAAGACGCGGTCTTCCATCAGCGCCTTGCCGTCGAGCACCAGCAGGTCCGCCGGCTCGCCGGCGGCGATGGTGCCGCTGCTGGTGAGGCCGCTCACCGCATAGCGGCCATGGCGCGCCGCGAACGACACCCCCTGCGCCGGCGACACGGCCACCTCGTAGCCCCAACCCTTGTGCAGATGGTAGGCCAGGCGCATCTCGCGCAGGGCGTCGTCGTCTTCGTCCAGGCCCAGTCCGTCCATGCCCATGGCGACCTTGCAGCCGCGCCTGAGCATTTCCGCGAGCGGCGCGATGCCCGAGCGCAGGCCCAGGTTGGAACTGGTGTTGACCGCGATCACCGCGCCGGCATCGGCGATCGTCTCGAGTTCCTCCGGACGGGCCCAGGCGCAATGCGCTAGGGTCAGCCGCGGCGACAACAGGCCCAGGGACTTGAGGTGTTTCAAGATGCCGTCCGGATAGGTGCGGTCGGCCCACTCGCGCTGGTAGCGGGTCTCCAGCATGTGCATGTGCACCTGTCGGCCGTTGGCGGCGGAGGCCTCGGCGATCAGGCCGAGCATTTCATCGGAGCACCATTGCACCGCGTTCGGTCCGTATTGCACGTTGACGCCGTCGCCGTGGCAGGCCCGGGCGATTTCTTCGGCCAGCGCCATCTGCTCGGCGGGCGAGGGCTGCGGTCCGGTCAGGCGCTTGGCGACGGCTTCGCGAATCGTGGCCGGCAGGTGCGGCAATACCGCATCGTTGGCCGCGTAGGCGAGCGGCTGCATGTCGCGCATGGACACCGCAAAGGCGATCTGCGTACCGACATCGCGTGCCGCGCGGGCGACTTCCCTGGCTTCGGTCACCGGGTCGGTGAGGCCCTGCGCGCGGGTGTAATGCACCATGACCCGGCCCACGCCGCGCATGGCGGAGCGCGCCAGCGAGGAGGCCGCGGTGAGATAGGGGTCGATGCCCGGCACCACGCCCAGGTAGAACAACCAGCTCTCCAGGGGCTTGTCGAAGCCGCCGAAGGCGCTGGAGCGGAACGCGCGGCCGTGGTCATGGGCATTGGCGAGGCCAGGCAGGGCGATCAGGCCATTGCCGGGGGCGTGCGCCGCCTGCGCGGCGGCGATGGTGGGTCCTTCGTACAAGACGCGACCGCCGTGTTGTTCGGTTTCGCCGGGCCGGGCCAGCAGCCAATCGACATGCAATTCGTTCATGAGGGTGCTCCGCGGGTATGTGGGGTATGAGGGGAATCAAAGCCGGTGCTGGTGGTGTAGTCTGACGCAAGAAGCATGCGCGCGCGTGCGGCCCGTCGGCAGGCGCATGCGACCCCATCAGGATACTTCGACCATGGAAACCTTGAGCAAGCTCGCCGAAGCCCTGGCCGCCGGCACCACCACCAGCCAGGCGCTGGTGGAATCGGCGCTGGCGCGCATCGACGAGCCGTCGGGAGAAGGCGCACACGTCTTCCGCAGCGTCTATCGGGAGGCCGCGCTGACGGCGGCGCGCGCCAGCGACAGCCTGCGCAAGCACGGCATCGTCGCCTCGCCGCTGGCGGGCATACCGGTGTCGATCAAGGACTTGTTCGATGTCGCTGGTGACGTCACGCTTGCGGGCTCGACGGTCCTGTCCGATGCCGCGCCGGCGCCGGTCGATGCCGTGGCGGTGCGGCGATTGCGGGAGGCCGGCGCGATCATCATCGGCCGTACCAATACGGTCGAGTTCGCTTTTTCCGGTCTTGGCATCAATCCCCACTACGGCACGCCGCGCAATCCGTGGGACAGGCCTGCCGGGCGCATACCCGGCGGTTCTTCGGCAGGTGCGGCCGTATCCGTGTCGGACGGCATGTCCGCCGTGGCGCTCGGCACCGACACCGGCGGGTCGGTTCGGATCCCGGCCGCACTGTGCGGATTGACCGGATTCAAGCCGACCGCGCGCCGAATTTCCAGGCAGGGCACCTTTCCGCTATCGACCACATTGGATTCGATCGGTCCGATCGGCGCGACCGTGGCCTGCTGTGCGGCGGTCGATGGCGTCCTCGCCGGGACGGGGTGTGCGGTGCCCGCGGCGCTGCCGCTCAAGGACCTGCGCCTCGGCGCCCTACAGGACTATGTGCTCGACGGATTGGACGATGCCGTTGCCAAGGCGTACGAACAGGCGCTGCAGCGTCTGTCGCGCGCGGGCGCCCACGTGTCGCCGGTGCGCTTCAAGTCGCTGCGGCGCCTGCCGCACATCAATCGCAATGGCGGGCTGGTGCTTCCGGAAGCCGCCGCAATCCACCGCGATCTCATCGGGCGCAAGCAGGCCGGCTACGACCCGCGCGTGGCTTCGCGCATCCTGCGCGGCGCCCAGGTGCTGGCGGCCGACTATATCGCCACGCAGGAAGAACGGGCGGCGATGATCATCGAAAGCGCGCGGGTGGCTGCGCCCTTTGACGCGCTCCTGATGCCCACGGTCGTGATGCGGGCGCCCGCCATGGCGCCGCTCCAGGCCGACCTGCAACTGTACAACCGGATCGACTACGAAATCCTGCGCAATCCCAGCGTGGTGAATTTCATCGACGGATGCGCATTGACGGTCCCTTGTCACGAGCCTGGCAGCGGTCCGGTGGGGCTGATGATCGTCGGACAGGGTGGAGAAGATCGCCGGGTGTTTTCGGTGGGGCTCGCGGTGGAGTCCGTTCCGCGCACGGCATGCGGATGACCACCATGGCGCATGCTTCAGTCGAACCGCGGGGCGGCAGCGCCGCCCGGTGCGCGGCGTCGGGCCGGACCGAAAGGCAGCGGCGGACGCAGCCGGTACGTCAGTCCGGCATCAAACCCGGATAGGAAAGCCAGCCATGCTCAAGGCACGCCAAATGCCACCGCAGGCGGATCCTCTGTTGCTCGCCCGCCTCAAGGAAGTCGACCCGACCACGATAGGACACTTCCGTCACTATGGTTTCATCGATCCGGCGCTTCGCGCCCTGATTCCGGGAAGGCGGGTTGTCGGAAACGAGTTCGGCTATTGCAACGAACGTTCTTCGCCGATGCCGGCAGGCGGACCCGACAAGCTCAAAGACATCCGCAGCGGCCTACGCGTCAGCGAGCTCTTCGGTGCCAATGCGCGCATCGACCCGCTCCCGGCCGCGTAGGAGGCGGAATTCGCCAGGCGGCGCACACAGGCGCCGCCCACCGGCGCGCCGCTGCGGCGCGCGTGATCGCACATACGCGTGCGCGCGCTCCGTGCCGGAGCCGGCTAATCCTGGAAGACGAAGTCGGTCTTGGCGCCTTCGATTGCCGCTACCGCAGCCAGCGCGACTTCGCGGTCCTGCTCGCCCGTGCCCGAGCCGACACCGACCGCGCCCACGCACACGCCATCGATGATGATCGGCACGCCGCCCTTCAGCGAAATGTTGCGCCCCCGGGTGGTGATCGCAAGCTTCAGTTCGAGCGTGGGTTCGCCGCGCGGCCCGGAGGGCACGCGGGATGAAGCCGCGGTCACCGCCTTGTGGTGCGAAGAATCGATCGAAACGATCCTGGCCCCGTCCATGCGGACCGCTGCGAGCAGATTGCAGCCGTCGTCCACCACGGTGATGCATTGCGGCTGGTTCATTGCGGTGGCCTTGGCGATACCGGCCGCGATCGCCTTGAGGGCGGCGGCGTGGGTCAGCTTGAGCGAAGCGTAAGTGTCGGTCACGTGGTTTACCTCCGGGAAGGAAAACAGGATGTTATCAAGCGTGATGCGAGCGGTGTCCGGGGCGGTGCGTCATGCGCGATCCTTGGAACTGCCTGTGCGACTACGAGACCGTCGAGCCTGCGCCGACCGGCGACGGCCTCTTGTCCGGCCTGTCCGGCGCGGAACCCGGGGTGCGGCAGCGTTACCGCCGCGCCGAATCAGAATCCCGCCTTGACCACGCGCTCGGCCTTGGCCGGCAGGAAGCTGCGGTTGAATACCTCGCCCGGGGTCGGAATGCGCGGCAGCCCGTAACTTTCATTGAGCTGCCCGATGGCGCGGACCATACGGTCGTCCTTGATGTCGCCCATGCCGATTTCGGCGGCTTCCGGCGTGATCATCAGGTTCTTGAGGGTGTAGATCATGCGCCGCTTCTCGATGTCCTTGTTCATCAGGGGTTCATGCTTGGCCATGTTGTCCATGCAGGCATCGGGCTGGGCGGCGCACTCCTTCAATGCGCGGTTGATCGCTCTGACCATGCCGGCGACTGCTTGCGGACGCTCCTTGATCAGCTGCGGCGACACCATGACGCCGTTGCTGTAGAGGTCGAGGCCGTAGTCGGCGTAGTAGTACCAGCGGATGTCCTTGTCGGGGTCGATGCGTTGCGCCACCAGGTTCATGTAGCTGGTGGCCGAAAACACGGCGGACGCCTGCACCTGGCCCTGCAGCAGCATCTGCTCCTGCAGGTTGGGCGCCATGTTGAGCCAGGTCACCTTCTTTTCGTCGATGCCGTTCTTCTTCGCCAGGGCGGTGAAGACCTTCAGCGCCGCGCCGCCCGCCGGCGAGCCCAGGGTCTTGCCCTCGACATCCTTGAGCGACTTGATCGGGCTGTCGGCCCTGGTGATGAGCGCGAACGGCGCGCGGCTGTAGAGCATGTAGACCATGACCGGGGCTTCGCCCGGCTTGGTCGCAGCGTTCTGGACGATCGCATTGATGTCGCCGAAGCCCGCCTGGTAGGTGCCCGACATGATGCGCGTGACGGTCGCCGCGGAGCCTTCGCCCTGGTCGATGCTGAGGTCGAGCTTCTCGGCCTTGAAGTAGCCCTTGTCCTGCGCCCAGTAGTACCAGGCGTGCAGGCCCTGGATCTTCCAGTCGAGGGTGAACTTGATCCTGGTGTCCTGCGCGCCGGCAGGCGCGGCAAGAGACGCGACGGCCAAGGAGATCGCGAGCGTAAGCTGCTTGAGGGGTTTCATCGGTTGCGCAGGGGAGTGGTAAAAAGGTCAGACCATCGCGAACTCGGTCTTGCGCTGCGCCCAGCCGGTGACCTTGAGTTCGATGAAGGAAAAGATCGCGTACAGGGCCACGCCCAGGATGGCGAGGATGAACAGGCCCGCGAATACCAGCGCGACATCGAAATTGCCGGATGCGATCATCATCACGTTGCCGATGCCGCGGTTGGCCGCCACGGTCTCGGAGAGCACCGTGCCCACGAAGGCCAGGGTGATGGCGATCTTGAGCGAGGCGAACAGGTAGGGCATGGTGCGCGGCAGCCCGACATTCCACAGGATGTCGCGCTTGGTGGCGCCGAGGGCGCGCAGCACGTCCTCCAGTTCCGGTTCGGTGGTGGCAAGTCCGGTGGCGACGTTCACCACCACCGGGAAGACGCTGATCACCATCGAGGTGAGGATGGCGGGTACCGTGCCGGCGCCGAACCACACCACGAAGATCGGCACCACCGCGACCTTGGGAATGCTGGAAAAGCCCACCAGCAGCGGATAGGCCACGTCATAGGCGAGCTTCGAGGAGCCGATCACCACGCCGATGACGATGCCGGCCAGCACGCCGAGGGCGAAGCCGACCGTGGTGGTGAAGAGCGTCTGGGTGGCATGCGGCATGAGCGCAGGCAGTCGCTCGATGAGCACCTTGATGACCTGGCCGGGCTTCGGCAGCACCAGGTCGCTGATGCCGAAGGCGCGGCACACCAGTTCCCAGATCAGGAACAGGGCCACCACCGACATCACGGAGAGAAAGCGCTGCCGCGCCTTGGGGCTCATCTTCATGCGGCCTCCACTACGGTGCCGCGCGAATCCGCGATCTGCATGCGCAGATGCTGGACGAGCGCGGTGAATTCGGGAGCGAATGTCATTTGCAGCGTGCGCGGACGCGCGAAATCGACGTCGCGGATTTCCAGGATGCGCCCCGGGCGGGCGCTCATCATGTAGATGCGCGTGCCCAGGTAGCACGCTTCGCGCAGGTCATGGGTGACCAGGATGACGGTGGGCTTGCCGTCCATCCACAGGGACTGCATGATCGACCACAGCTCCTCGCGGGTGAACTGGTCGAGCGCGCCGAAGGGCTCGTCGAGCAGCAGGAGGCGCGGCTCGTGGATCAGCGCGCGGCACAGTGAGGCGCGCTGCAGCATGCCGCCCGAGAGCTGCCAGGGGCGCTTGTCGCCGAAACCCGCCAGGCCCACCTTCTTGAGCAGGGCTTCGGCGCGCTCGGCGAACTCGGTCTTCTTCTTGGCCGCATATTCGTGGCGGAAGGGCTCGACGATCTTGAGCGGCAGCATCACGTTTTCGCGGATGGTGAGCCACGGCAGCATGGTGGGGTTCTGGAAGGCCATGCCCACCCCCTTGCTGGGGCCCCTGACTTCGCGCTGGCCCACGCTGACGTTGCCGGTGGTGGCATGGATCAGTCCGGACACCAGCTTGAGGATGGTCGACTTGCCGCAACCGGAAGGGCCGACGATGGCGACGAAGTCGCCCTCGCCGATGGCCATGTCGGTGGCGTCCAGCGCCAGGACGTCGCCGCCGGGATAGCGCAGCGATACATTGTCGAGTTCGATATAGGCGGCCATGGTGTCCTTCGATTCGGCGTCGGGGTCAGGCGCGGGCGACGATGGCGAACGGGCCGCCGCCCGGCGGTCCCTGGTGCTCGGCGCCGCCGGAGACGTAGATCGCGGTCTGGCCCACCACGGAGGCCAGCACCGCGCCGACGGCGGCGCGCGCGTGGCGGGTGGAGTTGATGTCGGAGTCGTTCAGCATGGTGTGGCGCGCGCCGCGCACCATGCCGCCGGGTGCGGCCTCGGCCTTGGCGAAGATGTTGAGCACGCGCTCGCCGATGGCCCGGGCGTCGCGGTCCGGGTCGAAGCCCAGGCGCCGCAGGCAGTCGCGCGCCGCCGCCGCATCGACGGCGTCCTGCATGACGCCGTGGTCGATCACCCAGGGGCTGGCGGCGGTGTCGCTCATGCCCATGACGATGACGACGTTGTTTTCCAGTTCGATTCCGCCCGATGTGGAGGCCCGGCCGGAAAAAAGGCCCCATTCGCGGCAGATCGCCGCGTCCGAGAGGGCGCCGGCCTCGACCTCGCCCAGCGCCAGGGCCACGCCCAGGGCGGAGGCGCCGCGCGAGGCGCCCATGGATTCGTAGGTGTCGTGGGTCACCGGTTCATGACCGCGCCGCGCGGCATCCATGATCTTGGCCGCGGTGAGCAGCGGGCACTTGACCTGCACGAAGTGCACGTCCGCGCCGGTGGTGATGCCGGCGTCGCGCATGGCCTCGGCCACCGCCTTGGCGGTTTCGGTGACCTGCGTCATGCGGCCCATCTCCTCGGGCAGGAAGTCGCGGGTGAAGCCGATGCCCACCGCCAGGCGCTTGGCGCCCGGCACGGGCACGCCGCCGGTCCTGCGGGTGAACACCGTGAAATGCGGCGATAGCACGCCCTCGGTACCGCCGGACATCACGAAGGCCACCTTGTCATGCACCGCGCGGGGGGTGACGCCGAGCGCGGGCGCCAACAGTGCGCACCAGGCCTGGGTGGCGAAATCGCGGGTGAAGTCGTTGACGCAGCCGTTGCCTTCGGTCTTGCCCATCACCGCCACGATGTCGCGCGGGTCGAGCGTGCCGCTGTCGATCAGGGCCTGCGCCTGCGACAGGTCGGCCGGGCCGCTGCAGGTGATCTTGTGGATGCCGACGGTTTGCGTCATGAGGATGTTCCAAGCAGTTTTCGCACCACCGCGCGCTGGATCGCGCAGGCGGCCACCAGTTCGGCTTCGTCGATGGCCTCGTTGGCCGCGTGGCCCTGGCGGTCGTCGCCCGGGCCGAAGATCACGATCTGCGCGCCGCTGTCGGAGAGGAAGCGCGCGTCGCTGGCGCCGACCGGCACGCGAAATTCGGCCGCCCGGCCGGTCGCGTCCTGCACGGCCGCGCTGAAGGCGGCGACCAGGGGCTGGTCAGGCGACATGCGAAAGCCGTTGGTGCCGGTCATCCTGTCGAGCTGCCAGGTTCCGGCAGGCTCGCCCGCCTCGGCCAGCACCGCGCGCATTTCCTCCATGGCCGAGCCGACGTTCTCCTCGGCCGGCAACAGGCGCCGGTCGAGCGTGACCGTGCAGGCGGCCGGCACCACGTTGGTGTTGGCCCCGCCTGCGATGGTGCCGATGTTGAGGGTGGAATGGTGCGCGCCGAGGCAGCGCGTGGCCAGGCGCGCCCCCAGCGCGCCGCGCAGATGGGCCAGGAGGCGCACCATGCGCTCGATGGCGTTGTCGCCCGCGGCGGGGTCGCCGGCATGCGCCGCGCGGCCTTGCGTGGTCAGGCGTGCCCACAGCACGCCGCGTTCCTCGACCATGAGCGTGTTGGAGGTGGGTGCCGCCATCACCAGCATGTCCGGCTTGAAGAGGCCCGTCTCGGCGAGGTACCGGGTGCCATCGGGCCCCAGGCGTTCCTCGTCGCCGGCGAAGGTGAACATCAATGTCCCGCGTCGCGGGCCGCCCGCCGCGGCGGACTGCTGCGCCAGCCACAACTGGGCCGCCGCGCTCCCCTTGCAGTTGACTGCGCCCAGGCCGGCGAAGCGTCCGTCGCCTGTGGCGGTGAGGGTGAAGGGATCGGTGGTCCAGCCGGCATCCGGTGCCACGGTATCGATATGGCAGTTGAAGGCCAGCACCGGCGCGCCGCTGCCCAGGCTCGCCACCACGTTGTCCACGCCGGGCGTGCGCGCATGCACACCCACCGCATACCCCGCGTCGCGCAGCGTTTGCGCAATGAACGCGCATACCGCCGTGGTGTCGCCGGGCGGCGTCACGGAGGAGCGCGCCACCAGGCCGGCCAGCAGCCGCGTCACGTCATGCATGCGGCCCTCCGACGGCGACGATGGCGCCCATGGTCTTGTCCAGATTGCGCGGGCGCGGCGCGGGCATGGCCTGCACCGGCTTGACCGAACGACCCCAGCCGCGCGTATCGGCCACCAGTTCGCGGTCGCGCATGACGAAGCGCCCGCGCACCATGGTGTGCACCGGCACGCCCTTGACCGGCCGGGCGTTCCACGGAGTCAGCTTGCTGCGCGAGTGCAGGCGCTCGTTGGCGATCACCGCCTCGCGGTTGATGTCCACCAGGGCGAAGTCGGCATGCGCGCCTGGCGCGATCACGCCCTTGATGCCGTACAGGCCCCAGGCGCGGGCCGGATTCACCGCGCTCCAGCGCACATAGTCGGTGATCGCCGCGCGGCCCTTGTTGATCTCGGTAAGCATGAGCGGCATCTGCGTCTCTACCCCGGGAAAGCCGCAGTCGCAGTCCCAGATGCGTTCGCGGGTTTTCTCGTCGGGGGCATGCGGCGCGTGGTCGGTGGCGATCATGTCGAGCACGCCCTCGACGAGCGCGTCCCACAGGGGCTCGTTGTGGCGCGCGTCGCGGATTGGCGGGTTCACGCGCAGCACGCTGCCCAGCCGGGTCATGTCGCCGGTGTTGAGCAGCAGGTATTGCGGACAGGTTTCGGCCGTGACATCCACGCCGCGGCGCTTCGCGTCGCGCAGCAGGTAAAGCGAATCGGCGGCGCTGTGGTGCGCGATGTGCAGGCGGGCGCCGGTCCATTCGGCGAAGGCGATGGCGCGGCCGATGGCCTCGATCTCGCACACCTCGGGGCGCGCCGCGAGATGGGCGTGGCGGTCGGCGCGGCCGGCGGCCTCCATGCGCGCCTGGCGGCGCGCCATGATGGAGGGGTTCTCGGCATGCACGGTGCAGCGCACGCCGCGCCGCGCGAGGATTTCGAAGCCCTCGAGGATCGCGCCGTCGGACGGCGCGGGCAGGTTGCCGAAGGTGTTGCCCATGAAGCACTTGAAGCCGGTGACGCCCGCGTCGATGAGGGCTTCGAGCGAATCGATGTTGCTTTCGTCGAGCAGGCCGTAGATGCCGTAGTCCACGTGGGAGATCGCGGCATTCCTGAACTTGAGGGCGAGCGCCTCGAGGGTGCCGGTGGGCGGGTTGGTATTGGGCATGTCGAAGACCGTGGTCACGCCGCCGCAGGCGGCCGCCGCCGAGCCCGAGCCCCAGTCCTCCTTGTGCGCGTAGCCCGGGTCGCGGAAGTGCACATGGCTGTCGATCGCACCCGGCAGCACATGCAGGCCGGAGGCGTCGAAGCGCGCCGCGGCCGGTGGCATCGCGTCGTCCGCGCCGACCGCGACGATGGTTTCGCCGCGGATCGCCACCGAGGCCTCGATGACCGAACGGTCGGACACCACCTTGCCGCCGTGAATGACCAGATCAACAGGTTTTTGCATCGCTTTGTCCATCCTGGAGTTTTGTTGTCGTTTGATGTGGGAAATCGAGCGGCGCCGCCGTCGATCTTCCGGGGCCGCCCGTCAGTCAGAAACGGGGTTTCACGTCCGCCCTCTCACAATGCCGCCCAGCCGCCGTCGACCGGCAGGTCCACGCCGGTGATCTGGCGCGCCACATCGGAGGCCAGGAACAGGCACGCATTGGCGACGTCGGAATCCTGGGTGATGCGCTTCAAGGCGTAATCGGCGGCGTGGCGCTCGGCCGCCTCCGCGGGCGTGATCGACAGGCGCGCCGCCATTTCCGCGCACACCTTGTCGCGAAAGCGCGGGCCGTCGACCATGCCCGGGGCGACGCAGTTGACGTTGACGCCGTGCGGGCCCGCCTCGAGCGCAAAGCTCTTGGTGATGCCGCGCAGGCCCCATTTGGAGGCGGAATAGGCCATGCGCCCGGCACGCCCGCGCATGCCGAAGGTGCCGCCGACATTGACGATCTTGCCGGTGCGCCGCGCGATCATGCCGGGCAGGACCGCGCGCATGGTGTTGAAGCAGCCCTTCATGTTGAGCTCGATGATCTGGTCGAATTCCTCCGGCGTGGTTTGCCAGCCGGTCTTGCCGATCGGTCCCGAGCCGCCTGCCACGTTGACCAGCACGTCCACGCCCTCGCCCAGCGCCTCGGCCTTGGCCGCCAGGTTCGCGCAGGCGGCGGCATCGGTGATGTCGCATGCGACGACGATGACCTTGGCGCCGATTTCGCGGGCCCGGGCGGCCACCGGCTCGATGGCCGCGACGTCGCGGCCGGCCAGGGCGAGGCGCGCGCCCTCGCGCGCGAACGCCAGGCTGATCGCCGCGCCCATGCCCTTGGCCGGGCCGGTGATGACGACCACCTTGTTCTTGAGGTGCAGGTCCATGGCGATTCGCTTACTTGCCGGTGACGGTGAGCTTGCTGGGGCGGTCGGCGCGCGGCGGCAGGAAGGCGCGCGAGAACACTTCGTCACGGGCCGGTTTGCGGGTCAGGCCATTGGCTTCAACCACCACGTTGATGGAACGCTCGAGGCGCTCGTCAACCACGTCGCCCAGGCCGATTTTGGCCATCTCGGGGCCGCTCATCTCTTCCTTGATGGTGTAGAGCAGGCGTTCCTTCTCAATGTCGCGCTTGACCAGGGGTTCGCGCTTCAATACGGTATCCATGGCGGCATCTGGGTTGGCCAGCGTGTCGCCGATGGCGCGGTTGATCGCCTTCAACAGGCCGCGCACCGCGTTGGGGTTGTCCTTCGCAAGCTGCTTGGAGACGACGATGGCGTTGCTGTAGAGGTCCAGCCCGTGGTCGGCATAGCTGATGAAGCGCATGTCCTTTTCCGGGTCGATGCCGATCGCCTTGGCCGAGAACCAGATGGTGTTGACAAAGCCGAACACCGCATCGACCTGGCCCTGGCGCAGCATCTGCTCGCGCAGGTTGGGGCTCATGTTGGTGATGTTGACCTTGGTGGCGTCGATCTTGGCGGCCCTGGCAAAGGCCGGGAACAGCTTCAACGCGCCGTCGTTGGCCGGCCCGCCGATGGTCTTGCCTTCGAGGTCCTTGGGCGTCTTGATCGGGCTGTCCTTCTTCACCGCGATGGTGAAAGGCGGCACGTTGTAGACCATGAACACCGCCAGTGGCGCCTCGGCGGGCCTCTTGGACGCCAGGTCGATCAGGGCATTGATGTCGCCGAAACCGACGTTGTAGGCGCCGGAGGCCACCTTGATGATGGAGGCGGCAGAGCCTTCGCCCTGGTCGATCTCCACGTCCAGGCCCTCGGCCTTGAAATACCCCTTGTCCTGGGCGATGAAGAACCAGGCCTGCGGGCCCTGGTACTTCCAGTTGAGGATCATCTTGAGCTTGGTCTGGGCGACGGCGACCGGGGCGTGGGTGCCCAGTGTCAGCGCGCAAGCGGCAAGTCCGGCGGCAAACAGGCGTTTCATGGCGGCTCCTTGGGGATGGAAACGAAACAAGCAACGCATGAGTTGCATGATAGGTGCCAGACCTGCTGCACAACTGGTGCTATATTCACCATGCACCGTTCGAATTTTTGCAACACTGGCGCGTTTGCCGGTCGGCCAGGAGGCCAGGCGTGCAGCTTCAGTACCTGCGGGTGTTTTCGCATATCGAGGCCGTGGCGCGCGCCGGTTCCATCCGCAAGGCGGCCGAGGCGCTGTTCATCACGCCCTCGGCGCTCGACCGGCGCGTGCAGGACCTGGAGGCGGAGTTGGGCGTGGCGCTGTTCGAGCGTCATGCGCGCGGCATGCGCCTGACGGCGGCCGGAGAAGTGTTTTTGCACCATGTTCGTGCGCAGCGCGCCGATTTTGAGCGTGTGCAGACGGAGATCGAACTTCTCAAGGGAGTGCGGCGCGGCGCGGTGGGTATTGCCGCCAGCCAGGCGCTGGCTTATTCGGTGTTGCCCGAGGTGATCAACGGGTTTCGGGCGGCCAATCCGGGCATCAGTTTCAAGGTGCACATCTGCGACCGGCAGGCGGTGGTTGCGTCATTACGCGCCTTCGAGGCCGATCTGGGGCTGGTGTACAACGTCCAGCCCGCCGGCGACCTGACGCTGCTCATGCAGGTGGAGCAGCGCCTGTGCGCGGTGATGGCGGATGGGCACCCGCTGGCGGCGCAGGTGTCGGTGAAGATGCGCGATTGCGTCAGGTTTCCGCTGGCGCTGCCGGACCCGAGCCTGGGCGGGCGCGCCATCCTGGACGGGTTTTTCGCCCGCAGCTCGCTGCAGCCCAACGTGGTGCTCGAGTCCAATTCCTTCGAGATGCTGCGCAACTATGTGCGCGGCAACGACGCAATCTCGTTCCAGGTGCAGGTGGGCACGCCGCTTGCGCGCGTGCAGGACGGCGTGACCGCGCGCGCCATAGAGGAGCGCGCCTTCCCGCGCCAGCCGCTCACGGTGGCGCAGTTGAAGGGAAGACATCTGCCGCAGCCGGCGGTGCGCTTTCTCGCGAGTTTGCGGGATGCCTTGTAGCTCGCGCTTGTTTACCTTGCCTGATCCGGAAAGCCCGCCCTCAGCCCATGCCATTGACCCCGTTTGACCTGCGCCGCACCGGTGAGATCCTCGCCGCCGCCGCGCAAAGCGAAATCCTGCCGCTGTTCCGCCGCCTGGATTCGACGCAGATCCGCCGGAAGACCTCGGCCTTCGATGTGGTGACCCATGCGGACGAAGCCGCCGAGGCCTTCATCACCCGCAATCTGCTATCGGCCTTTCCCGGCGCGGTGGTGGTGGGCGAAGAGGCGGTGCATCGCGACCCGGGCTTGATGGACGCGATCGCGACGGCGGAGCTGGCCTTCATCGTCGACCCGATCGACGGCACCAAGAATTTCGTCTCCGGCCTGCCGTTGTTCGGCGTGATGGCCGCGGCCACCTCGCACGGCCGCGTGATCGCCGGCGCCATCCACGACCCGTTGCGCGGCGATTGCGCCTACGCGCTGGCAGGCGGCGGCGCCTGGCTGGAGCATGCCGACGGCTCGCGCATGGAGATGCAGGTGGCCGCGCCGGTGCCGGTGGCGCAGATGGAAGGCATCGTCGGCACCACCTTCCTGCCGGAGCCGCTGCGCACCCAGGTGAATTCGCGCCTCTCGCGCTTGTCTACCACCACCTGGCTGCGCTGCTCCGCGCACGAGTACCGCACCATCGCCGCCGGCCACTGCCACATCCTCTTCTACAACAAGCTCATGCCCTGGGACCACGCGGCCGGCTGGTTGATGCACCAGGAGGCGGGCGGCTACAGCGCGCATTTCGACGGCACACCGTACCTGCCCACGCATACCAGCGGCGGGCTGATCTATGCGCCGGACGAGGCGAGCTGGCGGGCGGTAAGGGCGGCGTTGCTGGAGGATTGAGGCAACGCATTTCAGTGGCGTTTCGCCGACTGGATAAACGGAAAACTAAGCGGCGACCCGTTGTTCGAGGGCTTCCTGGGCGAGCGTATTGATGCTCTTGCCCTCCGCCTGTGCCGCGATGGCCAGCTTTTCATGAAGGTCCGGCGGAATGCGAAGGTTGAACTTGCCGGAATAGCTGCGACGCGGCTCGATGCCTTTCTCCTTGCATACTTCAAGAAAAACAGACAAGGATTTCCTGAACTCCGCCCGAAGTTCCTTCGGAGTCTTGCCATAGAAATTGGCGCCGCCGGTAAGGCCCAGGATCTCCCCCCTGAACATGTCGATCTCAGGGTCGTACTCGATCTTCGCGTTATAGCCATCTACTGTCATCACGTTCATGGTTTCACTCCATGTTGCTCAAGCTATTTTCTCACCGCCACCACCGCGCCCTTGTCTGTCTTTGGCGAGGGATAAGGTCTGTGGAAGACGCGCACCTCGTTGAACAGCACGATCGCAACACGGCTGCCTTCACGTTCGCTGACTTCCGCACCAAGCCCTTTCAGGAGTGATTCGATATCTTTCCAAGCGATGTTCGCGCTGGTCGGATGTGCGAAGACTGCTTCCAGGGTTTTCTGATGCGCTCGCTTCATGAGTATATGGTACCAAATAACGGTACCGATCGCAATGTGAGAGGCTGGCTGGTGTGCGGACCATGCGGCCAACGTTGCAAATCAGAAGGCTACCGTTCAATTTGCAACGTTGTTTTCCTCGCGTGCTTCGAAGCCGGCTATGCCGCCTTGAGCATGAAATCCACATGCACCGCGTCATAGGGAAACTCGATCCCGGCATCGGTACGCCTGAGCAATCCAGCATGGATGAGCATGGTCACATCGGAATGTACGGCGCGGACGTCACGATCCACGCGCCGCGCCGCCTCGCGAATGGATACGACTCCCGCACCAGTCAGAACGCGCACCAATGCCATGCGATTGGGCGCCAGCTCCTTCCATAGCTGTTCCACGGTGGGGAACGTGATGTGTGCACCTTGAGGCTTGGCCTTGAATGCGGCGAGAAAGCGCTGCTTTGTTTCGTCTGCTGAGGACACTGAAATCGTTACGGTTTTAATTTCAGGCTCTCCAGACAGCCACTTCATTCATGAAGTCGGCGTAAAGCTGTTCAGGTGTTGAAGAGGTGTATGGGAATTCCATCGTACTGACATGCCGATGTGAAAGCCCTAAAGCGGAAATTATGGGCCCGCAATCGGCCAGGAAGCGACATTGCCGAGAAGGCTCAAAAGCGGTCGTTCAATTCTCAACGTGAAGCTAACCGGTGTGCAGCAACGGGCGGCGGCTGGGCCAGAATGAAATGAGGCCCGGGCGACAAACGCTGTTGCATGTCCGGTTGAGCGTAGGGTTAGGCTTTAGGCTCCCGGGGATTGATCTCCGCTGACCGGTGAAACCGATATGCCGCGTAGGCAAGCGCGATGACAAGTGCTGCGGGAATGTAGGCGATCCATATGAAGGCTCCGTCGCGGGCGGAGTACTGCGTCTGAACCCAAATCGCAAACGCGACGAGGAACGCATTCAAGCACCACAAGATGGGAACGACGTGCCCGGCCAAGCCGCGCTTCCAGAGCGCCGCCGCACAAACGACGGCACGTGGACCACCAAACCACAGGGCATTGACGCCGACTAGGACGGCGAATTCCTCCGCACGCAAGGGCTCGCCGGGTATTGCGATCAATCGGATATAGGCCTGCAAGGCCATGACGATCGGTACCGATAGAGCAATTGCGGTGTGTTGGAACCGGCGCATGGCAGGTGGCCAAACGTGTTGTATCAAGCAAATAAAGATTTGCTGCGGTAATACACGGCGGCACGTTCTCGGCGAACCCGTTGACCATCATTGACTCTCGCAGAAGCGAGCGCTTTTTCAACGCTGATAAAAATCCGGCAAGCCCTGCAAGCGCACCAACACCGAGCAATGCTATGGACTCGGCTACCTTCAGTCAATCCAGCCAGGAAAATGACCTTGGAATGTCCGCTGTGTCACGGTCTAAGCTTCCGCTCTGGGTCGAATCGCGAAATTCACGAATGTCCGCTTTCCGCCACGGCGATTTGGCATCCTTAGGTTTAAATGCGCCGTAGAGCATGGCAGCACTTTCGGCGTTCAAGCCATCAGCAACGCCGTCAGTTCATCCGGCGCGCTCATCATGGCGTTGTGGCCGGTCCTGATCTCTATATACCTCCATGCCGGGTCGGCTTTCAGGCGCTGCTTCAGCCCGTTGAAGTCGGAATAGAGGGGTTCCACGCAGTCGATATAGGTGCGCGGCAGCGCTGCGGCACCGCGGCCGGCGGCCAGGTTGGGCAGGCGCAAGTAGGACTGGTAGCAGCCATAGGGGTGCGGGCGCAGGCGCCGGTTGCCCCAGGCGATATCGGCCGGATCGGTCAGGCCGAACATTGCGGCATCCGGCGGTGGCATGAAGAGGCCGCCCGCCTTCTTCGCGGAAGCGTGGCGCGCCTCCGCTGCAGCGGGCAGGTTGAAGTCGCTCCAGCGGCTGCCGTCCACCGGTGCGAGCGCATCCAGGTACACCAGGCTTGCGATCTTGCCGCTGCCATCGAGCCGGTCGGCGGCGCCGGTGATGATGAGTCCGCCATAGGAGTGGCCCACCAGCACCACCTTCTCCAGCTCTTCGGTTTCGATATGGCTGACCACGTCATCCACATGGGTGTCGAGCGTGATCTGGCGCGAAAGCAGGTGGGCGTGCTCGCCCATGCCGGCCAGGGTTGGCGTGTGGACGTCGTGGCCCTTGGCGCGCAGCCGGCTGGCAACGCGCGACCAGCACCAGCCGCCGTGGTACGCGCCGTGGATCAGTACGAATGTGGTCATGCCCGGGTCTCCTCGATGAATGGTTGTGCGATGCCAAGCGCTTGTTGCCGGAAATGTTCGTTCAGGCAGTCGATGCGGGTGATGTCGGTAAAGCTGCGCAGCCAGGTGATCTGCCTCTTGGCCAATTGGCGCGTGGCGAAGATGCCGCGGTCGCGCAGTTCCTTGGCCGGCAGGCGCCCGTCCTGCATCTCCCATACCTGCCGGTAACCGACGCAGCGCATCGAAGGCAGGGCGGCCGCAAGCGCGGGGTAGCGCTCGCGCAGGTTGCGCACTTCCTCCACCAGGCCGGCGGCCAGCATGGCGTCGAAGCGCGCGGCGATGCGTTCATGCAGCACGGCGCGGTCGGAGGCGTCCAGCGCGATGCAGGCCATCTCGAAGGGCAAGGCGGCGGGCGCGGCATTGCGGTTGAGCAGTCGCGACATCGGCGTGCCGGTGATGCGGAAGATCTCCAGCGCGCGGCCGATGCGTTGTGCGTCGGTCGGCGCCAGGCGCGCGGCGGTCGGCGGGTCGATGCCGGCCAATTCGGCATGCATCGCCGGCCAGCCGCGGGCGGCGGCTTGTGCTTCCACCTCCGCGCGCACGGCGCTGTCGGCCTGCGGCAGGTCGTCCAGCCCCTCGCGCAGCGCCTTGAAGTACAGCATGGTGCCGCCGGTGATGATGGGTACGCGCCCGCGGGCCAGAATGTCGGTTGCGGCGGCCAGCGCGTCGGCACGAAAGCGTGCCGCCGAATAGCTCTCGGTCGGATCGATGATGTCGATCAGGTGGTGCGGCATGCCGTCGCGCTCTTCCAGCGTCGGCTTGGCGGTGCCGATGTCCATGCCGCGGTACACCAGCGCCGAATCCATCGACACCACCTCGCCGTCCAGCGCCTGCGCCAGTTCGATGGCCAGGCCGGTCTTGCCCGAGGCGGTGGGGCCGATGAGCGCGAGCGCGCGGGGCTTCTGCAAGGCGGATTGCGGGGCGCTAGCGGCCGCGCAGGAACAGCCGGTCCAGGTCGGCAAGCGCGAACTGGTACCAGGTGGGGCGGCCGTGGTTGCACTGGCCGCTCTTCTCGGTCTCTTCCATCTGGCGCAACAGGGCATCCATTTCCGCCAGCGAGAGGCGGCGGTTGGCGCGCACGGCCGCGTGGCAGGCCATGGTGGAGAGCAGTTCGTCGCGGTGGCGCGTGAGCACCTCGCCGGAGCCGAATTCCTGCAGTTCCTTCAGCACGTCGCGCGCCAGCGCCTTGGCATCGGTGTCGGCCAAAAGCGCCGGCACCGAGCGCACCGCCAGGCTGGTCTCGGAAAGCGGCGTGATCTCGAAACCCAGCCGGTCCAGCGCGTCCGCATAGTCGCCCGCGGTGGCCACCTCGATGCGTTCGGCGTTGAAGGCCACCGGGATCAAGAGCGGCTGGGCGGCGATGCGCTCGCCCTCGAGATCTTTCTTGAATGTTTCGTATAGGATGCGCTCGTGCGCCGCATGCATGTCCACCACCACCAGCCCGGCCCGGTTCTGCGCCAGGATGTAGATGCCGTGCAGTTGCGCCACCGCGTGGCCCAGCGGCATGTCGCCCTCCGGCAAGGGGGCCGGCAGGTACGAAGGGGCCGGCGCTTCCATCGCCCGGCTGGTCGCGCCGGCAGCTGAGAACATGGCGAAATAGGCCGCCTGCGATTGCGGCTGCCCGGCCGGCGGGGCGGCGCGGAACAGGCTCATCGGCGTAGGGGTGAACATGGCGGGCGGGCGCACCGCATCCGCGCCGCCATCGACGATCGCCGCCGGTGCGCCCGACGCGGCATTGGCCATCGGCACCGGCGCATCGGCGGCGCTGGCGGAAAGCGCCGCCGACACCGCCCGCATGACGAACTGGTGGATGCCCTGCGACTCGCGGAACCGCACCTCGGTCTTGGCCGGGTGCACGTTCACATCCACACCCGCAGGCGGCAGGGTGATGAAGAGCGCATAGGCCGGCTGGCGGTCGCCATGCAGCACGTCCGCGTAGGCGGCGCGCACCGCGTGCTGCAGCACCTTGTCGCGCACGAATCTGCCGTTGACGAAGAAGTACTGGGCGTCGCGCGAGGCGCGCGCCTGCGCCGGGTCGCCGATCATGCCGATGATGCCGATCGGCCCGGCCTGTGCCTCCACCATGCGCGCGCCGCGGGCGAACTCCTCGCCCAGCACATGGGTGATGCGCGCCTCGAGCGTCTCGGCCTTGAGGTGCTGCGCGACGCGGCCGTTGTGGGCGAGGGTGAAGCTCACCTCGGGGCGCGAGAGGGCGATGCGCCGCAAGGCCTCGCCGCAGTGGGCGAACTCGGTCGCTTCGCTTTTGAGGAACTTGCGCCGCGCCGGCACCTGGCCGAACAGTTCCGCCACTTCGATCACCGTGCCCGCGGCCAGGGCGGCGGGGGCGGGGTCGCGGTGGCCGCCGGCGAGCGCGAAGGCATGCGGTGCGCCGCGCGCACGGCTGGTGAGGGTCAGGTCGGCCACCGAGGCGATGGACGCCAGCGCCTCGCCGCGAAAACCCAGCGAGGCGACGTTTTCCAGCTCCTCCAGGGAGGCGATCTTGGAGGTGGCGTGGCGGGTCAGCGCGGGTGCCAGTTCATCCCTCGGGATGCCGTGGCCGTCATCGGCGATGCGCAGGCGCTTGACGCCGCCGGCATCGAGGCGGATGTCAATGGCGGTGGCGCCGGCGTCGAGGGCGTTTTCCAGCAGTTCCTTCAGGACCGAGGCCGGGCGTTCGACCACTTCGCCGGCGGCGATCTGGCTGATCAGGGTGTCGGGGAGCAGGCGGATCGGCCGCGCACCAGCGCCCTCAGGTACGGCATTCATCGCGAAATTATAGACCTCGGGTATCATGCGCCCGCCCTCGAAGGAACCCCATGGACCTGATCCTCGCGCTCATCGATTTCATCCTGCACATCGACGCCCACCTCGCGGAGCTGATCCGCGACTACGGGGCGTGGATCTACGGCATCCTGTTCGCCATCGTCTTCGTCGAGACGGGGCTGGTGATCATGCCCTTCCTGCCGGGCGACTCGCTGCTGTTCGTCGCCGGCGCCTTCGCCGCCAAGGGCGATATGGATGTCACCTCGGTGATCGTGCTTCTATCGGTCGCGGCGATTCTCGGCGACGCCCTCAACTATTCGGTCGGCCGCTATTTCGGCGACAAGGTGTTCGCCTGGGAGGACTCGCGCTGGTTCAACAAGCGCCTGTTCGACAAGACCCATGCGTTCTACGAAAGGCACGGCGGCAAGACCATCGTGATCGCGCGCTTTTTACCCTTCCTGCGCACCTTCGCGCCTTTCGTGGCGGGCGCCGCGCGCATGACCTACGCGCGTTTCGCGCTCTACAACGTGACGGGCGGCATTTTCTGGGTCGCCTCCCTCACCATCGCCGGATACCTGTTCGGCAACATTCCCTGGGTGAGCCAGAACCTGACCAAGATCATCATCGCGCTGATCGTCATTCCCGGCCTGCCGACGGTGTACGTGGTCGCGCGCGAGTGGTTGGCCAAGCGGCGCGCCGGGCGCGGCTAGGCGTCGCCCGGCGGCGCTGTGGCGGAAGGGCGACCGCAGGGTCGCCCCTCTTTTTCTTCTGATTTCGTGGCGGACGCCTACTTGCGTGCCAGCCCGATGGCGATGCGCAGGCCGTCGATCATCAAGTCGATTTCGCCGAGCGTCACATTCAGGGCCGGCATGAAGCGCAGCACCGCGGGGCGCGGCGAGTTGAGCAGCAGGCCGCGGTTGGTCCAGCCCGGCTGGTCGGCCAGGTTGTCGCGCGCCATCCCGACGACCTTGGCGCCGATCTCGGCCTTGAGTTCGATCGCGCGCAAGAGGCCCACGCCGCGCTCGTCGCCCAGGTCCAGCTCTTTCGACAAGGCGGTCAGGCGGCTTGCCAGGTGCGCGCCCGCCTCGACCACATGGGCCAGGAACGCCGGATTGGCCACCGCGCCCAGCACCGCGATACCCACCGCGCACATCAGCGGATTGCCGTTGTAGGTTCCGCCCTGGTCGCCGTGCTCGAACACCGCCACCGCTTCCTTGGCGAGCAGGGCGGCCAGCGGCACGCCGCCGCCGATGCCCTTGCCGAGCGTCATGATGTCGGGTTCCACGCCATAGTGCTGGTAGCCGAACAGGGTGCCCAAGCGGCCGACGCCGGTCTGCACTTCGTCGCAGATGAGCAGCAGCCTGTGCCTGTCGCACAACTCGCGCAGGCCGCGCATGAACTCCGGCGTGGCGGGGTTGACCCCGCCTTCACCCTGCACCGGCTCGAGCATGATGCCGACGGTCTTGTCGGTGATCAGCGCCTCCACCGAGGCCAGGTCGTTCAGCGTGGCTTTCGGGAAGCCCGGCACCTGCGGCGCGAACATGGTGTCCCAGCCCGGCTTGCCTGAGGCCGACATGGTGGCGATGGTGCGGCCGTGGAAGCTGCCCACCGTGGTGATGATCTCGTAGGCGCCGTTCTTGTTCTTCTTGCCCCATTTGCGCGCCAGCTTGATCGCGCCTTCGTTGGCCTCGGCCCCGGTGTTGGCGAAAAACACGCGCTGGAAGCAGGACTTGGAAGTCAGGAGCCTTGCCAGTTCGATGGCCGGCAGGTTGTAGAAGGCCGGGCTGGGCGTCACCAGGCGCGGTGCCTGCGCGGCCAGTGCCTCGGTGATCTCCTTCGGCGAGTGGCCCAGGGCGTTGACCGCCCAGCCCTGCACGAAATCCAGGTAGGTGCGGCCGTTGTGGTCGGTGAGCCACGAGCCGTGCCCTTCGGTGAAGACGAGTTCCGGCCGCGAGGTGATATCCATCAGGGCGGAGATGGGGAGATCCTTGAAGTTCATCGCATGTTCCTTTGGCAGATTGGGCGCAATGTTAAGACAAAAACAAAAAGCCGCGCTCTCGGGCGCGGCTTGCAGAACATTCCGGGGTGCCGGATCGTCATCGTCGCGCGCGCGCCTCTCGCAGAAGATGGCGACGTCGGACGATGCGTCCGGCCGGGGTGCACCGGGCGGACAGGTGATGCGGCATGATCGAGGTCGATGCGATAACCATGAATCGATTTTGCAAGCGATGCGGTAGCGCGTCAATCGAATGTTGTGGATGAACAACACGCGCACGTCGAGGCGCGGCCCATGCGTGTCATCTTGGGGCAGGGGCGCCCGGCTGCCACGGGCGCGGGCCGGCGTGCTAATTTCGCGCTGCCATGAACCAACGTCCGCAAGTTTCCGCTGCCGCCGGCCCGAGCCGCCTTGATTCCGAACCCTGGTACCTGCCGCTGGCCGACGAGGTCGAGGTCTTCGAGGCCGCCTATCACGCGCGCCTCCCGGTGTTGCTGAAGGGGCCGACCGGCTGCGGCAAGACGCGCTTCGTCGAACACATGGCCTGGCGCCTGTACCGCGCGGCCGAGACGCATCGCCGCGCCATCGCGGCGCCGCTGATCACGGTGGCATGCCACGAGGATCTTTCAGCGACCGACCTGGTGGGGCGCTACCTGCTTTCCGGCGACGCCACGGTCTGGCAGGACGGCCCGCTCACCCGCGCGGTGCGCGGCGGCGCCATCTGTTACCTCGACGAGGTGGTCGAGGCGCGCAAGGACACCACGGTGGTGATCCATTCGCTCACCGACCATCGTCGCGTGCTTCCCGTCGAGAAGACCGGGGAACTACTCGACGCCCATCCCGACTTCCTGCTGGTGATGTCCTACAACCCCGGCTACCAGAGCGTGGTCAAGGACCTGAAGCCCTCCACCCGGCAGCGCTTCGTGAGCCTGGAGTTCGACTATCCGGGCGTCGCGGTGGAAGCCGCCATCATCGCGCACGAGAGCGGTGTCGACGCGGCGCTGGCCGAACGCCTGGCGCGCATCGGCGAAAAAGTGCGCCACCTGCGCGAGCATGGCTTCGAGGATGGCGTCTCCACGCGCCTCCTGGTCTACGCCGGGCAACTCGCGGCCGGCGGCATCGCGCCGCGGCGCGCCTGCGAGGCCGCCATCGCCCGCGCGGTGACCGACGATGCCGAGGTGCAGCGCGCGGTGGCCGACATCGTCGACGTGCTGCTGCCTTGAAGTCATCGCCCGGCGGGCCTGCCGAATCGGCGCGCGTCGATTTCAGCGACGTCCAGCGGGTGCTGGCGCTGTTCGCGCAGGGGATCGCGGGGGCCCCGCTGCACCTCAAGCCCTTTGCGCATCCCGCGGCGGGCGGCCGCGCCGGCCGCATCTTCACCGACGGCGGCAGCATCCATCTGCCGGAGGCGATGGCGCATTTCGACAGCCGTGCCCACAACCGCGGCGCCTATCGGGTGGCCCTCCTGCACCAGATCGGCTACCTGCGTTGCGGCACCTTCACCTTCAGCCTCGCGGAGGCGGCGCGGCGCATGGCGCTTCCCGCTGCGCGGCCGGCCGCCGCCAGCGCCCCGCATGTATTGCGCCTCGCGCAGGCGCACCGCGTGCCGGATCTCGAGCGGTTTTTCGATCTCGGCGCGCGCCCGGCGTGGTTGCGGCGCGTCTTCGTCACCCTGGAAGACCTGCGCATCGACACGCTGCTGCGGCGGCGTTATCCCGGCGCGCGCGCCGACCTCGAGCGCGCCCTTGCGCATGCGCTTGTCGGCCGCAGGCCCGTGGATGCGCGGCGTCCCGCGGCCGCCCTGCTCGAGGCGCTGGTGCGCTATTCGCTGGGCGCCAAGGCCGCGGTCCTGCAGGCGGCCGATGCCTCCGGGCGTGTGACGCAGATTCTCGCGCAGGCCGCCGCGGTCGAGCGCCCCGGTGCCACGGTCTACGACAGCGCGCACGCCGCCCTGGCGATATACGACCTGCTCGAGGCGGCGGCGCGGCGCGCACGGCCGCCGGGCGCCACGGCCCCGCCTGCGGCGCCGGCCGGCGCCGCGGACCTGCCGGCCCCGGCGGGCCTACAGGAGCAGGGCGGCGGAACGCCCGACGAACAGCGCGACGGCCCGGCCGAGCCGGCCGATGGGGACTGCGAGGGGCCGGGCGTGGATTTCCGCGGCGAACTCCTGCCAGGGCTGGTGCACCGCAATCTCGGCGGCGGCGCGCCCGGTGTCGCGCTCGAGGGTCTGGACACCGCTGCGTTGCAGGCGTGGGTGGGCGAGCCGCCCGATGCGGCGGTCGGCGCGGGCGCCGGTGGCGATCGCGTGCCCGGCGCGCACCGGGCGCGCGCCGAGGGTCCGCGCAGCTTTCTCTACGACGAGTGGGACTACAGGCGCCAGGCCTATGTCGCGGCCTGGTGCCGGCTCTACGAGCAGCGCCTGCGCGGGCATGACTTCGGTTTCATCGAACAGGTGCGGCGGCGTCACGCGCAACTGGCGCAGCAGGTCAAGCGCCAGTTCGGGCGCATCCGCGCGGAGGCCTGGCAGCGCACCCACCATGCCAGCGATGGCGACGAACTCGGGCTCGACGCCATGATCGAGGCGGTCATCGACCGCCGCGCCGGTCATGCCAGCGACGAGCACCTTTATGTGCGGCGCGACCGCGCGCGGCGCGACGTGGCGGCGGCCTTCCTGGTGGACATGAGCGCCTCGACCGACTTCCCGGTGCCGGACCCGGCGGACGCCCGGGACGACGCGGCGCAGCCGGCCGACCACGATCCCTTCCTGTGGGGGCGCATGGGCGGGCCGGTCGATTTGCCGTCGCCGGGCAGGCGGCGCCGCGTGATCGACGTGGCCAAGGAATCGCTGGCCCTGATGTGCGATGCCCTGCGCACGCTGGGCGACGCGCACGCGGTGTACGGATTTTCCGGGGAGGGACGCGACAACGTCGAGTTCCATGTGGCGCGCGATTTCGGCGACGCCTATTCCGCGCGGGCCTGGGCGGCGCTGGCGGCGATGGAACCGAAACGCTCCACCCGCATGGGGCCGGCGATCCGCCATGCGGCGGCCAAGCTGGCGCGCCAGCCGGAGGCCGTCAAGGTGCTCATGGTGGTGTCGGACGGCTATCCGCAGGACAGCGACTACGGCCCCGACCGGCGCGACGAGGAATACGGCATCCAGGACACCGCGCGCGCCCTGCGCGAGGCGGCCGACGCCGGCATCTCCACCTTTTGCGTGACGATCGATCCGGCCGGCCATGACTACCTGCAGCGCATGTGCGAGCGCGACCGCTACATGGTGATCGACGATGTCGCCGCGCTACCGGGCGCGCTGACCAAGATCTACCGCGCGCTCACCGCCTGAGGCGGTGGCGCCGTCCGTGCGGCGGGCGGGCTCAGATCTCGACCTGGGTGCCGAGTTCGACCACCCGGTTGGCCGGGATGCGGAAGAAGTCCGAGGCGCGCGCGCCGTTCTTGTACATCCACACGAACAGGTATTCGCGCCACAGCGCCATGCCGGGCATGTCGGTGGGAATGACGTTCTCGCGCGACAGGAAGTAGGAGGTGAGCATGGGTTCCACATGCATGCCGCGCATCTCGCAGCTCTTGAGGATGGCTTCGACGTCCACGTCTTCCTGGTAGCCCACATGCGCGACCACCTGCACGAAACCGGCGTCGAGCAGATCGACCTCGAGTTTCTTGTCCGCGGCCACCCGCGGCACCTCCTCGGTCCTGATCGTCAGCAGCACCACCTGCTCGTGCAGCACCTGGTTGTGCTTGAGGTTGTGCAGCAGCGCATGCGGCAGGATGTTGGGGGTGGTGGTCATGAACACGGCCGTGCCCATGGCGCGGTGCGGCGGGGCGATGGCCACGCTTTCGATGAAGGGAATGAGCGGCAGGGAATCCTCGGAAAGCCTGCGCGCCACCAGCGCGCGGCCTTTCTTCCAGGTGACCAGCAGCAGGTAGATCATCATGCCCATGAGCGCCGGGAACCAGCCGCCATCGGGGATCTTGAGCAGGTTGGAGGACAGGAAGCCGGAGTCGATCACCAGCAGACCCAGGATCATCGGCATGTAGGCCCAGGGCTTCCATTTCCAGATGCGCACCGCGACGATGGACACCATGATCGAGGTGACCACCATGGTGCCGGCGACGGCGATGCCGTAGGCCGCCGCCATGTTGCTGGAGGTCCTGAACACCAGCACCAGCACCACCACCATGGTGAACACCGCCCAGTTGATGAAGGGCACGTAGACCTGGCCCTTTTCGGTGGCCGAGGTGTAGAGCACCCGCATGCGCGGCGTGTAGCCCAGCTTCATGGCCTGGGCGGTCAGCGAGAACGCCCCCGAGATGGTGGCCTGCGAGGCGATCACCGTGGCCGCGGTGGCCAGGAACACCATCGGTATGCGCCCCCATTCCGGTACCGCCAGGTAGAACGGGTTCTGGATCGCGGCGGGGTTCGCGATGAGCAGCGCGCCCTGGCCGAAGTAGCACAGGATCAGCGCGGGGAACACCGCGATGAACCAGGCCAGGCGGATCGGCTTCTTGCCGAAGTGCCCCATGTCCGCATAGAGCGCCTCGACCCCGGTGACGGCCAGGAATACCGAACCCAGCAGGATGAAGCTCTTGAACGGGTCGCTGACGATGAAGGCGATCGCGTAGGTGGGGGAAAGCGCGACCAGCACGCCCGGGTGCTGCACGATCTGGTACACGCCCACGGCGGCCAGCGAGGAGAACCACAGGACGGTGACCGGTCCGAAGAACCTGCCGACCTTGCCGGTTCCCAGCTTTTGCGCGAAGAACAGGAGGAACAGGATGGAAAGCGAGATCGGCAGCACGTAGTGCGCGAAGGCCGGCGACACCACCTCCAGGCCTTCGACGGCGGAAATCACCGAGATGGCCGGCGTCACCACGCTGTCGCCGTAGAACAGCGAGGCCCCGATCAGGCACAGGGTGACGATGGCGAGGCGCCGCCGCGAGTTCGCCGGCAGGCCCTTGCCTGCGAGCGACATGATGGAGAGCATGCCGCCCTCGCCATGGTTGTCGGCGCGCATGACGATCATGGCGTACTTCACCGTCACCACCAGCATCAGGGTCCAGACGATCAGCGACAGGACGCCGTAGACGGACGCCTCGGTCAGGGGGATGCCGTGGGCCGGGCTCATGCCCTCCTTCAGCGCGTAGAGCGGGCTGGTGCCGATATCGCCGAACACCACGCCGAGCGCCGCGATGGTGAGCGCCGGGACGGATTGCTGCTGAGCTTCCTGCCCCGCCCCTGAAGATGCAGTTGCTGCCGTCGTCACTGGATGTATCCCGTCGTTGGGCTGCCTTGCGCCCGGCCGGATTGCAAAACCCCGCGGACGCCTGGCGATTTGAAACGGTGCCGTTTGTACTCTCTTTTGTTGCGTCGCACAATGTTCTGCATCAGAATGGCATTTTGCCAGACCCGCGGGCCCTGCCGGCGCGGCAGGCGCATGCGACCGGCGCGCGCCCGCACTGACCGGAATCGGCGCTCCGCGGGTATGCGGCCGCAACCGTGGCGCCAGCCCGTCCGCTTTCCCATCCACCAGCCGCAGGCTTGCCCGCCATGTCCATCCGACTGCCCACCTACTTCATCTCCCACGGCGGGGGCCCCTGGCCCTGGATGCCGGAGGCGCAGGCCACATACCGCAACCTGGCGGCCTCGCTGGCCGCCATGCCGGGCGAACTGGGCATGGCGCCCGCAGCCCTTTTGGTGATCACCGCCCATTGGGAGGAACCGGATTTCGCCGTGCAGGCCCATCCGCAGCCGCCCATGATGTACGACTACTACGGCTTTCCGCCGCATACCTACCAGGTCAGCTACCCGGCCCCGGGTTCGCCCGCGCTGGCCGAACGGGTGCGCGGGCTGATCGCCGCCACGGGCCTGGCCGCGCACCTGGACGGCGCGCGCGGATTCGACCATGGCACCTTCACACCGCTGGCGGTGATGTTTCCGCGGGCCGACGTGCCGGTGGTGCAGTTATCGCTGCGCGAGGATTTCGACCCGGCGGCCCATATCGCGCTCGGGCGCGCGCTGGCCCCGCTGCGCGACGAGGGCGTCCTGATCATCGGCAGCGGCCTGTCATACCACAACCTGCGCGCCATGGGCCCGGCGGCGCGCGCGCCGTCGAGACAGTTCGACCGCTGGCTGGGCATGGCGCTGGCGGCCGACCCGCCCGAGCGCGAACGCAGCCTGCTGCAATGGGAAACGGCGCCGGCGGCGCGCCTGGCCCACCCGCGCGAGGAGCACCTGCTGCCCCTGATGGTGGCCGTGGGCGCGGCCCGTGACGAGCCCGCCGTGCGCGTTTATGCCGAAGACGATTTCTTCGGCGGCGTCACGGTGTCGAGCTATCGTTTCGATGCGGCCGCCGCGGCGTGAGGTGGGTGTGCCGGCGGCGCGGCGCTGCGGAGGGTGCCCGCCTTACAGCGAGGCCATGCGCGACTTGGCCAGCGGCGGATTCTTGGCGAAGTAGGTCTTGATGCCCTTGAGGATGGAGGAGGCGATCTTGTCCTGATACGTCTCGTCGAGCAGGCGCTTTTCCTCGTCGGGATTGCTGATGAAGGCGGTTTCCACGAGGATGGACGGGATGTCCGGCGCCTTCAGCACCGCGAAGCCGGCCTGCTCCACGCTGGCCTTGTGCAGGTCGTTGATGTTGCCCAGTTCGGCCAGCACGGCACGGCCGAGCTTGAGGCTGTCGTTGATCTGTGCGGTGGTGGAGAGGTCCAGCAGCACGCGTGCGAGGTCGCGGTCATGGGTGCCGAGGTTCACCCCGCCGATCAGGTCGGCGTCGTTTTCCTTCTTGGCCAGCCAGCCGGCTGCGCTCGAGGTGGCGCCGCGCTCGGAAAGGGCGAACACCGACGAGCCCCGGGCGGTGGGCTTGACCCAGGCGTCGGCATGGATGGAGACGAACAGGTCGGCTTCCACCTTGCGGGCCTTCTGCACCCGCACGCCGAGCGGCACGAAGTAGTCGGAGTCGCGCGTGAGCATGGTGCGCATGTTGGGCTCGGCGTCGATCTTGGCCTTGAGGCGCTTGGCTACCGCGAGGGTGACGTTCTTCTCGTAGGTGCCGCGCCGCCCCACCGCACCCGGATCCTCGCCGCCGTGGCCGGGGTCGAGCGCAACGGTGATCATGCGCGTGACCTGCGCCCGGCCGGGCCGGGCTTCCGCCCTGGCCGGCTCGGCTTTCGGGTTGTCCGGCTTCGACACCTCGCCGCGGCCGGACTTGTCGTCGCCCTGGTCGGCGCGCTCGTCGCGACGCTCGGACCGGTCGCCCGCCTTCGCATCGGGCGCCTGCCTGCCCTCGCGCGGCACCATGTCGGCGGGCAGCGCCTGCTTGTCCATGAGCGCCAGGAGCGGGTCGGGCGGGTTGGTCGGGTACAGGTCCAGCACCAACCGGTGGCCGTATTCGCCCACCGGTTTGAGGGCGAACACCTGCGGGTTGATCTCCTGCTTGAGGTCGAACACCAGGCGCACCACGCGCTGCTTGAACTGCCCTGCGCGCACGCTGCCGATGTACGGGTCGTTGGGGGTGATCTTGGAGACGATGTCCTTCAACTTGCCGGACAGATCGAGGTCCTCGATGTCGACCACCAGCCGGTCCGGCCCCTTGAGCACCTGGTGCGCATAGCGCAGCGGCGCGTCCAGTTCGAGGGTCACGCGTGTGTAGTCGCGCGCCGGCCACACGCGCACCGCGATGATGCTGGTGGACTGCGCGAACAGCGGAGAGGCCACGGCCAGCAGCAGGCTGCCGGAGGTGGCACGCAGGAAATCGCGCCGCGCTTGCGGAAAGGGTTGCCCGCGCCCCGGCTCGTCGCCCGACGCTGCGTTGTGCTGCTCTACGGTGTGGGGCGCTCCGCGCGCAATGCGTTCAGACATCGTTCCCCGCTGCCACTCAAACCTTCCAGTTCGACGCTGCGCGATTGCCCGCCCGCGCCGCCTGCAAACCTGAACCGCAGTCTCACATCAGCCTCGGGCAACACCCCCGCGGCCTGTTCGGGCCATTCGACGAGGCAAACCGAGGCCTCGTTAAAGTGCTCGTCCAGCCCCGCATCGTACCACTCAGCTGGATCATTGAATCTATAAAAATCAAAGTGATACAGAATATACCCAGAAAACACGTAAATTTCAACCAGCGTGTAGGTCGGGCTTTTCACCGCCCCCGCGTGGCCGAGGGCGCGCAGCAGGCCGCGGGTGAAGGTGGTCTTGCCCGTGCCGAGGTCCCCCTCGAGGTACACCTTGAGGCCGGGGCGCAAATGCGGGGCCAGGGCTGCGCCCAGGGCCTCGGTGGCGGCGGCATCCGGCAGGGCGACGGTAAGATGGGACGATGACATCAGCGGACCTGCCCGAAGCGCAGGGCGATGAGGCCCTCGCGGACCTCACAGCCCTCAAGGACCTCACCGCCCTCAAGGGGCGCATCCGCGCGCGCGGCCTGGCGCTGGGTTTCGATGCGATCGGCTTCGCGGGCATCGACCTCGCGGCGGCGGAGGCAGGGCTGGCGGCATGGCTGGCGGCGGGATTTCACGGTGAAATGGATTATATGAGCCGGCATGGCGCCACCCGCGCGCGGCCGGCTGAACTGGTGCCCGGCACGGCCTCGGTGATCACCGCGCGCATGAATTATCTGGCGGCGGACCCCGTGGCGGCGGAGCGCCGCTTGGCCGAGCCCGGGGCTGCCGTAGTTTCGCTCTACGCCCATGGCCGGGACTACCATAAGGTGATGCGCGCGCGCTTGCAGAAGCTCGCCACCGCCATCGAATCCGAAGTGGGCGCTCACGGCTACCGGGTGTTCACCGACTCCGCCCCGGTGATGGAGGTCGCGCTCGCCGAGCGCTCGGGCATCGGCTGGCGCGGCAAGCACACCCTGCTGCTGTCGCGCGAGGCGGGGTCGTTCTTTTTCCTGGGGGAGATCTACACCAGCCTCGCGCTGCCGCCCGACGCCCCGGTCGATGCGCATTGCGGCACCTGTTTCGCCTGCAGTACGGCGTGCCCTACCGGCGCCATTACCGCGCCTTACCGGCTGGATGCGCGGCGCTGCATTTCATACCTCACGATCGAGCTCGAGGGCGCCATCCCGCTCGAGGTTCGCCCGCTGATCGGCAACCGCATCTACGGATGCGACGATTGCCAGCTGGCCTGCCCGTGGAACAAGTTCGCGCAACGCGCCGCCGAGCCCGACTTCGCGCGGGTTCGCCACGGCCTGGACGATGCCACCCTGGTGGAGCTGTTCGGCTGGACCGAGGACGATTTCGCGCGCCGCATGGAAGGCAGCGCGATCCGCCGCATCGGCTATGCCAAGTGGGCATCCAACATCGCCATCGCCCTGGGCAACTGCCGGCGCTCCCCGGACGCCGCGGCGGCGGCGCGGGCCACCACCGCGCTGCGGGCGCGGCTTGGCGACCCGCGGCCGATCGTGCGGGACGCGGTGGCCTGGGCGCTGGCGCCCGACTGAGGCGGCCCGTCCGCAAGCGCTGGTGCGGCGCGTATTGACACCCGGCGCCGCTGCATGCCATGATCGTCAGTACCCTAACTGTTTGCGCGCGCCTTGGCTCCGGGCCGCGCGGATAAGCCGTAACACTCCCACTGCTCATGCGCTATCCCGACGACACCGCCGGAACCCGCGCGCAGCGCGCCGCGGTGGCGCGCTCGCGCGGGGCGACCCATCCGCCCGGCCACATCATCTGGGACCGGCCGGGGTACCTGGTCCGGCGGCTGCACCAGATCCATGTGGCCATGTTCCTGGGCAGGGTCGCTGAAGGCAAGGTGACGCCGATCCAGTACGGCCTGCTGTCCATCCTGGTGCGGCGGCCCAACATCGACCAGCTCACTATCGGCGAGGAACTGGGCCTTGACCGTGCCAACGTGGCCGACATCCTCAAGCGGCTCGAGGCGCGCAAGCTGGTCGCCCGCGTGGTCGACCCGGGAAACCGCCGCCGCAAGCTGTGCCTGGCGACCGCCCGCGGCGCCGAGCTGGTGCGCCGGCATCATGCCGACATGCAGGCTTCGCAGGCGCAGCTGCTGGCGCCGCTTGCGCCCGCCGAGCGCGAGGTCTTCATGGCCCTGCTGTCGCGGCTGGTGGAACGCAACAACGCCAGCGGCCGCACTTCGCTCTCGGACCGGCCCGAGGCCGCCGTCCCTCCCACGCGGGCGGCGGCGCCGCGCGGGCGGAGCGCCGAACACTGAGCACCCGGTTCCGGGCATCGCGCCGGGCCGCCCTTCCAATCGTTCGTATACCAACCATCCCCCCAACCATCCGACCCGGAGTCAAACCATGGCCGATCTCTCCCTCGAATTCTGCGGCATCAAATTCAAGCACCCAATCATCATCGCCTCGCTGGAGACCACCAACAGCCCGGAGGTGATCCGCGAGTGCGTCGACGCCGGCGCGGCCGGCATGATCGTCAAGACCCTGACCGATATCGAGGACATGGCGCGCCTGACCGAGAACTCCAAGTACGCCATCCTCAACGAGAAGAACGAGCTGATCAAAGGCAAGGTCAACAAGAACTACGTGTTCTACAGCCGCTCAGGCTATTCGAGCACGGCCTTGCGTGAATGGATGCCCTATCTGAAGGAGCTCAACAAGTACGCGCAGGACCATGGCTCCCACCTCATCGGCAGCGCCGGCGGCAAGACCGTGCAGAGCTGGGTGGACATCTGCCGCACCATCGAGGACTGCGGCCTGCCGATGGTGGAACTCAATTTCGGCTGCCCGCATCCGGCCATGATGCCCGGCGTGCATGGGGGCTCGATGATCGGCCAGGAGCCCGACGTCGCGCGCGAGGTCACCGCGCGGGTGTGCGAGGCGGTGAAGATCCCGGTGGTGGTGAAGCTCACGCCCGACCAGTCGCGCGTGCTCGACGTGGCGCGCGCGGTCAAGGAGGCCGGCGCCGCGGCGGTGACGGCCACCAACCGCTACACCGGCTTCTCGGTGGACATCGAGACCGGCCAGCCGCGGCTGGGCGGGCCGGCCGGTATCGGCGGGGTGTGGGCCAAGCCGCTCTCGCTGCGCTGGGTGCATCGCATCTATACCGAACTGGGCATGCCCGTCACCGGCTCGAACGGCATCTACGACCATCGCGACATCGTCGAGTTCATCATGACCGGCGCGCCGCTGGTGCAGGTCGGCTCGGTGCTGATGTTGAAGGGCATCAAGTACCTGCCCTCGATGATCTCGGGGCTTGAGGAGTTCATGGACAAGCACGGCTATCCGGACATCGCCTCGATGACCGGCATCGCCTCGAAGCGCTCGGTCAAGGACTACGGCGACCAGTTCAGGAAGCCGCGCATGCACAGCGAGATCACCCGCGATGCCTGCAAGAATCCCAGCTGCACCATCTGCATCCAGACCTGCTTCTACGACGCGCTGGCGCAAGGCGTGGGCAAGGTCGACACGCTGCATGCGAACTGCATCGGCTGCGAGATGTGCACCCAGACCTGCCCGTTCGGCGCCACCGGCATGCACACCACCACCGAGGAGGCGCGTCAGGTGCAGAGCTTCTTCCAGATCCCGCCCGAGGTGTTCGAGAAGGGCAAGTTCGAAAAGGGCTTCGACCGCGGCATCAAGCTTTCCAAGGTCAAGGGCTGAGCGGTCCGGTCCATGGCAGCCGACGTCAACTATCGTTTCGCCTTCGACATCGGCGGCACCTTCACCGACCTGGTGCTGCTGGGCGACGAGGGCACGGTGTTCACCGGCAAGGTGCTCTCCGACCACGCCGACGTGGTGGCGCCCATCCGGGCCGGGCTGGCGCGCATGCTCGCGGAGCATGGCATCGCGCTGCGGCAGGTCGGCGAGGTGGTGGCCGGCGCCACCACCGCTGTGACCAACCTGGTGATCGAGCGCCGCGGCGCGGTCACCGCCCTGATCGCCACGGCGGGTTTTCGCGATGTCATCGAGATCGCGCGCGAACTGCGTTACGACCTCTACGACCTCACCGCGCCGGGCCCCGATCCGGTGATCCCGCGCCACCTGCGCTTCGAGGTCGATGAGCGGGTGGACGCGTCCGGCCGGGTGGTCAAGGCCCCCGACGATGCCGACATCGAGCGCGCGGTCCGCGCGGCGGCGGCCGGCGGCGCGCGTGCGATCGCGGTGTGCTTCCTGCACAGCTTTTCCAATCCGGCGCACGAGGAGCGCGTCAAGGCGGTGGCATCGCGCGTCGCGCCGGAGATCGCGGTGTCGCTTTCCTCAGAAGTGCTGGGCGAACTGCGCGAATACGAGCGCACGATGGCCACGGTGCTCAATGCGTACGTGATGCCGATGGTGGGCAGCTACCTCGGTGCCATCGAGGACGGACTCAAGTCGATGGGCATCAACGCGACCCTGCGCATCATGCAGTCCAACGGCGGGGTGATCTCGCGCGAATTCGGCGAACGCATGCCCATCCGCATGCTCGAATCCGGCCCGGCGGCAGGCGCGCTGGGCGCCGCCCACGCGGCGCGCCAGGCCGACATGCCGGACGTGATCGCCTTCGACATGGGCGGCACCACCGCCAAGGCCTGCCTTGTCACCGACGGCAAGCCGTCGGTGACCACCGAATTCGAAGCTGCGCGGCTGCAGCGTTTCAAGAAAGGCAGTGGCCTGCCGGTGCGCCTGCCGACGGTCGACTTGATCGAGATCGGCGCCGGCGGCGGCAGCATCGCGCATGTGGATGTCACCGGCCTGCTCAAGGTTGGCCCGCAGAGCGCCGGCTCGAGCCCCGGGCCGGCCTGCTACGGCCTCGGCGGCACGCTGCCCACCGTCACCGACGCGGCGCTTCTGATGGGCTACCTCGACCGCGACGGCAACCTCTCGGGCGCGGTGAAGATGCGCGCCGATCTGGCCGAGCGTGCCATCGAGGAACATATCGCCAGGCCGCTGGGCCTGACGGTGATGGAGGCGGCCAACGGTATCCATCGCATCGTCTGCGAGCACATGGCCGCGGCCGCCAAGATCCACGCAGTGGAAAACGGGCGCGATGTGCGCCGCTACACCCTCCTCGCGTTCGGCGGTGCCGGACCGATCCACGCGCGCGAGGTGGCGCGCCGCACCGGAGTGCGCGAGATTCTCGTGCCGGCCAACGCGGGCGTGTTTTCCGCCTTCGGCCTGCTGGTCGCGCCGATGAAGGTGGACATGGTGCGTACCCGCTTCACCCGCCTGGCCGGGTTCGACTGGGCGGCCATCGAGGCGCTGCTGGCAGGCATGGAGGACGCTCTGCGCGCCGAGTTGTCGTCGGCCGGCGTGGCGCGCAGCGATATCCGCTTTCGGCGCGCCGCGGACATGCGCTATGTGGGCCAGGGCTTCGAGGTGGAAACCGAGCTGCCGGCGCATCTGCAGGCGGGTCAGGAGGCCGAACTGGCGGCGCGCTTCAACGCTGCCTACGCGGCGCGCTTCGGCAAGCACCTGGAAAACCAGCGCGTCGAGGTCGTGAACTGGCGGGTCGAAGGGTGGGCGGCGGCGCCGGCCGCGCCGCGCGCGCCCGCCACCGGCGCCGCGGGCGCAGGCCCCGGGGCCGCGAAGACCCGGCCGGCCTTTTTCCCGGACGCCAACGCCTTCATCGACACGCCGGTGCTGGCCGAAGCCGCGCTGGCCCCCGGCGCAATCCATGCCGGGCCGGCGCTGGTCGAGCAGGCCGGTTCCACCGTGGTGGTGGGGCCGGGCGACAGCTTCGGGCTGGATGCGTTCGGCAACCTGCGCATCACCCTTGGTGCGCGCCAGAGTCACGCGGCCTGAAGGCGGAGAGACCCATGAACCCGATCGACCTTGAAATCTACTGGAACCGCCTGATCGCCATCACCGACGAGGCCGGGGCGACGCTCAAGCGCACCTCCTTTTCCACCGTGGTGCGCGAGTCCAACGACTTCGCCTGCGTGCTGCTCGACACCCAGGCGCGCCTGGTGGCGCAATCCTCGCTCTCCATTCCCGGCTTCATCGGCACGGCGCCGCTGTCGCTGGCGGGCATGCTCAAGGTGTTTCCCCGGGAGACCCTCAAGCCCGGCGACATCCTGTTCACCAACGACCCCTGGGTCGGCACCGGCCACCTGCCCGATGCCACCATGGCCGCGCCCATCTTCGCCCACGGCAAGCTGGTGGCCTTCGCCATCGCGGTGGCGCACCTGTCGGATGTGGGCGGGCGGCAATGGTCGGCCGACGCCAATGAACTCTACGAGGAGGGCCTGCGCTTCCCGGTGATCAAGCTGGCCGAGGAAGGCCGCTTCAACCCGCTCGTCATGCAGCTGCTGGAGGCCAACACCCGCCTGCCCCAGCAGGTCAAGGGCGACATCGAAGCGCAGGTCGGCGCGCTGGCGGTGGCCGAGCGCCGCCTGGTGGACATGCTGGCCGAGTATGGCCTGGCGGGCATCGACGAGATCGCGGCGGCCATCTTCAAGGCTTCCGAGGAGGCGGCCCTGCGCGAGCTGCGGCGCATCCCGCCCGGCGTCTACCGGGGCAGCGTCGATTCCGACGGGTTCGACGAGCGGGTCAGCATCCAGGCCACCATCACCGTCACCGACGCGGGCGTGACGGTGGATTACACCGGCAGCACCCCGCAGGTGCGCTACGGCATCAACGAAACCTTCAACCATACCTACGCGTACACGATCTACCCGTTCAAGTGCCTGCTCTCGCCGGGCATTCCCAACAACGACGGGTTCACGCGCCTGTTCAAGGTGATCGCCCCGGAAGGCAGCATTGTCAACGCCCGGCCGCCGGCGGCGGTGGGCGCGCGCCACCTGATCGGCCACCAGCTGCAGGCGGCGGTGTTCGACGCGCTCTCCGGCGTGCTGCCGGAACGGGTGCAGGCCGACAGCGGCACGCCCCTGTGGTCGGTGCTGCTGCGCGGCGTCGACGCGGCCAGGGGCACCTCCTTTTCGACCATCCTGTTCTTCAACGGCGGCATGGGCGCGATGCGCGACCGCGACGGCCCGCCGGCGGCCGGATTTCCGGCCAACATCTCCAACACCCCGGTTGAAATCGCCGAGACCCTGGCGCCGGTGCTGTTCGGCGCCAAGCGCCTCGACGACGGCTCCGGCGGCGGCGGCGCAAGGCAGGGCGGCATGGGTCAGGTGGTGTCGTTCACCTCGCGCTGGCCCGGGCGGCTGCGCGTGTCGCTCCTCACCGACCGCACCCGGGTGCCGGCCAAGGGCATCATGGGCGGCGCGGCCGGCCGGGCCGGCCACGTGCACCTCAACGGGGTCGCGGTGGACAACCCGAAGAGCGTGGTCGAAATGCACGAAGGTGATACGCTAGAACTCGGGCTGCCGGGTGGCGGCGGCTATGGCCAGGCGAGGATCTGAACATGGGCGGGAACAAGACCGGCATCGGGGCGCGCGTGCTGCGCAAGGAAGACCAGCGCCTGCTCGAGGGGCGCGGGCGTTTCATCGACGACCTGGCGTTCCCGCGCCTGCTCGAAGCGGCGTTCTGGAGAAGCCCCGTCGCCCACGGACGCATCGCCGGCGTCGCGATTCCCGCCGACATGCGGGGCAGCGCCTTCACCTGGGCGGACATGCAGGGCGTGAGGCCGATCACCGCGCGCTCGACCCTGCCGGGCTACCAGGTGTCCGACTATGTGCCGCTGGCCCACGAACGGGTGCGCTTCGTGGGCGAGCCGGTGGCGGTGTGCGTGGCGCCCACGCGCGCGCGCGCCGAGGACCTGGTGGCGCGGCTCGCGCCCGACATCGAGGAACTGCCGGTGCTGGCCGATCCGGCCGCCGCGCTGGCCGCGCCGGAGACGCTGCACGCCGGCTGGCGCGACAACCGCTTCATCGCGCTTTCGCGCGACGACGATTTCTCCGGCATCGCCGAACGCACCGCGCATGTGGTCACGCGCAGCTTCCGCATGAACCGCCAGAGCATGTCGCCGATGGAGGGCAAGGCGGTGCTGGCCTTCTGGGATGATCAGCGCAACCAGTTGGTGGTGTATTCGTCCACCCAGGTGCCGCACATGATCCGTTCCGGCCTGGCGGAATGCCTGGGGCTCGACATCGCCCGCCTGCGGGTGATCGCCCCCGACGTCGGCGGCGGCTTCGGCTACAAGTGCAACCTGATGCCGGAGGAGGTGGTGATCGCATGGCTGGCCATGAAGCTCAGGCGCCCGGTACGCTGGGTTGAGGACCGGCGCGAGCATCTGGTGGCGGGCACCAATTGCCGCGAACACGACTACACCGTCTCCGCCCATGTGGATGCGCGCGGCAAGCTGCTCGGGCTGGAGGCCGAGGTCACCGTCGACAGCGGCGCCTATTCGGTGTGGCCATTCACGGCGTGTCTTGAGACCGGGCAGATCATCGGCAACCTGCCGGGCCCGTACAAGATGGAGCGCTACCGTTGCCGCGTGCAGGGGGTGGCCACCAACAAGCCGCCGTTCTCGCCATACCGCGGCGTGGCACGCCCCGGCGTGGCCTTCGCGATGGAAATGCTGATGGATGCCATCGCGCGCACCGTCGGCCGCGACCCGGTGGAGGTGCGCTTCGAGAACCTGGTGGCGGGCAGCGACATGCCGTATACAAACATCGCGAAAAAGGCCTTCGACACCGGCGACTATCCGTCCAGCCTCACCCGGGTGATGCAGATGCTGGACCATGAAAGCTTCGCGCAGCGCCAGGCCCAGGCGCGCGCCCAGGGCAAGTACCTGGGTCTGGGCGTGGCCACCTACACCGAGCAGGCCGCGCACGGCACCTCGGTGTTCGCCTCCTGGGGCCTGCCCATCGTGCCGGGCTACGACGGCGCCACCGTGCGCCTGACGGCCGACGGCACCCTGGAGGTGAAGGTCGGCGTGCATTCGCATGGCCAGGGCATGGAGACCTCGCTGGCCCAGGTGGCGAGCGAAATCACCAGCCTGCCCGTCGAGCGCATCAACGTGACCCATGGCGACACCAACGAGACGCCGTTCTCCACCGGCACCTATGCGTCGCGCTCGATCGTGATGGCCGGCGGCGCCGTCTCCAAGGCCTGCGAGGTGCTGATGGAACGCTTGAAGCCGATCGCCGCCCATCTTTCCGGTTGCGACGTCGCCTCGCTCAAGGTGGCCGACGGCGGCTTCGTCGGCGACAAGGGCGCGATCTCGCTCAAGGCCATCGGCGAGGCCTGGTTCCACCGCCCCGAGCGGCTGCCCGCCCTGGTCGATACCGGCGGACTGGAAGTCACCGAAAACTACAAGCCCGCCGTCGACACCGGCGTGTTCAGCTTCGCCACCCACGGCGCGCTGGTGGAAGTCGATATCGACACCGGCATGGTCAAGCTGCTCGACTACGCGATCTGCGAGGACTGCGGCACCCTGGTCAACCCGATGATCGTCGAGGGCCAGACCATAGGCGGCGCGGTGCAGGGGATAGGCACGGCGCTGTTCGAGGAGATGCCGTACGACGCGGCCGGCCAGCCGCTCGCCTCCACCTACGCCGATTACCTGCTGCCGGGCGCGGCGGAAATGCCGCACATCCGCATCGACCACAGCGAGACGCCGTCGCCGCACACCCGCCATGGCATCAAGGGCGTGGGCGAGGGCGGGGCCATCGCGCCGCCGGCGGCGATTCTCAACGCCGTCAACCGGGCGCTGGCCGAATTCGGCGTCGAGTTCAACGAGACGCCGCTCACGCCGGCGCGGGTGCTGGCCGGCGTGCTGGCGGCGCGCAGGAAGGCGCGGCCCGCGCCGCTCAAGGCCGCCGCATGAAGGCCGCCGCATTCGCGTTCGCGCGCCCGGCCTCGCTCGGCGAAGCGCTCACCGCCGCCGGGGCCGAGGCGCGCGTGATGGCGGGCAGCCAGTCGCTCGGGCCCATGCTCAACCTGCGCCTGGCCGAGCCGGGGGCCATCGTCGACATCCGCACCCTGCCGGAACTGCGCAGCCATCGCCTCGAGGCGGGAAGGCTCGTCATCGGCGCCGCGGTGACCCATGCGCAGATCGAGGACGGAGCGGTCGAGGACACCACCCGGGGCATGCTGCCGCAGGTGGCGCGCAACATCGCCTATCGCGCGATCCGCAACCGCGGCACGCTCGGCGGCAGCATCGCGCATGCCGACCCGGCGGCCGACTGGGTCAACTGCATGACCGTGCTGGGGGCCACCTATCACCTGGCCGCCTCCGGCGGGCGCCGCAAGGTCGCCGCGGAGGCGTTCATGAAAAGCGCCTATGCCACGGTGCTGGAGCAAGGCGAGATCCTCACGGCGGTCGAGTTGCCGGCCTTCACCCCGCGGATGCGCTGGGGCTACTACAAGATCTGCGCCAAGGTCGGCGAATTCGCCAGCGCCATCGGCGCGGCGGTGCGCGACCCCGGTCTCGGGCTGACGCGTCTGCTGGTCGGGGCGGTCGAGACCCGGCCGCTGGTGCTGACCGACCCGGCGGGCGCGCTGCTTTCGCGGGGCGAGGCGTTTCGCGAGGCGGCGGCGGCGGCGATCGCGCGCGCGTTCCCGCAGGCCGACGAGGTGTTCGTCCACCAGCATGTCGTCGCTCTGGAGCGGGCCGTGCAGCAGATGAACGAGGCATCGCAGGCGTCATGAGCACCTTTCCGATAGAACTGGTCGTCAACGGCGAGGCCGTCCGGGCCAGCGTCGAGCCGCGCATGCACCTGGGCGATTTCCTGCGCCGCGACCTCGGCCTGACCGGCACCCACCTGTCCTGCGAGCATGGCGTGTGCGGCGCCTGCACCGTGCTCATCGACGGCATGCCGCAGCGCTCCTGCATCACCTTCGCGGCGGCCTGCTCGGGCACCGCGATCACCACGGTGGAAGGCTATGGCGACGACCCGGTCATGGCGGCCCTGCGCCAGGCCTTCCATGAGCACCATGCGCTGCAATGCGGTTACTGCACGCCGGGCATGCTGTGCACGGCGCGCGACATCGTGCTGCGCCTGCCCGGCCCCGATGCGCGCCGCGTGCGGCATGAACTCGCCGGCAACCTGTGCCGCTGCACCGGCTATGTCGGCATCGTCGAGGCGATCCTGGCGGTGCTGCTGAAGAAATCGTCGGGCGAACTGGCGATGCCGGTGCAGGCGGCGGCGGGCGCCGCGGAGGCGGCCGTCGCCACGGCTGCGGATGATGGCTGGGTGCCGATCGACCTCGCGGAAGACGGCGAGTGGGTGGAGGTGCGGCAGTCGCTCGCGCTTGCGCAGGGCGCGGATGCGGCATGGAAGCATCTGGAAGACCTGCCGCTGGTGGCCAATTGCCTGCCCGGCGCGAAGATCACCCGCCACGAGGGCAGGCGCGCCGAGGGCGTGATGGACGTGAAGTTCGGCCCGGTCACCGCCAGCTTCGCGATGCGCGCCGAACTCGATCTCGACGCGGCCGCCCGGCGCGGCAACATGCGCGCCGAAGGCGTGGACCGCCGCAGTTCCACCCGTGTGAAGACGCTGCTCGACTACGACGTCGTGCCGGTCGATGCCGGCCACTGCAAGGTCGCCCTGCAATTGCGCTTCCGCCTGGCGGGTCCGCTGGCGCAGTTCTCGCGCGCCGGTCTGGTCAATGATTACGTGGCCGAATTGACGCGGCGCTTCGGCGTCAATCTCGGCAACGCGATGGCCGGCGTGACGGCGGCCGCACCGGTCGAGGCGCCGGGCCTGTTCGCCATGCTGATGGTGCGCCTCAGGCGCCTCTTCGGGGGCTGATGGCGAGCATGCGGCGTCGATTCCCCCTTGGATGCAGGCCGCTGCGGCATGCCGCAGCGATGGCGCTCGTCTGGCTGGCAGGCCTTGCTTGAACGGCTGGGCCGGCAGGCGGGCGCGCAGAAGCCCTGCTGCGGGTGGGGCCGGTTTCGAACGGCCATACGCCCACCGCGTCGAAGACGGGCCGCTTCGCCGGACAACGTGAATTTTCGTCCGTCCAGAGGGTTGCGACCCAGAGGGTTGCGACCAAGTGTCGTTCGAGGGATTGACTCGGCTTCATCGATGCGTCGCCGTCATTGCGCGGCAGAAGCACGTCCGGGCCGGCATTGCGGAATCCGGGTTCGGGGTAATGGTCATGCAAGTCGAAATCCGGCCGCGGCGGATCCGGGATCCTTATCCGATCGCGCTGTCCGGGACTGTTCAGGAACCGGTCAAAATGTCGGTTGCGATTGTTTGAATCTCATCGGCGACGGAGTCAAGTGAAATGGAATCAGCCCGACTGGCTTGGCACGACAGTTTCGTCCTGGGATTCGGCCCGGTCGATGCGTTGCACCGTGAATTCGTCGAACTGGTCGGCGCCGTGCAGGCGGCGCCGGACCACGAACTCGTCGACCGCCTGGCAGCCCTGGCGGCGCACTGCGAGCAGCATTTCGAGGAGGAAAACCGCTGGATGATCGAAACCGAGTTTCCGCCGCGCGATTGCCACATAGATGAACACAATGCCGTGCTGCAGTCGGTGCGGGACGTGCAGGCGCTGCTCGCGCAGGGTGACGTCGACAACTGCCGGCGGCTGGCCGAGGCACTGGCCGGGTGGTTTCCCGGCCACGCCGATCACCTCGACTCCGCGCTGGCGCACTGGATGTGCAAGCGGCGTTTTGGCGGCAAGCCGGTGGTATTCCGGCGCGATCCGGTGGCCCGCCAGAGCGACGAGCCGGTCACCGGCGCGTAGCGGCGGCGACCGCGGGCAGCGACGCGCCCACGGCGCCTCGCCTGGACCCCTACGATGACCCGCATGTCGCCGCAGGCCGGCAGCAGATCGACCCAGGCGCCCGCCGCGTTGCGCCAGGCCCAGGGTAACAACAGGGTAACAACAGGGTAACAAGCCGATCGTCGCGGACCGCGCGGGCGGTGCTTCCCGGCTCGATCGCGGGCTGGCGGCGTGCCTTGACTTGGCAGTATGCCTTCAATTCAATTGTGCGCCTTCAATTCGCCCGTCTCGTGCGGCATCTGCACCGCCTCGAGAAAGCGCGACACCAGGTTGTAGGCGCCGATGGTGGCGGTCAGTTCCACGGTTTCGCGCTCGTCGAAATGCTCGCGCACGGCGGCGAAGATCGCATCCGGCACATGGATCTGCTGGGTCATCGAATCGGTGTAGCCCAGCACGGCGCGCATCTTGGGCGTGTACAGGTCGCTCACCGTCCAGGCCGGCAGCGCGTCGATCTGCGCCTGGGTCATGCCCTCGCGGATGGCGAACGGCTGGTGCGCCTTGTACTCGTAGTCGGCGCCGTTGATCACCGCCACCCGCATGATGGCCAGTTCGCGGGAAAGGCCGTCGAGCTTGGCCTTCTGGCGGATTTCGGTGAACAGGTGCAGCCAGCCCTCGCAGATGCCGGGGCTGTGGGCCAGGGTGCGGTACAGGTTCAGGAAGCGCCCGCCGCGCTCGGCCTTGATCTTGTCGATCAGCGGTTTCAGGGCGGGGTCGCGGCCTTCTTCGATGAGGGAGATGCGTGGCATTGTCGGTCCGTGGTTGCTGGTTGGTGGGAGGCATGATTTTCGCACGCCCGCCATCCGCGCCGCCTGCAATGCCGCGAATGCGGCGCGCTCAATCGAGGAAGAACGGCGTCTCGTCCTCGCCCTGCAGGACCAGGTCGATGCGGTAAGCCTTTGCGTTCGCGGGCGCGCGCTCGGAGGTCGCCGGCACGAGGACCAGCCGCGCACGGGCGCGCGCGTCGGTGACCGCGCAAAACACCGGGTCGCCTGCGTTGGCGGGCTCATCGGGGAAGAACACGGTGGTGGTCAGGCGCCGCATCAGTCCCGACCCGGTAACGGAGATGTTGATGTGCGGCGCGCGCACCGCGCGGGCCACCGGGTCCTCGAAGCCGCCAGGCATGACGGTGATGAAATCGAAGTAGCCGTCGTTCTCGCTGGCGCGCCTGCCCCAGCCCATGAAGTGGGGGTCCGCCTCCGCCGCGCGCGGGTCGTTCGGATGCGCGAAACGTCCGCCCGCGTCGGCCTGCCAGAGTTCGAGGATGGCGTTCCAGCGCGGCACGCGTTCGGCCTCGTAGATGTGGCCGAAGATGAAGATGCGCTGGCCGGCCGCGGCGGGCGCGCCGGGTTCGAGGATGGTGAGGTCGTTGTCGCCGGGGCGGAAAAAATGCGGCGGGAAGAACGGGCCGACGGTGCCGCTGGCGGTGGGGGGCAGGATGGCCATGGCGCTCAAACGCCGAATGGGGTCTGGCGATGGCCGCGCACGACGACATCGTGCTCGAACCCCATCACGTTGAGCACGGGCATTTCGCTCATCGGCACCTGCCGGGCGATCATGCGCTCGCGCGCCTTCGCATCGGGCACCGCCTGCAGGATCAGGTCGATGTCGTTCAACGGGTCGCCGGGGAAGAACATCTGCGTCACCAGGCGGCTCATGAAGCCGTCGCCGAAGATCGACATGTGGATGTGCGGCGGGCGCCACCAGCGGGTCGGATGCTTGGGGTAGGGGTAGGCGGCCGGCTTGATGGTGAGGAATTCGTAGCGGCCGTCCGCGTCGGTGGCGACACGGCCGGAGCCGATGAAATTCGGATCGACCGGATTGGGGTTCTGCGCGTCCATCGGGTGGATGTAGCGTCCCGCCGAATTGCAGTGCCACAGTTCGATGATGGCGTCGCGCACCGGCCGCCCGTCGCCATCGCGCAGGTGGCCACTCACCTGGATCAGTTGGCCCATGGCGCGCGGGCGGTCCGGGTACGGATGGGCGAGGTTGTTGTTGCCCGGCTGGAGTTTTTTCGCCAGCCGTGTCGGCCCGGTGATTTCCGTGAGGGTCACCGGGCGCCGGAACAGCGGGTTCTTCGGCACCCGCACGAAGGTCTCGGCATAGTGCGGAATGGTCATTGCCGGCTGGGTGGCGTCGTCGTAAGGCTCGAAGGTATCGGGGGGATTCAACATGATGTGCATGCCCTGCCGCGTGAGCGGGAGGCGGACATTCCTGACCGGACGGCGTGGTTGACAATGTAATCCGCGTTAGTTGATACTGTCAACCATCATGCGTCCCGGCCGAGATGTCGATGCCAGCGCCCGTGCGGGGGCTGGCGGTTCGCGGGCGGCGCCACGCGCTGCGCAGTCGGCGCGCCCAGGAGCCGCGCAGTCGGCGCGCCCAGTAGCCGCGCAGTCGGCGCGCGCCGAAATCCGCGACCTCATTTCCTTCCGCATCCATGCGGTGGCCAACCTGCTTTCGCGCGGCGCGGCATTGACCTACCGTCGCCAGTTCGATGTCAGCCTGATGGAATGGCGCACCCTGGCCTTGCTGGGTGCGCACCAGCCTTTGTCCCTGAACGAGCTGGCGCGCCATGCCGGCCTCGACAAGGGCCAGATGAGCCGCGTGGTGGCCGGCCTGTCCAGGCGCGCGCTGGTCTTGCGCGGTCCGGACAGCGCGGACGGCCGCGGCGTGCGCCTCTCGCTGAGCCGCGCCGGCGCGAAACTCTACGCAGGCCTGATAGCATCCGCCAATCGCCGCAACGACGCCTTTGCCGCGGTGCTGTCCGTTGACGAACGCCGCCTGCTCGACGACATGCTCGCGCGCCTGGCGGACAAGGCGCGCGAACTGATTCATGCCGAGCACGAAGCGGCGACTTCGCCTGCGCGCAACCACAACCCACGCAAGGAGACGAGATGAGTGCCCAGTTGAAGGAAGTGCTGAACCCCTCGAAAACGCTGGAGGGCCGGGTTCCCGACGCCGAATGGCGGGCGCGCGTCGACCTTGCCGCCTGCTACCGCCTGTGCGCGCAGTTCCGCATGACCGACCTGATCTACACCCACATCTCGGCGCGGGTGCCGGGGCCGGAGCACCACTTCCTCATCAACCCCTACGGCCTGTTGTTCGACGAGATCACCGCGTCCAGTCTGGTGAAGATCGACATCGACGGCAACGTCATGTCCGACCCGGCCGACCAGGGATTCAACCCGGCCGGCTTCGTGATCCACAGCGCCATCCACAAGGCGCGCGAGGACGCCAGGTGCGTGATCCACACCCACAGCGGCGCGGGCGTGGCGGTATCGGCGCAGAAACATGGCCTCATCAACATCACCCAGCATTCGATGCGCTTCCACAACCGCATCGCCTACCACGACTATGAAGGCGTGGCACTGGACCTGGACGAGCAGCAGCGCCTGCAGGCGCACCTCGGCGACCGGAATGCGCTGATCCTGCGCAACCATGGCCTGCTGGTGTGCGGCGAAACCGTGGCGGACGCGTTCGACCTGATGTACTACCTAGAGCGCGCCTGCCAGGCGCAGATCGGCGCACTCTCCGGCGGAGCCGAAGTGATCGTCGCCAGCGACGAGGTCGCCGAGAAGGTGGCGCGGCAGTTCGAGCGCCCGGACCGCGCCGCCCGCACCAAGCACTGGGCCGCGTGCCTGCGCCTGCTCGACCGCAGCGATCCCTCCTACAAGCACTGAGCGCGCTCCAGGGAGATTGAACATGCGAGTGAACCGCAGGAATTTCATGCGCGCCGCAGGCGGTGCCGCCCTGGGCGCGGCGCTGCCGGTGCCGGCGCAGGAGCCCTATCCGAACCGGCCGCTGCGCCTGGTGGTGCCGTTCCCGCCGGGGGCCCTGACCGACCTTCTGGGCCGCGCCGTCGGCGAGCGGCTGGGCCGCGCCCTCGGCCAGTCGGTGGTGATCGACAACAAGCCCGGCGCGGGCACCCTGGTGGGGGCGGAACTGGTGGCCAAGGCGCCGCCGGACGGGCACACGCTGCTCATATCCACCAGTTCGACCTTCGGCATTTCGCCGGCGCTCTACAAGCCTTCGCCGATCGACCCGCTGCGCGATTTTCAGCCCGTGTCGCTGGTCGGCACGGTCAATTTCTTCCTCATCGCGGCCAACGCCTTCCCGGCAAAGAACCTGCGCGAGATGGTGACCCTCATCCGCGCCAATCCGGGCAAGTTCAACTACGCCTCGGTGGGCAACGGCAGCGCGCACCAGTTGTTCATGGAAGACCTCAAGCAGCGCCTGGGGCTGGATATCCAGCATGTGCCCTACAAGGGCACGGGGGCCGCGCTGGTCGATCTGATACCGGCCAAGGTGCACATCATGTTCGCCGATGCCACCGTGGCGGTGCCGAACATCCAGGGCGGCAAGGTGCAGACCTATGGCACCTCCGCCGCGAAGCAGAACACGCTCATTGCGGGCGTGGCGCCGCTGGCGCAGGTCGTGCCGGGGTTCGACTGGCAGGCCTGGCAGGGCGTGTCGGTGCCGGCGGCCACGCCCGCGCCGGTGGTGGCGCGGCTGGCCGCCGAGATGCAGAAGTTCCAGCAGACCCAGGAGTTCCGGGACTTGCTGGCCAAGTTCGGCATGGAACCGTGGGGCCCGATGAGTCCCGCGGAGTTTGCCGCCTATGTGAAAAACGACATGCCGCGCTGGGCCGAAGCCGTGCGTGTCTCGGGTGCGAAGGTGGATTGACCATGGGACTCGAAGTCATACCGATCAACGGTTTCATCGGCGCGGAGATCCGCGGCGCCGACCTGGCCCGGCTCGACGACGCGATGTTCAAGGTGCTGCATGACGCGCTGGTGCAGTACGAGGTGCTGGTCATCCGCGACCAGAAGGCGATGACGCTCGACCACCAGATGGCGTTCGGCGCGCGCTTCGGACCCCTGTCGATCCATCCGTTCTCGCCCAACATGGAAGACAAGCCCGAGGTCATCCTGCTCGACTACTCGGCCGACCATCCGGCGGCGCGCACCGACATCTGGCACGCCGACGAGACCTTCCGCCCCAACCCGCCGATCGTCACCATCCTGCGCGCTCGCATCATCCCCGAGCGCGGCGGCGACACCTGCTTCTCCAGCATGACGGCGGCCTATCGCGGCCTGTCCGAGCGCATGAAGCAGCACATCCACGGGCTCGAGTGCCAGCATGACTTCAAGCCCTGGCGCAACCTGTTCGAAGGCTCGCCGGCACTGCGCGCGAAGCTGCGCGAACTGGAAGACGAGTTTCCCAATCCGTGGCATCCGGTGGTGCGGGTGCATCCGGTGTCGGGCAGGCGCGCGATCTACGTCAACCGCCAGTTCTCGGTGCGCATCAAGGGCCTGAAAAGCGACGAGAGCGCCGCCCTGCTGGAATTCCTCTACGCCCAGGCGGCGGTGCCGGAATACCAGTTGCGGGTCAAATGGCAGCCCGATACGGTGGTGCTGTGGGACAACCGCTCGCTCCTGCACTATGCGCCGCACGACTACTACCCGCAGCGCCGCAGCATGGAGCGCGTGACCGTCACCGGCGACATCCCGATCGGCGTCACCGGCGAGTACACCCCCGAGACGGTGGCCGGCAACGGCATGGTCAACCCGACCGAAGCGCCGAAGAAGCCCCCGAAGCGCCACTTCGAGCGCACCGCCTGATGCGCATCTGCATTTTCGGCGCCGGTGCCATCGGCGGCACGCTCGGCGTGCGCCTGGCGCAGGCTGGCCATGAGGTGAGCCTGGTGGCGCGCGGCGCGCATCTCGCCGCCATGCGCACGCACGGCCTGACGTTGCTGAAGGGCGGGGCGCGCCACAGCGTGCGCCTCCCGGCCGTCGACGACCCCGCCCAGCTGGGTGTGCAGGATCTCGTGGTCATCGCCATGAAGAGCCACAGCCTGCCGGGCGCGGTCGAGGGCCTCGCGCCGCTGCTGGGGCCCGATACGGCGGTCCTGAGCATGATGAACGGCATTCCCTGGTGGTTCTTCGACGCCTGGGGAGGCGCCCACGCCGGCCTTGCGGTCAAGGCCTGCGATCCGGATGGACGCATAGCCCGTGCCGTCGCCCCGTCGCGGGTGGTGGGCGGGGTGGTTTTCATGGCCGCCGACGTGCCCGAGCCCGGCGTGGTGCGCCACAATTCAGGCAACCGCCTGGTGATCGGCGAGCCCTCGCACCGGCCTTCGGCGCGCGTCGCCGCTCTCGCGGCCGCGCTGTGCGGCGCGGGTTTCGAGGCGGTTGCCAGCGACAGCATCCGCCGCGACATCTGGCAAAAGCTGCTCGGCAACCTGTGCTTCAACCCGGTGTCGGTGCTCGCAGGCGCCTCCACCGACCTGATGCTCGCCGACCGCTACATGTGCGCCATGTTCGCGGCCATGATGCGCGAGGCCATGACCCTGGCCGCGGCGCTCGGGCTCGACATGGACGTGGACCCGGAAAAACGCATGGACCAGACGCGCAAGCTGGGCGCCATCAAGTCTTCCATGCTGCAGGACGCGGAGGCGGGGCGGCCGATCGAACTCGACGCGATCGTCGGCAGCGTGGTGGAAATCGCAGCGCATGTCGGCGTGCCGACGCCGTTCGTCGATGCGGTGTACGGCACGCTGCGGGTGCGCGCCGCCAACCTCGGCCTGTACCCCGGGCCATGAGGACGCGCATCACGGAGCTCCTGGGCATCCGCCTGCCGATCGTGCAGGCCGGCATGAGCTGGGCCTCTTCCAACGCGGCCCTGCCGCTGGCGGTGGCGAGGGCGGGCGGGCTGGGCGTGATCGCGGCCGGGCCGATGCGTCCGGACGCGCTGCGCGCGGCGATCTGCGACGTGCGCGCCGGCACCGACGCACCGTTCGCCGTGAACGTGCCGCTCTACAACAAGGATGCCGCAGCCTACCTGGACATCGTCGAGGAGGAGCGGGTGCCCATCATCATCGCCTCGCAGGGCGGCCCGAAGGCGCACCTGGCGCGCTTCCACGCCATGGGCGTCAAGTGGCTGCATGTGGTGGCTTCACCGGCGCATGCGCAAAAGGCCGAGGACGCCGGCGTCGACGCGCTGGTGGTGGTCGGCGCCGAAGCGGGCGGCCATCCGCCGCCCGACGAGGTGGGCACGCTGGTGCTGGTGCGGGCGGTCGCGCGCGCGGCGACGCTGCCCATCATCGCCGGCGGCGGCGTGGCCGACGGCCACGGCATGGCGGCATTGATGGCGCTGGGGGCGGACGCGGTGCAACTCGGCACGCGCTTCCTGATGACCCCGGAGGCGGGCGTGCACGACGCCTACAAGGCGGCCGTGCGCGATGCAGGGCTGGCCGATACCGCGCTGGTCGGGCGCGGCGGCTTGCCGATCCGCATGCTGCGCAATGCCTTTGCCGCGGCCTACCAGGCGGCGGTCGCCGCGGGCGCCGGCGCGGAGGAACTCAAGACCCTGTTCGCCAGCCGTTCGCTCAAGGACGCCGCCCTGCGCGGGGATGTCGAGTGGGGCAAGACCGAGGCCGGGCAGAGCGCCGGCCTGATCGATGACATCGTTCCCGCAGGCGCACTGGTGGCGCGCCTGATGGATGAGTTGCGTGAAGCCATCAACGACCTGAATGGAAAGCTGAAATGAGTGACCTGCTGGTAGTCAAGGACCGCAGCGGCGTGCGCCTGATCGTCATGAACCGACCGGACAGGCGCAACGCCCTCAATACCGACCTCACGCGCGAGCTGCTGATCTCCCTGGAGGATGCCGACGACGACGAGGCCGTCGGCGCGGTGGTGCTGACCGGCGCCGGGCCGAGCTTCTGCGCGGGCGCCGACCTCGCGGAATTCAAGGATCTCACGCCCGAGCGCGCCCACCTGGTGGAGGCGCGCGCCCGGCTCACCGCCAACCTGCACGGCATATTCAGGCTGATGAAGAAGCCGGTGGTCACCGCCATCAATGGCGCGGCCATGGGCGGGGGCGCCGGGCTCGCCCTGGCGGGCGACATGGCGGTGATGGGCGAGACCGCCAAGCTGGGCTTCCCGGAGGTTACCCACGGCATCGTCGCCGCGATCGTCATGTCCAACCTGGTGCGTCAGTGCGGCCGCAAGGCGGCCTTCGAGCTGGTGGCGCTGGGCCAGCCCATCGTCAGCCTGCGCGCGCTGGAACTGGGCATGGTCAACCGCGTCGTGCGCAACGAGGATGTGGTCAAGGAAGCCGTGGCGATCGCCGAACGGCTGGCCGGCGTGAGCCGGCCGGCCATGGCCCTGACCAAGCAGCTGTTCCATGAGGTATCCGAGCTGCCGTTCGACGCGGCGCTGGAAAAAGGCCGCGAGGCCAACGAGCGCATGCGCGGGTTTCGCCAGGCCGGCGCATGATCAAGACCGTTTCGCTGCTCACCCGCAAGGCGGGCATGAGCCATGATGAATTCGTCGACCGTTGGGTCAACGAGCACGCGCCGCTGGCGCATGCGGTGCCGGGCCTGCGCCGCTATGTCTTGACGCTCATCGAATCACAGCCCGAGCGCGCCGACATTCCGTCGCATGACATCGAGGTCGATGGCATCGCCGAACTCTGGTACGACGATCTGGAGGCCATGCGCGTCGCCGCCGCCACGCTCGAGATGCGGGCGCTGCGCGCGCACGGCGCCGAGATCATCGGCCGCATCAAGAACTATGTCACCACCGAGAAGCAGGTGATTCCCGCGCCTCACGGTGCGAACTGAGGCTAACCGAGGGAGACTGCAATGCCGCGCTTTGCATTCCTGTTGCGCGCCGTCGCCGCGCCCCTGCTGCTGGCGCTAAGCGGCGCCGCGGTCGCGCAGCAGGCCTGGCCCAGCCGTCCGATCCGTCTGATCGCGGTCTTTTCCGCCGGCAGTACCGTCGACATCATGGCGCGTACCATCGCGCCGCCGCTTGCCGAACTGCTCG
>Ga0209985_10000169_pt1 | contig 75159 bp, 53 predicted proteins | sample NOAtaG_FD_187305 | JGI IMG/M metagenome (GOLD analysis project Ga0209985, IMG submission 187305) | Freshwater lake microbial communities from Lake Erie, under a cyanobacterial bloom - NOAA_Erie_Diel6S_1000h metaG (SPAdes) (version 2) | ecosystem: Environmental > Aquatic > Freshwater > Lake ... | reverse complement strand
GAAAGGCCGTTTAGGGTCTCCATAAGGGCTGTGAGTAGGCCCTTGCGTCCGAGGAACTTGACCTTAACGTCCTCGACGCTGCGAGGGGTCAAGCTCTGAGTCCGAAGCTCAGCGACGTCGGTGGTAAACTGGCGGCGAATCTCGTCGATTCGTTGCACGCATTCTTGAAGTTGTGAAGCAGTCTGTTCGCTCATCGCTCCCTCTCGGGTATGGCATCAACAAAAAAGCGGGGCGAATCATCACCCCGCATGGTTTTTTCGCTTTGTCTTAGAGCCAGGGTCGCTCAGCGACCTACCTCTCCAAGAGCCTCTTTCAATCGTTTGAGGCCCTCGAGAAGAGTATCGTCGTGCACCGCGTAGCTGAGTCTCAGAAACCCGGGAGCACCAAAGGCTTCGCCGGGAACCATAGCGACGTGATAAGACTCCAGCAGTCTTGCGCTGAACGCAAGGCTATTATCATTGGCGTAGAGGGGAGATTTTGCAAGAACTTTTCGAATGTCGATGAAGATATAGAAAGCGCCGCTCGGTGGTATCATGTCGACACTAGGCATATCCCGCAAAAGCTTGACGGCCATATCGCGACGGCCTTTCAGCAGTTGCATCTTATCCTTCATAAAATCCGGACCTAGACTGAGCGCTTTGATGGCGGCTTCTTCGATGAACGGCGGCAGGCAGGTCGAAGATTGAGTCTGGAGAGTACGAACCAAATCAGCGACTTGAGATGGTCCCGCCATATAACCAACACGCCAGCCGGTCATGGCGTAGCCCTTCGAAAAACCGTTCACAAGAATGAAACGATCCTTGAGGTCCGGGTAAAGCGTGCCCAGTGAAACATGAGGCGCGTCGTAAGACATGGACTCATAAATTTCGTCAGCAATGATCCACCAAGGCTTGTCCTGGAGATACTGACCGATGTCGAGCAGTTCTTGTCTGCTTAAGGTGTAGCCCGCGGGGTTGTTAGGCGAGCACAGCACGATAGCCTTCGTGCGGGGTGTGACGTGGGCTGCGATCATAGCTGGCGTCAGTCGTGCTCCTCGGTGATCCTGAGGCATGGGAATAACAACCGGTGTTCCGCCTGCAGCTACGACGTGTTCGGTATAGCTCACCCAATAAGGCGCAGGGATGAGAACTTCGTCGCCCTCGTTGATCAACGCTAAGGCCAGGTGAAAGAGAATCTCTTTGGCGCCGATACCGACAACGATTTGGCTTGGGCCGTAGCTCAGCTGATTCTCCCTGTCCAACTTGGCCGCGATTGCTTTACGCAGCGGTAGACCACCACCAGCCGCACCGTACTTGGTTTTGCCCTGCTTGATGGCTTCAATGGCAACCTCAACCACGGGGGAGGGAGTGCCGAAATCGGGTTCGCCGACGGAAAAGTTGATGACCTTGTGGCCCTGCTCAGCCAGCTCCTTGGCCTTCTGATTCAAGGCGACAGTCGGTGAGGGTTGGAGCTGTGAGATCCTTTTCGATAGCGATACTTGCATGGCAAAAACCTTGTGCGCTGAGGGTTGACGGTTGTCCCTATTAAGCAGGCTCACCCCGGGTCTGCCAAGTCCTTTTCCGTAAGGCTTTTCCTTTTGGTAGCCTACCCGGCATCATTCTGTCGTTTGTTCTTGGAAGTATAGAAAAAATGTGTGGTGGTCAGATGGGGAGGGTGGAATGTGCCAAGCACATGCGTCTTTTGATTTGCAAGGGGAACCCACCACTCTACAGGTGGGTGCCTTCCCAAACGCTTTAGGCTTCCTCACCTTGACAGGAGGCGTGCTCACCACGTCTGGAGCCAGGCTCCCTAAATCATTAGCATCGGTTCACCCGCAACAACCATGAGAAACGAACCTGACACATCCCACCTGCAAACTAACACAAGCCCCGCTGCAGCGAGAAGTGTTTTTTCTCTTTTTAAATGTTTCCCAGGGAGAACGATGCTTCGTCCCGCTTCGTCCCGCTTCGTTTAAGAAGAGCAGGCTGAAGGCGGTGGCGAGACACCCCGAGGTCTCCAGCGAACTCCTGAGGCTAGGCTGCCAGGAGGAGGCACTACAAGTGAGACCTTTAGACCCTACACGGCTTTGAGCTGATCCTGCTCTCTTGGGGCGTAGTAGAGGTGAGCAGGGATGGTCATGATGATGGCGAAGCCGCTCCGTTCTGCTTTGGGGTCCGGGTTATCAAGCTCGAGAAAGATCCGCCCCCCTACTTTTTCCACATATTTTCGAACCGCATCCATACCCACGCCTCGTCCTGAGATATCCGTCAGGCTGCTAGCCGTTGATAGACCTGACTCGAAGATAAGCATGGCATTTTGATGGTTAGTCATCGTTTGGTCTTGCAGAATCACCCCACGCACCATGGCGATCTCTCGTATGGAACGAAAATCAAGGCCGCGTCCATCATCCCAGTACCGTAGCTGCAGTCCCTCTGGCCCAAGCTTCAGCGTGACGTGGATGCGCCCTTTTTCGCTTTTGCCCAAAACTTTTCGCTCGTTAGGCCTTTCGATGCCGTGATCCATCGAGTTGCGCAAGAGATGGATCAGGGTACTTCGTACGAGTTCCTGACCGTTTGGACTAAAGTAAATGCCCGGATTGTTGATTTCGATGTCTGGATTGATCTTGCCGAGGTCTTTGGCTAGGCTACGAGCACCCGATAGAACCTCTTTCAGAACCTCTGTTGCATCGGTAAACATCTTCTGTTGCAGTGTATGATGGATCTTATTCAAGAGAGTAGGATCATAGGTCTGGCCCGTGCGTATACTCTCAAGCGTATGAAAGAGGTCTTGCATTAAGATGATGTCCATCTCGAAGCGATAGAGCTGTTGCGGATCGCGACCGAGTCGAACCTTGTTGAGATAGGCATAGAGATCAATTTCGGTCTTTATGTCGTCATTGAAGGATACGACCTCGTCCTGAATCCATGGGCTAGCCAGATTTTGAATGTCAGCGAAATGCTCTTCTGCTTTGTGGATCACTTCCACAGCATGCTGTAGATTAAGAGCACGGGCAGCCCCCTTCATGGTATGACAGTTGACAAATAGGATCTTGAGAATTTCCGGTGCAGCCCGCTGGTTTGCATGGATCAAGCGAGAGTTTTCCTCGATGAATCGACTCGATGATTGGAGAAAGCGATTGAGCTGCTCGCTCGAAACATTTATGATCTCGCTGATGTATGACAGTTCCCTTTCTTGGGCTTTGGCCTGATCCTGTAGCTTGCGAACCTCGGTCACGTCTTTCACGGTCACCAGTAGCTTCTCTGCTATATTGTTGTGTTCGATGATGTTCCAGTCTATATCAAAGATTTTGGTGGTTGGTCCGACGGCAACGTGTAGTTCGGTGGGAAGATTATCACGGTTGAATTCGAAACTAAGAACATTTTCACCAAGAATATGATCGAGAGCTGCGAGGGCTCGCGACCGATAGTCTGGACTCAGTTTACTGGGGCGAAAGAGTAGAGCATCGACGTCTGTCAGGCCGAATTCCTTACGCTCGAAGAGAACCTCCATATGGCGTGAATATTCTGGCTCCATTTTCTTCGAATCGGCATCGAGGGTGAAGATGCCGAGCTTGATATTCTGCAAGATAGAGCGAATGTTTCGGGTTTTTTGTTCGACTAAATCCTCAAGTTGATGATTGAGGTCGCGGATCTTCACGTTTTGTGCTTGAAGATCCGCGTTGAGCCCTGCGATTCGTCTCTGCGCGGTTTCCTGGAGGAGGCGCATCTTATCACCGAGGGCCAGGGATAGGAGGACGACTTCGACTGCAGTTCCGACGAACTGCCCCCAGAGTGTCAGAAGGTTTTGCGGTAAAACCCCATAAAGGCTCAGCATGCGAACTCCCGAACCGAGCATAAGGGCGAGCCAGGCGAGCGTGTAAAAATAAGCTGGTCGAAATCCCTTCCAGGATGAGATCAATCCTGAGACGAGGGTGATGAGCGAAGCTGCCAAAGCCGAAAAAATCGAAATCTTGGCGCTGAGGCTGTAGTTAAAGAAGCTGCTCACAATACCCAAGCCACCCAGGGTGCCCATGCCAAAACATGTCCAAAAAAGAGCCCGGTTGCGAGTCTGAAGTTCCAAGAAACTGATACAAAACGCGGCAGCTGCGATGACGGCTGAGTTGGCGAAGAGCATGTAGCCTTCATTTGCGGCCCAATTCCAATTTGGGAAGAGTTCCAGAGTGAGGCCGACATAAGCCAGGTTGGTGAACATACTGAAGAACAGGAATGCAACATAGAGGTAATACCCAGGTGTTCGGAGCATCACGGCGAGAAAAATGTTGTAGAGGAGCATGACCAAAAGAAAGCCGAATAGCAGAAATAGAAAACTGTACTCCCACGTTCGGTGAAGGTAAAAGGCTTCAAGATCCCAGAGAGTTAGGTCAAACTGCATCACACCCGTTCCGGAAATCTGCAAGAAGAATGTGTTCTCTCCGGGTGGGACCAGGATCTTAAAGGCTGGCATGCGGTAGTGAACACGATCCTCGGCTTGTGGCTGGCGATCTCCCCTGACCTTTTCCTGATAGTCTCCCTTGCCGTTCTTGGCGAAGAGACGGATGTCGTCTATGGAAGAATACCGATACACGAGAATCAACTCGAGGGCTTTATCCGATGGATTTTTCAGTGTGAAGCGGCCCCAGTAAGCGGATGAACTGACGCCAAAGTTCGGATTTTTCTGAGGTGATCGCGTGAATGCATCTTGTCTTGTATCGAGTAAAGTCTGCAGTTGAAGCTGTCGGCTTGTGTCCTCTAAGATATCGAGGTAACCGCCGAGTGGATAATCTTCCAAAGGTGTTCTCACGATCAGAGGAGTCTCAGCAGGTTGGATGAGAGTATCCGGTCGCTGGGCAAAGAGGACGCCAGAGGCTGGATAAACGAGGAAAAATATGTAGAATACCCAACGGATCATGGCGAACACCTCCCGGGTGGGACAGTCGGCTTGAACGGCTCGGCAGATGAGAAAAAGATTCCTCAGTTGACTTGAAAGGGATCTACACTTTGGAAAGGATTCAAAAGAAAAGGCTAGTGAGCCCTGGTTTGGGCTCATCCATCAGCAGAGCGGTGACCTAGTAGCCAGCTCAAGACTAGCAGCTTTCGATTTCCAGGTGCGGTCAGGGGACGACCGGAGAAATGGTTAAGCTATGAATCACAAGGTCATCAATATCGAAATCATCACCCGCCCGCACGACCAGGCGGTAGGTCCCAGGAGACAGGCGAGCGGTCATGTAGCGGACGTCGAGCGCCGTCGGGGTGATCGGCAAAAACTGGGTAAAAACAGTCCTGTTGTCGACGTCGACCACCTGCAGGAGTGAGTCGTTTGCCCGAATGATACCGCAGAGTCCTTTAAAGGAAAAGGCGATTGCGGCCGCGGTTGTCAGAGTAAATTCCCGGGTCCAAACCGGACCTGCGAGCACCGCGGCAGCCATGGTAGCTGTCGTACAGCCTTGCAGTCGCGTGGTCCCATCGCCTACCTGAAGTGGTCGTGGTTCGAGCAGAGTCTCGTACCGGAGAGGCGTGGAACGAGGCGAGGTGAGTGTCAACTGCAGCGGGACAAGTACACCCGGCGTGAGAGTTACGGTCAGCCTCCAACGCCAGTTCGGATCAGGCGAGGGTACGAAGGCGATATTCGAGGCATTGCTGCTGAATTGCAGCGCATAATGGCTCGGTACTTCGATGTTCTGCTTGCTGAAATCGTCCAAACGGCAGTACACGGCAGGCGTCTGATGGCAGACCAGATAAGCTCCCCCAATCATGGCGGGTGGCGCAGCGAAGGATCCTTGGTCATCCATCTCAGGTTCCGGTGCCTCCGGCACCGCTCCATTTTGAGGCTGGGACAAGGGGCCTGCGCTGTAGGTGTCCGCTGGAGGCACCGATGGACGGGACTCCTGCGTCGGTGCGCCAGCCGCCAAAGGCTCGACCTTCTCATTGAAAGTAGAATCATTACAGCCAGTAAGAAGACTGTATGTAAGGCCGAGCACGAGTGTCACTGTGATTCTTGCCATGGAAGCTTACCCTCGAATGCTTAGAAGGTAGATCGGATCGATGAGGGGTGCGACTCAAGGATTCTATTCAAGTATCTGACAATGATGGATAAAGTGAGGTCACATTCTTACTTCGAATGGATGATTGATGGCCACTGTGATCGTCAAGTCTCAAGGGATAGGAAAAGACTTGACCCGCGGCCCTCCTTCGCGTCAAGTCTAGGGGCCCCGGTGCCTAACTTGTCAGGATGTCGGGGGTATACGATAGAGGTGGTGCATGACGGAACAAAGCGTCATTTATGTTGTGGCGACCCCGATCGGCAACCTTGACGATTTGTCGCAAAGAGCGATCAAAGTCCTCAAGAATGTTGACATCGTAGCGGCGGAAGATACGCGACGGGCTCGGTTGCTTTTGCAACAGATTGGGCGGGAGAAAGTCGATATCGTCAGCTACTATGACCAAGTCGAGCAAGAGAAGGCTCCTCAATTGGTGGAACGTCTGCAGAAAGAAAAGCTCTCTCTGGCTTTGATTTCGGATGCTGGCACGCCCTGTATCTCCGATCCAGGATATCGATTGATTCGAGAAGCCCGTAGGGCAGGTATCACCGTTCACCCCATACCGGGGCCTAGCGCCCTGACGGCCTTGGTTTCAGCATCGGGGTTACCGAGTGATCGTTTGCTTTTCGTCGGTTTTCTACCCAATAAAAGAAGTGCGTTGGTCCGTGAAATTCAGTCTTGGCAGGCAATGGGTGCATCCGTGGTGTTTTATGAGTCGCCTCGACGACTGAAACAAACCCTGGCTGTCATAGCGGAATACTGTCCCCATGCGGAGCTTGTCATCGGTCGCGAGTTGACTAAGCTACACGAGGAAATCATCAGTACGGATGTTGCAGGCGCGCAGGCTTGGTGCCAGGATCATGAGTTTCTCAAAGGTGAGGCGACGGTGATGGTATCACTCGGTCGACCGCCTGTGCTCGACGACGAGGCGAACGAGAATCTGCGGGAACGATTGCTTGAAGAGGCAAAAGTCGGATTCCAACAGGGTGCTACACTTAAAGATCTACTCAAAAAGCTGCGGGACCGTGGTCTGACTCGTCCTGAGCTCTATCAACTGCTCTTGGCTGCAAAGGAGTCTGAACATGACAGCTAATCCTGAATCGAATTCTGGGAACGTATCGCCAGCAACGGTTCGGCGCTACACCTGGGTTTTTCTGTTTGCTACGCTGCTTGGAGGGGCTATGGTCTTTTTCGCAGTCGCCGGCCGCCGGTATCAGCTGATCGAGGCATCGAAGGCGAAACGTGCAGCTGGGGAAACGGTACAGCCTTTTCAGACTCCAGACATGGAAAAAGGGACGGGCAGTCCTGGATCGGGTCCCCAGCCTTGAAGATGGGCTTCGGCTATTCTGTCAGGCCGTAGTCCATGAGTCTTTTTGGAGGATGCGACCTCTCCATGCCAGGCACTCTTTAGATCTTGTTTCACGCATAAGATGAGGTGAGAATCGAGGTCGGTGCTGCTTGCTTAGGCGAGCTTTTTCCATTTTAGGCGGGCTTGACGGAGGAGTTCTTTGAGATCAGCAGCTGAAGGAGCCGATTCCGGAGGGCCATAGACATGAGCGTTGTAACAGTGAGCAAGTCTCTCCAGTTCTGGGCGCAAGTTCGGTATTTCGGTGGCTAATCTCCGAAAGAAGGCAGCGTGGGGTTCGATATCTTGGAGGACATAACCCTGGTCTCTCAGCTCGGTTAGAAACTGTCGGAGTTCGCCGGCCCACGGAGAATACCTTTGTCTTCTTCGGTAAACACGGATGATCTGCAGGCTGAGCAGGCCCCCCGCTGTACCTAGAAGGACCAACCAAATGATTTCGATATCCTCGATAAAGTCATTCAGTCGGGCGCCTCCAATTCGTGCCCAGTAGCCGAGCCAGGCGCTGATGAGAGCAGCTAGACCCGGGTCTTCTTGTCGACGCTGGGCTCCCGGCACAACAAAAGAAGGATCGACTCGCTGCCAGCGATCACCCATCCACACTTCGGTCCAGGCATGGGCGTCTGAATCAAGCACGAGGATAAAGCCGCTCGAGCCAAGGGATGTGCCGCCTTGAAAGCCTGTGACGACTCGGGCGGGTGTGCCTGCCATTTGCAAAAGACTAGCGAAGGATGCAGCAAAGTGTTCGCAAAAACCAAGCTTTTTGACAAATAAAAACTCGTCAAGCTTATCCTCGGAATCGAGAGTCCCCGGTTTCAGGCTGTAGCGAAAGCTTTGGAAACGGTGTAACAGGCTCAAGATCTGTCCCTCGACAGGAAGACGACGCAAGTCATTCACCAGGTCCTGAACCCGCCTTGAGGTGTGGATGAGGGGCTCCGGGGCAGTCGGTGTCATCTCGGGTTGAAAGGACTCACCGAGAGTGCTACCAGCTTCGATCAGTGAGTCCGGACTACGAAAGGTTTGAAGCTGGGGGTGTCGCAGGAGTCCGGATTCTGAATCGCGAACGGGTCGGGCATAGACCGTGTGCTCAACAAGTGGTAAGAGCCCCCTTAAGCGTGATTCACCGATGACTTGATAGACCAATGGAGCCGTTTTGCGTAGCAGGGGCGATGAGACTTCAGGAGTTTCATCCCGTTTGCGCCAGACCATACCGAAACTCTCATTCAGGACCGCCACTCGCCAGTACAGTGGTGGCAGCCAATTCGGTTTCTGAATAATCTTAGCACGAAATGCCACCCGATCTGATAAGGCCAGAGAGGCGATACGTCCTGGTTCGAGGACATCGGAAATGCCGGAAATTGCCAGATCGGAAGGATTCGAACGAATCTCTGGAAAATAAAAATAGATCGGGAGCAGAATTGCGGCGACGGGTAATCCAATCTTTAAGAGGTTTCGACCAAGAGGCAGAAGAGTCAAGAAAGCCTGCGATGGCAGATGGTGCATAAGGAGGCTGATGAAGATGATGCTTGTCAGGAAAAAATACAGAAACAAGGGATAAGTCGGACCTGGCGCTACAAGAAATCCTACTAGCATTGCAAACAGATGCCCATGCACCAGCATAATCTGTCGCTTGTGAGGACGATCGATCAGCATCATCAATCCGAGGACAACGACCAAAGAAGTCGCTGTTTCTCGATGCAGGAAACGAGGGGATTCAGTCGCCGCAACCAGAAAGAACAGTAAACCGCTGACGAAGATCAAGAGGCGAGGCGGCTGATAAAGTCCCGTACGAAGGATCCATGCTTTCCATAAGGTGCCCAAGGCCGCACCTAATGTTAGCCAGAGAGGAATGGTGCCGAAGAGCAGCATCAACAGCCCAAAATAAGCGAGGAGGGCAATGGGCAAAATGGGCCTCATCCTTGACCCTCCTGATGAGCTGCTAAGAGTCGGAGGGCCGCCATCATATGGTCCCGTCCGAAGTTTTCTGGTAACGATACACTGGGCATCTCGAGGCTGAATCTTCGATTTTGTTGGTGACAAGCTAAGATCCATGCGCTGAGTTGCCGCAATCGACTCTCAATATCGACTCCAGGTGTTTCGCTCAAGCTCAGATGAATCGGACCTTCATTCTGTGCGCCAAACTCTTTGACCAGCATATCCTGACCACGCGCAAAGGCCTTCCAGTCGACATGCTTCAAAGAGAGTCCTGGTGTGTAGGAGCGATGACCCTGAAAGTCTTCTCCAGCTCCCCACAGGCCCAGCAAGCCCTCTCGGGCTTGAGGGAGAGGGAGTGGGCCTTCAGGTTTCGGGTAGACGACGAGCTCAGCGGTGGTCGGGATCCACTTCCATGTGTAAAAGAGACCGTAGTAACCTCGACTGTATAATCTGAGGCGACCCAGCGGATAAATTCCTCGACCAGGGCAGCGCAAAATCAGGGCGCCACTGGCATGCTGGACCAGTTCATCGAGGCTGGGAGCCTCGATAGACTGAAAGCGACGCTCAGGTTCGATGAAGAGATTGTAGCGCCCCGCGGTGGCGCTGTTCTTGAAAACGACCGACAGGCGAGCGATGCCGCCCTCTTCGCCTGGTTCAGACGCCGTCACGTCACAGCTCACACCTTGTAAGTTGTTATTGGTCTGAATCATGGCGACCAGACCAAAGATGATGAGAGTCAATCCCACGGTATGAAACGGTGCATTGTATCGGTAGTACCCAAGGGCAAAGACATCCAAGATGAGCAGAAAAAAAGCTAGCCCATAGAGAGTCGGTACGATAAATGGTTTCTGCGGCTTCCGCGCAACTTTCAAGGGATACTCACTGAATTTAGAATGCTTTGTGCCCGTTCCCGTCCGATCTCGGGCCGGAGTTCATCACCGCTTACCAGACGATGACTCATCACCACCGAGGCGATCGCTTGGACATCTTCGGGCGTGACAAAGGCGCGCTGATCAAGCCATGCATAGGCCTGGGCTGCATGCAAAAGACCTAGGGAAGCCCGAGGAGAAATTCCATGGGAGGTTCTCCGGCTTTCCTGGGCCAGTGCGACGATGTATTGGATGATTTTTTCTGATACGAATACGCGTCTCGTCTCTTTTTGTCGGGCCAGAAGTTCTTCAGGCTCGAAGAGTGGGGCGAGGTCCTGCAAGGCTGAACCGGGATTGCCGTGGGTGAGAATTGCAATCTCAGCGTCACGGGTAGGATACCCAAGCTCCATCTTCATAAGGAAGCGATCGAGCTGGGACTCCGGCAGAGGAAAGGTCCCGATGCTGCGCCTTGGATTTTGAGTCGCGATGAAAAAAAAGGGTTTATCAAGTGCACGGGTCTGCCCATCGACACTGACAGCTTGCTCCTCCATCGCCTGAAGAAAGGCACTTTGAGTCTTTGGGGAAGCTCGATTGAGTTCATCACCTAGGACGAGCTGGCTGAAGATGGGTCCTGGTTGAAACACGAATTGCTGCAATTGTCGATCGAAGATCGATACACCTATGATATCTGCAGGCAGAAGATCAGAGGTGAATTGAATGCGATTGAAGTCAAGGTTGAGCAGGCGAGCCATCGTTTTGGCAAAGGTTGTTTTGCCCATACCCGGCTCGTCTTCCAAGAGAAGATGACCCTCGGCTAAAAAGCAGGTGAAAGCTAAACGGAACTGCTGCTCCTTGCCGATCACGACCCGATTCGCTTCTTTGAGAAAGGGTGCAAGTATCATGTGTCGTCCTTAGGAGCCGCTAGCTGGGCGAAGTTTGGGATCGGCAGGATCCACCACACGGCAGCTTTGTTCGAGCTGCTGCACGGCATCGAATGCAGCGATCTTGTAGCCCTCAGCCAGAGTTGGGAAGTTAAAGATGATGGAGTTGATGAAGTCGTGAATCTTCATTCCGGCAATCATACAGCACTGACCGATGTGGATCAGATTAGCGGCATCTGCCCCAACAATATGCACCCCAAGAATGCAATAGGTTTGGGAGCAGACCAGCATTTTCATTAAACCATGGCTGTCTCCTCGAATGTAGCCACGAGCGATCTGATCATAGCGAGCTCGACCTACCACATAGGGTTGACGTGCTGCTTTGAGTTCTTCCTCGGTTTTCCCTACGGAGGACATCTCAGGAATGGTATAAACCCCTAATGGATAATATTCGGGGAACTTCACACCCTGCACACCGAAGGCGTGGCAACTTGCGATACGACCTTGCTCAGCTGATGTGCTCGCTAGGGCCGGCGGTCCGATCACGTCACCCGCAGCGTAAATATGTGGCACCGATGTCTGGAAGTATTCATTCACTTGGATGGCCTTTCGCTCGTTGTAGCGGATGCCGATGCGCTCCAGTCCCAAGTGATCACTGCAGGATTCACGTCCCGCAGCAAAGAACCACACTTCGCTCTCTAGGACCAGACCACCGCTGTAGCGAGCCCGAACGAGTGGACCGTCGACCACGAGATGATCAAGCGTGCAGCCGAGTTTGAAGATGACGCCCATCTCCTCCATCGATTTCCGCAGTTCCTCAGCAATTTCCTGATCCATAAACTGCATGATGCGGGTGCGAGCGTCGATGATGTAGGTCTCGACGCCGAGAGCAGCAAAAATGCAGGCGTATTCACAGCCGATAATCCCCGCGCCAAAGATGGTGATCGAGCGAGGCAGTGTCTCGAGTCGTAGGACGTCATCGGAATCGATCACGCGCCAACCATCGAAGGGTAGGTCCGGAGGCCGGCGCGGTCGAGATCCGGTCGCAATTAAAATGTAGTCAGTTTTGACCAGTAGGCTTGGTCCTGTCGCTGGATTGATACGGATCTCGTGATCGGATTCGATAAAGGCTGCTCCGGCGATAATGGCGACATTTTGTTGGGATAACTGATCACGGACGATCTTTTCTTCGTCTCGTGATGCTGTCTCGAAACGGAGTCTTAAGCGGGCCGTCGATAGATTGTTAACCAGGCGGCTCACCCAGTGCGGTCCGAGGTGTGAATGAATGCTACGGGTGGCAGCTAGGGTCTCTCTGAGGGTCTTAGACGGGATGGTCCCGGTATGAATCCATGTCCCACCGATACGCTCGGGGTGCCTCTCAATGATGGCAACTTTTTTGTCGAGGCGAGCAGCCTGTAGGGCCGCGTGCACACCAGCAGAACCGCTGCCAATCACGACCAGATCGTAGTTGGTGTCCGACATAATCTCCCTCTCCGCGTCTTCTCTAGGTACACTATCGGTCGATAGCTGCGAGAGTGAAGCCCGCTTATGGGTATTGTTTGCCGGGAAGATCGCAGGGCATGATTGAAACTGACTTTTCGTCATGAGCTAGACAAGATACCATAGGGATCTGGCAGCGAATAATCCAGGTCAAGATCGCCAGGGAGGGCGAACATGGAGACTCAAACCGACTTTATCGTCGAGAGTATTATTGGTCTCAGGACGGGATTTACCATCTTCGGTGTCTTGATTGTAGTATTGGCGATCTTGTTTCTGAGCATCGGGCAGTTCCCTCAGCGGCTGAGCCTACTCCTGCGCTCGGCAGCATTCATCTGGGCCGGGGCCTATACTCTCGTGCTATGGGATATGCTACCGACTTTGCCTCGCGAAGATATTCTACTGATGGGGATCTTTCCCTGTCTTTGCTTCTTCGTCATCCCCGAATGTGTCGAAGTCGTCTTGCAGGGACTTTATCGTACCTTTGACTGGCCCGAACCCTTGAAGAAGGTGGCCTTCGAACAGCAGAAAAAGCAACTCGATCTCTCCTTTCGCAAGCAACAGATCGCCGATCGCCCCAATGCCTGGCGGTCGCAAAGTCCCTTCCAGACTTCAGAAAGGGTCCCTGGTTCCGTGTTAGGGAGCGAGAGACATTCGAGCGGAGTTTAGGTGGATTCTGAAACATAAGCCGGATACTATAAAAAGGATCATGAGAGCGAGCGATTGTAACGGGAGACCTCCATGAATTTTGGTCTGCTATTCTTTCAGTTCACACCCTTGATCGCTTATCTTGCCTTCGATTACTGGAAGGGCTTTCGTGCTGGTATCTACGCGGCTATGGTCGCAAGTCTCGTTATTCTGAGCTACGATTTCATCGTTACAGGCGAAATTGATCGCTTCGTGCTCGGGGAAGTCATGCTCATTATCGGGCTGGGGATCGTGAGTCTGCGAATGAACAACGATCGTTGGTTTAAATTTCAACCTACCGTGGTAGGGCTGGTTTTTTCAGGAGTTTTCGCCTATTTTCAGCTTTCTCACCAACCGCTTATGAATGAATTTATTCCCCACATGGAGAAATTGCTCGGTGCGCAGGAGCCGAATGCTGAGCCGCAGATCGGGACAAGCACGGTTCCGACGGTTCCGACGGTTCCGGACACTCTCGCCATGCTGCGTGACCCTCGGATCCAGCAGATTTTCGCAGCTTTGTCACAGACCTGTATCTGGCTCTTTTTGGGCCATGCCCTGATCATGGCCTACGCAGCTCTGCGGCTCTCGACGGGCGCCTGGTTCGCCTGGAGGCTAGCGATCTATCCTGCTTTGATCATCGCCGTTGTGGTCCACATGGGAATTGGGTGATCTCCGCTGGCCCGCTGGTTGTATGCTTACAGCCTGTCAGAATATAATCAATGCTGGGGGGAGTGTATCCTTGCATCCCGCGCGTCGGGGTTATCGCAGGGGGGCACCTTCAGGACTCTGCCCTCGTGGGCACATAGCATCGGGATGGCTCATGTTTGAAATCAATGCGCGGCTCAAGCAATCAAATCCACAGCCTGCCTCGGAGCAAGAAGGAAGTCAGTTTGTGATCCAGAACTATGCTGCCTGGAAAGCTGGTTTGCCTTTTCAAGCCGAAGTGCCAAGTGCCAGGCAGTTGCCAGCCATCCTAGCGGTCGGAGGGGGCAAGGGGGGTGTTGGCAAAAGCATTGTGAGTGCCAATATCGCAGCAACCTTCGCCCAGTTTGGCTACAGGGTCCTGGTGATCGATCTGGACTTGGGTTGCTCGAACCTCCACAGTCACTTCGGAATCGCTATGCCTAAGAAGAGTCTGGCGGACCTTCTGTTGAGCCGCACTTCGAGCTTTCGCGACGTCATCCTCCCCGCACCGACCCAAGGGGTCGCCTTCATCGCGGGCGGTCGGGAGGAGGTTTGGAGTGACGTGATGGACCAGTCCTCCGAGCATTTAGCTCCGCTTTGGCAGGGAATACTCAGCAGTCGACAGCAGTATAAGGTCGATATCGTGGTGCTCGATCTCGGTGCTGGAACCCACCGCTACACGATGGACTTTTTCACCTGTGCCCATCTCGGGATGGTGACCTGTCTGCCGGAGCCGACGTCGATAGAGAATGCCTACGTGTTCTTCAAGATGACCCTCTGGACCCTAATCGACAACCTGGGACGACGCTTGGGGGAGGTGGAGCGAGCCCAGGACATCAAGGCAGCCTTGTCATCCTTGGCTGGCGGTTCACTGACGGCTGGCTATGCGGCAGCCTTCCGCCAGCTCCAACTGAGTTATCCGCTGTTCGTGCAGGATTTACTGCGAGCCATTCAGGGGCGTTGCCTCGGGATTTTGATCAACCAAACTCGTGACCAGTCGGATATTGACCTGGGGCCTTCGATGGAGCATATCTGTCAAAAATACTTCGGTCTGCCAACGAAATACATCGGCTACCTCAATCATGACGAGTCGGTACTGAAGTCTTTGAAAAATCGGCGTTTGCTTGTTTCCGATTTTCCCCATAGTATGATCGCTAAACGACTTTCGGTCGCAGCAGCTCAGTCCCTTAAAATCCTTGGCATGCAACGGAGACATTGATGATCGAACAGCTTGGAACAGAATCCAACGCTATGCGAAACACTCAACCTTCGCCCCATCAGGGCCCGTCCTTGTACGAGCTTCTCGATGTATCGACTCAGGCGACGCGGTTGCAGATCCGTGAGGCTTACATTCGCCTGAAGGCGACTTATGCCAGCGGCAGCCAGGCTTTATATTCGCTCGTTTCCGATGAAGAAGCACGCGAAACTCTCGAGAAAATCGAAGAGGCCTATCGAGTTCTGGACGACGAAATGCTTCGCAAGGACTACGATGATAGTCTGGGGCTCGGGCGTAGCCTGGGAGCGGACGTGTTCCAGGGAGAACCGACCCGCCCCCACAAGCGAGCCACCTTAGGAGGTGAGACCGGAGCTTTGATAAATTATCCCAGCGAATCGGCGGGTGGTTCAGAGCCCTGGATGGAGGAATCCATCGAAGCCAAACCTGTGCTCCGTCGCATGACCAGTCTTACGAAGATCAAGAAATTTGCTACGCGCGCTTTCGATCGCGACATCAAGGCGCTGAGGGAGCCGATTTTGGCGCGTCCACAGGCTTTTGACGGGGCGGCTCTGACTCAGTTGAGAGAAATCGAACAGGTGCAACAGAGCGAGATTCAAGAGCGGACCAAGATTGCCATTGAATACATCAAGGCGCTTGAGAATAACGACTTCCCGAAGTTGCCTTCTCTCGTGTATGTTAGAGGCTTTCTGAAGATTTATTTGCAGTACCTCGGGCTCCAGGATCAGGAGGCCAAGCCGCTGATCGAAGCCTACTCGGAGAAATACAACCTTTGGCGCGAGAAGAATCGACCCCACGCACCCTGACGGTTCCCAGCGACTACGCGGGACGTCTGGATGCCTATTTAGTCCAAGAGTTACCTGGCCACAGCCGGTCTGTAATCCAAGCATGGATCAAGGCTGGACGGATTCGGGTCAACGGTGAGTTGCAAAAGACCGGCTACACCCTCCACAGTGGGGATCGAGTGGATATCGAGGGATTACCCCCTCGGAACGACCGTCTGCTCGAGCTTGAACCCGTAGACCTCAGCCTGGATATCCTCTACGAAGACGACGAAGTTCTGGTTCTCAATAAGCCTGCTGGGCTCGTCATGCATCCCGGTGCGGGAACCCGTGAGCAGGTCACTCTCGTCGCGGGTGTCCTCGCGCATATTGGGCGTGAAGCAGGCCAAATGCCGGGTGAGCCGCTGCGTCCTGGAATCGTGCACAGACTTGACAAGGAGACTTCAGGTGTGTTGGTCGTCGCTAAAACCACGCGAGCCCATCGCCACCTGAGCACCCAATTCAAGAATAAGACTAATCTCCGCGAATACGTGGCGCTCCTCGAGGGGGCCATGGCTGGCTCTGAGCAGACCGTGGAAAGCTATCTGCATCGGGATCCCAAGCACAGGATCCGCTTTGCCTCGTTGAGTTTGGAAGATTATGCGAGAAAAGTAGAAGACGGTGCGGATCTCGTGAGTTATCGCTTCGCGAAAACCCATTTCTTCCGAAAAAAGATTTATGGCCAAAAGTTGACTGTGGCCTTGATGCGACTTGAGACCGGGCGGACCCACCAGATACGGGTCCACGCTCGAAGCCTGGGTCTACCGGTCTGGGGGGATAAGTTGTATGGGGCGACTCTGCGGCTGCCGGCTGGGTTTCCTGCTGAGCTACGGCAAGCTCTTCAGGATGTACCGAGACTCTTGCTTCATGCTCGGCGCCTTGGCTTTGAGCATCCGCTGACAGGCCAGAAACTTGCCTTTGAAGCCCCTCTACCCCCGGATTTTCGAAGCGTGTTAGAATTATTAGAAAAGCATAGCCAGATCTAGTCAAAGTCTAAGTGTCTTAGTTCGAGGGATGGTTGTGATGCGCATCAAAGCTCTTGTCCTCTGTGTCCTGTCCCTGTTTCCCATGGGCTTGGCGATCGCCAAGGAAACCAAGGCTACGCAGGAGGAAATGGTGTTCCTTCTCGTTGATAAAGCTAAGTTGAGGGCTGACCTTCTCACTTGGCCCGAGAATGAACAGGTTTCGGAGCGACTCCTGTCCTTCCGGATCGCGATTGGCAAAGAAGAGGGTGACAAGCAGAAGGTGGGAGATAATCGAACACCCGAAGGCATCTACTTTGCCAAAGGCATTATTGATGGCGGAGAGTTGCCAGCGAAATATGGCCCTTACGCGATCCCTATCGATTTTCCCAATCCGCTCGATCGGTACCTTGGAAAAACAGGTTATGGGATTTGGCTCCATGGAGTCGAACAGGATAATCGAATCGAAGCAGCAAAAGTTACGGAGGGCTGCGTCGCGTTTTACAACGCCGATATCGAGACTTTGACCCAGTGGCTCTTGCCTCACCAGTCAGTCATCGTGATTGCCAAGGATGCGAAAGAGGTCAACCGTCCTCAGGACATCGCCCAGGTTCGAAATTTGACTCAAGCATGGATTGATGCCTGGGCTGCGCGGGATCTCAGCCGGTACATCAGTTTTTACAACGAAGACTTTAAACACCTCAACAGGAGCTTAAGCGCTTACGAGGCTTACAAACGTCGAGTCTTCGCTTCCTATAGGGATATGTCTGTTAAGATGAGTGAAATCCGTGTCTTCTCCCACGATCGGTATGCCGTGGCGATTATGAACCAAGACTTCAAAGGTGACGATCGCTATCAGACCAGCGGTCGGAAGATACTCTACTGGAAGCGGAGCTCGGATAGTGGCGAATGGAAGCTATTCCATGAGGAATTCGATCCAAGACCGATTCGATTCACAAGTTATTCGCGTGAAAAAATCGCCCAGATCATCAAGTCGTCACCGAGCACCAAGGTGCTGCAGGAACACTCAGGAGAATCACGCCTCTAAGGGATTAAGGGATGTGCGTCCTGAGAGGCCTCGATGGGTCGATACTTCATCATCCTCAGTTCCTCATGAGCTGCCGATCGACGCAGGTCTCTGACATGCTTGCCCTGAACCCTGGCGGAACCTTTATATCCGGGCTGCTCCTCAGAATTGATCTCAATTCACAACCAATGTTTAAAAAGCTGAAAGAACCAGGAAAGCATGCGATCGCGTTTGCGAAGACGCTTCAGGGAGGTCTCAGCAGATTGGGAAACAGCTAGGTCGGCCTGCCACTGCTTCAGTAGCTCATCGACAACGCGCGTGTTCTTGGTCACGATCTCGATCTCAAGGTCGTGAAGAAAACTGCGGTGATTCATGTTGTAGGAACCAACAAAACCATAATCATCGATGATGAGGGTTTTGGCATGCAAGACCGAGGGCATGTACTCCCAGATCTGGATACCCCGTTGCATCAGATCACGATAAAAAGCACGGCTGGCATGTTTGACGATAAACACATCAGACACATGGGGGACAAGCACTCCGACCTCAACACCACGCTCAGCAGCCTTGATGAGGCGGCTGAGTAGACGATGTTCTGGTACAAAGTAGGGTGTCGTAATCAAAATTCGCTTTTCTGCATGTGTGATAAAGTGAAATAGGCTCCGCTTGGTCCGCCGACGCCAACGTGCCCGCGAATTGAGGCGCAACCAAATGGGAAGGCGACGCATACGGGGCGCAGGCCACCAAAATCGTACCGCTCTCTCCCATGTGACATCCATCTCCCTCTTGATAAGTTTGACGTCAGATCCGCTTGCTCTGAGGCCCGTATCGCGCCAGGCTGGAAGCCCGGGCTGATCCATGTGCGCGGCGCAGATGTTAAGACTTCCAAGATAAACCAAGCGTTGGTCGATCAAAACGAGTTTGCGATGGTTGCGTTTGTTGACTCGGCCGATCAGGGCGAGTCGTTTGCGTAGCGATTGATAGGTGAGTAGGGGGGAATGATGAGAAATTTGTGATTGCAGGGGAAGTGGATGATAGACCTCGAATGTGATACCACATAATTTACAAAAGTTGGCAATTTCTGGAATATCCTCAATCGAACCAATCCCATCGACCAGCAGTCGGACGGCGACTCCCCGAAGTGCAGCTTCCTGCAGCTTGAGAAGAATACTCTGTCCGACATGATCGAAGTGAAAAATATAGGACTCGATGAGAATCTCATATTTGGCCTCTAAGATGCTCTGTTCTAGTGCCGCGAAGTAATCAATGCCCCGAAAAAAGAGTGTGTAAGTCAGGTCCGCCTCGACGAAGTCGATCGGCTTTTGGGTGTCGAAGGGGCTCGGAAGATTCAGAGACGGCATAGGCATAGATGCGCCTTATTCATATCTATCACTCTAGCGAGGCCATCGATATGCGACAAGGGTAAAATCTTTCAGGTGCATGGAAGAGCTAGGTAGATTGTGCCTCCTGCAGGAGGAAAGTACACGGAGATGGAAACGATCTTCGAGCAAAAGGAGCTTGGTCTCGATCATCTCGGGATCATTTTTTTAGCTGGAACATAATCCATGGAAAGACGAAAGGCGTGTTCGAGAATGTGTTGTGAGCTGAAGCCTTCCCTAGCGTGAGTCTCGGCTTCTATCAACGAGAGACCTTGGTGGTGGGTTTCACCTCGACCCCGGAAGATCCAGGTATCCCGCTCCCAGACAATAGAATCAGGGCAGGATGGGAGTTTGAAGCGACTCATAGCATGCAGACAAGGCCATTGAAGTCGCTCTTCGACACCTTCTAAGATCACCTGAACGACTCCAGATTTAGTGCGTATGCGTTGTACCGACAGCAGACCTTGAGGAGCTCCACGGCTGGTCAATTCGTAGGGTCGATAGCGTCGGGACCAAGGCGCGATACCACCGCGGGCAAACATAAGCCAGCGATTGGGCTCTAGGTGTTGCTTCAGTCGATTGAGGAGCGACCAGAATGAAGGTTTGGGTGATCTGGTACGCTCTATTCCCCAAAAAACAGCACAGTGTGTCGTATCACAGAGAGCCTGCGTATCGGGATGTCTCCCCGCCGCTTGGCGCGCATTCCATGCTAGTGTTGCCTGCAGCGCTTCGGCAGCCTCCGGTGCTAACCGATCGCCCTCCTGAGCCCAAGCACCTTCAACATAGCTCCAAAGATCGGTGTTTAAGATGGGTCTTCCATCTTTAAGGTCGATCAGCCCATAGATCAGTCTTTGCTGTTTTGACTTTGGGCTCATCGAGTAGAGACGGAAGCGGCCGCAGCTTGAAAGCAGCAAGCCTGAACGTAGGGTTTCCACAGGGCAATCATCCAATCGACGCCAGGCTCCCGGCCTTAAGGCCGAAAAGATTTGGATGCGGACCACTCGAGTGGCCTCTTGATAACGGTCCTGCCAGATGGAAAGCCTTTGTTCCATCTCAGGCCATAGATCGCGACCGCGGATTCCCCGTTTGTGCATGATGGCAAGGAAAGTCGGTTGATTCTCAGGCCAAACGACAGCAAGCCAGCCATGTTGTACCTTGCCCTGCCTGTCCGTCGAGGTTCCTGTTTTGGCCCAGGCTTGCATCGACTGGAGAAGAGGGAAGCTTCGTGGACCCCATGTTTCGAGAGTGCTGTGCTCAGCATGCTGCATCGCACGAAGGCCTACAAACCGCGAGGGATCGAAGAGTATGGAGCGCCTTAGCAAAAGAGCAACATCTCGCATCGAGCCTGTTATCGCCTGCTCCTCACCCAACAAAAGTCGAGGTTTGTGGAACCAAGCCATGCGCTTTGTAGGATCTGCCTCCATAGGTTCCAGCCAGCGCTGCAGGCGAGCTTGGTCAAGCTGAGCGGCTTGCCGCAAAAACCAGAGCGTATCAGAGCGAGCTAGGGCACGATGTAGCTCTGGGGTGGGCCCGCGTCGGAGACTGGCGGCATAGGGTATCTTCAGTAACGATGCGAGAGGTAGCGCTGTTGTCGCGCTGCTGGTTTGTTCGTAGATACGAGCTGATTGAAGCTGCATAAGCAGCGTATCAGGTCCTTCAATAGCTTGGGGTGAGCTTTGTCTGACATGCTGAAGGATTTTTGAACTGACACCACAGGCTTCGAGCGGCCAACCATAACGATCGATGAGTCGGCGCAGCAGTTCGTAATCGTGAGCCCTCCAGGCGCTCGGTTGCACGGGAAGGACCTGCGTCTCCAGAGGTGTTCCGTCGTCGCTGCCTGCACTTTCGCCACTAAAGGCCATGGCAGCTGCTTCGGCTGCCCATGGCGGTTGCCCCTGACAGGATTGATACCAGGCTTCGTGCATCAGCTCATGACGCATATGCTGGATCAAGCTCAGTCGTCCTTGCGGTTCGAGCCTGATGCGCAGTCTTCCTGGTTGCCATATTCCACCGTGCGACGAAGATTGTCCCCCTGGCAGAGGCTCGACTTGAATCGATCCCTCGAGTCGATAGCCTCGCTCCTGGATATCTTGAGTCGCCTTCTCGAGCTCTTCTCGAAATAAGGGCTGCGATTGGAGTGATGCTACGATGATAAAACTTACGGCCAACTTCACTCGACTCTGACCTCTAGCGATGGACTGCGGGCCCGAATTGCATCCGTATACATATCGAAAGCTTGAGCAGGCGGCAGTGACACTTGACCCTGATAGCCCACGCGCCAGACCTGAAAGAGACTCAGCCGCTCCTGGCCTTTGATCTGGACGATACGCTCTGTTCCCTCGGGATGTCGATAGGTGTCACGGATGTGACTTTGGAACTTGAGGGCTTCCTTCTGTAAGGCAGCGTCAGCGAGCACTTGATCGTCTTCTTCTTCCACAAGACCCAGCGAGGGAACAGGATCACGCACCACAATGAGTTGGCTCGCTCGTGAGCCTTGCGGTAGGGTGGAAGCATCGGCTTTGAGGTCAATCCGGGAGATCACATACTCCCCTGGCCGCAGAGTGATGGTTCCTTCGAGAGGCAGAGGTTCTGCTCCCTGACTTTTCAAACGAAAAAGCCGACGAGTCACCTCGATTCCACGACTATCCTGCACAAGATTCTTGTAAGCCAAGGTATACGTGAGTCGGGCCCGGAGCATCGATTGGGAGGGGGCACCCTCAACGCGGATCGAGGTCGCATGGGGAATTGAAGTCCCCTGAACCGAGTCCTTCCACAGATAACCTCCGATAAAGGGACTCATGTTGCCCAGCGTTTCGCCCACTGCGTTGCGCACGATGGGACGGGCGGAAGCCGGGGTTTTGCGAAGCTCTTTCATTTCGTCACGGATGAGGGGGAGCAAAGCGAACATGACCTGGCCAGTGCTGTATGTGGAACCCCACCCCCATTCGTTCCGTAAACCCTCGAGGAGCATCGATTTACCGTCAAGTATTTCGCCCGCGCTTAGACTCTGTGTCTCATACAGGGCACGGAGCGACTGAGCCATCACCACAGAAGCTTCGACAGGGATACCTTCGAAATGGTAGCTAGCGTCTTGGTAGGCCCCCCGACCTAGAAGCCACTTTTGCTTGAGAAGCTCCTGAAAATCCTTGATTTGAGCGCGCAGCTCGGTCTTATCCCAACCTTGTTCACGAGTGGTTTGGCTGAATATGAGGGCCCAATTCAGCTCTGCGAGGTTCAAACTCTGCCGATTGGAGTGCAGGCGATCGATCAGCTGCTTGCGCTTGTCCCCCCAAAGGCTGAGGAGCTCACCAGCCTGGGAAGGCTCCAGCCATAGCATCCAGTCGCCTTTCTCGATTAGTTGACCTTCGTTGACTCCGAGTTTGGTCCGTATCCAGCTCGCCATCTCTTCTATACGTGGACTCAGCTCGGGTCTTTGATCCCTGATCTGATGGAACCACATGTAAGTCGAGATCGTAGGCAGGAGGCTCGGTTCGGGATCAGAGGCAAAGAGTTTCATGCCTCCACTCTTGTCTTGGTTCTTGAGGATACGTTCGATACCGACTTTGAAGTTGGCCTCAGCTTCCTGATAGAGATTTCGGTAGGCTCCGAGGTCCTCAACTTTGTAGCCGGAATCTTTCAGGACTTGGAGGACCACCAGGTTGGGTAGTGTGGCATGAATCAGTTGTTCTGTGCAGCCGTAGGGGTAGCGAACGAGATCCGCAGCTGTCTGCAAGACGGCACCACTTAAACCTTGGTAGGCAGTGACCTCCAGTTGACCCAAACGAGCTTGTTCCGGGATGACGAGATTCAATTCAGCATCTCCGACTTTGCGAAGCGGACTGGTGATTACATCGTCGATCGCAGCCTCTCGTGTCTCAAGAGCATAGACCTCAGGCAGACGTATTTGATCATCGATCTTGGTCTTGAGGCTGAGACCGTTCCACCCGGCTCGAAGGTTGTCCTTAGCTAGAAGGGAGATCATTTCGACTTTTTCCTGCTGAGGGGCCAGGGGTTGTGGGCTTGCTTGAGTGGGAGTCAGTTCCAGAGAAGGAGTGAGACCAGACAGTTCGAAACCCAACGTCACCGGCGTTTGCCCTTTATTTTGTAGGGTGATCGGCAGTGACAGTCGATCGCCAGCTCGGACAATTTGGGGGGAGCGGGGGGTGACGACATGATCGGATCGGCTCATGAACTGGGCGCGAGCTTCGCCGACCCGCCCTGTCTGATCATGGGCCACAGCAGTTATCCGCCATTCGGTTAGATTGCTAGGTAGATCGAATCTCGCCTGGACCTTTCCCTCAGCATTGGTCACAAGATGAGGAAACCAAGCTGCCGTATCGCGCTCACTTAACTTCTTTAGGAGTTCCGAGCTTTTCATGGAGCCGAGTTGGAATGTAGGCCGACGAATGCGATCCCCGTAACCATATCCTTGAAGGTCCTTGCTATAAAAGGCAGCGAGATTAAGTCGAGCCAGAGGGTAAAAAAAGTCGACGAGGGAGGGGCGTATCTCTTCTTGGATCGCATACACGGCTCGATCGACAACCGACAGGGAGAGTTCAACCTGAGGTAAGGGGCGTCCCTGATGATCTCGGGCTGTGACCTCGATTTGGAACGGTCTGAGGGGCGCTGTGACCGAGGCTTCTGGCTTAATATCGAGAACAATCTTTCGGTCTGGGTCCATCAGGCGAAACTTTTGGACGACATGTCGAAAGCTACCAGTCTGCATGGGAACACTCACCCAAAGACTGGCCCCGGTTCCCCATTCGACTTTGGGTGTAAGCGGGAGGTCGACACTGCGGCCTTTGACCTCAAGGGCTCGATGCTCGAGTACTCGATCATTTGCGACGGTCATCCAAATTGTGCCCTTCGCCTTTTGTCCCCATGTTTCGGGTAGAATGAGAAAGCTCGTGAAGGTTTGACCTGCTTGTACATCATCGCTAGGACTCAGCAGCTGCAGCGTATCGGCGGCTCCAATGGCTTCTCCCTTACGGCTCCGGATCACCAAGGTTTGAGGCTCTGAGCTGAAGGGAGGGGTAAAGCCTTCCTCACCCAACTGATCGAGCGAAAGCCTCACCTGGTAAAGACCGGCTTGATGGAGTTTCGGTAAGGTGATAAGTGCTATACCTTTGGCATCCGTGGTCACAGAAAGCTCGTCAACGGTTTTGATCGGACCCTCTGGTGGCACAAGGCTAATCTGAAGTTTGCCGCGACCCATGGGTGCTGGGCGCCCGTCGGGGAAAAGACTTTGCACCAAAACTTGCGCCTCTTCACCAGGAATCGCCAAACGCCGATTCAAAGCCAACCGGCCAACGAGGAGGCTACGGGGTGCAGCATAGGTGCGATTGAGCACAGCCGCACTGCCTGCAGCATCGGTGGCCCGAATACTCATCACATAGGTCCACTCCTGTTGATCGAGCTCCGACGAGGTGGCTGGTAAGCGAAACTTCAGCGTGGCTTCGCCTTGCTCATTCAGCGTCTGCCAAGCTTCTTCCTCATTGCTGGCCCCATCGAGAGTACTCCAAAGTCTTTGGGGCTGTGACAATGGATTGACCGAACGCTGTAGACCCCAGTAGTCGACGCCAGCCGCCATCGCCTGCCCAGCATCAACGACGAACTCGGGGAGCTCATACTTTTTTCGATACACGTAGGCCGCAAAGCGCACTCCCTTGGGAATGCCTCCACTATAACGTTGCGCTTTGAAGCTGAAGGTGAATTCGCTGCCGGATCGTAAAGCTCCAGATTCCGATACAGTTTCAAGATAAAACTGCGGCTTGATATAATCTCGAATGCGCAGCTCACCGCCGAACTGAGATTCTCCGAGTGCTATCTGTGCTGTATAAAGACCCGGGGCGAGGGAGGGCGCAATGTCCAAGTGCCCACTCACCGACCCCTGTGGCGTGATCGTTGCTTCGGCATCGACGCTCACACTTTCGCCCTTTGTATTGAGAAGGCTCAAGCGCACAGCACCCTGTGGTTGAGGGCTGCCTGGGGGTGTCTGAAGGATGCCTTTAAATGCGATGTTTTCTCCTGGCTTATAGATCGGTCGATCGGAGAGCAGATAGATCTGCGTGGAGGGACGACCCTGCGTTGTGAAATCTGTGTCGATAAAACTCGTTTGTTCACCGTGTTTCACCTCAACTAGGAGTCGACCAGGCAACTCCTCTTGTCGCACGATGTGCACGCTACCGTCGGCAGCGGTCTGCTGATGGCTTGTCTCCCAAACGCCCTGAGGTGAACGCCAGCGTACCTTGGCACCCGATAGCGGTTGACCCTGGCGATCGATTGCATGCACGATCAGATCACGGGGCGACTGCAGGACCTCGACCTGTAGATCGGTGACCTGGAGGAGCACTTGGCCTTCTGCTTGACCTTGGATGCCCTGGATCAGATAGAGCCCAGGAGGTAGGGGCTCGAGGGCCAATGTTCGATCCTGATAACGCCCATAATCATCATATTCTGTGTCCAGGTTGTTGCCCACGCCGGTCTGGGGCGAGCGAGTCCACAGATCCGCGAAGGGGTCATCTGCCGCACCCTGTTCCCCTTGCCCTGCTGGACTCAGGCGAAGTTCACGGATCACAGTAAAGCCATCTGGTGGGCGAATCGTGAGGATGGGAGGAACAGGGGCGATGGGCTTTTGGAGACGAGGCTGCAGTGGCCTATCAAAGACGGCTCCCAACTGATTTCTAAAATCTTCGCGGAAGAGGCGACGTATTTTTTCGAGGGGCCACTGCCAGCGATTTATGCCCCTAGCGAGATGATGGCCGGGATTGAGTGTAGCCTTCGGCTCTTCGTAGGCGCGGCTGACAGGGAACTGGCCTTCCAGAAAGGAATCGATATGCTCTGCTTTGAGAACCCGCAGGATCATCGGCTCATCGCGGCGGGCATCGATGCGGATTTCTGGGCTCTCATCGCTGCGATAGCTCCGTTCGATCGTCATGTAGAATGGACTGCCTGCAAAAACCTGTGCGCTTGCAAGCAGACCGAGGACGAGAATCAAGATCCGATCGATCATAGCACCACCCCTAGCATAGAACCCGATAGCTTCAAATGTTTGGGATCTTCACCCGCGATAAATAAAAAAGCTGGTATCTTGCTCCACTCGTCTTCCGTTTTACGAAGTGCGGCTTCGTGGGCTTCGAGCATGCCGGGTATCTTTTTGGGTTCAGCGCGAATTTTAGCGAGAGCTTCGTAAGCTCCGCCTAAGCTCAGCAGCCGAGGTGCTAGTTGCCCTGGGGCAAGATACAAGGCGAGTCGTTGTTGAGGTGATTGCTTTTTCTGTTCGGCCCACGAGATGCTGCGGCCTTCGCAGGCTTCGAGCATCCGTTGTCGGAGACGAAGGCTTGTAGCTAAGAGGAGGGTTCGGCCTCCCTCGCAGGTTACTCCATCCATCTTGACGATGGAAGGTGCGGGCCAATCTTGCTTTGGATCATCTCTGCGCAGAACAAAACCGAAGACCTCGGTCACGTTCCCCGGGTTGTCGTCTTGGACTTCAAAGTCCCAGATAAAACCTAAATCGATCAGTTTTCCTTCGGCCTCAACCCAAGGTGATTCACCCTTGCTCAACCGCTCTCCCCAAAGAGTCGGTTGCCAAGCGGAGGGAGCACTCACTCGACTGCCAAGAGCAAAAAAGATATCGGCCGGGATGCTTTTCCATATGTTTCCATTTTGGTTTTTCATGAATGCTGAGAAGGGACCTGCCTGAGAAAGATTAAGTGATAGATCCAGGGTCTGCTTAGGATTGAGCTGCATGATCAGGTCAACATGCTGCTCACTCTTCTCAAACAAAAGGTCTTGTAGTTGGCCAAGCCATGCACCGGGCCGCATGCGCACCGATAGCCCTGCTTCCGATAGCGAGGGGAGCACCTCTTGATCTTCCGCACTGTCGAGGAGATTGAGGAGGGCGGAGAGGTCAAAGCCAAGATAAGTGCGGCCCTCTCGCTCGATGGCGAACAAGCGGTTTTGCAACAATGGAGCTTCATAGATCGATAGCGAGCCGACTTTATACTGACGCTCGACTCTTTGTTGCAGATAAGTGTAAACTGCCTCACGTCCTAGGCTGGGAGCTTTGCTAGAAAAACTCAGGATGTAACCCTGACGACCGCGCCACCGATCAAAGTGCAGCCTTGCATCCTGCGATAGGAGATCCTCGATAACCTCTTGCGCGAGTTGAGCCTTGATCCCTTGCTTGGTGAATTGATCGAAGGGTAGAGCTAAAACCTCCTTGATCGGGGTGAGAAGGTTTTGAAACGGAGTGAGGGCATCCTGTGTGTCCTTGCGTGCCAGCCATTTCCAAATAGAACGGGCGTTGTGCAAGTTTAAGGTCGCGGCTACGGGGTTGCGGACGAGTGTCCAGGTTACGTTCCGCGACGCGAGGCAAGCGGGGCGCATGGGATTATATGTCTCTTGCCACTTGGGGTCTGACTGACGAACATCGTCCGGAACGTCTTCTGGAAAAACACGGGAGAATCCGCCGTCACCTGCAAACCAAAGAGGACAGTCTTGATAGCGAGGCGGCTTCACCTTTTCTGGCATGTCCGCCTCAGGCATGGCAGGCCAACCCATAGACGAACCACCTAGAAACGGCTTTCGTTCGGTGTTAAGTAGTCGAACCTTCATCTCGAGTTGAGCTGTTACTGGAACATCCAGACGCGAACTGAGTCCTCGATGCCAAGGCCAAAGATCAAAATAGTAGCTCGCGCCTAGAGCCGAAACAAACAAGAGACCTAAAACTGTTCCGACTAGGATTTTACCACGCTTTGGGTGCGAAACAGATTCCATTGATAGACTCCAAGAAATTCTGGATTGTCAGCTCGAGGACGGAAGGTTGGTTCAGGCTGTTCCAAGAGCTCACGAAGGCGAACGAGGCGCATGGAACCATCTGGACCGCCGGTATGGTAAACTGTGACACCTTCCCGTGGTCGTGGACCCGGGACATAAAGCATAAGATGCATTGGCTGCTTCGTGTAGGAGAGACTTTGACGAAAGACGAGCAAATCCCCTGCTTGTGCCTGTGAGAGTTCACGCGATTTAAACTGGAAATTGTAGCCGATCAGCGTCTCCGCATCAGCAAATTCTGTATGGCCACCTGGCCCCAACCAGATCTTGGGATAAGCGAGGTGAGCCCGACGCAGGCTAGGACCGACCGAGGGGAACATAAGCTCGACGGGCAAGCGCAGCTGCCTCCTCTGCACCAGGGAACGGGGGGCAAGCGCCTCGCGATAGACGAAGCGGACGAGTCCTGCACAATCCCTTTGAGGAGGATCCCAGCGCGGACTGTAACGGTCGAGCTGAGCCATAGCGAGTTGGACTAGTGCCCTTCGCATCGCAGGCAGATCATCCTGATCGATCGGATAGCGGTCCTGGTGGATGCGCGCCTCCTCGTAAATGTCCTTCTCTTTTTTGATCGGTGGCTCTTGGGGGCGTTTGGCTGGAGGATCTTGACCAGGGACGAAGATCTCGGGTGCCTGTTGATTGGCCTTGAATGTGACATAGGCCAAGGTTCGCGTCTCATCCGGTTTAGCTAAAGGAACTCGTACGCGTCGTCGTGTTTCCTGAGGGGTACCCTCGAACAGGATTAAATCCAATGTCGCAGCAGTGTGGCGGAAAGCTCCACCCGGCCAGTAGTTAGCGTCGATGCGGAAGGTGCCGATCGGTGGCGCTGCGTGAGCATAGACATAGGGACCGTAGCCACTTTGATCAAAATTCTCGCCTTCCTGATTCAAAAAGAAGAGACCGCCGCTCGGTGAGCGAGTGGACGCCCAGTACACGTGGGTCCCATCCGGTTCGTAGACATGAAGATCTGTATAGACGCCATCGGTATCGCTCGAGAGGACAGCCTTGAGAGGAATCGGAGCAGCTGTGGAGTGAACGTTGCGCTGGAGACTGGCTGTTCCTTTGGCATTGCTGCAGCGTACAGTCAGGGTATTGCGCCCAGCTGCCAGGGGAAAGGATCGGACGAACCCTCCGCTCTGCGAGCGCGCATAATAGCGAATACCATTGATGTCGATCACAATGGGATCGACACTGGGGTCGCTGCATTGACCTTGTACCTTGACCATTTGAGCACTGGTCCAACCCTCACGTGGGGAGGTCAAGGTCAGTGTCGGAGGCGCTTGACTCGATTGAGGAGGCCCTTGTTCTGGCTCCTGGCCCTCCGGCCCCCATATGCTAGGGAGTTGGCCACGACGGGCGAGAACTTCGGGATTGGTCGATGGCTTGGCAGTGACTTCGAAGGAAGACAAAAGGATAAGCAAAGAGATGCAGGGTGACAGTAAGCATCCTCTTTGGCGCGTGGCGTTGCGGCGATGTGCAAAGTCCAAGTCAGCACTCCTTGATCGAGACGTGAAGACGCTTCGATCGTATTCCCTAGGGATGATTTAAGCAAGACACATGGTCTGAAAAAAGGGCAGCCTCTAAAGGGATCCACTTTTCTCTTGAGCCATCTCCACTCGGCACAGCACAGTTCTGGGTGCCAAGGACATTGAGCAGAGCGTGGGATGACATCGAGAGATGTGCCTCTCGATTCGGATCATTCTGTTTCATGGAGCTACGAAGCCAACGGGGGATTTTATGCAGATATTTGTGGTATCATGTAAATGGGGGTGAAAACGTCGACCAACGTATCTGCTCGAGAGTGGATGCAGGGGATAACGTCTGCCATGACGGGATGTTCAAAGCTTATCCGTTTCGTTATTTTACCTACGTTTTTTATTTTGTTCTTTTCTTTTTGCATCCAACCTAGCTTGCTTAGGGCCCAGGACCTACCGCCGCAGGGCGGATCGTTTTTTGATGCTATGCAAGAAAAAATGGGTCTGGTGTATGAGGGGAGACCCCTCCCCCAAGAGCCCCATCCCTTTGAGGTTTTACTGACGAGACTCAGTCAGCATGCGACACTCTTTGCTTCCGTCATTCCCTTCGGACGATCGCTGCAGAAGATGGCAGCTTATCCGGATTCACTGAAATTTCCACGTGTGGTCGTTGCAACAGGTGAGACCAATAAGGGCTTGAATACCCACGTCAGGGGGCGACTCTTTATCGCGTACGTGGAAGCTGCCAAAAAGCTTGAGGTCATTAGCTTCAACCCAACGATGGGTCGCTTTGAATTCCAGATAGTCGATGAATTTTCCCCGGGTGGAAAAGCCAGAGCTCGTTATATGCCACGAACGCTCTGCTTACGTTGTCATCAAGCGGGCGGTCCCATTTTTCCCACAGGGGAGTGGCAGGAGACAACAGCATTCAACCCGGAGCTCTTGAAGTTGGCACAAGCAGCCATAGGTCGCAAGGAGTACTTCGGTGTACCCTTGAATCGCGATGATGCATCTTCTAAACATGCAGCCATTGCGAAACCCGAACATTTTGAGGATATGGTTCGCTTCGGTTCTTTATTGGTCGGCTACCAAAAAGCCTGGCAGACTATCTGCTCCCAAAGTAAAGAGGACATCTCTTGCAGAAAAAAATTGGTGAAGTGGATGCTGGTGACCAACCTCTACGATCACATCACTCTAGAGCCTGACCAAGAGCTTCTGGATGCCTTCGTCGCGGTGCTTGGGCAGGGTACGATTGATGTGCCTAGTGAAAAATTACTTGATCACAATCCCATCGTGAGGGGTCAGCTTTCCTATCATATGCCGGCAGAGATCGATCCGAGTCGACCGAGAGAACCGATGCAGCTGATCATGCCCTCGAAGGGTGATGCTTTGGGTCTTCGCTTTTACAAGTTTTACATCTTCGTCAAGAGTATGGGACAAAGTTTTTTTACGGAAAAGGACTTCGCACACTTGCGTGCTCTCCTTGGTGGCAACTTAGAGCGTCGCTCCCTAGTCCTGACATTTGATTCACAAACTTACAGACCTAAGAAGGCGTTTGAGGACAAGGTGTGTCTACCTGATCCCAATATTCTTCTTCAGGGTCTAAATGCACAGGATCGAATCAACTTGCTGAGTCAGGTGGGATGTTTTTCAAAGACGGCATGGTCCCCTTTCACGCAGGCTATAGATGCATTGCCGCTGAAGATCGAACATGCTCTTTCGAGAGACATGATATGGCAAGAACTCGATAAGAAGATGGGAACTCGATATGCCAGCACTCTTTGCTGTCAAAGCAAAATAGACGGAAGAGTCTTGCGAAATCTTGAGATGAAAAAGGTGCTTGATCCTGTCTCTATTCGAGATGAAAGACTCAAGTCTTTTGTGAAGTTCTGTAGTGAATGTCATCTCTATCAAGACTTGCCGCCTCCGTTTCTAGCTGGTGAAAGTGAACAGGAAATATTGAATAATCTCAGGAACCGCGCGAGCCTGATTCGGTTTAGATTGCAAAATGAGCAGATGCCGCCTCACTTTGCACGTCATCCCCTGACGTCGAACGAGCGACTGAGACTCCTGTATGATCTCCAGAAAATTTTGGAATGAAGGGATCCACATGATCCTGCCGAAGGAGGCCGGATCGTGGTTCGGCTATGGGGGGCAGATCAATGGGGAATGAGCTGAGTTCCCCACACCGTTGACGGCCACTATGGTAAAGCAATAGGCGTTAGGATTCACAGTCGTTGCACCGAGTGCTGTCTTGACTTCATCGCTGCTCACGGTGACAGAGTATTTCTGTCCAGACCTCTGCAACATGGCGAGTGGGTAAGTCTTGATCGGAATGGGAACGTCCGTTTTTCCAGGGAAGCGGGGATTCCGATCCGGTGGCACCACAAAGACCTTGTAGGACCCGATAGCCGCGTCTGTAGAAACGTCCCAGCTCATAGTGAAACTCGCTGGTGCTGCAGGGGTTCCTGGAGTCGGTGTGCCTGCTGGGGGTATCGTGCCGTCAGCTGGAGGGCCAGCTTGCGAATCCCCAGGCTTTGAATCGTCGCCTTTGGGAGCAGACGGAGTCGCAGCGCCAGATCCGAAATTTCTAGTGTCTTTGACCCCTTCTCCTTGGCAGGCATGAATGAGCATGGACAACGCTATGGTTCCCGAAAGGTAGAAGACCGCCATGTTCTTGAAGGTCATGACTACGCTCCTTTATTGTTTCGTCACAGCAAAGCCAGATGGCACTGCAGGAGGTGGAGCGTTGACAGGTGTGATGATGACATCGACACAGGATTTGTAATGCAGCGTACTCCCCATGTCCTGTACGAATTGGATCGTGCAGTCGGTACAAGGTGTATTAGGAACCGTGAACTGGAAACGCCCTTTGTTGGGGGCAGCTCCAACGGCTGTATTGTCATCTGTTTGAGCCGGGACGAGAGGATTGAAGTTCACCTGGCCCATTTGGGAGAAGTTAAGTTGAAAAGTACCGACATGACCGATGGTTTCCTCAAATTCGGCAGTGATCGTTTCGCCAACTGTGAGAAGCACAGGATTCGCGCTTCTTGTGGGGCTGCCAGAGCCGCACGGTGAGGAAGGATCACCCTTGTTGCCATCGCTTGAATTTCGAGGTATGAGTCTTGGCACTCCCCCGTTAGCCGTCGTAACGCTGAGGCGCGCATGTCCGAAGGTCGAAGATACCAGGAACATCTGAATACCTGCAAACACGGCAAGCCTGTGCTTTGTTTTCAATGGTAACCTCCATCCGTACCCCGGTATCGGAAAAAAAGGGCAAAACCATCAGTAAAAAAATTAAGTTGCTAAAAATAATGAAAAAAAGCCTGGTCATAAGACCAGGCAGTACAGCATCCACGGTTGACGTCCGTCCTTAGTAGGCTTCGAGGTAACGCTCCTGAGCTAACTCCCACTTAGCTGGCGATCGCCAGAGCGAGGACAAGAGGAGCTCACGCATGAGAAGGAACTCCTTCGGGAGTCGATCATAGAGCTTTTCGAAGAGCTCCTCATGGGAGAGAATCTCCTGCTTCCAGGCCTCACGATCGATCTCCATCAGCTTGTAAAACTGTTCTTTTTTGAAGCCGTTGAGACCCTTCCACTCGATATCTTGGTACTGGGGCATCCAACCAAGTGGACTTTCTTCGGCAAAGGCCCGGCCATGGACACGATCGACGATCCATTTTAGAACACGCATGTTTTCGCCGAAGCCAGGCCACATGAATCTGCCGTTCTCGTCTTTACGAAACCAGTTGACGCAGAAAATTCGTGGTGGATTGGCGATAGCCCGACCCATTTGCAGCCAGTGGTTAAAGTAATCGCCCATGTGATAGCCGCAGAAGGGAAGCATGGCCATAGGGTCGCGTCGCACCTGTCCGATATTGCCGAAGGCAGCGGCTGTCATCTCAGAGCCTATCGTTGCGGCGAGGTAAACCCCGAAGTTCCAGTTGAACGACTGCAGGGCGAGAGGAACGCTGGAGGCACGACGTCCCCCAAAGACGAGGGCGCTGATCGGCACACCTTTGGGGTTATCCCAGAGAGGATCGATCGAGGGACACTGGGAAGCCGGTGCCGTAAAGCGTGCATTGGGATGTGCTGCTTTCCTTCCACAATCGGGGGTCCAAGCCTTGCCTTGCCAATCGACCAGCTCGGGGGGAGGATCTTTGCTCATATCCTCCCACCAGACATCGCCATCAGGTGTGAGGGCGACGTTGGTAAAGATGGTGTTCTTAGCGATGGTTGCCATGGCGTTCGGATTCGAATCGACCGAGGTACCGGGTGCGACACCGAAGTAGCCAGCTTCGGGGTTGATGGCATACAGTTTGCCATCAGCGCCGGGTTTGATCCAGGCGATATCGTCTCCCACGGTCGTTACTTTCCAGCCTTCGAAGGTTTTCGGAGGAACGAGCATGGCAAAGTTGGTCTTACCGCAGGCGCTGGGGAAGGCAGCGGCCACATAAGTCTTTTCTTTGTTAGGAGCTTCGACGCCGAGGATCAGCATGTGTTCGGCGAGCCAGCCTTGGTCTCGACCCATAGTCGAGGCGATACGAAGCGCGAAACATTTTTTACCGAGCAGAGCGTTACCCCCGTAACCGCTGCCGTAGGACCAGATCGAGGGTTCTTCTGGGAAGTGGACGATATACTTGGTTTCGGGATTACAGGGCCAGGGTTTGTCCTTTTGGCCTTTTTCGAGTGGTGCCCCGACTGTGTGAAGGCAGGGCACGAAGGTGCCCTTGTCACCGAGGATGTCCAATACCTTCCGGCCCATGCGGGTCATGATTTTCATATTGACGACAACGTAGGGCGAGTCGCTGATTTCTACACCGATCTGTGCATAGGGCGAACCGAGCGGGCCCATGCTAAAGGGAATCACGTAGAGGGTACGGCCACGCATGGAGCCCTTAAACAACTGGACAAGCTTTGGCTTCATTTGGACTGGGTCAGCCCAATTGTTGGTCGGTCCCGCATCTTGCTTTCTTTGGCTGCAGATGTAGGTACGGTCTTCGACGCGGGCGACATCGCTCGCGTCGGAACGTGCGAGATAGCTATTCGGACGCTTCTTGTCGTTGAGTTTGATCAGCGTTCCACTTTCGACCATGTCCTTGCAAAGACGATCGTACTCTTCTTCGGAACCATCAGCCCAGTAAACACGATCCGGCTCACAGAGCTCGACGACATCCTTGACCCATTTGATCAATGCTGTATTTTTCACGTAGCTGGGAATCGTTTCCATGGCATCTCTTCTCGTTGAATTCTTTATTTCGCAGACCATCGTGTAGTCTCTGTTTCCCTTGGACTGCTTGGTTTGGAGTCCTTGTTCGGCTCGCACCTTTTCAGGTGTTTGCACTCGGGATCGTCGCTCTATCACGAACTGGGGTCAAGAGAATTCCTGTCGTAATTTAATCACCGACACACCAGTTTGAAGTTTGGCCGGTGGGTCTATAGACGGACCCGTCTTGTGCATCTTGATTATCTTTCTCATAGTGTGATGTCCCACAGAATCAAACCAGAAAAGTCTTTTCCGCTTGTAGGCAAAAGCATTCGGAATTTGTAGTCTGCTTGGGAGGTGACTGACTCAGATTGCTGCGCGATATGGATCGCGAATCCTGAGTTCAGGATCTGTTCACCCAGATCTCACCCAAGGTCCAAGCTGAGCATGTGGATCCTGCTGAAAAAGACGCGACGCACGATCCATCCATGGTTCGGATGTAAGGTGCTTTCGTGACTGCATTTTTGTCTGTGGCAACGCAGTCGGGATTTTTTCCGCAGAATAGAGACGAGAGCGTAGAAAAGGCTTGGTGTAGGGTGGAGTGTAGAAAAACAACAAGATTTTCGATTTTATGGCGCAGCAAAGTCCGTTTCCTACTTTTAAGGAAACGGACGATACTTGGACGCGTACTAATTTGATTCTAGATAACGCTCTTGAGCCAACTCCCACTTAGCTGGCGATCGCCAGAGCGAGGACAAGAGGAGCTCACGCATGAGGAGAAACTCCTTCGGGAGACGATCATAGAGCCTTTCGAAGAGCTCCTCGTGGGAGAGAATCTCCTGCTTCCAGGCCTCACGATCGATCTCCATCAGCTTGTAAAACTGTTCTTTTTTGAAGCTGTCGAGCCCCCTCCACTCAAGATCCTGGTAACGAGGCATCCAACCGAGTGGGCTCTCTTCTGCAAAACTACGACCATGGACGCGATCAACGATCCATTTTAGAACACGCATGTTTTCGCCGAAGCCAGGCCACATGAATCTGCCGTTCTCGTCTTTACGAAACCAGTTGACGCAGAAAATTCGTGGTGGATTGGCGATAGCCCGACCCATTTGCAGCCAGTGGTTAAAGTAATCGCCCATGTGATAGCCGCAGAAGGGAAGCATGGCCATAGGGTCGCGTCGCACCTGTCCGATATTGCCGAAGGCAGCGGCTGTCATCTCAGAGCCTATCGTTGCGGCGAGGTAAACCCCGAAGTTCCAGTTGAACGACTGCAGGGCGAGAGGAACGCTGGAGGCACGACGTCCCCCAAAGACGAGGGCGCTGATCGGCACACCTTTGGGGTTATCCCAGAGAGGATCGATCGAGGGACACTGGGAAGCCGGTGCCGTAAAGCGTGCATTGGGATGTGCTGCTTTCCTTCCACAATCGGGGGTCCAAGCCTTGCCTTGCCAATCGACCAGCTCGGGGGGAGGATCTTTGCTCATATCCTCCCACCAGACATCGCCATCAGGTGTGAGGGCGACGTTGGTAAAGATGGTGTTCTTAGCGATGGTTGCCATGGCGTTCGGATTCGAATCGACCGAGGTACCGGGTGCGACACCGAAGTAGCCAGCTTCGGGGTTGATGGCATACAGTTTGCCATCAGCGCCGGGTTTGATCCAGGCGATATCGTCTCCCACGGTCGTTACTTTCCAGCCTTCGAAGGTTTTCGGAGGAACGAGCATGGCAAAGTTGGTCTTACCGCAGGCGCTGGGGAAGGCAGCGGCCACATAAGTCTTTTCTTTGTTAGGAGCTTCGACGCCGAGGATCAGCATGTGTTCGGCGAGCCAGCCTTGGTCTCGACCCATAGTCGAGGCGATACGAAGCGCGAAACATTTTTTACCGAGCAGAGCGTTACCCCCGTAACCGCTGCCGTAGGACCAGATCGAGGGTTCTTCTGGGAAGTGGACGATATACTTGGTTTCGGGATTACAGGGCCAGGGTTTGTCCTTTTGGCCTTTTTCGAGTGGTGCCCCGACTGTGTGAAGGCAGGGCACGAAGGTGCCCTTGTCACCGAGGATGTCCAATACCTTCCGGCCCATGCGGGTCATGATTTTCATATTGACGACAACGTAGGGCGAGTCGCTGATTTCTACACCGATCTGTGCATAGGGCGAACCGAGCGGGCCCATGCTAAAGGGAATCACGTAGAGGGTACGGCCACGCATGGAGCCTTTGAATAGCTCGACCAAAGTCTCTTTCATCTGAACAGGGTCAGCCCAATTATTGGTTGGGCCTGCATCCTGTTTGCGCTGACTGCAGATGTAGGTGCGATCTTCGACCCTTGCAACATCGCTCGCATCGGATCGAGCCAGGTAACTGTTTGGACGCTTTTGCTCGTTGAGCCTGATGAGCATGCCGCTGTCGACCATTTCCTGGCAGAGACGATTGTACTCGTCTTCGGAACCATCAGCCCAGTAAACGCGATCTGGTTCGCATAGTTCGACGGTGTCTTGAACCCATTTGATGAGTGCTGCATTCTTCACATAGCTGGGAATCGTTTCCATAGTGCCTTTTCTCGATGTCGAAGCGTTCAATGTAGACGGTTGACCGTTCTTCCCTTATCTCTTCCTGCCCCCTTTAAAAACAGAAGAGACACCGGATTCCTGCAGAGAGACCACCTGTTATTGTAACAAAGGTTCTGTCACGCAACCTTGGGTGGACACGCTGTTGGCAGATGCCGTGGAACTCACGGCCAAACAAAATTTGCAAATTGACGCTGATAATCGCGTGGATGGTGTGATCTACAGCCGTCTTCACCGTTTTTAACCGATCTTCTAGCACATAGAAAGCACGAATTTACGCATGTTTTTTGGATAAACAGGCCACAAGCCACTGCAGGGTGAAGGAACCAAGGGAAGTGACTCGTAAGCGAAAGAAGCGAGCAAGTGTTTGCGCATGAAGGACGCGCAGCCTCCGCTCTTGACGTCATAGGAGGACGCAGGCTCATCGCAGCGCGAGTGCAAAAAGCTGAGACAGTTTTTGGGTTTGGATGCGAACCGATACCAGCGAACGCTGGCTCTGTTTCGTATCGATTTTTTTTCAAAAGTGCAGGTCAAGGTGTCTGGGCAAACACTTGTGTTTTTTAAACTAACAATGCTATTGTGGCGCTCTTGAAGTGGCCATTTCTTCTCCGACACCGAGATGGAAGATACAGTCTAAATGGCCTTTCACATGATCGAGGGAGGTGGCTCCCATAGGAGCTACCTCCCTACCTTTCAAGGTGCCTTCTTTGAGATCCACTCGACAAGGTCGATTTTGGTTAGGATATGGATCGGTTTTCTGGTTTTATCGAGAACGATCGCTAATCCTGACTTCATGATCGTACCTTGAAGCGAACTCAATGGAGTCGACAGTTCGACTGTCGGAACGGAACGCTCCATGATGGAACCAACGCTTTCCTGAACAGCTTCAGTCGAACTAAGGAAGTGCAGAAGGTGATCTTCGGTGAGGATGCCGACCAATTGCCCGTTGCTTAGGACAGGTAGCTGCGAAATGCACTGCTCACGCATCAATTCGATCGCGTGGGCTGCGCTCTCTTCGGCTCGAACGGTGATGAGCTGGCGACGCGGCTTGGCTGTGACGAGAACTTCGACAGTGCCGTCCAGTGCCGAAGGACCCGAAAAATTGTTATCGGCCATCCATTTATCATCGACAAACTTGGTCATATAATTGCGCACGCCATCAGGAAGAATCACGACACAGTTTTGGCCTTTGCCGAGACGCTTAGCTTCTTTCAGCGCAGCATAGAGCGCCGAGCCAGCCGAGCCACCACACAGCAAACCCTCTTCTCGAATCAGGCGGCGGGCCAGAAGAAAGGACTGGCGATCGTTCGTCTTGACCCAAGTATCGACCATCGCACGATCGAGCACCTCGGGAACAAAGTCGTAGCCGATGCCTTCGACCTTGTAGGAGGACACGTCGGTACCACCACCCAAGATGGAGCCTTCAGGGTCAGCGCCGACGATTATGCACTTGGGATTCGCTTCTTTTAACCGGCGAGCAATTCCGGTGATCGTTCCACCCGTACCAGCACCAATCACAACCATATCCACCCGTCCATTGAGATCGTCAAGGATCTCTTGCGCGGTCGTCTCATAGTGAGCCTGAGGGTTCGATGGGTTGCCATATTGATCGAGAATGTGGGCGTTTGGTAATTCTTTTTGCAGACGTTTAGCGATGCTGATGTGACTTTCGGGAGCATCCCAGGCTGCTTCGGTTGGAGTACGGATGATTTCTGCGCCCAGTGCTTCCAACACGACTTGCTTCTCACGACTCATCTTCTCAGGCATGGTGATGATGACTCGATAGCCACGCACAGAACCTGCGAGAGCAATACCGATACCCGTGTTGCCACTGGTCGGTTCGATTAATGTATCACCGGGCTTGATGCGTCCCTTCTTTTCGGCGTCCAAGACCATACGATAGGCAATGCGATCCTTGACCGAGCCGCCGGGATTTAAAAACTCACACTTTGCGTAGAGATTGCAGGCGAGATTGCCGGCCACTCGATGCAGACGCACGAGGGGCGTGTTGCCGATGGCTTCGAGGATGTTGTCACATAGCATAAATTTATCCTTCTTGGGTGAAAGGCTCCGGATACGCCACGATCGCAGTGACTATGCGGCCATGCCGCTCTTCCGTCCGGGTAGGCCGCTGCTCTTGTTTACACAGGGATAAGCCTTTGGTCGAGTCCAGGCTCGTTTTTCGGCTTGGATTCCTGCTACACCGTCTATTCAGCGTCAAAAAAACAATGACGAAGTGGCGCTTAAAGCAGCGGAACGATCCTCGCTCCGGCGTCAGAAACTTGACACGTCCAGCTTTGCCCTAGCGGATATCCTATAAATACCAGATGTGGACGAGAAATTCGAGGGGATGACAGTCCGGATCAAATGGACGAGAGCGTGGATGCGTTGACAGGCACGGATGCGGATGAAACAATGAGAAGTAGTATCTCTCTCTTTCTCTTGACACGATCGACCTTCAAGTGTCGAACAAACAGCAGCACCTTTGGCCCACACGCATCCTCAAGGTCTCCATCCTCAGAACAGGTGGAGAGCGTTCGGCCAGCTCATGCTCGGACACGGGAGTATCGCGCCAACCATGTTATTGTCTTTCAAAAAGCCGCTACTGGCGATCGACATCGGGTCCTCGTCCATCAAGGTCACAGAGATGGCAGGAGGCCAGCAGAAGAAGCTGCATAACCTCGGGCTTGAACTGCTGCCACGGGGATCGATCGAAGCTGGTTTGATCCGCGATGCTGATGCCGTGGCAGCCGTTCTTCGCAAACTGTTTGATCGTCTCGGTCTCAAGGGTGGAAAAAAGCGGCGGGTTGGTCTCTCTATTTCTGGAGTCTCAACTCTTATCAAGAGGGTCGTCCTTTCGCTAGAAGATGGCATCGATATCGCTGACGCTGTTTATGAAGAGGCTAAGCAGCAGTTTCATCACAACTTGGAAGACATGTACTTTCGGTATCAAGAAATTCCCTCCGCCTTCACCGATGCGGGGCAAAAAGCCTTCATTCTGGTAGCGGCCAAGATCGATACGGTCGAACAGTATGTTGATCTCATGCATCGTGCAGGGGTTAAGGTTGGAATTACCGATTGCGATGTGTTCTGTCTTACAAACATGTTCGACTACAATTATCCGGTAGCTGACGCCCTAACTATGGCTGTCAATATTGGTGCTTCTAGTACGCAGGTGGTGTTAATGTTTAACGGAGAATTCCTGTTCTCTCGCGAATTCTTTCTCGGTGGTAACGAGATCAGTCTGCGGATTGCTTCGGGGCTTCGTGTGGACTTTGATAATGCGGAATCACTGAAAATTTCTGCTTCTATGGGTGATCAGGCCATTGCTGATCGGATCCGGTCTGCCGTCCAGGAAATTAATGAACAAATCGCGGTAGAAATCAATACAACGCTCACCTTTTTCCAGAGTGAAGAGATGAGTGGTCGCTTTGAAAAGATCGATCATATTTTCCTTTGTGGAGGAGCTGCTGGCACGCTGGATCTGAGTACGACGATCTCATCGGTTTTGAAGGCGCCAGTTCAGGTCATCAATCCATTTCAAAGGGTCGATATCAAGCCCTCTGGAATTGATATGGACTATATCATGACTCAAGGATCTTTGTACGGAATCGCCGTAGGACTCGGGCTGCGTGAAATTGGTGAAGACTCGTAGAAAGTCCCTTTCAACAAGAACCTGTAAGAACGTAGGCTGGGAGAGTCACCGGTGATCAAAATCAACCTAACTCCGATCGAGGAACTGGAGAACCCCTATTGGTGGGCTCCCGACCTGGCAGCATTGATCGTGATCGTCGGGCTGACGTTTGGTGCTGTCTATTATCATGTGAGCTCAGCCGAAGGTGAGATCAATCAGCGTGCATCTGAAAAGCAAAGACTGATCGATGAGACCATGGCTCTTAACGCAGATGTCGATAAGTTCAATTCTTTAAGTGGGAAGATAGCGACACTGGAATCTAGGAAGAATGCCCTGCGGCAAATTACTGAGTCAAAACTGGTGCGTTATTTGCCCATTATCCTGCTCGAGAATATTCAGAACTTGAAACCAGACGGAGTATGGCTCAATTCACTCGCCTTTGTGGATAAAAAGTTAGATCGAGATGGTGCACAAGCAGCAGCCTCAGCAGCAGCCCCAGCAAATCCGCCAGCAGAGGGTGGTGCTCCAGCCGACACTAACGCCGCCGCTAATCCACCAGCTCCTGCTCCAAACCTCTTCACAGATTACAAGCAGTCTGATTTCCCGATCACGATTGAAATCTCCGGGAGCGCCAAAGATAACGTCCGGATAGCGGAATTCATGATGGCTCTTAAGGCAACTCAGAACCAGAGCTTCGAGAAGAGCGATCTGCGCACGCAACTCTTTTTCAGTAACGTCGGCATTGGATTCTCGCAGATCAGAACTCAACAAAATCAGAACGGACCTGCCGGCGGGGGTGGGAGCCAGACGAATCCTAGCATCGAATTCGTGACCTTCAAGCTACAGCTTAGCTTTCGTGAACGTGGATCATCTGGAGAGAATAACGCTAAATTCAGTCAGTTTATAGAAGATTTTAATCGCACGGGTTCGGCCGTGATGCATTGACCTAAGAGGTGAAATCATGGAACTCGATGACCTAGTCGATAAGTATCGAGGAGCCAAGAAGCAGGTTCGCTTCGGTCTAGTGGCTTTGGTCGGACTTTTACCAGCTCTGAATATGTGGTTGAATGAAGGCGAGGCCCTTGAAGCACGAAAGCAGCAGGTAGAGTCTGAGGTCGCGGAAGAGCGCAATAAATTCGAGGCAGCTCGCCAAAAAGTGGCTGAGCTGCCAGCTCTGTTAGCTAAGTTAACTGAAATTGAGGATGATTTAGCCAAGGCTAAGCAGATTCTACCCGACCGAATCGAGGTCGATACAATCTTAAGCGCGCTCGGCAATCTCGAGAAAGAGCTTGGTGTTAAAATCGTGAAGTTCACACCTGGGCAAGAAACGCAGCCCAATCCCCAGTTAGAATACAAAGAGATTCCGATCGATCTTGTCTTACGCGCTCCCTTTCCTCATACGATGCGATTTCTCGATCGGCTTGTGCACATGCCTAACTTGACTCATATCCGCAATATTCAGTTCGGTGAATTAGCAGAGACGGATGAGGCAAGCAAGGAGCAAATAGGCGAATCACCGATACTTGAAAGTAACGCAAGGCTGATTTTATTTCGAGGCATATAGATGAGGTTCCGTTTACGACAGGCATGGCTGCTCTTTCCTTGGCTCGGGCTAACAGCTCAAGCGCAGGATGCCTCGCCAGTCGCAGGTAAATCGCCAAAGCAGCAAGTAGAAAAGGTGGATCTCAATCAAATCGACTTTGAACAGGTGGAAGAAGACTGGGACAGCAATCCCAAACAACCCACGGTCGATGTCAACCGTTCCGTTCGCCTCAAGGATATCATTGAGCCGAGTAGCGATTATTCTTACGCCTCCTTCGGTCGCCCTGATCCCTTCATGCAACCAGACTGGTTGCTCTCCCCCGAGGTTCCTGCCGTCAATCAACCAGTTCCGACCGCCCTCGACGCCAATGGTAAAGAGATTCCTATCACCAGCCCTTTACAGGGCTTTCCCTTGGCTGATTTGGTTGTCAAGGGTCTCTGGCAGCTTCGGTCAGGAGAGAAAAGAGCCGTTGTGTTGACGCCAAAGGGAGAAGGTGTGGTGGTGAAGGTAGGGGATCCTATTTCATCTGGCAAGCTGATGCAAATTGGTCGCGATAAACTCGTCGTTCGACTCTATCGCCTCAGGTCAGATGGTGTACGAGAGTTTGAAGACGTTGATTTGCCGGTTGGAAACACCAAGAAAACGGCCAAGGGTGTCATTCGACTCGAACCTGGAAAAGAGCCACAGTTTCTGATCCCAGAGGACCAGAAAAATGTCCGAGGCAACCCCATGATGCCTTTGGGAGTGCCAATGGTTCCAGCTGCGGGTATGGGGCCGGGAGCCCCTGTCGTGGGTGGGGGGCCGCCACCCATGCCGATGCCCGCAGGACAGAACGCTCCCGGAATGCAACAGCCTGGTACGCAGGAGGTCGCTCCGATGGGCGGTCCACCAGCGATGCCTCAGCCAACCGTGCCTGTGGCTGATCCCCAATCGGGAAGCGGAAGACCTGGTGCTGCGCAGCCAAGACCCTAAGGCTCCATCCCGTGAGATGGAGTGATGCGGAGAGGTATGATCATGATGGCCCTGAACATTCGTAAGATCCTCCCCCTGCTTTTGAGCCTGATGGCCTTCGTTTCGGCGTGCAGCTCGACGAGTCAGCCCAACGAGGGCGATAGTGTCGAGTCGAAACTGGAAGATCTGGATGTTGAGGACGATCCAGACCTTCTGGGTGGCATTAATGAGGAGCCGACAGTCGAGGAAGGTGATGAGGCTGATTTCCTTTCCGAACCGGACGAAGAGCAGAACTTCAGTGCGAATCAGACCAAGGAAAATGACGGTGAGATGTTTGCTAACGAGCCTGGGGAGGCTGCCCAAGGTGGCGCTTCGGACCCGGATACTCTTCTTGATCCCACAACGGATCCAGGCGCTTTTGCAGCTGAAAATGTCATGCCCGATGGCAATATCGATTCTTCAGGTTTTGACCAACTGTTGGCGGAAAATCCTGTGGATCCGGTGGCATCAGCTGCAGCTGACGCTGGTGTGGCTATCGATCCCCTGGCTGCCGGTAACGGGATCCCTTCTGCGACTGAGGTCGACCCCGTGGGCGAAGGTTCTGCGATGACGCCCCCGGGGCTGGACGATCTGACCCAGACAGCAGAGAAGCCTTTGCCTGCTGAGGGCCAAGCAACTACCGAGGCAGTCGTCCCAGTTGTCGGCGGAATCTCAGGCGTGACGGGATCTGAAGGTGCCTCGGGTGGAGAAACGATCGATGCCGATCTCGCGAGTCTCCGCTGGGTTGGCTACCGGATCAAGGAGGACCAGCGAGAGTTAAAAGTCGAGGTCCTGACCCGAGGCAATCCGGAGTTTGAAATCTATGAGGAAACCAATCGCGCACAGCAGCTCGAGCTGGTGATCCGATTCTATCAAACCAAGTTGCGTCGGAAGATCCGTTGGTCGATTGATTCCAGTGAATTTCGCTCACCAGTCGCTTTGATTCGGATGCGAGAATTCGTCGACAAGGGCGTGGTGGATGTGATCTTAACCCACAGAGATCCGATGTCTCCTCAATTTTATACGAAAAATGGTCAAATTCTGCTTGTCTATGGGATTCCAAGTCGCTACTTCGACCAGACCAAGCCCGTCGCTCGCAAGGTCCAGGAGAAAGCCCAGAGTCTCCTGGCCGATCGATCTCATCCACTAGCTCCCCAGATGGTGCAAAACGATTCCTCAAAGAAGATCGGTTTCGCGAGACCAGAGCTTTTTCCTAAGGTATCGTCGGAGCTGCGACCCCTTCGCGAATTTATGCGACAGCAGCGACGACAGGATCTGGATCGGTCAGGTTTACCAGCGAGTTTCGATAAGCAGGCAGCTGAACAAGGTCAGCGATCACGAACAACCTGGCTGATCAAACGTCAGAGTTTGATCGGTGTTGCCCAAGATGATCTAGATATGGGAGAGAACAATGTTGCAGACGATCCACCTGGTGCTGAGTCTTCGAATAATCCCGTTGAAGGGAACAACGCAGCTGAAGTCACAAATTCGACCAATAGCTCGATCCCTGTTGATACCGGCGACATGGAGAACGTTCCAGTCGAGACTTTGAGCGATACGCCTTCGGAGACTGTTGAGGCGGTACCCGTTACCAACGGAGATGTCAATTCTCCTCAAAACAATCAGAGCAATCCTGCAATCAATGGTGTGGCCGCCCCTCCGAGTAACGCAGTTGCCCAGCCTCCAGTTAATGCTGCGGCAGAAACTTTGGACACGGATCCGATTTCCAACGTCAGTATTCCGGCAGAGTCGATGAATGCGGAGCCTCCCTCATCCACGTCGGCCACTCCGGAAGCACCCCCATCCCAGGACTCCCCCGATGTCATGGGGCAGTCTCAGCCAACGGAGAATGCGCCTCAATACAACGGTAAGCCTATCTTTATGGAGTTCTATGAGGCGCCACTGAGTCTGGTGCTCAAAAGTTTTTCAGAGGAAACAGGGAATAACTTCATCTATCCTGCGGCAATCGGTCAGACGCCTGTGACCGTGCACTTCAAAGGAGTCCCGTGGGACGAGGCTCTCAAGGCCATTCTCGAAACCTATAGCATGGGGATGGTCAGAATCGGCCAGAACGTAGTTCGAATCGATCAAATTACAAATCTGACTCAATATCTGCAGGCATTGGAGCAGGCAAAGCAATTTGAGACCCGTCGCCTTCCCACGAAGGTGCTCATCTTTCGCCTGAATAACGCTGTATCCAAGGATGTCACCGAACGGTTGACAGTACTTTTGGCGCGGGACATGGAGCTCGACTCTCGAATCAAAGTGTCCGACGACGAACGGACCAATTCATTGGTTATGGAAGCTCCGACCCACGTACTCACCAAGGCAAAGAGCATCATTGAGCGCTTGGATCTCGAGACTCCGCAGGTGGAGATTGCCTCGCGTATTGTCGAGGTACAGAAGACTCAGAACAGTTTCTTTGGTGTGTCCTGGGCAAACAATTTCAACTTTGACCCAGGTCGAGCGCTAGGGTTTGGTACGCTCAATTTCCCCAACTCGGTCGGATCCAGCTTCGCAGTCGATCCCGGTGTTATCAATCAAAATACGACGGGAACAGGTCGCTTCCGCATCGGGAGTCTTAATAAGTTTGTCGACCTTGATCTCCTCCTGCGTATGGAGGAGAAAAAGGGTACCACCAATGTGTTGCAGAGTAACCGAGTCTTAGTCCTCGATGGACAGAAAGCAAGTATCGTTGCAGGTTCCTCCCGGTTTTTCCGTCCGGCAGCAGGCGGCAATGTGATTAATCCGGCGCCCGGTGCGGGTGGTGGAGACCAAGGGCTGGCTGAAGTCAAGTTCAACCTTGAGCTCGCAGTCACTCCCCAGGTGACAGCGCTTGGCGCTGTGATCATGAACCTCAACATACGTAGCGATACACCCGGAGACCCGACGGGCGAAGCTCTGGCAGACAAAAGCACTCGCGAGCTTGAAACGCAAATGGTCCGCAACAACGGAGATACGGGTGTGATAGGTGGGATCTATGATACGACGCGGACTATCGCAGTAACCGGCGTGCCTTTCCTCTCTGATATTCCGATCCTAGGTGCCTTGTTTCGATCCTCACAAAAAACTGAAAGTCAGACGGAACTCTTGATCATGGTCACGCCAACGATTGTCTCGGGACAGGCACCCGATGACGAAGATGTCGCGACAGCTCCGAAGGGGCCAGGGGCCCAGCGAGCAGTCGCGCCCCGTACGGGGCGAAAAGATGATGCAGCAAAATTCTAGGCCCACCTCAAGGAGGGGAATGCCATGCGCCTCGTACTGACGGTCATGCTATCTTATTTCGTTGGGTCCTGTGCCTACGAGCCAGAGGATCCTGGGCTTTGCAAGCTCAATTGTTCGAAGGCGATCATCGGTGTTAACGATCGACCGATGAAAATCGAGCTGAAAACAGCCACACAGGACATCACCTGTAACGCAGAAAGGGCAGGCCAGTCTCTCAACGACCCCTTGCTCGCTCACTTCCTTATCTATGAGTCCTTCAATGACGGTGTCGAGAATGGCGGTAAACGTCCTGTGCCGAATCTCAGTATTGAGCCGATTGTCAATGGTCTTCGCTCAGAACTACCGGAGCATAATCCGAACGTCGTGATCGAGGGAAATAACTTTATCCCAGCTCGCTATAAGGGGATTGTCACGCCAAAGTCGAATTGGTGTTCGGATTCATGTGGAATCGTCACACTTGAGGTCTTTGCCCGCTGTCCGCCGACGGGTTTTTCGAGCGACGTCGGGATTCAGATTCACACAGGCGCCTTGTATTCAGACGAAGCCATCTTCGGAGTCAATACCCAAGATCCAGATAATTGAACGAAAGTCAGACCATGGCGAACGACTTACAACTATCGATCGAACTGAATAAGCTCAGCAAGCCTGAGCAGATTGCTCTCGATCATTTTAAGAAAAAGCCGGAGGGGCGCGGATTTTTCGCTGTGGCTGAGATTTTGATCCGTCATGAAAGAATAGAGGAGGCGATCCAGCTCTTGACGGAGGGTCTTGAGCGTCACCCTCATTACTCCGTGGCTAGGGTTTATCTTTCCCAGCTGCTCTTTCGGAAGCATTTCTATCGTGAAGCATGGGACGCCCTTGAGGCAAGTCCTTCGTCTCTGCGCACTAATCTCACAGCCCAGATTCTTCGACTTAAGCTATGTGTGATGCTGGGCTTTGAATCCCAGGCTCGAAGTCTCTGTCGAGAGCTTGGGGCTCTTGAATTTCAAGATCCAGAAGCTCGTATGATCATTGAAAAGGTCCAGATAAAACCCTTCGCTCAGTTGCGACGGGATTATGCCGAGCATCTCAAATGGCCTGGACTTGCTCCTGAAGCACCGCGAGCCGGAGTGGCTCAAGAAGCTGTAGATACATCTGTGAAAGAGATACAGGAGCAAGCTCTGGCCAGTGCCGACTTCAAAGAGCGAGTGGCTAAAGGCTTTTTTGCTTCTCCAGTTACGGAGATTTTTGTGAAGCGCACGCCCCATGCAGCGCTTGATCAGGCTTCGGTTGACGATCTGACTCGAGCCCGTCTCCTGAGGCGCCAGGGCCTTTACCAGAAAGCTTTCGACATTTACGAGCGGCTCGTTTATAGCTCTCCAGGGAACGAGCTGCTGAGGCGGGAGTTCGCCGAGATCCGTGAACTGCGAGATACGCAGCGAGAAATCGATCAGCGGCTTGATCCAGACCTGGCGGAAGCCATGGAGAAGGTCCGGGCTATCGACCGCCGTATCCGCATCCTCACTCAAGTGCTAGGACAACTCGATGCTTACGAACCCGTCCTCTGATAAGGCTCATATTCTCATCGCTCAAGGTGTCAATTTGGATTTGCTAGGAACACGAGAACCCGAGATTTATGGGTCTGACACACTTGCAACAATTGAAGCCATGGTAAGACAGGCTTCGCCCGACATAGCCCGCCTCTTTGGTTGGTCTGCCCCTGAACTATGCTTTTTCCAAAGCAATCATGAGAGTCTCTTCCTGGAAAAGCTGTCGGAAGGTTGGTCAGGTGCCTTGATCAACCCAGGCGCTTGGACCCATACCTCACTGGCTTTGGCGGATCGGCTGGCAGCTCTTCGTCTCCCGTTCGTGGAAGTTCATCTCTCCAATCTGTCGCGTCGTGAGAGCTTTCGGCAGCATTCCTATGCGTCGCCCCACGCACTTGGGGTTTGCTACGGCTTCGGTGCGACCTCTTATTTGAGTGCTCTGACAGGACTCTATGCATATCTTGCTAAGACTCTGCAATCAAAAGGGCTCTGATCGCTCCGTGCGGTGACTCGTGTGAGTCACGAAGAAGGTCCGGATGAAAGAAGGCCATGATGGGGGGGCAAGCTCTTGCGGCTCTGCGGAGAAACACCTATGGAGTCTCACCCAATCTCAAGAAGCCAAGCCATCCATGCATCCCTACCCCCGGGTGGTGATTCGGGCTCGCGATCGTCCGCCCCAATTCACGGCGTTGAGTCTCGATCGCTGCTGCAGAAACCGCTCGATCCATAAGTAAGGCTGATACACATGATTCGGCCTTGACCCCACCCCTCGTTCGCTGCACATTCTTAGAGTCAATCGCAAGCCTCCATCCAAAACAAGGGATCCCCATGAAGCGAGCCGTCTTCAATCAAAAAGGTGGTGTTGGCAAGACCTCGATCACATGTAATCTCGCAGCGGCCTTTGCCAGAGCCGGGCGCAAAATCCTCGTGGTGGATTTGGATTCGCAGGCGAATACCTCTCAGTACCTCTTAGGGGCCCGTATGGATCGGGTAAAAAACACGGTCGCTGACTTCTTTGCGTCGACTCTGAGTTTTCGTCTGTTCCAAGACTCCTTAATGGATACCATCTATGAAAGTGCCTATACTGGGCTTTACGTGATACCCGCTTCGGACGCCCTAAAAGAGCTGCAGCCGAAGCTCGAGGGTCGCTACAAAATTTTCAAGTTAGGCGAAGCGATCGATGTTGCCATCGAAAAACTTGGCTTCGACGATGTCTTTTTCGATACTCCACCAGCACTCAATTTTTACAGTATGAGTTCGCTTCTGGCCGCAGATCGGGTTCTGATACCCTTCGACTGCGATGCCTTTAGTGAAGACGCGATCACGCAGGTGATGGCCGCTGTTGAAGAAGTCGCTTCAGATCACCGTCCGGACTTAAAAGTCGAAGGTATCATCGTGAATCACTTCCAGAGCCAAGCCAAGCTCCCGCGAAGTGCGATCGAACGTTTGGAGAACAGGGGTTTGCCTGTACTCGAACCTTATTTGAGCAGCTCGATCCTCATGCGGGAAAGCCATAGTGCTGGTGTCCCTCTGGCATTTTACAAACCAAGTCACAAGCTGTCGCAAGAATTTGCTGGACTTGCTGCGTCCCTGATCGCTCATGAAAGCGACAAAAAGAAAGCGACCGGCAAATCGAGCCGAGGCAAGCGTCGAACAGATCAGGAAGTGTGAGGGCCGATGCATGCTGACACGACTCGCAGAGTATATCCGTCGTGCTCATTGGCTCGAAGCGACCCATCGTATTCCTGCATGGGAATCCCTCGGTATCAGCCATGGTTTTGAAGGCCGAGGGTTCGAGCTACCCGTCGAGGGTCGATCTCTTAGGCAGATTCACAGCGCAAAAATCCATGAGGTTTCCTCCAATAGTCGGGACTTGGAGGGTGATGGTTTGATGGCTACCCAACAGAAGACGCTCATCGCGGTGAAGACGGCCGATTGCGTCCCGATCTTGGTCCACCATCCTCAGGGGGTCATGGCGTTGCATGCGGGATGGAAAGGCCTAGCCCAGGACATTTTGGGGCTGGCGATTCACGACATGCGCAAGCGTGGGTGGGATCTTCGGGCGGCTTCATTCGCGATCGGCCCTTGCATTAGCCTCGATAGCTTCGAGGTGGGACCGGATGTTATCGAAGCGTTGCGAGCCGGACCTTTTCAGATGAGGGAAGCTGAATTTGCTTTTGCCAGTAGCAAGGGTCGTTTGGATCGCTGGCATCTCGATCTGGGTGTCTTAGCCCTCATGGAATTAGCTCGTTTCGATCTCGATCCTCTGCAGATTCATATCATCCGGACATGCACGCGAAAGGACGAGGGACGGTGGCATTCGTTTCGTCGGGAAGGCAGCCAGGCTGGGCGTAACTGGAGTTGGATCGTCGCTCCAGCCTGACGGCGCTCAGTCGAGGGTCACCCGCAGAGCAGCTAGCGTTAAGCCAAATTGAGAGGCAGTGCTCTTCTTCGACGTATTGTCGGTCTTGGTCGTCTGTAACGACAATGAAGCGCCTCCGTAGTACCAGGCATTCTTAGCGAGTGGAACAACCACCCCTACGTTTAAGCGGCCGAATCGACCTTTGCTTGTTGATGAGGTTTCGAGTCCCGCGTTGTCGATAAAGACGTTTTTGTTTTCCGTCGCATCGAGGACCAGGCCTGTTTCCAGCGTGATATCATTTGGCAGTGGCGTATAGAGAGTGCCTGTTAGTCCGAAAATACGTGCCGTAAGCTCGTCTTTGGGTTGATCGGTTTTGGTCGTATTGAAGCCAAAGTCAAATCCGAGTTCGACCGTCTCAGTGACCATGTAGGTCGCTGTAAAGAGGGCGTTCGCGTCCTGAAAGGGATAAAGATAAACATTGAACCGATCCCAGGTGAGCCACACATAGGCATCCACGAGGTCTTGAGTCAGGATCGAGCTTGTCTTGGAACTTTGCTCTATCCCGTTTTGTTCCACTTTGGTGGTCGTCGTCGAGGACCTTAAGCCTGAGAACTGGAGGGAAAAGCTAGCCTTAGAGGGCTCTTCCCCCATGGCCTGAGAAGCTACGGCCATCGGGTACATGGCCAGCAAGACAAACGACCGGAGTTTCATAGGGGAATCCTTTCGTGAGGTGGGGGGGCGCGTTGCGAGTCGGACAGTTGTCTCCTCCCTTCAGTCTAGCAGAGTCGACCCGTTCACCGCTTGAAACCGGCAAAAGATGCCGGGTTAAACCATGCAGACTCGTTCTTCTTTCCAACTTATGCTAAGACACAGTTCGGCGTTTCACCTTTGTTCCAAGGCTTGGGCGTCGCCATGGTAGGACCCCGGAAGGAAAGACCGAGCATGAGTGTGCTGATCAGTTGTCAGAACGTGAGCAAGTCCATGACCCACAAGACGCTCTTCCGCGATCTGCAGATCGCTCTGGAGGACGGAGAACGCTTGGGTATCATCGGCCCCAATGGTGCCGGCAAGTCGACCCTGCTCAAGATTCTTGTCCATCAGGACAACGTCGATTCAGGACAGGTGATCTGGCGTAAACAACTCAAAGTTGCCTTTGTGGAGCAGCAACCTGCGCTTCGTTTGGAAGCTAGCTTGGAGGAGACCCTTCTGGCCGCGGCCAGTCGAGAGGGTATGGGTGAAGAGTTGGCTCATATTGAGGCGCACAAGATTCTCAGTCGGCTTGCTTTTGAGGATCCGACGCAGACGGTTGCGAAACTATCGGGTGGATGGAAAAAGCGCCTAGCGATAGGCTGTGCTCTTATCAGTCAGCCAGACATTATTCTTTTTGATGAGCCAACTAACCATCTAGATCTTCGTTCGGTGCTCTGGCTGGAGGAATTCTTGCGTCAGGCACCATTTGCATGGGCTTTGGTGAGTCATGATCGTTACTTCCTGGATCGAACCACCAAGAGAATACTCGAGATTCACCCGCTGTACCCGGGTCTTTTTCACTACGATCAGGGCAACTACAGCCAATTCATGGAAAAAAAGTGGACCTATCTCGAAAACCTCCAAAAAGAACAGGAATCGCTCGCCAACAAGCTCCGGCGAGAGGACGAGTGGTTGGTTCGCCAGCCTAAAGCCCGAGGAACCAAAGCTAAGTATCGGATCGATGAAGCGATGCGCATGAAGGGTGAGATGCAGGACATGCGGCAACGTTTGGCGCAATCTGCCAGCGATATCGACTTTCAGGCCTCTGGCCGCAAAAGCAAACAGTTGATGTTACTAAAAGATGTGAGCCATCGTTTTGGCGAAAAGCAGCTTTTTACTGATTTGAATCTCACCTTGAGTCCTGGGCACATCATCGGAGTTCTCGGTGACAATGGGACTGGCAAGTCCACCCTCCTCAAAATCATGGCAGGACTGCTGCAAGCGACGCAGGGCTCGGTCCAACAGGTTCCTCAGCTCGAAGTCGTCTATTTCGATCAGGGGCGTGAATCATTACAAAGGGATTGGACCTTGAAGCGAGCCCTCAGCGAAGGGCAGGACCATGTCATTTACCGCGATCGTCCCGTTCATGTTGCATCTTGGGCCCGCCGATTTCAGTTTCGCAACGAACAATTGGACCAGCCGTTGGGCATGCTATCGGGTGGCGAGCAAGCGAAAGTGCTCATTGCGCGTCTTATGCTGCGCAAGGCCGATGTGCTGCTGCTCGACGAGCCAAATAACGATCTTGACATCGATACGCTCGAAATTTTGGAGGAGAGTCTCGAGGAGTTTCCAGGAGCAATTGTCCTTGTCTCTCACGATCGGTACCTCTTGGATCGCTTGTGTACAAGTTTCATCGGTCTTTTGCCCGGAGGTGGAATCGAAGCTTATGCCTCCTACGATCAGTGGGAGCGGACGATTAAAGATGAGGCTCGTGGTGCGATAAAGAAGGAAAGAGGAGCTCCGGTCGCTGCGTCCCCTCGACCCAAGACAGCGAAAGCAGGTCGTCTCTCCTATAACGAGCAACGAGAGTACGATCTGATGGAAACAACGATCCTCGATGCCGAGACGGCCCTGGCGGAGGCTCAGGCTTTCGTGGAGGACGCAGCAGGCAGCAATGATCCTCAGCATCTTCTTACCGCCAGCTCCAAACTGCAGGAGACACAGGATCGAGTCGATCGGCTCTACGCTCGCTGGACTGAATTAGAAAGCAAAATCAAAGGCGAATGATGGGGGGACGGAGGATTCTCTACGGGTTCGTAGGCGACTGATCCTGAGACTGTGTTGCGGACTGTACGATAGTGAGCAATTTTTTGATCGACTGCTGAAGAAGGAAAATTGCTTGGCCCGTCCTTTGGCATGTTCCAAAAGGTTAGGGGCTTACGATGTGTCAAAATGACTATTAAATCAGGGGCACTCAAGGCTAAAAAGCTTGGCGAGTCGGCCGTCCACACTTCTCTTCGGTAGGATGACCTCCCCTGCAGACTCCAAGGTTCGATAGAGTGCGCTCCAAAGCAGTTGAGAGCAGCCTCCGAACACGCTAAAACCTCCAAGAGCGAACAGCTCATTGCCCAAGAATCAGCTGGAGATCTGGATATGAAAAGACAATCGATTGCCGTCCTGTGTAGTGGTGGTGACGGCCCTGGAATGAATGCAGCGATTCGCTCAGTCGTGCGCAGTGCCTTCAGCCTTGGCTTTGACGTGTATGGTGTTTACAAGGGTTACGAAGGACTTCTGGATCGATCCATCGTCCATCTTGATCTCTCCTCGGTTGGTAACATCATCCAACGAGGCGGCACGGTGATATACAGCTCTCGCAGCACGCGTTTTATGGAGGCCAGTTATCGGCAGCAAGCCGCCAGTTTCTTACAAAATCTCGGAGTCGCAGGCCTGATCGTGATCGGCGGCAATGGGTCCTTTAACGGTGCCTACCAGCTGCACACGGAGCATGGGATACCTGTGGCTTGTATTCCGGGCACGATAGACAACGATATTAATGGTACGGAACTTTCGTTGGGCTTCGACACCGCGTTGAATACTGCCGTCGAGGCAATTGATAAGATTCGTGATACGGCAACCTCTCACGACCGGACTTTTTTGGTCGAGGTCATGGGGCGCTCCTCGGGTATGATTGCGATCACTGTGGCGATTGCTACCGGTGCTGAAGCCGTGATTTTTCCTGACCGTGTCGTAGACCTTGAAGGCGTTGCAAGCAATGTGAAGCGAGGCGTTGCGCGAGGCAAAAAATCCTCGATTATCATCGTCGCTGAAGGGGAAAAAGAGGGACTTGGTCACGTCTATCAGAAGGAACTAAAGGACACTTACGGCCTGGACACCAAACTTTGTATTCTAGGTCATATTCAAAGAGGTGGTAATCCCTCGGCACGAGACCGTTTTCTTGGCTCGCTGATGGGTAATATGGCTGTGAAAGCAATTGCTGAAGGAGAAAAGTCGGTTGCGACTGTCGTTCGAGATGGTAAGTTTGCCCTCGCTCCTCTTGCTGATTGTCTCGCAAAACGTAACGAAACCGATGCAAGCCTCTTGGAGCTTCTGACGACACTGGCACTTTAGAAATCGTCGTTGTCCCGGCACGGAATTGAAGCCGCCTCGGACGTATCACAGAGTGCTTATCCCTTTCGATGCTCTGGAACCGCATGTATCGAGACTCTGGGGACGGTCTGATCGCTTGGGGGGGGGCTTTCAGGACAGACGCGAGTTCGATGCTGCAGAAAGAGCCGTGAAGCAACACTGAGTCAAGGCTCATTCATCAGAATCGAGGTAGAGATGGGACTTTTCCCAAAGGATGTACGAATCGAAGACGTGAACGCCAAGTGGTTATCACGCATGGACAAAGAACTTGGATTGATTCTCACAGAGATTGGTGAAAACACGCTCACAGCGGAGCTCGACGTGAGCGAAAAGAATGTGCAGCCCTTCGGCATCATGCATGGGGGTATGTCTTGTGTCGTAGGAGAAAGCCTCGGGTCTATAGCGGGGGCACTCTGTCTTAGTGATAAGACACGAACTGTCGTCGGGCAGAGTCTCTATGCGATTCATATGCGACCGGCTGGGCTGGGGATGACGCTAAAGGCTGTCGCGGAGGCTCGGCATCTTGGTCAGCGTTCGCAGGTCTGGGAGATTCTTCTGACGGAAAAGCAGCAGGGTAAATCCATATCCAAGATTACTTTAACCCTCGCTGTCGTCGCAATCAAAGCAGAACATCAGGACAAGCCCTAGCGTCTCCATATCAAACCAGGCGGGTTATATACGTTCCTCGGGCGGCCGGTTGCATCGGACCTGACTGATCTATTTGAGTCGTCGGTGAGGATTGAGAAGCCAAACGGATTCCGTTCTTGAGCTCACAGTGGATATGGAGTCCATGAGGAGGGGGGCTTTTCCACTGGGCCGCAGATAGGATCCAGTAGGATATGCCCTTGGCTGTTCATTGAAGGTCGTTGTTGCTGGTCACTCCGAAGTAATAGAAGGCAGCGGTCTGTGTCGCTTGATGCTCGTACTCAGGATGTACGATAGCCATGAGTTCGTGATGTCCCCGGCCATTGGTGTTCAGAGTGATGGCATCAGCGAGTTCAAATAATCGCGTCATGCCGGGAATAGTGGTTCCACCCTCTTGCTGATGCCCACAGAGTAAGCCCAAGAGAGACTCACGAGAAATCAGCTGACCCTGAAGGTCGATTGATATGAGCATAAAGTTTGCGTCATAACCATATCGGACTTGCTGCAGCACTGTCTCTTTAGCATTGGAGCCACTACTCTGAACGATCCTATTCGAACGCTCAATCTCCATGAGGCTACGACACATCTCTCCAAGACGTCTGACAGCTGCCTCCTCGAGTCCCAATCCCTCAAGATCGCGACGAATCGCTGTGACCAGTAGCTCTTGATCCTGAATCTCAGGTAATGGTCTTTCTTTGACGGCTGAACCCCAAACCAGATACTTCTCGATACCAAAGATATCCTTCGAGACCAGTTTAGTCACATGAATCAGGAGGATCTTCTGGAGCAGAGAACGGGGTAGATTCAGGGGAATGACCTGAAGCGGTCCGTGAGTATCAAAGAGATACTTGAGATTTCGGCTATCATCTGAACTCGAAAGTAGCAGAATTGAACATTCTTTTTGTCTCGCCCGAATGGCATCAATCACTTCGAAAAAGTCCTGATGAACACCTATCATTTCATAGTGCTTTTGGTCCAAGTGAGCCCAGAGTTCGTTGCTGGAACTAATCAGCGTAAGCTCCATCTTACTGCCACCAAGAGAAAGTTTATAGCCACGTTGATTCTTTTTGTCGGGATCAAGAATAAGTATGCGACGATTTCGAATGTGGATGCGCTGTGTATAGAGCTTTGCTACCCGCTCCAGGACTTGGTGCAATTCGTCCATGTCGTCACCTAAGACCCTTAATTCATCAGGATCACTCTGCGTGTGAAGTTTTTGCATATGATTTAGGATAGAGGGTAGGGTCTTTTGTCTTATTTCATAGATTTGATGGAGAAGCAGATCCTTTTCTTCTGCGAGCTCTACCATATGACGTCTCTGCTCGAGAAGTAGCTCATGACGTTCCTCTAGCTCACGATGGAGGCGCTCTAACTCTTGAGACCGCTTGTTGAGATCAGATGTCCGGCGTTCGACCTCGATCAAAAGACTGCGGTTCCGATCGATGAGGAGTTGCCCGGCCTGCTTTTCTATGGTCGCCTCCTGTCCAATCGCGAGTTGGATCATGACCAGGAGAAGGAGGGAGACGAAGGCTACAAGGACCCAGGGTAGAATCATTTCACCCTTAGAATTCACTTTGTAAAGCAAAGTGTTGATGTCGTGTATCGCCGAACAAGCTATGAGGATCACACCCGCAGAAAATAGCTTAGCGAAGGGTCGCCTTTGCAGAATCCCCACAACGGCCAGGGGAGGGATAAGTAAAAGCTCAATGGCAAGGAAAGGAAAATAGAACTGGCGCAAATCAGCCAAGGTCAAATGAGATGGCGTCAGATAGAGTAGGATCATGATCCCAAGGACGCCGGCGTTGAGGTAAGCGATCCAGCGCGTGAGTTGCCAGGGTGGGCGCATCACCTCATTGAAGAAAAGGAAAAAGGGGATAGGAGCAAAACCGACAGACATATGCCAGTAGATGTGAAATGGCCACAAGTAATCGGGATTCAAGCGATAGATATCAGTGCCAAACAAATAGACTCCCGCCATACCCGTGGCAAATGAACTAAAGTAAAGCAGAACCTTTTGAGGTTTGAATATGAACATAATCAGGCCAGCGAGCCCAAGAAAGAGAGTGATGTAACCGACTATCACATTATTGGTTTCCTGGCTGAGAAGTCCACGAAGCGCGTCTTCTTTGGTTGTGACTTCCAACAATTGGCAATCGACTGCATATCCGACCTGACGTGAATAAATCGTCTTCAGATAAAGAGTCGAAGAGCCCTGTGACAGAGGGAGGCGCAGGATGGAGGGGCGAGCGGGTATAGGTTCTCCATGCCCGATATCACCGAATTGTCTTTCATCGCTGTCGAGTGCGATATCTTCTTGAAAGATGCTGAGTAGATTACGACAACCGCTTAACAGGATGTAAGTTCGATCGGGTGGGAGGGGCATAGCCACCCATGTTCGTTGCCTTGTATCAGCTGGCATGTCTTTGAGTGCTTGTTTGTCGAAAGTTTTCCATTCTCCGTTTGCAGGGGGAGCGCCCTGATGCTCCCCAGTGCTGTCGATCCAATACTGGGCATTCGGATAGGACAGGAGATCGTATTTTGCTTCTCGTCCACATGCCGCACTGATCCCCACAGCTAGGACCAGAATGATCCGACAGAGGGTTTGCCAGCGTGGGAGATGCAGACGTATCAAGTCACTTACCTTTCCACGAAGTAATGAAAACAGCCGGCACGGCGACGGCTTTGTGGTTTTGTTTGAATGTTAATGAGAGCAATGATCTCGGTTCTCTCCGATGGTCTGACATTTGTGATTAAAAGATCCGCTGTCGAAAGAATTTGAAAGAGGCCCATACCCCCTCCGCCCTTACCTTCCTGCTCATTAATTTTCCCAAATTGACCATCGAAGCAGGATCGGAGGTACTTCAGGATGATTTCACGTCGCAGAGCACCAAAGGGATCTTCTACGGAGATGGCGATCAGATTTCCATCGAAGGCATATCGAAGTTTACCATATTCGCTAGGCTCGAGATCGATCACGATCCGACGCGAGAGATGATTATACTTGGCTTTACCATTTTCGCGATCGTGTGGCGCATCATAGATGGCATTCATTAACATTTCTTCGGTTATCAAAAGCGTGTTGCGGATAAGCGAGCTTTGTACGCCGGCCTTTTGAAGGTCGTTCTGAATCTGTTCGACGAATGCTGGCCGTTCGCGACTGCTTGTGATGATCTGCTCTTTTACAGCGACGCCCCAATTGAGGTACTTTTCCAAACCAAAAATATCGTTGGAGATAATCTTCGTGGCAGTTACCAAAAGGTTTTTCTGTGCAAAATTCCGGTCCTCTTCCGACTGGTGAAGGACATGACCAATATATGGATTGTGTTCTAGAAAGTCTAAATGCTGCCCAAGGTCGTGGCGTGATGTAAGGATCATGTCGACATCAGGGAAGGCTTCATGAAGCTTGAGAGCTACTGGCTCATAGTCGATATTGATCACAGCAAGATCAGGTTTTTGACGGCCTAGATCGTACAAAAAGACTTCAGCATCACGATAGCTACGAAGTTCAACTTTGCTGCCGCCAAGAGTCGTACGGTAATGAAGCATGACTTCCTGGTCTGGCTCGAATAGCCATATTGATTTGTGGTTAACAGCTTTAATTCCCTCGTAGAGTCGGGCAAAGGGTTCGAGGTGACCACAAATTTTGTGAGCTTTCACGCTTAGATTCTGTATTGTGTTTCGATCGACATTTTTTTTGAGTTCATCAAAAGCTAGATTCAGAGGAATGATATCTTGCTCGTAGATTTCTGCAGCTTGTTGCAATAAAGTGTCTTTCTGAGTGACGAGATCTTCCATGCGCTTGGTGCTCATGCGCATGAGTATGGTTTTTTCTGCAAGTTCTTCGTTAGATCGCTGCAAAAGGTCGCCCTGCTCTTTGAGAGAGCGAGATCGATGCCGGACCTGTTCTTCGAGCTTTTGCGCATATTCTTCAAGTCCTTGCAGCTTGTCTCGTTCAAGATTCCGCTCTTTCTCCATGAAGAAGCGCACGACCGCGACCATCAAGAGACTAAGAAAGAGCAGAACCCCCCAGTAAGAATAGTAGATGGAGGATCGGTTGAATAGGTATCCAACAAGATCAAAAAGACAAAATGAAAAAAGGATAAGAAATGAGAAGCCAACGATGCGGAACGGAACAGCTTTCGAGAATAAGTAATGTCGTGAAGTGAAATAGGCAAGAAAAAGGATCTGAGGTATCACGATCCAAAGATAAATCAAGCGATAGCGTTCGAGTCCATACCAGTCTTTGCTGACGTAAAACAAGATGCTTCCAGTCACCAGAGCAAAGTTAAGGTAGGCCATCCCACGCATGAAAAGATAGCGACCAGGATTGAATTGTTGGAAGAATAGGAGGAAAAAGGGAGGCGCTGCCAGGACAGAAAAATGCCAGACGTCATTGAGCCAGAATTGATTGACCCCCAAAAAAAGTACTGGATGACTGAAAAGGACGCAGGATAGCCCGAGGCAAAGGGCGAACAGAGAAAAGTAGAGATAAGCTAGATCTCGTTTCAGAGCTAAGATGCCAAGCGACGCAAGGGTTAAGAAGATGGAAATCAGGCCTGTGATGATTTCGAGTGACTGAAAGTTGATGAAGTGCTGTACTATGGCCTTTTCAGATCCGATCCCAAATGAATGGCAGTCGGGGTAGAGTCCAGTCCGGTGAGAACGGACGACCTGGATATAGAGCGGCACAGGTTCGTGGGTGCGTGCTAGCAGCACGTAGGGGATGCGGAATCGCTTTGGAGTCAGGCGGGGTTCTGCGATTATATTGAGGTTAAGCAAAGACCGACCCTGAAACACGATCTGATTGATGTTAAGACAGTGACCGAGAAAAAGGACTGGGTCTTGAAGGCGATCGAGGGGTGCTACGTCGATCTTCAACCACGCGTAGGATATGTCGTCTACCTGATCCGCGTCTAAGGACTTCAGGCTCTTGAAGTTGGACTCAAGGGCAAGCGCGTTGACCGCTATGTCCTGATTGATCGAGGCCGAAAGCACCTGTAACTGGTCTCGACCGAAAGTTTGGACAGATGATTGGCTGCAGGCGCATAGCAGCAAGAAGGCCAGTCCCAGACTGAGCCGTCTCCATAGGTGTGGTTGGAAGATGTCAGGCACCTTAGCCTCTCAGAGGTTTACCACGGACGCACGTATACCTATGAGGAGTATATCTAAAAATAGACGGAAAGAGTTGCCTGCCTCAGTCCATTTTCGAAGAATGACGCGGCCTGCACCACCACGAACGATCGCAGAGGTCTTTTTGGAATTTAGCTTTGCTGCTCCCGCCTTACTCTGGGGACGAACGATTTTCGTTAAGGCATTGTCGGGGATCCTGGGGCGGGAGTTCACGACGTGCAGGTTGGGTGACAAGACTTTGTGATAGCATGCTCAGAAGATCGAATAGAGAGCCACCCTGCTTTCTGATCATATGATCAAGGCTTTGGTTCACCATCCGAATCAGGCTGCCGAGGAATAAGATCTTTCGACGTTCAAGCCCATGGCGACTGAGTTCCTCGTCGTCCAGTTTTTCGAGCAACGAGGAAGCAGCGAGGATCCTTGACATCATCTTTCGCTCCCGGCGTCGTAAAGTATCAAGAATCGTGGCCCCAAGGTCTTCGCGAGCTCGATAAAGTCGTGTTCCGCGTGCGCTTTTGCCGGCCTCTTCGAGGACACCAAAGTCTAAAAGTTCTTTCAAGGAGATACTCACAAGGGCCTTGGATATCTGCAGCTTTCGCATCAACCCAGCGGCGTCCAGCGGTGACTCTGATAAGTAGATGTGGCTCCAGATTTGGCCGTGGACCCGCTTGAAACCCCAATACTCCATGAAGGTACCGACCTGGTTGGAAAACTCCTCCAGTTCGGGTAGGACTCGCATATCATCTTGCTTGCTCATTCTATATTCGCTGTGCAAGAAAGCGGATCATCGCCTGAAGAGCAAGATGAGCCTCTTCGTTCGCTGTTCCCTGTCGTGGTGCAACGCTCGCGCTGAGCTCGGCAAGCAGCTGCATGGATTCCTGCACGAGTTGGTCAACACGCCGACGGACTCGGAGGATCGCTTCGTTTAAGGTATCTCGGGGTTCGATGCGTTCAATGTCGAGCATGTTCAGCCGCTCTTGTCCCAGTTCGAGACAGAGAGCTTCGAAGATCACGGAATTGATCACGCGATTTTTGATGTCGGCACCTTCTGCGCCATCCCTTCGCTTGAAATCCAGGATATCGTCGGTCAATTGGAATGCGATGCCGATCGCCTCACCCAAGCGTCGCGCTTTGCGCAAAGTTTCGGCGTCGCAATGCGCGAGAAGAGCGGGTGCTGCACAGCACCAGCGCAGGACGCTGCCGGTTTTCTTCAATGCAACTGTTTCGATATGAGCCCAAGTCAAGGCCTCGTGTTGACTGTTTTCGATCTGGAGCCATTCACCTTCAGCAAGGTCGGCAATGATGCCAGACATTTCAACGACAAGATCGTTGCTCCCACGCTCGGAGATTTCCTGCAGTACGTATGCAAGGAGATAATCACCTGCAAGCACCGCTTGCTTGTTGCTGGCGATGGCGTTTATGGAAGGTTCGCCACGACGAAAGCTGGCGTTGTCCACGACATCGTCGTGGGCCAGAGAGGCCGCATGAACAAGTTCGATCAATAGTCCGAAAGGGCCTATGGTGGAGTGGGCAATCCCAAACAGATCCGCCATCATAAAGGTCATAATCGGGCGCAAACGCTTGCCGCCGCTAAGCACCGTCTTGCTGAGCAAGCTGCCAATGCGGGGGTTACGCCGCCAGGTGTCGAGGCCAAAGTCCAGCTTCGCAACACTTTGCAGCACGGCCGGTGTCAGGACATGGGCTAGCAAGGGGATCGTCACAGTGCTCGCTCTCTCAATAGGTTCGACGGGCTCAGTCTTTTGCCGAGGTTCGCAGCTCGAGATGCCAAAATGGCTCTCTAGTGGGTCGCGATCGAAGGCTGCGCCGTCACAGTTCAAGACTTTATAAACTATAGGACCATTCCGAGTCACGCCGAAGCTATTTATTCATCGATCTGGACTTGAAGGCAAGTGCCTTCGTTCGTGACGGATATCGACTCGCTCGTGGCTAGGTCGAAGGGTCCTGGATTTTGGTTGAAGCGCTTCTCTCAAAAGGTTTATATAGTTGTGAACTGTGACAGATGGATGCTGATCTATGACTCTTCCTCATGCCAAAAGCGAATCGTACCGTATCTTCGATGCCATTGCTGGTCGCTATGACATCATCAACACGATCCTGTCCGGTGGACTTCATCGGCTGTGGCGGCGAGCGATTCGCCGGGCATTGCCCGAGCGAATTCGAATGAAAGTCCTGGATTTGGCGACCGGAACAGCCGATGTCGCACTGGAGCTCATCAAGCACCCGCAGGTCGACACGATTGTGGGACTCGATCTTTCGGTCGGTATGATCAGTCTCGGTCGCGAGAAGCTAACGGCTCGGCGACTGGATGATAGAATCCGGCTCGAGGTTGGCGACGCGCAGCGTCTCACCTACGGAGCCGAGTCTTTCGATGCGGTGACTATGTCGTTTGGTATACGCAACGTGCCGGACGTAGAGGCTTGCCTGCGAGAGATCCACCGGGTTTTGAAGCCGGGTGGACGTGGACTCATTTTAGAATTCGCGCTGCCTTCCTCTCGACTGGTCCGAGCCGGGCATCTGTTTTACCTGCGGCATATCCTGCCCCCTATCGGGCGACTCTTATCAGGCCACGCGACAGCCTACTCGTATCTGAATCAAACGATTGAAGAGTTTCCCTACGGCTCGGCGTTTGTGGCCCTGATGAGGAAAGCTGGTTTCGAGCAGGCGGGGTTCCGCAGTCTCAGCTTTGGCATCGTCAACCTTTATTGGGGTGACAAATCGTGACGCCGGAGATCCCGTCTGCTGAGTCTGAGACTCAGCCCTCGGGTTGCATATGGACGCAACATGCCTTCGGTTCTCATGTGATCCATCGAGCCGCGTTGAGCCTATCTCAAACGGCAGTTCCCTGGCACGAACTCGAAGCGGAGGCGGGATGGGCATTCGCTTGGAGAAACCGAGTGCGTCATACCTTGTGTCTGGGCTTTGGTGCGCTCATGACGATCGATGCCAGAGAGCTTGAAGCCTTCGGTTCGGGGTCGGGGCTGTCCCTGTTTGGAGGAAGACCTTTCTGGGAAGAGCCTCGGGATCGAGACCTTTGGGGAGACCTAGCATCGGGCCTTTGGATTTTGCCGAGGATTTATCTTGAAATCGGCCCGCAGAGCACCCTGTGTATGGTGCACGGAACGGAGCCTCCATCCGAGAGTCAGCTGTGGCAAGTGTGGCAGCGATTTGCACACGCGAAGGACCCACCGAGCGATCTTAGCCGACAGTTTCCATATCGGGAGCGGATTGATCTACCCTCCGCCGATATGTGGCTCAAGCAGATTGCTGAGGCTACGGCTGCCATGCAAGACCGTCGATTCGAAAAGGTGGTTATGAGCCGGTGCGTTCAGCTCCGCTACGAAAAGCCGCCGACGTGGACGGAATGGTTGCGGCGTTTGCTCGAATCGCAGGAGGAGGCTTTTGTCTTCGCCCTGAAAGCTCCTTCCGGCCGAGCATTTATGGGGCGCTCGCCGGAACGGCTCCTCGCCTGGGATGACTTCGGATTTCAGATGGATGCGATTGCAGGGACGCAAATGCGGTTGACCGAGTATGAACAGGATCATGAAGCAGGAGAGCAACTCAAGAGCTCTCCAAAAGAAAGAAGAGAACACCGCTTTGTGAGTGCAGCGATCGCCGAGCTACTCCAGTGCGAGGGCTTGACCTTCGAAGCGATTGAGGAGGAGGAGCTGCTCCAGCTGAAGCATGTGCAGCATATGCGCACCCGGTTTGCAGGTCCGTGGCAGGGTCGTTCTCGGGGACTTGAGCTCCTGGAAAAGCTTCACCCGACTCCGGCCGTTGGCGGGACCCCTCGTGCAGAGGCCCTTGATTTCCTACGGACAGTCGAGCATTTTGATCGAGGTTGGTTTGCAGGTTATATCGGTCTGATCAGCGATTCCCGAGGGGAATGTGCGATCGGGATTCGATCGACTTTGCTGAAGGGTGGTGATCAATATGTCTTCGCAGGAGCAGGCATCGTTGCCGGCTCCGATCCTTCCGCTGAGTGGAACGAGACGGAAGCCAAAATGCAGAATTTTCTTTGGTCCGTGCGACGCGAGGGTCCACGCCGTAGTCGCGACTCTTCTCTTTCTATCTCCTGAAAGGCGAGGCATGACGTCAGTACCTCGGGACATCGCGACTTGGAACTGGAACCTCTTCGCTGCCAGCCTCATGGTTCGCACTTGGAAAAAACTTGGCATCAGACATTACTTTGTTTCGCCGGGTTATCGCGATGCCCCTTTGATTGCCGCACTTCAATCCGAAATGGACTTGACCATCGTCTCTGGCTTTGACGAGCGAGCGGCGGCCTATCAAGCATTGGGCTTTGCCAAAGTCACAGGTCGACCGGGAGTCTTGATCTGCACATCGGGAACAGCCGGAGCGAATTATCTGCCGGCGGTGATCGAAGCCAGTGTAGACCAGATCCCCATGATCATCGTGACAGCCGATCGTCCCTTTGAGCTGGTCCATGCTGCAGCGCAGCAGGTGATCGACCAGCGTGGTCTTTTCGGACATTTCGTGCGGAAGCATGTTGATTTTCCGGCGCCAGGTCCCGATCTTCAGGCACGGGCGTGGGTGTCCTATGCGCGAGAACTTCTCGTTACGACGTGTTCCTATCCTGCTGGTCCCGTGCACATCAACCTACCTTTGAAGATGCCTTTGGATCCAGTGGTCAGCTCCCACCGTCCTGGGCCTGAGCATGAGCAGATGTTCGCACAAGCCATTGAGCGGCTGCCCGCTCAGTGGTGGCCTCGTGAGGCACCAGAAGCGCCGAAAGAAGCTTTGGCGAGTCTGGCTGCAGATCTGCGGTCAGCGGAACGTGGCCTGCTGGTGGCAGGTCGCCTGACGCAGCCATGGGAACGAGATGCCGTGAGCTCGATACAGAAGCGCTTGGGTTGGCCGATTTACTGCGATATTGGGTCTGGTCTCAAGGGACACTGCGCGACGGAAGTTACGGATCTGCAGATTCCCCGGATGCAGCAGTGGCTCGAGACCTATCGCCCTGACTGTGTGTTGCACTTCGGGAGACGGCTCGTCACTCGTCACATCGATGAGGTCCTACTCCATCATCCTCCACCAAGCTACTGGGTTCTCAGCCGAGAAACAGGCGTACAGGATCCGAGCCACGTGGCAGGGCGTCAGCAGCTGGCTGTTGACCTTGCAAAAGCTGCGGCCTGGGACGTTTGGCAGGAGGGATCACCATCTCCTTCGCTACAGATCAAAGAGTTGGCTGGTTGGCGCGAAAAGTTCGAAAAGGAGACCGAATTATTTGGCTTCGCAGCGGTCGCTCAAGCTATCCTGCGGCAGACTCCAGCTCGTTCTCATGGTTTGTTCTTGGGTAACTCGACGGCGATTCGAGCCTTTGATCATTGGTGTTTGCCGTCACGCGATGGGCCGCGCATGGAAGCCAATCGGGGTGTCAGTGGTATCGAGGGGCTCTTGGCTACGACGCTGGGCCTCGTCCAGGGCAGTGGCCACGGGTGGACAGCTGTGTTGGGTGACGTCTCGCTCATGCACGATTTGAACTCTCTTCTGAGCCTCGCCCAGCAGAATCTTTTTGTCATCGTGGTGGTAGTAAATAATGCGGGAGGACGCATTTTCGAGACTTTGCCTATTGCCGAGCATGCCTGGGTGAAAGATCCTCTGATCACGACGCCCCATAGTTTTCAGTTCGAAGGCATCTCCGACATGGCAGGCTTGCCCTACGCACCCTGTCGGACCTTGCAGGAATTCGAAACGGCCTACGCTCGTGCTCTCCGCATGAAGCGACCCGCGGTGATCGAATGCATCCAAGCACCAAACGTCGATCTTGAGTACCAAAAGCGTTTGAAAGAAAGGGGGGCCATCGATGTTGGAACATAATCTCCCGCGCTGGAAGATCTGGTTACTCGCGATCCGTCCCCCTACACTTTTGGCTGGAATCGGACCCATCCTTCTGGGGGCTAGTTTTGGCTGGCAGAAGCTTGCAGAAGTGGGGGGGTACCCTCTTGGTCAAGCGCTATTCCCAGGTTTAGCGGCTCTGCTTTTAGTCGTGCTGCTGCAGTCGGCAGCCAATCTGGTCAATGATGCGAAAGACGCAGAAAAGGGTGTGGATGCGGGCGAACGCCTAGGTCCTATGAGGGTCGTTCAGAAAGGTCTGTTGAGTGGAGAGGCCGTCAAAAGAGGCTATAAGTTACTTTTTTTCTTGGCGGCGGTTTTAGTCCTCGGGCTTACGCTATGGTACGGTGACTGGTTGATTTTGGAGGTAGCCGCCCTCTGCAGTCTCGCTGCTTATGCCTACACAGCCGGTCCTTTTCCCCTGGCCTACTACGCGATGGGTGAGGTCGTGGCATTGATTTTTTTTGGTCCCGTTGCTGTCATGGGGACGAGTTATCTCCATACGCGGGAAATTCAACTTGAGGCTGCGCTTTGGGGCTGTGGCTCAGGGTTTATTGCAGCGGCCGTGATGGCGATCAATAATTACCGCGATCGATCGGGTGATGCCCTGGCCGGCAAGACGACCCTGGCGACACTATGCGGAGAAGCAGGAGGGCGTGTGCTCCCGCTTTTGTTGCTAAACGCTAGCTGCCTCTGGCTGATCGCCTTTGGTTGGAAGCACGATAAGATGCTCGCCGCAAGTTTCGCTGCCTTGCTTGTATCGGGGTCCATTCATGTGTGGATTCGGCCTCTGCTTTCAGGGCCTCCCGCTGGTCTCAATCAAGCACTGAAGCGGACGGCTCTCTTGAATCTTTTTTATGCGCTTGGATTTGCCGTGCTGGTGTGGGTATGAAGCTGCGCTTGACATGGCAGACCTATACGCGTCCCTTCCTTCGCCCTATCCGCGTCAAAGCAGAGACCTTATCGGTGCGGCAAGGGCTTTGGTTGATGCTCACCGAGAACGAATCAGATCGATATCTTGCGGAGTGCGCTCCACTGACTGGATGGCACGCAGAGAAGCTATCGGACATCGAATCAAAATTGAACGAACTCGCTCCGAACTTCGAATCAGCGCAGCGGCATTGGGATCAATGGTCGTGGACAGAACCCTACTTCGGTGTGCTGGATCTTCGCGAGTTGCCTTTCCCGTCGTTGCAGACGGCGATCGAGATGCTACTTCTTGGCGAAGCTCGCCGTCATCGGCCGGACGTCTTCCTTCTACCGCCTGCTCAGGTGGCTCCGGAAAGCAGCGTTCTAGTGCCGGATCTGTCTTGCCTTGAACTGACATCACTGCAATTGCTGCAGAAGCAAGGAGTCCGGACGGTAAAAGCTAAGATTGGGCGCCAAGCCTGGGATCAAGAGGCGCGAGGACTTATGGTCTTGCGCGAGCTCTTCGGTCATGATCTCCGTCTGCGTCTCGACTTCAACCGAACACTGACAGGCTCAGATGCTGAGAGATGGTTATCCTTTCTCAGGGACTGGCCAATCGATTATATCGAAGATCCCGGAACTCATGCAGAAAAAATCCCTTTCGCAATTGCTCTTGATGAAGCTCTCCAAGATCGCTTGCCAGGGCTTCAAGCCTCAGCTGTTCTGGTGCTGAAGCCCAATTGTTTTGGTTTGAGTCGAACCATTCGCTGGTTGCAAACTGGGCAACGTGCCGTTCTTAGCAATACCTACGAGAGTCGTCTCAGTCTTCAGGTCTATCTATGGATCTATAGCCGTTTTGTCGCTCGTCCGGAAGCCTTGGGGCTGGGTACAGTTACAGCATTGCCGGCTGATTTTGGTGGGTCGCTTGTGGATGAGTGGGGTCTTGTGGCTCGATGGCCAGAAGAGCCATTCTTGTCTTTGGGCGCGTGGCCTAAGGAGCTACGGAGATGATCATAAGCCAGAGATCCGATCGAAGACTTGAGGAGCTTTGCCGACGCTGGGAAAACGTGGTTCATTGGCGGGAAGGAGCGACCCTTATAACCTACGGAGACCTGCGTAAAGATCTTCACCGTGCGCGCAGCTTCTTGGGCTCCCTCGGACTGAAGGAGGGGGATGCTGTCGCATTGTACGGACTGGGTAGCTATGAGACGTGGCTTGCGGTGCTTGCAGGTCAGACACTTGGTTTGCTGATGGCACCCTTACCATCGCGATTGAAGCTGCCGCAGTTGGACGTCTACCTTCGTCAGCTTCCCTTTCGTATCCTGATCGCTTCGAAGCGAGAGGAAGTCCGTGATCTTGAGCTTGCGACTTGGAAGCTTTCTCCTTCGATCGAAGGTCGCGAGCCGCTCGTCTGGGATGAACAGCGAGCGGGCCTCGTGATTTTTAGCTCAGGTTCCAGTGGAATTCCTAAAGGCCTCGTGCATACTCCTGGCAGTCTGAGTGTTTCGGCTCACGCGACTTTAGACTTTTATCAGGCCGAAACGGGGGACAGTTGGCTCTTAAGCCTGGATCTAGCTCATATCGGGGGTCTGCAGATCGCCTGGCGCTGCCTTTTGGGTGGTCTCACCTGTCTCGGTGGTTATGCTCCACACGAGCTTGACCTTGCCCTTCAGCAGTATCATCCTCGTTTTCTTTCACTTGTACCTACCCAGCTGCAGCGTCTCCTGAATCAAGCTCAGGCTTGTGATACTCTCCGAAAAAGTAAAGCGATCTTACTCGGTGGTGCTGCGAGCTCGGCTGGCTTGGTGTCTCAAGCTCACGCGGAGCGATTACCCATCTCCTTGACTTATGGGTCGTCCGAAGCGGCGTCGCAGATCTGTGCCACACCGATCGGAGATACAAGGTGGAGTGAAGGTGAAGTGGGCCCACCCTTGCCTATCTGGACGGTCGAGTTGCGGCATCATCGGATTGCGCTCCAGGGAGCGGCGCTGTTTCAGGGCTGGTGGCAAGAGGCTTGCTTTCATCCCCGAAGCGAAAGCTCTGATGCAGGCTGGTACCTGAGTCCCGATCGTGGGGAATGGGTGGGCGGGGGTTTGCGGATCCTAGATCGACAGGATACCGTTTTCCAAGTTGCAGGCGAAAATCTTGCACCAGCTGAAATTACAAAAGCTCTCGAACCTCTGGCTTACGGTGGGGATTGGATCGTCATACCTTGGCCTGATGAGGACTATGGTGAGGTGCCCTGGTTGATTGCACGAGGGCTCCAGACTCCACCCGATCACTGGGCCGTGCAAGACATCCTCGTCCAAGCCTTGCCTCGGATCAAGCATCCGCGGCGCTGCTATTGGCATCGCACCGATGAGGCAGGCAAGCCTTCGCAGGCTTATTACAGGACGCTGCTCAAGACAGCCCAAGACTTGGAGCTTCGGTGGATACTCTAAAGAGCTACGATCTCATCGTGATCGGTGGTGGTGCAGCGGGGTTTTTTGGAGCCATCAATACAGTGGAAGCTCAGCCCGGCGCGCGTGTGCTGATCGTTGAAGCTACGCCCAGGGTCCTGACCAAGGTCAAGATTTCAGGTGGTGGCCGATGTAATGTGACGCATCATCTCTTCGAAGCAAGACGCCTGGTCAAGGCTTATCCACGTGGGGAAAAAGAGCTTCTCGGGCCCTTTCACCGTTTCGGTCCCCAGCAGACGATTGATTGGTTCGCCCGGCATGGAGTTGAGCTCCACGTTGAAGCTGACGGCCGTATGTTCCCGACGAGCAATGATTCAGAAACTGTGATCGAAGCTCTGCGAGGAGCAGCGTCTCGGGCGGGTGTCGTGCTCGAGACCAAGGCCTTGATTGTGGCTCTCCATCGCCAGGAGAACAGCTTCCTCGTCGAGCGGAAAGATGGATCCCGCCTCGAAACTCGTTTTCTCCTCTTGGCTACGGGCAGCATGCCGCAGGGACAGCAGTTAGCTCGGCAGTTAGGACATCGTTTGGTAGAGCCTGTTCCCTCGCTCTTTACCTTTGAGATTCAACACCCTCTGCTTGAGGGCTTAGCTGGGCAAAGTTTCGCTTCGGTAAAAGCCGAACTTCAGGTTAAGGGAGCCTCTCGTACCTTTGTTCAAGAAGGGCCTGCCCTTATCACGCACTGGGGGCTCTCCGGTCCAGCGATTCTTCGCCTCTCTGCTTTTGCGGCTCGCGAGCTGGCGACTAGCTCCTATCAAGCCAAGCTTGTCGTCAATTGGAATTCTGCCGAGTCAGAGTCGAGCGCTCTCGAAGCTCTCCAGCGCACCAAAGTCGAACATCCTAAAAAACAAATTGGGAATGAAAATCCTTGGGCTTGTTCGCGACGCTTTTGGGAGGCCTTGCTCTCAGTCGCAGGAATCGATAAGGCACAGACCTGGGCCCAGATCTCGAAGAAAAACCTCCAGGACCTGGTGCAAGTGTTTGTTCGTAGCGAGCTTTCCGTAAGTGGTAAGGGCGTTTTTAAAGAGGAATTCGTCACCGCTGGGGGTGTTTGCCGCGAGGAAATCGACTTTCGTAGCATGGAAAGCCGGGTGTGTCCTGGGCTGTATCTGGCTGGCGAAGTGATCGATATCGATGGCATCACCGGTGGTTTTAACTTCCAGAACGCCTGGACAGGAAGCTGGACAGCCGCTCAGCATATCGCTCAAAGGCTGGGGGCTGCACAGGCATAAGGATTGACGGGCGTGGATAAGGGCTGTCTTGCAATGCAACTCAGCTTATGGCCACTGCTCTTCCGTGTTGGAGGCGAGGCACAAGCCGACGACGCGACTGAAAATCGGCTCCTAAGCCTACATCGCTGAGCTAGCTTGTGAATACGGCAGCCGAGCTCCTTGCGAGCGGATTTGACAAAAATTGCGCAGATGAGGTCCCAAGACTGAAAAAGCTAGCAGATCGGGATACATCCGGGCCGCAATGTCCCGTGTTTCCCGCAAAAGCTCCTTGCTCGGGGCTGGGGAAACGTAGTACGAAACACTACAAATCCCTGCTCAGCTCGGCACCACGGGCAGAGATCAAGGTGCCGCACGACTCGAAAAGGATTCACGATCTTGAACCAATCAGGCTGGAGACATTGTGAATATCTATCCAAACCTAAAGGAAATCAGGGGTTTGGCTGGAGGACGCTATTCTCTTTTGCCGGTAGCGGTGGAGCTGCCGGCGGATACGCTGACTCCCGTCAACGCCTTTCTGCGCCTACGCGCCAGTGGTTCGACTCAGACCTTTCTGCTCGAAAGTGCCGATGGTGGCGAAACAGTCGGTCGCTACTCCTATCTTGGCATTGACCCCTTTGCTTCTCTCGTCAGCAAGGCCGGGAAACTCACCTTTACATCATTCGACAATGGCGAAAGCGAAACTCAAAAGACGAGTTTCGAGGCGGTAGGTGCTTATCTGGAACGCTATCGCTGTCCGAAGCTAGCAGGACTCCCTCCCTTCGTCGGTGGGGCCATTGGTTATTTCGGTTACGACTGCGTGCGATATCTCGAACGGATTCCTGTCAGCGAAGAGGGCTACAGTGCTGCAGAGTTACATTTCATGTTTTTCCGCACCATTCTTGCCTTCGATCGACTCCGTCATCGGCTCTCGATCATCCAACTCATCCCCGGTGACGAGGCAGGTATTGAACAAGCTTACGAAGCTGCAGAGGTGCGGCTGCTCGATATCAAAAAAAGACTGCAGCACGTCTCAGGTACAGAGGAGCTTCTCGACCTGTCGTTTGCTGCTATACAGTCTATCGAGCCTATAGCTGCTGAGGCGATGCTTGGAAAAGAGACCTACCTCAAGGGCGTACAGAAGATAAAGGAGCACATTCGTCGTGGCGATATTTTCCAGTGCGTACTCTCGGATCGATTTCGCTTTCCAGTCCATGTTGATGCTTTTCTGATCTACCGGATCTTACGGATGATCAACCCTTCACCCTATCTCTACTACTTGGGATTCGGTGATGAAGAGCTTTTGGGTGCCTCGCCTGAGATGCTGATGCGGTCTCAGGATAAATGGGTCGAGACCTGTCCCATTGCAGGCACGAGACCGAGGGGATCCGATGCTGAGGCTGATAAAAAACTCGAGCGAGATCTGCTCGCGAGTGTGAAAGAACGTGCTGAGCACCTGATGCTGGTCGACCTAGGCCGCAATGATATCGGCCGGGTGTCCAAGCCAGGAACAGTCAAAGTCAAAAGCTTTATGCATATCGAGCGCTATTCGCATGTCATGCATATCGTGAGCCAGGTCATTGGCGAGCTGCGCAAGGACAGGAGCAGTTGGGATGCCTTCGGAGCTTGCTTCCCCGCAGGTACATTGACAGGTGCCCCCAAGATTCGCGCCATGGAAATCATTGCTGGCCTCGAGGGTGCGCAGCGAGGACCCTACGGTGGTGCAATCGTTTGCAAGGATTTTGGTGGGGACCTTAATAGCTGTATCACGATTCGAAGTCTGTATCTCAAAGATGGGATGGGATACGCGCAGGCAGGTGCAGGTATCGTTGCAGACTCGAAGCCAATCAAAGAGTACGAAGAAGTCTTGAACAAAGCGAAGGTGGTGAGGACGGCGGTGGCAGCAGCCCATTATCTTGCAGGAGAACAGCTATGATTCTTCTGATCGATAACTACGACTCTTTCACCTATAACATCTACCAGTACCTCGGGTTCCTGGGAGCCAAGGTCAAGGTGATCCGGAACGATGAGATCGACACGGGCGGAATTGCAAAATTGAAGCCCGATGCGATCGTGTTATCGCCTGGTCCTGGCACTCCGGACGAAGCTGGTGTCACCCTTGAGGCGATCGAAACCTTTGCCGGCAAGATACCGATCCTCGGTGTGTGTCTGGGTCATCAGTCGATCGGTCAAGTCTTTGGAGGGCGTGTAGTGCGTGCAGGCAAGCTGATGCATGGCAAGACCTCTGTCATCAAACACAAGGGCGTTGGTTTATTCAAGGGTTTACCGAATCCTTTGGAGGTGACGCGGTATCATTCGTTGATCGTCAAACGGGAAGGACTTCCACGCTGTCTTGAAGTCACGGCGACGACCGAGGAGGGGCTGATCATGGGCCTCCGGCATAAAAAGTATTTTGTTGAAGGTGTGCAGTTTCATCCTGAGTCCTACACAACCGAACATGGCATGGACATGCTGCGCAATTTCCTTCTGCAGATCAAGGGTAAGCGAGGTCGAGCATGAAGGCCTATCTCGGGCGACTCTTTCGTAGCCAGAGTTTGAGTGCGCAGGAAGCCGAAGAGGCGATGAACCTGATCATGCGTGGGGACGCTACGGCTGAGGAAATGGCGGGCTTTCTCGGTGCGCTGGCAGGTCGGGGTGAAACGGCTGAGGAGATCAGGGGCTGTGCTGCGAGCTTACGCAAGCACGCGATCACGCTGCCCGTTCAGCGGCGAGATCTGATCGACGTCTGTGGCACGGGTGGGGATGGCGCCGAGACATTCAACATTTCTACGACTAACGCTTTGGTGCTTGCAGCCGCTGAACTCGGGGTGGTGAAGCACGGCAATCGCGCGGTGTCGAGCAAGAGTGGGAGTGCTGATGTGCTGGAGGCTCTCGGTCTTAAGATCGATATGACACCTGCTGAAGCTGCCGCCGCAGTGGATGCCCAAGGTTTCGCCTTTCTCTTTGCCCCTCTCTTTCATCCCGCCATGAAAAATGTGATGCCCGTTCGTCGCGCCCTAGGTGTTCGGACGATATTCAATCTGATCGGTCCGTTAGCAAATCCTTCTCCAGTCAAACGTCAGGTCATCGGTGTCTTTGCTGAACGTTGGCTCGAGCCAGTGGCCCAGGCTCTGCTGTCGCTGGAGGCTGAAGAGGCTTTGGTGGTCTGGGGTAGCGACGGCCTCGACGAACTTTCGATCGGTAGCCCCACTCATGCGATTCACGTGAAGCATGGGGGTCTCGTCAAGCTGGTCCTCGAGCCCGAAAGCTTTGGCCTCGATCGGGCTGAGCTTGACCGAGTGCGGGGAGGCGATAAGCAGGATAACGCACGCATCACCGAAGCGATTCTCAAAGGTGAGAAGGGTCCGAAGCGGGATATTGTCCTGATGAACGCCGGGGCAGCCTTGGTTGTCGCAGGACGCGCCAAGACCTGGAAGGAAGGTGCGCAACTGGCCGCTCAGTTGATCGATCAGGGGACCGCCTTACAGAAACTCGAACAATTGCGAGCGAAGTCATGACAGGAACAAAGTCGAGCGAAAGCGTCTTACATAAAATCGGGGCTCTTGCACGTCAACGGGTCGAGACCGATAAGCAACGCCAATCGCAAGCTGAACTGCAAGCCGCGTGGCAGGCTCATGAGGGACGCAAGCCGAAGGATTTTCGCAGCTTGTTCACGCGAGCAGGGCTGCAGGTGATCGCTGAAGTCAAGCGAGCCAGTCCTTCCAAAGGAGACATCGCAGCTCATCTGGACCCTGTTCAGGTCGCCCAGGATTATCTGCAAAATGGTGCAGCTGCCCTATCCGTGTTGACTGAGCCCCACTACTTTAAGGGTGATCTCGCCTTTCTGCAGGCGATCCGAAGACAGCATCCCGAAGCCTATCTTTTGCAGAAAGATTTTGTGGTCGATCCGTATCAGCTTTATCAAGCTGCTCTGGCCGGAGCGGATGCCATACTCATCATAGTAGCTTTGCTCGGCGAAGCGGACTCTGCGCGTATCCTGAAGCTGGCGCGCGATCTGGGGCTCTCTGCATTAGTCGAAGTGCATGATGCCGAAGAATTAGCGATCGCGGAGCGTATCGGTGCCGATTTGATAGGTATCAACAATC
>Ga0209985_10000168_pt1 | contig 75190 bp, 67 predicted proteins | sample NOAtaG_FD_187305 | JGI IMG/M metagenome (GOLD analysis project Ga0209985, IMG submission 187305) | Freshwater lake microbial communities from Lake Erie, under a cyanobacterial bloom - NOAA_Erie_Diel6S_1000h metaG (SPAdes) (version 2) | ecosystem: Environmental > Aquatic > Freshwater > Lake ... | reverse complement strand
GCTCGCGGCCTTTTTCGAATACCGGCGTTTCCGGGGAATTCAGGTACTTTGGCTCCCCTTGACCAAGCACCCGACCGCCAAAGCCTACGATATGGCCGCGCGCGTTGACGATGGGAAACATGATCCGGTCCCGGAAACGATCGTAGCGACGGCCCTCTTCGCTGCGAATCACCAGCCCGCATTCCACCAAGGCCTCGTCGCCGTAACTCGGAAAGGCGCTGGCGAGCCCCTGCCAGCCCTCCGGGGCATAACCCAGGCCAAACCGGGCGGCAATGTCGCCGCTCAGACCGCGCCCCTTCAGATAGCCAATAGCCCGCTCGGAACTGCGCAATTGATCCTTGTACCAGCGGGCCGCCTGGGCAAGGCGGTCCACCAGACCGGCGTGCCCCGTTTCGGGCGAATCGCGGCGGGATGCGCGTTCGGTTTCAGGCACCACCATCCCTGCCCGCTGGGCGAGTTCCTTGACGGCCTCCACAAATCCCAGGCCGTGATACTCCATCACGAAGCCGATGGCGGTGCCGTGGGCTCCGCAACCAAAGCAGTGATAGAACTGCTTAGAGGGGCTGACCGTGAAGGAAGGCGTCTTCTCGGAATGGAACGGACAGCACGCGGAGTAGTTGGCGCCCGCTTTTCGCAGCTTCACGGCCGCGTCTACCACATCGACGATGTCGACCTTCGACAACAGGTCCTGAATGAAGGATTGCGGGATCATGGAGCGCCGGGCGAGACGCAAAGCCTAATGGCTACGGCGCGTCCAGAAAAGCCCGCCGCCTCCCGCGGCGCGTGGATCACGCGGAGGACAAGACCTTCTTCACAAGACCGGACACCAAGGCCATGTCGGCGCGCCCGGCCAATCTTGGCTTGAGCAAGGCCATCACCCGACCCATGTCCTGCGGTCCGGAGGCACCGGTCTCACGCACCGCAGCGACCACTGCTTCGCCGACCTCGTCCCCGGAAAGGGACTCGGGCATGTAGGCCTGCAACACCGCTACCTCGAACTGCTCGGCTTCAACCAAGTCCTGACGACCCGCGGCCTGATACTGGGAAATGGAGTCACGCCGCTGCTTGAGCATTTTGTCTATGACGGACACCACCTCGTCGTCGCTCAGTTCCTTGCGCTCGTCCACTTCGCGCTGCTTGACGGCCGCCATCAACAGCCGGATGGCCCCGAGGCGCGCGCTTTCCCTGGCGCGCAGGGCGGACTTCATATCCTCGTTGATGCGATGCTTAAGGACGGACATGACAGGTCTCAGGAAATGAAAACCCCGCGGTTCGGCAAGAACTCGCGGGGCGTTTCGCCGGGCGCCGAGGGGGTCAATAGAGCTTCGGCGGCAACACCTGGCTGCGCAGGCGCTTGTGATGACGCTTGATGGCAGCAGCCAGTTTCCGTTTGCGCTCGGCGGTGGGCTTTTCGTAGAACTCGCGCGCCCGCAGTTCGGTAAGCAGGCCAGTCTTTTCCACGGTGCGCTTGAAGCGGCGAAGAGCCACTTCGAAGGGCTCGTTTTCCTTGACACGTACGGTCGGCATGAGTGCTTCAGGTCCTCGATTTGCGGTTGTGGGGCATGGCTGCGCCAGAATAAAGGCCCATCGGCGCGGGTTGACGGGCGCAACGCGGGCGCGGAATATACCAAAAGAATCCCGGGGACGGAACCGCTACCCGGCCAGCCCCTCTCCGACAGCGCCGCTCGCGCGCCGTGAAACCCCACCCGCACCCCGAATGACCAGCCCAGACTCGAAGACCGGCGTTGCCGCACCGGCTGCGCCGCCCGTCCACCCCGCTACCCCTGGCAGTGGCGCCGTGCTGGGTATCGAATCCAGTTGTGACGAAACCGGCGTGGCTCTGTTCCACCCGCAGCGCGGCCTCCTGGCACACGCGCTGCATTCCCAGGCGCAGATGCATGCTGAATACGGTGGCGTGGTTCCGGAACTGGCCTCCCGCGATCACATCCGGCGCCTGCTGCCCCTGGTGCGTCAGGTGCTTGCCGACGCGGGCGCCACTCCAGCCCACATCGCTGCGGTCGCCTACACCGAGGGCCCCGGACTCGCGGGGGCACTGCTGGTGGGCGCCGGCCTCGCTCACGGATTCGCCTTTGCTCTCGGGGTACCGGTGATCGGCGTGCATCACCTGGAAGGGCACCTGCTATCGCCGCTGCTGTCGGCCCGGCCGCCGGAGTTCCCCTTCGTGGCTCTGCTGGTATCGGGCGGCCACACCCAGCTCATGCGCGTGGATGGGGTTGGCCGTTACGCCCTGTTGGGCGAAACCGTGGATGACGCAGCCGGCGAGGCCTTTGACAAGACCGCTCAGGTACTGGGCCTTGGCTACCCCGGCGGGCCAGCCCTGGCGGCCTTTGCACAATCCGGCATCGCGGGCCGTTTTTCCCTGCCGCGGCCCAAGATGGCAAGCGACGACCTGGAGTTCAGCTTCAGCGGACTCAAGACTGCCGTGGTCACCACCTTGCGCAAGAATGCAGTGGATGCCCAGGGCCGGGCCGACCTGGCGGCCGAATTCCAGCAATCGGTGGTGGATGTGCTGGTGAGCAAATCGCTGCGCGCCGTGGAGGCCTCGGGTTGGAAGCGCCTGGTGGTGGCGGGGGGCGTGGGCGCGAATCAGCGATTGCGAGACTGCCTTGGCCGCGCTGCCGCGGGTCGGGGAGTGGATCTGTATTTCCCCGAGCAGCGTTTCTGCACCGACAATGGCGCGATGATCGCACTCGCCGGCGCCTTGCGACTGAAGGCCGCGGGCCACGCTGGCGCCTTCGGGGTACGCCCCCGCTGGGATTTGGGGACGCTGGCAGCCGCGTGACCGGCGGCAGATGGGCGCGACGAGCGCCCTAAGTTTTGGGGGCCACCGGCTTCTCGGCACCGGTGCGCAGGCGACGGATGTTGTCGCGATGGCGCCACGCGATGAGCACACCCATGAGCGCAACGGCCAGGGTGGCGGCACCCGGGCCCAATAGCCATGCGCTGGCCACCGGTGCCGCAATCGCCGCGGCGAGCGAAGCCACCGAGGAGATGCGCGTCGTGAAGAACGTCAGAGCCCAGGCGGCGGTTGCGACCACCCCGAGCCAACCGGACAGCGCAAACAAGATGCCCGCCGCCGTGGCCACTCCCTTGCCTCCGCGAAACTTGAACCACACCGGGTAGAGATGCCCCGCGAAGGCGGCCAGCGCCACCGCCGCAAGGCCGGCGTCGCCCACGGGCTGGGGGTGCCACCACAATTCCACGGCCAGCACCACCAGCCAACCCTTGAGGGCATCACCCAGCAGCGTCAGGGCGGCGGCAAGCTTGCGGCCGGTGCGCAACACGTTCGTCGCTCCCGGGTTGCCCGATCCGTAGGTGTGGGGATCGGGCAGGCCGAAGGCGCGGCTCACGATCACCGCGAAGGATAGGGAGCCCACCAGGTAGGCCACGACGATGGCAGCAGCAGTCATGGGCGCCAATGGTAGCGCGCACCGCGAAGCCGGGCGGGCTCGCCGTAGTGCCGCGTGCCTGGTGCCCGTCAGCCGCGCGGGTGGTGCTTGGCGTGCAACTGCTTGAGCCGCTCGCGCGCCACGTGCGTGTAGATCTGGGTGGTGGAGACGTCGGCATGGCCGAGCAGCAACTGCACCACGCGCAGATCGGCGCCGTGGTTCACCAGGTGCGTGGCGAAGGCATGCCGCAGCACGTGGGGCGAGATGGGCTTGGCGATGCCGGCCGCGGCCGCATGACGCTTGACCAGGGTCCAGAACATTTGGCGCGTCATGGCCGCGGCGCGCTGGGTGACGAACAAGGCCCCGCTGTTCCGGCCGGCAAGCAGCGCGGGCCGCGCCTCGCGGCGATAGCGTGCCAGCCAGTCCAGGGCCACCTCGCCCACGGGCACGAGCCGCTCCCGCGAGCCCTTGCCCATGACGCGCACCACGCCGGCGTCCTCGCTCACTTGAACGCCACCGAGGGTCACCAATTCGCTCACCCGCAGACCCGTGGCATAGAGCAATTCAAGCATGGCGCGATCGCGCAGCCCCAGCGGTGTGGCGATATCAGGCGCCCCCAGCAGGGCATCCACATCGGATTCCGTGAGGCTCCTGGGCAGACCGCGCGGCAGTTTCGGGCCCTCCACGTTCATGGTGGGATCGGCGGCCAGCCGGCCATCGCGAACCTGCTGGCGATAGAAGCGCCGCAGGGTGGAGAGCAAGCGCGCGGCCGACGAGGCCTTGGTGCGTATGGCGTAGCGGTGAGCCAGGTAGCCCAGCACCTCGCCGTGCCCGGCCTGCAACAGTCCCATGGCGTGCTCGCCGCGCAGCCATCGGGCAAACAGCGCCAGGTCGCGCCGGTAGGCCGCCAGGGTATTGCGCGACAGGCCGTCTTCGAGCCAGAGCGTGTCGCAGAAGGCGTCGAGCATGGCCGTCTCCTCCGGGGAGAGAGCGCCAGCCGGGAACGCACCCTTCACGGGTGCGGCGCGCGCCTGGTGCGTGCCAGATGCGCCAGCACCGCGACCGCGCCCAGCGCCACGCCGGCCAGGTCGCTCCAGGCCGCCGACCACGCCAACAGCAACCCCGCGGCGAACAACACCAGCCGCTCGAATCCGGCTAGCCGCCCGCGCAGCCAGCCCTGGGCAGCGCAGGCCAGCGCCACCACGCCTGCCGCGGCGGTCACCGACACTTGCAGCACCGCTGCGGGGCTGCCCTGCAGCAGCAGGCCGGTGCCCTCGGGCGCGAGCACGAACATGAACGGGGTCACGAAGGCAGGCAGCGTGTACTTCCACGACTGCAGCGTGGTGCGATAGGGATCACCCCCGGTGATGGCGGCGGCCGCGAAGGGCGACAGCGCCGTGGGCGGCGAAACCTCCGACAGCACCGCGTAGTAGAAGATGAACATGTGCGCTGCCGGCTCAGACACGCCGGCCTGCACCAGCGCCGGCGCCGCCACCACGGCGCAGATGATGTAGGAGGCGGTCACGGGTACCGCCAGGCCCACGATCCAGACGATGAGCGCGGTGTAGAGCGCGGTGAGCGCGCGGCTGCCACCCGCGTAATCGATAACGATGCCGCTGAACTTCAGGCCCAGGCCGGTGAGCGTCACCACGCCCACGATGATGCCGGCAGCGGCGCAGGTGGCGGCGATGGCCAGTACGCCGCGGCTGCCCTCCGCCAGCGCTCCAGCCAGCCGCGGCGGGGTGAGCCAATCGGCCCGGCGGCCGAGAAAGCTTGCGGCCACCGCCAGCACCATGGCCCAGAACACGCTCATGGCCGGCGAAAACCCCCACAGCAGGAGCGCCACCACGGCGATCAGCGACAGAAAGTGGAAACCCTCGCGCTTCACCAGGGGCCAGGCGCGGACCGACGGGTGCGCCACGGCGGCGGCGCCGATACGGCGCGCATCCAGTTCCACCATCACGAACAAGGACAGGTAATAGAGCACCGTCGGGATCACCGCCATGCGGATCACCTCGAGGTAGGAAATCTTCAGGAACTCGGCGATCAGAAAGGCGGCTGCGCCCAGCACCGGTGGCGAAAGAATCGCTCCAAGGCCGCCGGCGGCGAGCAAGCCGCCAGCGGCCTCCTTGGCGTAGCCAGAGCGGGAAAGTAGTGGCCACGCCACCGAGCCCAGCGTCACGGTGGTGGCCACGCCACTGCCGGAAGGGCCGCCCAGCAGGAAAGAGCCCAGCACCACGGCCCGTCCCGGCGCGCCCCTCCGCCGGCCCATGACGGCGAGTGCAAAGTCGATGAAAAACCGCCCTGCGCCCGAGCGTGCCAGCAGCGCACCATACAGGGTGAACAGAATGATGAGCGTGGCGCTCACATCCACGGGGGTGCCGAAGATGCCCTCCAGCGTCATGGTCATGTGGCCAGTGAAGCGGTCGAGGTCATAGCCGCGATGGGTCCACGGGGGCGGCAGCCAGGGCCCGCCAAAGGCGTAGCCGATAAACGCCGCCACCACGGCCGGCATGATCCAGCCCGAGGCGCGACGCACCGCCTCCAGCACCAGCAGCACCAACACCACGCCCACTGCCTTGTCCATGGCGGTGGGTTCCGTGGCGCGATCGGCGATGCCGTCCCAGTCGTGCAGCAGCCACGCCGAGACGGCCAGCGCCGCTCCCGCAGCCAACCAGTCCCAGGGCATCACACGATCGCGCAGACGCAGGGTGGAGGGGAAGGTGAGCAGCAGCAGCGCGAGGGTTGCGCCCACGTGAGCCACGCGCAGCACCGGCGCGCTCACCACCTCCACTGCCGCATACAGGTGCAACAGCGCCACCGCCACCAGCGCCGCGAAGATGAACCACGCCAGCGGACCCCTCAGGCGGTGGGTCGCGCCCTCCTCCTGCTCTATGAAGCTTTGTGGATCCCCCGGCGCGCTCACGAGGGCAAACCGGCGGCTTGCAGGCTCATGAACGCAGGCGTCGCACGGGCGGCGATCACGTGCGGGGCCCTTGGACGGTGAGCGTCACAGCCCCTTGACGCCCTTCTCGGAAAAGTAGCGCGCGGCGCCGGGATGGAAAGGAATCGGCGAGCCGCCGCGGCTCTGGTAGTCAAGGGACAGGTGGGCGAATTCCTTGTGCACGGCCACCAGTTCCGGCTTGCGCTCGAACACGGTCTTGACGATGGCATAGGCATCAGCCTCGCTCATGGCTTCGTTCACCACCAGCAGATTCCAGACGTTGGCGATGTCCACGTCGCGTTCCAGCCCCGGGTACTGGCCCTTGGCGATGAGCGTGCGGCTATAGAGCGGCCCGTACTTGCGGTTCATGGATTCCACCGCCTCGCCGTGGTCGAGAAGCCGCAGCCGGGTGCCAGGCGTGGCGGCCAGGTCGGTGACGGCCGCCGTGGGCACGCCGCCGACCCAGAAGAAGGCCTCGATCTTCCGGTCCTTGATGGCATTGACCGACTCGTTGACTGACAGACGCTCGCGGCGCACGCGCTCGGCCAGCCCGTAGGCTTCGAGCACCCGCAGCGCCATGATTTCCGTGGCGCCCCCCGGCGAGCCCAAGGACACCCGCCGACCGTCCAGATCCTTCATGGTCTGGATACCGCTCGCCTCGGTGGTAGCCACGTGCATTCGGTTCGGGTAGAGCACCATGAGGGTGCGAAGCGGCAGCTTCCTGCCAGCGAACCGGTCCTGCCCGTTGAAAGCGTCCCAGCTCACGTCCGCCATGGCAAAACCCAGGTCGGCCTTGCCGGTGCCCACCAGCTTGAGGTTGTCCACCGAGCCGCCGGTCACCTCGGCAGTGGCCTGCCAGCCGGGAATGGAACGAGTGAGCAACTGGGCCAGGCCTCCACCCAGCGGGTAGTACACCCCTCCGGTGTTGCCGGAGCCGATGGTGATGGTGCGTGACTGGGCGACCGAGGCTGCCGGCAGCACGATGAGCGTGGCGAGCAGCAGCGCTCGTAAATGGCGAGAGATTTTCATGGCGGGCATTGTAGAACCCGCGCAACAAAAAACGGCCCCGCCAGGGGCCGTTTTTTGCAGCATGCCGCCGGGATCAGGCCTGGGCGGCGGGCGCCTCGGCTGGCGCGGCCTTGGCAGGGGTGCGAACCGCGAGTTTCTCGCGGATGCGCGCCGACTTGCCGGACCGCTCGCGCAAGTAATAAAGCTTGGCACGGCGCACGTCGCCGCGCCGCTTCACGTCGATGGAGGCGATCAGCGGCGAATAGGTCTGGAAGGTGCGCTCCACGCCCTCGCCCGAGGAAATCTTGCGCACGATGAAGGACGAGTTGAGTCCGCGGTTACGCTTGGCGATGACCACGCCTTCATAGGCCTGGACGCGCTTTCGCTCGCCTTCCACCACGTTGACGTTGACGACCACCGTATCGCCAGGGGCGAAGGCAGGAATGTTTTTGCCGAGGCGCTGGATTTCCTCGGCTTCAAGGGTGGCGATCAGGTTCATGAGGTACGACTCCTTGCATCGTTCACGGCGGCATGTTCCGCCTGGAATTCTTCAAGCAGCTTGCGCTGCGCCTGCGTCAAGTCCAACTTCGTCAACAGATCGGGACGCCGCAGCCATGTGCGCCCCAGAGACTGCTTCAACCGCCAGCGCGCGATGAGCGCGTGGTTGCCAGACATGAGAACCGGCGGCACCACGACGCCCTCGAACACCTCGGGCCGCGTGTAATGCGGAAAGTCCAGCAAGCCCTGGACGAACGAGTCTTCCCGGGCTGACCCCTCATCGCCCAACACACCGGGCAACTGCCGGATCACGGCATCCAGCACCACCATGGCCGCCAACTCGCCTCCGGAGAGCACGAAGTCGCCGATGGAAATCTCCTCGTCCACTTCCCGCTCCACCAGGCGCTCATCCACACCTTCATAACGCCCGCACAACAAAACCAGTCCTTCGCAAGCTGCCAGGCGCATCACGCCCGCGTGGTCGAGCACACGGCCCTGAGGCGACAAGTGCACCACGCGAGAATCGCGCACGCCCTGGCTGTTCTGCCGCTGCCGTGCTGCCCGCACCGCCTTCGCCAGCGGGTCGGCCATCATTACCATGCCGGGCCCGCCGCCGTAGGGGCGATCATCCACTGTCCTGTAGGCGTTGGCCGCGAAATCGCGCGGATTCCACGCCACCAGTTGATACGCCCTCACCTCACGCGCCCGGCCCGAAATACCCCATTCAGTAAGGGCATCGAACATGGCCGGAAACAACGTGACGACGTCGAACTGCTTCACTGCCACTCGGGACGCCAATCCACCCAAATCCGCCGGGTGCCCTCATCCACATCGTCCACGAAGGCCGCCACGAAGGGAATTAACCACTCACCTTTACCAACACCACTTCGAACCACCAAGACGCTGTGGGCGCCGTTGCTAAACAAAGAGTCCACCATCCCCAGGTGCACCCCTTCTCGATTCACGACCTGCATGCCCTGCAAATCAATCCAGTAATACTCACCCTCCTCCGCGGCAGGAAACCGATCCCGCGGGACACCCACTTCCGAACCCTGAAGAGCCATGGCCGCCTCGCGTGTTTCCAAGCCTTCGAGCTTGGCGAGGACGGTGTTTCCATGAGCCCTGCTTGCAACGACCGTGAAAACCTTCCAATCCTTCCGGCTACCGATCCACCACGCGCTTTGCTGCAGCAGGGTTTCCGGCGTATGGCCAAAACCCTGGACTTTGACCCAGCCCTTCACGCCATGGGGCGACGCAATACGCCCCAGAACCACCGGACGGTCAGGCTGCGACGGCAGACTTTCCAAACTGCTTGGCCAGACGCTCGACGGTTTCGGAAGGCTTGGCACCCTTGCTCTTCCAGTGTGCCAGGCGCTGAAGGTCGATACGCAATTTCACATCACCTTCTGGCGCAACGGGATTGTAAAACCCCACACGCTCGATGAAGCGACCATCGCGCGGCTCGCGAGAATCTGCCACGACGACGTTGAAAAACGGGCGTTTCTTCGCGCCGCCGCGGGCGAGTCGGATTACAACCATTGGTTTTTCCTAGGGTAATCGGCAAAAAGGCCCGAATGGTAGCGGCAAGGACCGGCGCTTGGCAAGCGTCCGGCCCGCTCCCGGGCTCTCAACGCTCGAAAGGCTTGGGCTGATTGCGGAACACCTCGTCCAGCCAGGCGACCACTACCTCGACGAGTTCATCTTCCTTCTGTTCGAAAAAGTGCAGCGCGTCCGCCACCACCACCTGCTGGGAGCCGGTAATTTTCTGAATCTGGCGCCGGCGCTCGTAGGCGCCCACCTGGGTGACCTCCCAGTCTTTGCTGCCATACACGTCCAACACGGGAATCTTGATGCGGAACATCTCTTCCAGCCCGTTGATGATGCCGATGAACACCCAGGCCCTCACATGGGTATCCCTGGTGTTGATCAGATACTGATTGGCCATGGTGGCGCCAAGGCTGTGGGAGACGATGGAAACGTTGTTGTACCCCCGGGCCTTGAGCCAGTTGGCCGCCAGATGGAACCGCTCCGCCGCCTCGGGATAGGTGGGGATGTAATCGCCGATCTTGGCGCCGCCGCCCAGGATGGGGAGCTGGATGGAAAGGGTGGAGTAACCCTGCTCGGCGAGCTTCACCCGAAGCACGCCGTAAAGCTCGAAATCGGGATTCCAGCCCCGTCCGTGCGCCAGGATGATGGCGCCACGGGGCTTTTCCGCCTCGGTCCAGAGGCTGAGGAACTTGTGATCGTTCTTCTGGGCAATCCACACCGCCTCACCCACCACGAGGCCGGGCACCACCTGGTCAGCCCAGCGCTTCTCGCGCGGATAATCCTGGGCATGCACCTGCACGCACAGCAGCAAAAGCACCAGGCTAAGGACAAAGCGCATGGGGATTCAATCTCCGGTGGTGGGGCGCCGGCGCAGCGCCGAAAATTGGAGCGCCTGGCGCAAGGACAGCCGCACTTGAATGAGTGTAACCGACGCAGTGACTGCGCCATAACTTATGCTGTTCGACAGCCAAGGGGCTCTAGACGTTCGCCGGCGCCAGCGGTGCGCAGCGTTCCTATAATGATTGCGAGAGAGCGCCTCGACTCCTTGAAAGGAAGACCTTCCATGAGCAGACTCACACCCGCTGCCATCGCCGCCGCCTGCGCCCTGTTGCTGCAGACCGTCTCGGCCCACAACGGCGACGAACAGCACCTTGCCGACGCGCGCGAGAATTTCGGAAAGCTTCCAGCGCGTTTCGAGAACCCCGAAAACCCCATCACCCCCGAGAAGGTCGAACTGGGTCGCATGCTGTTCTTCGAGCCGCGTGTTTCCCTGGATGGCACGGTGAGTTGCGCCCGCTGCCATCAACCGTCGCTCTACGGTATCGATGCGCTGCCCAAGTCCTTCGGCGCGCAGAGCCGGCCCGTGCCGCGCAACGCCTCCACAGTGCTCAACACGGCGGGGCAATTCGTTCAGCACTTCGGAGGCAACCGCAAGGACGTGGAGGAGCAGGCTTGGCGCGCGCTCACAGGAAAGGTCTCCTACGCCAACCCCGACCTGCCCTCTGCCATGGCGAAAATCAGGGCCATCCCTGGCTACCGGCCGTTGTTCGAAAAGGCCTTCCCTGGGGAGGCGGACCCGATCACGCCCGAGAATTGGGGCAAGGCCATCGGCGCCTACGAACGCACGTTGTCCACCCCCGCACCCTTTGACCGCTATCTCTCAGGGGACATGGGCGCGCTCACCCCACAGCAGCGTCTGGGCATGGTGAAGTTCATGAACGCGGGTTGTGGCTCCTGCCACCGCGGCCCGCTTCTGGGCGGCACCATGTACCAGAAGTTCGGCCTGGTGGTGGATTACTGGACCGTGACCAAGAGCACCGAGGTGGACAAGGGCCGATTCCTGGAAACCGGAAACGAGGCTGATACCTACGTGTTCAAGGTGCCCATGCTGCGCAACATTGCGCGCACCGCCCCCTACTTCCACGATGGCTCCGTGACATCGCTGTCCGAGGCCATCCGCGTCATGGGGTTGACGCAACTGGGCAAGCTGCTGTCGGACGAAGACGTGGAAGACATGGAGGTGTTCCTGGAGAGCCTCACCGGAGAGATGCCGGCCCACTTTCGCGAGCCACCGGTGCTGCCGCCAGGGCCCTTCACCGCCAACGCCAAGTAACCCCTCGGCATCGCGGCGGGTCAAGCGGCCCGCCCGCATTGCGGCTTTCAGCGCATGCCAGGCAACATGCCGCGCATGCCGCGCATCAGCTTTTGCATGCCGCCGCCCTTCATCATCTTGGCGATCTTTTGCACCTGCTCGAATTCCTTGAGCAGTCGATTGACTTCCTGAACCTGCACCCCGGCGCCACCCGCGATACGGCGCTTGCGGGAGGCCTTGAGGAGCTCGGGCTTGCGGCGCTCCAGCGGGGTCATGGAATCAATGATGCCCACGGTGCGGGCAATCTTGTGGTCGCCCAGGCGGGCCTGGCCCGCCTGGGCAGCCTGGGCCATTTGGGCGGGCAACTTGTCCATGAGCGCTTCCACACCGCCCAGTTTCTTCATCTGCAGAAGTTGTGCGCGAAAATCGTCCAGGTCGAAGCCACCACCCGCCTGGACCTTGCGAGCGAATTTCTCGGCTTCCTGCACGTCCACCTCGCGGCGCACATCCTCGATGAGCGACAAAACGTCGCCCATGCCGAGGATACGCGACGCCATGCGCTCGGGATGAAAGGCTTCCAGGCCGGAAAGCTTCTCGCTGGTCCCCGCGAACTTGATCGGTGCGCCGGTCACCTGTCGCACCGAGAGTGCTGCGCCACCGCGGGAATCGCCGTCAAGCTTGGTAAGCACTATGCCGGTGAGGGGCAACGCCTCGGAAAATGCCTTCGCGGTGTTGACTGCATCCTGACCCTGCATGGAGTCCACCACGAACAGCGTTTCCACCGGGGAGAGGGCCGCGTGAAGGTCGCGAATCTCACGCATCAGCGCCTCGTCAATCGCCAGACGCCCCGCGGTGTCGACGATCATCACCTCGTGGTAATGACGCTTCGCCCACTGTTGAGCGGAAAGGGCTATCTCGACCGGCCGCTGATCTGGTGTGGCAGGAAAGAAATCTGCCTCGGCCTGGCCGGCCAGGGTGCGCAATTGCTCCATGGCGGCTGGCCGGTAGACGTCGCAGGACACCAGCAGCACTTTCTTCTTCTGGCTGCGAAGCAACCGGGCAAGCTTACCTGAGGTGGTGGTCTTGCCAGAGCCCTGCAAACCCGCCATTAGAACCACCGCGGGGGGTACGGTGGCGAGGTCCAGCGCCGCGGAATCGCCCCCCATGAGAGCCTTCAGCTCGTCGAACACCACGCCCACCAACGCCTGGCCCGGCGTCAGGCTGCCCACCACCTCCTGACCGAGAGCCTTGTCCTTGACCCGCGCGATGAACTCGCGCACCACCGGTAGCGCCACGTCTGCTTCCAGCAGCGCCATGCGCACCTCGCGCAGGGCATCCTGGACGTTGGCGTCCGTAAGTCGGGACTGGCCGCGCAGCGTCTTGATGACGCCGGACAGGCGATGGGTCAGGGCATCGAGCATGGCGCGAGGACGCTTGAGGGTTAGTTATGGGAGGGGGGCTGGGTATAATCGTAACGCGGTGATCGTAACGCTGTGCTTGCTGCGCGCCGGTACGCGCAACACGTGCCTATACTGTTATCGTTGCTCTTGTCGCGCGAAATCTACAGTGCCACTGATCTTACTTCACCTGTTCGCAGCATCGCTGTACGCCGCATTGGGATTCGTGCTGTTGCGCGCTGTTGCTTCGCCCTCGACCGTCGGTTCCGCGCCGGGCTGGGTGCGGTGGGCGGTGCTCATTCCCTTCGCGGCGCACACCTGGCTGCTGCGGGAGCTGGTGTTCGGCGCTGGCGGCATGGCCCTTGGGATGGGAGTGGTGGTGTCCATCATCGCGTGGCTGTCCGTTCTCATTTATTGGAGCGGTAGCTTCTTCCATCGCCTCGACGGACTTCAAACGCTGGTGATTCCCGTGGCGTCCTTCGCGGCGCTCGTGCCTGTGATGGTCCCGCCCCCACGCCTCGTGGAAAACGCCGCGATGCCGGGTTTTCGCTTTCACCTCGCCGCTTCCATGCTGGCCTACAGCCTGTTCACCATTGCATCGCTGCATGCGATGCTGATGGCGGTTCAGGAGAGACGCCTGCGCGAAGGCAATCCGTCGCCGCTGTTGCGAAGCCTTCCGCCCCTGCTCACCATGGAGAAGTTGCTGTTTCGCATCATCTCTGCCGGGTTCGCGCTTCTCACCTTGTCTCTGGCCAGCGGCATGTTGTTCTCCGAGCAGGTGTTTGGAAAGCCGCTGCAGTTCAACCACAAAACCGTCTTTGGCATCCTTTCTTGGCTGATCTTCGGCGGACTGCTTCTGGGGCGCGCCTTGCGCGGCTGGCGAGGGCGCATGGCGTTGCGCTGGACCCTGGCGGGTTTCTTCGCATTGGTTCTCGCCTACATCGGCAGTCGCTTCGTGCTCGAAGTGATCCTGCGGCGGTGAATCATCGTCGGCGTTGGGGGCCTTGAACGAAATCTCCACTGGCGAGTTGATTGCCGTATTGATTGTACTGCTAGTCGTTTCGGCGTTTTTCTCCACTGCCGAGACCAGCATGATGGCGATCAACCGCTACCGGCTCAAGCATCTTGTACGCGTGGGACATCGCGGCGCCCGGCTCGCGGCGGCGCTGTTGGCTCGCCCAGATCGTCTTCTGGGGGTGGTTCTTCTCGGCAACAACCTGGTCAACGCCGCTGCCGCAGCGCTGGTCACTTACATTACCTTCCGGCTGTTCGGGGAGTCCGAGTTCACGCTATCCATGGCCACGCTGGCGGTAACCTTCTTCATCCTGGTGTTCTCGGAAATCACGCCCAAGGTGATCGGCGCAAGCCATCCTGAGCGCATTGCCTACCCCGCAGCCTACATCCTCACACCATTGCTCAGGCTTGCCTACCCGGTCGTATGGTTCGTGAACCTCTTTTCCGTGGCTCTGCTTCGGCTTCTGCGCGTCAACGCAACCCAAGCGGGCTCTAGCCAGAAACTCACCTTGGAGGAGTTGCGTACCCTGGTTCTGGAGGGAGGGAACTTCCTGCCGCAGAAGCACCAGAACATGCTGCTCAACCTGGTTGACCTCGAATCTGTCACGGTCGATGACATCATGGTGCCCCGCAATCAGATCGACGCCCTCGATTTGCGCAATCCGGCGGCGGAACTTCGCCGCCAGCTCGCCACATCGAACCACACCCGGATTCCTGCTTACGATGGTTCTATCGAGAATATCGCTGGTGTGCTCCATGTGCGCAAGATTCTTAACTTGGGCGAGGAAGAGGCGCTGGACGCCGAACGACTACGCTCGGTGATGCGTGATGCCTACTTCATTCCGCAAGGCACGCCTTTGCTGACCCAGCTGCAGAACTTTCAGGAGCGTCACGAACGCCTCGGCCTGGTGGTGGACGAGTACGGCGAACTGCTGGGGCTTGTGACGCTCGAAGACATCATCGAGGAGATCATCGGCGAATTCACGACTCACTCGCCACTGGCCATTTCAGGCAGTCTGCGCCGGCAGGGAGACGGGTCGGTGATTGCCGAAGGAGGCAGCCTGTTGCGCGACCTGAACCGCAAACTCGGCACGCGTTTCCCCCTGGATGGTCCAAAGACCCTAAATGGCCTCATCCTCGAGCATTTCGAGGATATTCCGGAACCTGGCATGAGCATGAAGGTCGCGGGGCAAGCCCTGGAAATTCTTCAGGTGCAGGATCGTGTGGTGAAATCGGTTCGGCTCCTATCCATGAACGGAACATGACGCGCGAGCCAAGGGGTCCATTCAGGGTTTTCCAAGCGCCCGGGGGCGCCTCGGGATGCCGATGGATCGCGTTCCTGCTGCCATGCTGAGCGTCAAGACAACCCTGTCCGGCCTCGCTCGGGCTCTGGTGCAAAGAGGCAAGCTGTTGGAACGCGAAGCGGAGGCGCTGCAGTCGAAAGCCGATGCAGCGGGGAAGAGCTTTACCGAACAACTGCTCGCGAGCCGGAAGATCAACGAACTCGAGCTCGCGGAGATTACCTCCCAGACCTTCGGTTTGCCTCTTCTGGACCTCAACTGCCTCGACACGGAGCAGCTCCCAGCCAAGCTGGTGGACGAGAGGCTCATGGTCTCGCGCCGGATACTGCCGCTGTGGCAAAGGGGCAACCGTCTGTCCGTTGCCTTTTCGGACCCCACCAACCGCACAACGTACGACGAGATCAAGTTTCAAACCGGTCTGCAAGTGGATCCCGTGGTGGTGGAAGACGGCAAGCTCGGCTCCTTCATCCAGGCTGTTCTAAAGGCCACCGACACATCGCTGACCAGTCTAATGGGCGAGGGTCTGGACGACGACGCGCTCGTGGAACCGATGGCAGACGCCGAAGCCGAGGCGCCGCCGGCCCAGGAGATCGACGACGCGCCCGTGGTCAAGTACATCCAGAAGATACTCCTCGATGCCATCAATGGCGGCGCCTCGGATATCCACTTCGAGCCCTACGAGAAGTTCTACCGCGTGCGCTTTCGCACGGACGGCGTGCTTCACGAGATCGCCCAGCCGCCGATCGCCATCAAGGAAAAGATCGCGTCGCGGATAAAGGTTATCTCCCGGCTTGATATTTCGGAGAAGCGGGTGCCGCAGGATGGCCGCATGAAGCTGACCCTCTCCAAGAATCGCGCTATCGATTTTCGTGTGTCGACCCTGCCAACGCTGCACGGCGAGAAAATCGTCATGCGTATCCTCGACCCCTCCAGCGCGACACTGGGTGTCGACGCACTGGGATACGAGCCCGAGCAAAAACAGGCGCTGCTTCACGCCATTGGCCGCCCATACGGAATGGTTCTGGTGACAGGCCCCACCGGATCCGGCAAGACGGTGTCTCTCTACACCTGCCTTAATCTTCTGAACAAGCCTGGCATCAACATCTCCACGGCTGAGGACCCGGCAGAAATCAACCTGCCCGGAATCAACCAGGTCAACGTCAACGACAAGGCTGGACTGACCTTCGCCGCCACGTTGCGCTCTTTCCTGCGCCAGGATCCGGACATCATCATGGTGGGTGAGATACGCGATCTGGAAACAGCCGAGATCGCAGTGAAGGCTGCGCAGACCGGCCATCTCGTGCTCTCCACCCTGCACACCAACGATGCGCCCACCACCCTAACCCGGCTGCTCAACATGGGCGTGGCGCCCTTCAACATCGCCTCGAGCGTGCACCTGATCACGGCGCAACGACTGGCGCGTAAGCTGTGTGCCTGCAAGCGGCCGGCGGATCTGCCTCCCGAAGTGCTGCTGAGGGCGGGGTTCCAGCCCGAAGAGCTCGAGAGCGAGTGGTCACCCTTCTCCCCCGGAGGTTGCGAGCTGTGCAACAATTCTGGCTACAAGGGCCGGGTCGGTATTTATCAAGTCATGCCGATCTCCGAAGCCATCAACCGGATCATCATCAAAGGCGGCGATGCTCTGGACATTGCCGAACAGGCGCGCCGGGAAGGCGTTCGTGACCTGCGCCAATCAGGTCTGCTCAAGGTACGCCAGGGAGTCACCTCCCTTGAAGAGGTTGAATCCGTGACCAACGCATGAGCGGACGCTGAGTATCGGGACCCGCCGCTTTAGGAGATAGCATGGCCACCGCAATCGCCACATCCGGAGCCGACAAGGCCAAGGAGTACATCTGGGCATGGGAAGGGCGCGACCGTCAGGGCAAGACGGTCCGGGGCGATACACGCGGCGTCAGCGAGGCAGTGATACGGTCCACGCTGCGACGGCAGGGCATTCAGGTCGTCAAGATCAAGAAGGCGAAGTCCGGCGGGATGGGGAAGATCCGGGATAAGGACATCACCTTGTTCACTCGCCAACTCGCAACCATGATGAAGTCGGGGGTGCCATTGCTCCAGGCCTTCGATATCGTGGGCAAAGGCCACTCCAACCCGGCGGTCGCCAAGCTATTGATGGACATCAAGACCGACGTGGAGACGGGTAACTCTCTTACGGCGGCGTTTCGAAAGTATCCCCTTTACTTCGATAATCTTTTTTGCAATTTGGTGCAGGCTGGCGAGCAAGCGGGCATTCTCGACAGCCTCCTGGATCGCCTCGCCAGCTATAAGGAGAAGATCCTTGCCATCAAGGGTAAGATCAAGTCGGCGTTGTTCTACCCAATATCGATCGTGGTGGTGGCGTTCATCATCACGGCGGTGATCATGATTTTCGTGATTCCTGCCTTCAAGGAATTGTTCTCTAGTTTTGGAGCCAACCTGCCGGCGCCAACGATCTTCGTGATGAATGTGTCGGACATTTTCGTGACTTACTGGTGGGCGATCTTCGGCACGCTTGGCTTTGGCGGGTGGTTTTTCTTTTACACCTGGAAACGATCGAAGGCGATGCAGGCCTTCATGGACAGGGCGTTCTTGCGCGTTCCCGTGTTCGGAGAACTGATCCGCAAGGCTACCGTGGCCCGCTGGACACGGACCCTGTCCACCATGTTCGCCGCCGGCGTACCGCTGGTGGAAGCGCTCGAGTCGGTGGGCGGCGCCGCTGGAAACTACGTGTACTTCGAAGCCACGAAGAAGATTCAAGGCGAGGTGTCCACGGGAAGCAGTCTCACCGCGGCAATGCAAAACTCGGGGGTTTTCCCCAACATGGTGATCCAGATGGTTGCTATCGGCGAAGAATCGGGCGCACTCGACTCGATGCTTTCCAAGGTCGCGGATTTCTTCGAGCGCGAAGTGGACGATGCGGTGGATGCGCTGTCTAGCCTCATGGAACCCATGATCATGGTGGTGCTTGGCACCCTCATTGGCGGCATGATCATTGCTATGTATCTTCCTATCTTCAAGATGGGTCAGGCTGTTTGATCCGCGAGGTTGGTGCCGTGGCGGGTACCCCGAGCGGGCTGCGCCGCGATGAGAGTCATGGCTGAAATGCCCGGGGCGTTCCCGGAGGCTCTCGCCGCCGTATGTGCACTGCTAGGGCTGATGGTCGGCAGTTTCTTGAACGTGGTGATCCACCGCCTGCCTCGGATGATGTCCGCGCGGGAAGCCGACCGCCGGGTGCGGCTGCGCGGCGAAATACCGGCGCCGCGCCCCGCCTACAACCTTGCCGTGCCTCGCTCGGCCTGCCCGCAATGTGGGCGCTCCATCACCGCGCTTGAGAACGTACCAGTCTTGAGCTGGCTGATGCTCCGTGGACGTTGCCGAGGCTGCAGGGCCCCCATCTCCGCGCGGTATCCCGCCGTGGAGGCCCTCACCGGCATGCTGAGCGGGGTAATGGCGTGGCAGTTTGGATGGGGCCTCGCGCTGGCCGCGGCGCTGATTTTCACTTGGGCGGTCGTTTCGCTTGCCTTCATTCAGTTCGACACCGGCCAGTTGCCCGATGCCATTACATTGCCGCTGGTGTTGGCCGGGTTGGCCTTCAACCTTGGGGGGTGCTTCGTGCACCCGGGCCAAGCGATACTCGGGGCCATGGCTGGCTGGGTGATTCTGGCAACCATTCGATGGCTCGCGGCGCGCAGTGCCGGGTACGACTTGCTGGGGAGAGGCAGCCCGTTGCTCGGTTCAGCCGCAGGGGCGTTCTTCGGATTGGCGCCCCTGCCGTGGCTCCTTGCTTTTTGGGCGATACTGGTGCTCACGGGCCGTCTGCTTCTGCGCCGCGGGCCTCTGCCTGTGGGACTTTGCTTCGCCATCGCCAGCCTGTCGCTGCTAGCGTGGCACTGGCCTGCGGCGTTACCGGCCGCCGGCTGAGGATTTACCGCCATGACCATTGCCATCGCCTGCGCCATTGCCGCCTTCCCACTGGGCCTTCTGCTTGCACTCACCGCTCACTGGAAACTGCGCGCCACTGCCACCGAATGGCTGGCCTCCATGCGTGACTACTTCGTCCCCCCTCTCCCGGCGGCGGGCGAGACCTCGGTCCCGATCGAGCGAACTAGCGCCGAGGACACGGCGGAACTGGTGCGCTGGACTCGCGAACTCGGCCGGCAAGACCCGGACTGGCTTCCCGCCCTAGTAGAGCTTTCGCGTCAGAAACCCCTGCCCACCAGAGCCGAGCCGGCGCCGTCTCGGATCAACACTGTCCCAGTGCTGCGCGCGGCCGGTGAGATTGTGTCCCTGGTACCCCAGGTGACCCGCACACGCCTGCTGTGGGTTGGTGTGCTTGCGGCCCTGTGCGGCTGGTTACTGGGCCTGGCTGACTATTCGCCTTCCCAGGCTGTGGTGGTGGCAGCGGTGGTTTACTTCATGGGCGTCGCCGCCCTCGTGGACCTGGACAGCAAATACCTGCCAGACGATCTCACCCTCCCGCTTCTTTGGGCGGGTCTGGTGGTGAACTGCGGTCTGGTGTCCGCGCTGGTGTCCCCGCTTGCGCTCGTGGCGCCGCCAGGGCTCATGGTAGGCCTTCCACCAAGACCCCTGACGTCCGCAGACACTCTGCTGGGTGCGGCATTCGGTTATCTCTGCCTGTGGCTGCTCAACTGGGCCTACAAGATTCTTACCCTGCGCGACGGTATGGGCTATGGAGATTTCAAGCTGCTGGCTGCCATCGGCGCGTGGGTGGGAATAGGTAATCTCCTGCAGGTGGTGGTGGTGGCGGCGTTCGCCGGTTCAGCCGTGGGCATCATCCTCATGGTGCGCCATGGGCGGGACTCGAAGTACGCCATTGCTTTTGGCCCGTTCCTGGCGGGCTCAGCCATCCTGTTCATGTGCTCGGGAACATACCTGCCGCTGTTTGCAGGGCTGCTGGACGCAAGCCATTGGCCGCTGATCGCCACACCTTTACGGTAGCACTCACGGGCGGAATCGGCTCCGGCAAGAGCGCTGTGGCAGAGCGTTTCGCGGCGCTGGGTGCGGAGGTGGTGGACACCGATGCCATTGCCCATGGTCTCACCGGCCCCGGCGGTGCCGCCATGAACTCCATAACGACCGCATTCGGGGCAGGGTTCCGGACCGCTGACGGCAGTCTCGACCGCGCCCGAATGCGCAATCATGTGTTTGCCCATCCAAACGAGCGCCGTCGCCTGGAAAGCATTCTTCACCCGATGATACGGACAGAAGCGGACGCACGGCGGGCAGCCAGCCGGGCCCCCTACGTGGTGATGGTGATCCCACTGCTCGTGGAGAGCGGCGACCTTCGAGGGCGGTTCGACCGGATCCTGGTGGTTGACTGCGAACCAGCGACCCAGGTGACTCGCGTGATGGCGCGCAGCGGCCTTAGCCCCGAAGCAATTCACCGGATTCTCGCCGTTCAGGCCAGCCGTGCAGAGCGACTGGCGGTGGCAGACGATGTGATCTTGAACGACGGCCCCCTTTCACGGCTCGACTCCGCCGTTGCGGCACTGCATGCCCGCTACTTGGCTGCAGCCCATGCGATGCCGGTGTAGGCTTTCGTGCCTTGTCCTGGGGCGTTTGCCCTCCAGCAGGGTTTAGCCGATACTTCGTACGATTATCGCCAGTTTCCGGGCCGCGCACCGTGATCAGCTACGAGTTCCCCCTTAACGAGCGCGTTCGCACGTTGCTGCGCCTGGAGGACCTGCACGACAAGGCGGAATATTTCATGGCGAGCGAGGACCCTCGGCCTCACCACGCCGCCATCATGGCCCTTTTCGAAATTCTTGATGTGGCAAGCCGCGCTGACCTGAAGTCCGAACTCATGCAAGAGCTTGAGCGCCAGCGCCAGCATCTCGAATCGCTACGCAAGAGCCCCGCCGTTTCCACGGAGGCGCTCGATCGGGTCCTCGGCGAAATCGATCAAGCTAATGGGAGTCTTTACCAGGCTTCGGGCAAGACCGGGCAGGAACTGCGCGAAAACGATTGGCTCATGGCCATCCGCCAGCGCACGGCAATCCCTGGCGGCGTCTGCGAGTTCGACCTGCCCTCGTATCACTACTGGCTGCACCTCGACCCAGCCACCCGGCGGGAAGAACTTCAGAAGTGGCTTGGCCACTTTTCTCCCCTCCGCGAAGGCTTGCGGATCGTGCTGCGTTTTTTGCGCGACAGCGGCAAAAGAACCTCCTGCCATGCTTCGTGCGGGGTGTTCCAGCAGATGATGGGCGGCAAGCTCGCGCCCATGCTTCGCGTGCTGGTGCCAGAGGATTTGCCCTGCGTGCCGGAAGTCAGCGCCAACAAGTACGCCCTGAATGTTCGCTTCACTCACGCGCAGGGCAGCGAGCGGGGCAAGACCTTCGACCAGGACGTGAATTTCGAACTTGTGTTTTGCAACGTCGCCTGATGGGTACGGAAAGCTCAGGCCGCCTCGTTCCGTGTCCCTGCTGCGGGAAGACCGCACTGTGGTCTCCTGCAAACCCGTGGCGCCCCTTTTGTTCAGAGCGCTGCAAGACTGTCGACCTTGGTGCCTGGGCCTCGGAAACATACCGGATTCCTGTGCAGGAGCGCGACGAGGGGATAACGGGCGAGCGCAACTGAGAGGGGGCAAGAAATCAGCGCCCGGACCAGAACCCTCTGATGCCAGCCACGCCGTGGGCACCGGCAGCGCGAGCCTCATCCAGGTCCATCGGACTGAGGCCACCGATGGCAAACACGGGCATGGGCATTCCCGCCACGAGTGCAGCAAAACGCGACCAGCCCATTGCCGGGGCGCCCGGGTGGGACGGTGTCGCCAGCACGGGGCCAAGCAGCACATAATCGAGTGCAAGGCGCCGGGCGTGACTGAGCCCCGCCGCATCGTGGCAGGACCCACCCACCAACTCGGCACCGGGCCGACCTGCTATTGAGGCAAGCAGCCAGTCCGGCAGGTGGATTGCCTGTGCCCCTTGGGCAATGGCAGTGCCGTCGGCGTTCACGACGACCCGTCCTCCGACCGCATCGACTCTCGCCTGCACCTTCCCGAGAAGCGAACGCGCTGCCATCGCCGGCATGGTCTTTTCGCGGAACTGCACCATGCGTAGGCCTTGCGCCAACGCGCGGTCGAGGGCTGCGAGGAAAGCAGTCTCCCCCATCCCGCTGGCGTCGCTGACTCCCATGGTGACTGGGACTGAAAGCGCGGAGAGTACTGGTCCATTTGCTGGCAACAAGGGGGCCACTGTTGGCCGATCAGCGCGTGCCTGCCACGAAAAGCGCTGACCCTCGCGACCACGCGGCTCGCCTCGCCATCGATCCACCCGGTGAAAATGGAGCCTCACGTGCCCATGCTCGTACCGATGCTCGCGCGTAATCCAGGGCCAGGAACGCTCCACCACAAGGCCCAATTCCTCGTGCAACTCGCGCGCCAAAGCCTGCTGCACCGATTCGCCGGCTTCCACTTTGCCGCCGGGAAACTCCCACCAACCGGCGTACACCTTGCCAGCAGGCCGCTGGGCAAGCAGGAAACAGCCGTCCGGGCGTTCGACAACTGCGGCCGCCACTTCAATGACGCGGCCGCCCGTGCCACTCACCGCCGGCGCGAGGCGCGTGCCGGGGCGCGCTGCGCTAGCAGGGCACGGCCAGCGAAATCGCGGGCGAAGTGCCAGGCCACGCGACCGCTGCGCGAACCGCGCGCCAGCGCCCATTGCAGCGCCTCTCGCTCCAGAGCGGCACGGTCGCTCACCCGTACGCCGAGCCGCTCCACCCAGTGGCCGACAATCTCCAGATAGCGGTCCTGATCAAAGGGGTGAAATGATATCCAAAGGCCGAAGCGCTCGGACAAGGAGATCTTTTCCTCCAGCGTCTCGCCCGGATGGATCTCCTCGCCTAGGTAGCGGGTCTCCAGGTTTTCGCTCATGTACTCGGGCATGAGGTGGCGCCGGTTGGAGGTGGCGTAGATGAGCACGTTGTCGGTGGGCGCCGCGATAGAGCCGTCCAGCATCGCCTTGAGCGCCTTGTAGGAAGGCTCATCCGCCTCGAAGGACAAGTCATCGCAGAACACGATGAAGCGCTGCGACGCGCCGCCCACCATGTCCACCAGATCGGGCAAATCCAGCAGATCCTGCTTGTCGACCTCCACCAGGCGCAAGCCGCGGGGGGCATGGCGCGCCAGCACCGCCTTCACCAGCGAGGACTTGCCGGTGCCACGCGCCCCGGTGAGCAACACGTTGTTGGCAGGCAAGCCCTGTACGAAATGGCGGGTGTTGGCATCAATGAGCTTAGCCTGCGCCTCGATGCCCCGCAGATCGGCCAGGGTGATGCGATGCGGATGCAGTACCGGTTCGAGTACCCGTTGGGAGCCGCGCCGCCGCCAGCGGAACGCCACGTGAGCCGAGAAGTCGGGCGGCGGCGCGCTGGTCTCGAATAGACCCTCGACCCGCTCCAGTACCCGTTCGGCGCGCTCCAGCAGCGCTCCCAGGAGGGTGGCCGCCTCAGGTGCGGTACTCGGCATTGATCTTCACGTAATCGTAGGAAAAATCACAGGTCCACACGGCAGTGCTGGCGCCACCCCGGCCAAGACGCACGCGCAGCGCAATCTCGGCGGGCTGCATGACGCGTGCGCCGTCTTCCTCGCGATAAGCGGCTGCGCGGCCACCGCGCTCGATCACCTGCACCCCACCCAGCCAAAGGCTCACGCCGCTGGTATCGAGGCCGTCCACGCCGGCATTACCGATTGCCATCAGCAGCCGCCCCAGGTTGGGGTCGGAGGCGAAGAAAGCCGTTTTCACGAGTGGCGAGTTGGCGATGCGGCGGGCCACGGCCAGCGCCTCGGCCTCGCTGGCGGCCTGCTCCACCTCCACGGTGATGAACTTGGTGGCACCTTCGCCATCGCGAGCGATGGCTTGCGCCAGGGCCACGGCCACCTTCAGAAGCGCCTCGCGAAGCGCCGTGTAGGCTGGCGTTCCTGCTTCCACCGCGGCGCCACCAGCAGCGCCAGTGGCCATCAGCACGAAGGAGTCATTGGTGGAGGTGTCACCGTCCACGGTGACGCGGTTGAAGGACCGGTCGGCCACCTCGCGCACCAGCGCCCGCAGCGCCGCTGTTCCAACGCATGCGTCTGTGGCGATAAAGGCAAGCATGGTGGCCATATCCGGCTGCAGCATGCCCACACCCTTGGCCATGCCGGTGACGGTGATGGTGCGGCCCGCGACACAGGCGCGACAGGAGGCCGCCTTGGGAACCGTGTCGGTTGTCATGATGGCACCGGCAGCTTCGCCCCAGTGGGCTGCGCCCAGGGACTCGGCGCATCGCGGGAGCGCCGCCACGATGCGCTCCACTGGCAGGTGCTCGAGAATCACCCCAGTAGAGAAGGGCAGCACTTGGCGCGGCTCGCATTCAAGCAGCGCCGCCGCCGCCTCGCAGGTGGCCATGGCGGCCTGAAGGCCGCGCTCGCCGGTGCCACAATTGGCATTGCCGGCGTTCACCAGCAGGGCACGGATATCGTCGCCAGCGAGCAGATGGCGGCGGCACAACTGCACCGGCGCAGCGGCAAAGGCGTTGCGCGTGAACACGCCAGCGACGCGGGTGCCTGGCGCCAAGCGCATGAGCATGAGATCACGCCGGTTGGCCTTGCGGATGCCAGCTTCGGCAAAACCCAGTTCCACTCCCGCCACGGAGTTAAGGTCCGAAGGCTTGGGCGGCAGCAGGTTCACTGCCATGGCATCAGGCGAGCTTGCCGTGGCATTGCTTGTACTTCTTGCCCGATCCGCATGGGCAGGGATCGTTGCGGCCCACTTTCCCCCCTACGCGCACCGGGGCAGGCTTCTCCTCGGCATTGGCCTCTGCAAGTGCTTCGTCCTGGTCCATGTGCTGAAAACGCACGTTGGTGAGGTTGACGGGTTCCTCGGCCTTTTCGAGTTCGGCCTCGGTACGCACTTGCACCGTCATGAGCACCCGCGTCACTTCATCGCGCACCGTGGACAAAAGCAGGGAGAACAGTTCGAAGGCCTCGCGCTTGTATTCCTGCTTGGGGTTCTTCTGCGCGTAACCGCGCAGGTGAATGCCCTGGCGAAGATGGTCCAGCGCCGCCAGGTGCTCGCGCCAGTGCTGGTCCACGCTCTGAAGCATGATGGCGCGCTCATAGTGCTGCCAGGCCTCGGAATCCACCTGCGAAATCTTGGCGGAGTAGGCTGCATCGGCAGCCTCCACTACGCGCGCCTTCAGGGCTCCTGCGTCCAGGTTTTCATCCTCGCCCAGCCACTGCTCGAGCGGCGCGTCGAAACTGAATTCGAGCAACAGCGACTTGCGCAACCCAGGGACATCCCACTGCTCCTCCACGCTCTCGGGCGGCACATGGGCCTCCACCATAGCCTCGATCGCGCCGTGGCGCAGGCCTTTGACGGACTCGCCCACGTCGTCGGATTCGAGCAGTTCGTTGCGCTGCTGGTAGATCACCTTGCGCTGGTCGTTGGACACATCGTCGTACTCGAGCAGCTGCTTGCGGATGTCGAAGTTGCGAGCCTCCACCTTGCGCTGGGCGTTCTCGATGGCCCGGGTGACCCAGGGATGCTCGATGGCCTCGCCTTCGGGCATCTTGAGGCGATCCATGATGGCAGCCACGCGGTCGGAAGCGAAAATGCGCAGCAGCGGGTCCTCCAGCGACAGGTAGAAGCGGCTCGAACCCGGATCACCCTGACGGCCTGAGCGTCCGCGCAGCTGGTTGTCCACGCGCCGCGACTCGTGGCGCTCGGTGCCCACGATATGCAGACCGCCCACCGACACCACCTGATCGTGCAGCTTCTGCCATTCGGCGCGCACAGCCTGCTCGCGCTGTACCTTTTGCTCCGTGGGCAAGGACTCGTCTGCCTGGATCTGGGCGATCTCCGGTTCCGGGTTGCCGCCCAGCACGATGTCGGTGCCCCGACCGGCCATGTTGGTGGCAATGGTGATCATCCCGGGACGGCCCGCCTGGGCCACGATTTCCGCCTCGCGGGCGTGTTGTTTGGCGTTCAACACCTGATGGGGCAGCCGCTCCTTATCAAGCATGCCCGAGAGCAGCTCCGAATTCTCGATTGAGGTGGTGCCCACCAGCACGGGTTGTCCGCGTTCTCGGCAATCCTTGATGTCATTGAGGATCGCCTGGTGTTTCTCGCGCGCGGTGCGAAACACCTGGTCCATGCGATCCTGGCGGATCATGGGCCGGTGCGTGGGAATGATCACCGTCTCGAGGTTGTAGATATGCTGAAACTCATAGGCCTCGGTGTCGGCTGTGCCGGTCATGCCCGCGAGCTTGCGGTACATGCGGAAGTAGTTCTGGAAGGTGATGGAGGCGAGCGTCTGATTTTCCTTTTGAATCGCTACGCCCTCCTTGGCCTCCACGGCTTGATGCAGACCGTCTGACCAGCGCCGGCCCGCCATGAGACGCCCGGTAAACTCGTCCACGATGACGATCTCGCCATTCTGAACCACATAGTGCTGGTCGCGGTGGAACAGCGCGTGGGCGCGCAGCGCTGCATAGACATGGTGCATGAGCAGAATGTTGCTGGCGTCGTAGAGGCTGCCGCCGTCGGGCAACAAACCGCCGCGGTTGAGCAATTCCTCGGCCTTTTCGTGGCCCGCCTCGGTGAGCAACACCTGATGGGCCTTTTCGTCGACGCTGAAGTCGCCAGGACCATTTTCCTCTTTCTGTCGCTCGAGCAACGGCACGAGGGCGTTGACCTTCACGTACAGGTCGGTGTGCTCCTCGGCCTGGCCGGAAATGATGAGCGGGGTGCGCGCCTCGTCGATCAGGATGGAGTCCACCTCGTCCACGATGGCGTAGGCCAACCGGCGCTGCACGCGCTCGCCGGTCTGGTAGACCATGTTGTCGCGGAGGTAATCGAAGCCGAATTCGTTGTTGGTGCCGTAGGTGATGTCCGCTGCGTAGGCCTGCTGCTTGAGGCCGTGTTCCATCTGGGTGAGGTTCACGCCCACCGACAAGCCAAGCGCCCGGTACACCTTGCCCATCCAGGCGGCGTCGCGGGCGGCGAGATAGTCGTTCACGGTCACCACGTGCACGCCTGCGCCCGTGAGAGCGTTCAGGTAAGCCGGGAGAGTGGCCATGAGCGTCTTGCCTTCGCCGGTACGCATCTCGGCGATCTTGCCGTGGTGCAGAGCTATCCCGCCCAGTAACTGCGCGTCGAAATGCCGCATCCCGAGCACCCGGTGGCTCGCCTCGCGTACCGTAGCGAACGCCTCGGGAAGAATGTTTTCAAGACTCTCCCCCGCAGCGACTCTCGCCTTGAAGGCGTCAGTGCGGGCCCGAAGCGCCTCGTCGTTGAGCTTTTGCAGCGCCGGTTCGATTGCGTTGATGGCACGAACCGCATGACCATAGCGCTTGAGCAACCGGTCGTTACGGCTACCGAAGAGCTTCTTTAGGACAGTGGATATCATGAGAACCCGGAGCGATTAGATGGCACGTTGCGCGATACTGCCAGGCAAGCCGCGTTCAAAACGAAGAGGGGTGGCGTGCGAGCGATCGCACCCACCCCTCCAACATCGGTGCCGGATAAAGCTCCTTCAGCTAGGTGGCTGGAAAAACCTTGCCGGATTTTGGGCTGCCCCGTTGATGCGCACCTCAAAATGCAAGTGAGGACCGGTGGAGCGGCCGGTGGAACCGACCTCCGCGATCTTGGCGCCGCGCACCACCACATCGCCTAACCTGACCAGACGTCGAGATGCGTGGCCATATCGCGTGATCAGGCCGTTGCCGTGATCGACCTCCACCATACTACCATACTGAGGATGTTCCTCGGAGGCGACGATCACGCCGCCAGCGGCCGCCAGGATGGGCGTGCCGGGCTCCGCCATGAAGTCCACGCCTTCGTGGAACGCCTGCCCCCCCGTAAATGGGTCGATACGCCAGCCGTAATTGGAACTCATAGCGCCACCGGCAAGGGGCAAAGCCGTGGGTAGCAATTGCTTGCGGGCATGAGCCTCCGTCAGGACGTCTTCAAGCATCCCGAACATGTCGGCACCCGCGTTTACCTCGCGGGCAAGCTGCTCGATGCGTCCCCTCAATTCGTCCAGGGAAAGCTCTTGAGGTGCGCTCGTGACCAGAGCGCCGCCGCGCCCGCCGGGGCGATCGAGTTCCATGTCCTGTGGCTTGACCCCCGCCAGCTTGGATACCCGCTCGCCGAGGGAATTGAGTTGCATGAGCCGCGCTTGCATTTCTCCCAACCTAGCGGACATGGCGTTCAGGCTATCCCGAAGGTAAGAGTGGGCCTTCAGGTTTTGCTGGGCTTGGGCAGCCTCGAGATAGGCGCGTAGCATCGGGTTGTCGGTCCGGACGGCATGATGCAGCAGCAGCGTGTTGAACAACATGGCAATGGCGAGCAAAACAACCCCGCCCAGAAGTGCCACCCCCGCCAACTGCCCACGCGAGATGGTGAAAGTCCTGGCCTTAGAAAGCCGACTTGATACGATGATGATATCCATGGCACGTCCTGATACGGAGGCTTGCAATGAGCGGAAAACCCGTCGCCGAGTGGCTGCTCCAGGGCCCTGAAACCAGCCTTTTGGTGCGGCTGGCAGCTCGCCATCTGGCCTTGCAGCGGACGTACGAACAGATTGTTTCGCCCTCGGTTGCAACTTCGAGCTGCGTGGCTGCGTCGCGAGGAGACACGGTGCAGATTGTCGCAACTAACGGCGCCATTGCTGCAAAACTGAAGCAGCTTGCATCACGCCTCACGGTTCAATTCCGCGAACGGGGGCAGGAGGTTAATCGAATAGAGGTGATGGTGCAAGTAAGGTTTTTTGCCGAGCCCGGCCCGCCCCCCCCCAAGCGCGCGCGCCTTCCGCTGCAAGCCGTGGCTGCGATCGAGGACTTGGCCGCCAACATGGCCGACGCCTCCTTGCGATCGGCCCTGGACCGTTTTGCAAAGCGGCACCGCGGATAACGCCAACACCGGACCTAAACCACTATCACCAGGAGCTCGAACAGATAGAAGGCCAGAAACACCAACACGAAGATAACGCCCCAGCAAGTGATCTGGCCTGCGAAAAACAACCAGCGTCGATTCCGGGTGACAAACGCCGTGGCAAAGGCAGCTCCGATCAGGAGCAGCAGCAGGAATACGACAACGCGCAGGACAAGCATGCTGCCTGGGACACGTCGGGCCGACCGCCCTCAGGCGCCCTGAAGCTGTAAACGTGCGAAGGCCGGCGGGGCCTGATCCTGGGCGAACGTGACAGTTTCCCAAGCGCTCTCGGTCTCCAGCAGTCGTCGCAGGAGCGCATTGTTCAGCGCGTGTCCCGACTTGAAGGCGCGGTAGGCACCCACTAGCGGATGGCCGAGCAGGTACAGGTCTCCCACGGCGTCCAGGACTTTGTGCTTAACGAACTCGTCTTCGTATCGCAGGCCGTCGCTGTTCAATACTCGGTACTCGTCCATGACGATCGCGTTGTCGAGGCTACCGCCCAGCGCCAAGCCCTGGGCCCGCATCATCTCCACTTCGTGCATGAAGCCAAAGGTGCGGGCGCGCGCCACCTCGCGCGCATAGGATGCCGTGGCAAAGTCGACCACCACCCGGTTACCGGAATCGGCGAACGCGGGATGCCGGAAATCGATGCCGAATTCGAGCCGAAAGCCTTCGTGGGGTTCGAGGCGTGCCCACTTGTCACCGTGGTGCACTTCCACGGATTCTCGTACCCGGATGAACTTCTTGGCCGCAGGCTGTTCCTCGATGCCGGCAGACTGGAGCAAGAACACGAACGGGCCAGCCGAGCCGTCCATGATCGGGATTTCGCCCGCGGTCACTTCGGCGTACACGTTGTCGATGCCCAGGCCGGCCAGCGCCGACATGAGATGTTCCACGGTGGAAATCCGCGCCCCATCGTTCTCGATGCAGGATGACAGCCTCGTATCCTTGACCACATAGGGCGACGCGGGGATGTCCACCGGCACCGGAAGGTCGGTGCGACGGAACACGATCCCGGTATCGGGAGCGGCTGGCTTAAGGGTAAGTTCGACCTTCTCGCCCGTGTGAAGCCCCACGCCCGTGGCGCGAACTAGGTTTCTGAGGGTTCGTTGCTGGATCATGTCATCCGGCGCGTTCGGAAAAAGACTGATATTGAAAAGGTATCACGTCCTCCATGTTCGGGCCGAGGCTGGACCGGGAAAGCCTTGGCAGCCTCGATCTCCAACCGCCGACACGTTCAATCGGCCTGCTTGCGCAGGAATGCCGGAATATCGAGCATTTCGATCCCCGACTGCTTCATTGCTTCCACGGTATCCCGATTTCGCCGGCGGATGACGGCAGGCGTATCGAGCGACACATAGTCAGGTTCCTGGAGTGGCGCAGCCTGTGCAGGAGCCAGCACCGGAAGCGGCATTGGATCGGTGCCGGTCTTGACCACCTGAAGCGGCCGCGGTTGCTGTCGCGACAACGGATTGCCTAGGCCCGTGGCCACCATGGTGACGCGCAGTTCGTCTCCCATCGCCTCGTCGATAACCGTGCCAACGATCACCGTGGCGTCCTCGGCGGTGAAGGCGCGGATGGTGTTCATCACCTCGTGCACCTCCTTCATGCGCAGGTTCGGCGAGGCTGTGATGTTCACCAGCACGCCCCTGGCCCCTGCCAGGTTCACGTCCTCCAGCAGCGGGCTTGCCACGGCCTGCTCAGCGGCTTCGGTGGCGCGGTGCGGCCCCGAGGCAAGCGACGAGCCCATCATGGCCATGCCCATCTCCGACATCACCGTGCGCACGTCGGCGAAATCCACGTTGACCAGGCCCGGGCACTTGATGACTTCCGCGATACCCGCCACCGCGCCGTGCAGCACGCTGTTGGCCGCCTTGAAGGCGTCGAGCATGGCCACGTCCTCGCCCAGGACGGCCATGAGTTTGTCGTTGGGAATGACAATCAGCGAATCCACGTGACGCGCCAGATCCTCCAGGCCCGAGGCTGCCACCTTCAGGCGCTTGCCTTCAAAGGCGAAGGGTTTCGTGACTACGGCCACCGTGAGGATGCCCAGCTCGCGCGCCACCTCCGCCACCACGGGCGCGGCGCCGGTGCCGGTGCCACCGCCCATTCCAGCGGTGAGGAACAGCATGTCCGCGCCCTCGATGAGCTCCACGATGCGCTCACGGTCCTCCTGCGCGGCGCGGCGGCCCACCTCGGGATTGGCGCCTGCGCCCAGACCCTTGGTCACCCCGGTCCCGAGCTGGAGCAAGCGTCCAGCGCGGTTACGCTTGAGTGCCTGGGCATCGGTGTTCAGGCAGATGAACTCCACGCCGTCCACCCCTGCCTCGATCATGTGATCCACGGCGTTACCGCCGCAGCCGCCCACGCCCACCACCTTGATGACGGCTTCCTGCCCCTGCGTGTCGAGGATCTCGAACATCGTTTTCCCTCCTCCGATAGTGATGACGACAAAAAAACCTGCCGCGCGGCTTCTCGCCCGCGGCGCCTAGAAATTGGCCTGAAACCACTCCTTCATGCGCATGGCGATGTGCTGCATGCGCCCCGTGGAGAGTTTGGAGAGCTCGCGGCGGCGGTGCTGCTCGTGGGCCGCCATGAGAAGCCCTACTGCCGTGGAATGACGCGCGCTGCGCACGTGCTCAGCCAGCGGACCTACGTACACCGGCAACCCCAGCCGGACCGGCATGTGAAACACCTCTTCGCCCAGTTCCACCATGCCCTGCATGGCAGCGCTGCCGCCGGTGATCACCACGCCCGAGGACAGCAGGTCCTCGAAGCCGCTGCGACGCAGCTCGGCCTGCACCAGCGAGTAGAGTTCCTCGACGCGCGGCTCGATCACCTCGGCCAGCGTCTGGCGCGACATCTGGCGCGAGGCGCGCTCGCCCACGCCCGGCACTTCGATGCTGTGCTGGGGGTCGGCCAGCTGACGCAATGCGCAGCCATGCTGGCGCTTGAGTTCCTCGGCCTCCTTGGTGGGAGTGCGCAACGCCATGGCGATGTCGTTGGTGATCTGGTCCCCCGCGATGGGAATCACGGCCGTATGGCGGATCGCCCCTCCCGTGAACACCGCGATATCGGTGGTTCCGCTGCCGATGTCCACCAACGCCACGCCCAGGTCCTTCTCGTCATCCGACAGGGTCGCCATGGCCGAGGCGAGCGGCTGCAGGATGAGGTCGCGTACCTCCAGGCCGCAGCGCCGCACGCACTTGAGGATGTTCTGCGCCGCGGACACGGCGCCGGTGACGATGTGCACCTTCACCTCCAGCCGCACGCCGCTCATGCCCACCGGCTCTCGCACATCCTCCTGCCCATCGATGACGAATTCCTGGTTCAGCACGTGCAGAACCTGCTGATCGGTGGGAATGTTCACGGCTCGGGCAGTGTCGAGAACGCGCTCCACGTCCTGTTCACCCACCTCCCGGTCCTTGATGGCCACCATTCCGTGGGAATTGAAGCTCCTGATGTGGCTTCCCGCGATACCCGTGTAGACCTCGCGGATCTTGCAGTCGGCCATCAGTTCGGCTTCCTCGAGGGCGCGCTGGATGGCGTGCACCGTCGACTCGATGTTCACCACCACCCCTTTCTTCAGGCCGCGGGAGGCATGGCTGCCCATGCCGATCACCTCGAACACGCCCTCCGGCCGAGCCTCCGCCACGATCGCGGATATCTTCGAGGTGCCAATGTCCAGCCCCACGATGAGGTTCCTGCCCTCCTTGCCGCGGGGTGCGAGTGTCATGCGTTTGTGTTCGCCGAGGTCCATGGCGCTTGCTCTCCCTTTTTCAGGCCTTCTTGCCGTCTTGCCATCGAAGCCCGCGGATACGCACCGCGAAGCCGTTCGGATACCTGAGATCCACCACTGCCGGGGCACTGCGCATCCGGCCGACGCTCGCCGCGTACGCAGCAGCGAACCGTGACAGACGCGGCTGGGCGTTCTCGCGACCCAGTTCCAAAGTCATGCCGTCGTCCAGGCGCAGTGTCCACGCCCGCCGCGGGGACAGCGTCAGCTGCACCACCCGCCGCCCTAGCGGATCCAGGGCACGCGCAAAATCGCCGTAGCCGCGCGCCATCTCGGCCGCCGCCTCCGCCGGTCCGCTGAAAACCGGCAGCACACGGTCGCTGGCGGCTTCGAACCGCTCGCCGTGGGTGTTGACCAGCCCATCCTCCCCCCAGCGGGCCAGGACCTGGTGTTCCTCCATGGACACTTCGAGCCGGTCAGGCCAGTGGCGTCGCACGTTCACGCGACGTACCCAGGGCAAGCGCTCGAATGAAACGCGCGCGGCCTCCAGGTCGAGGGTGAAGAAATTGCCTCGCAGCTCGCCGCGCACCACCGCTTCGAGCTGCGCGCGGGTGACCTGCTCCACCGAACCCACCACGCGAACTTCGCGCACGGGAAACACGGGCAGGTGCACCGTCACCAGGATCGCCATCAGCATGGCCGCCACGGCAGCGATGCCGTAAAGGAAATTGGCGGTGGCCGTGAGCAGCTCGGGCCTATCCCACATGGGCGAGCTCCAGGATGCGCAGCACGAGTGGTGCGAAGTCCAGGCCGGCCGCCTTGGCGGCCATGGGTACCAGGCTGTGGCCAGTCATGCCTGGCGAGGTGTTTATCTCCAGCAGGGCGACCGAACCGTCGCTGCGGCGGATCAGGTCGGTGCGCCCCCATCCCTGGCAGCCAAGCACGGCAGCGGCGCGCATCACCAACGCCTGGATGCGTTGCTCCTCATGGGCAGGCAGGCCGCAAGGACAGTGATAGCGGGTCTCGTCGCTGAAGTACTTGTTGTGGTAGTCGTAGTTGCCCTGGGGCGCCTCGATGCGGATGAGCGGCAGCGCCTGCTCGCCCACGAACCCGGCGGTGAGTTCCTCGCCGGCCACGAACTCCTCCGCCAGCACCAGCGCATCGTGGCGCGCGGCGAGCGCGAACGCGTCAGGCAAGTCGGCGGCGTGAAGCACGCGCGTGAGTCCCAGCGTGGAACCCTCGCGCGCCGGCTTCACGATCAGCGGCAAACCCAGCCGCAACGCCACCGCCTGCCAGTCGCAACCAGGCTTGAGCACCTCCCAGCGCGGCGTGGGAATGCCGCAACCCACCCACAGCATCTTGGTTCGCAGCTTGTCCATGGCCAGCGCCGAGGCCATCACGCCGCTGCCGGTGTAGGCGATACCCATGACTTCGAGCGCGCCCTGCACCGTGCCATCCTCGCCACCGCGGCCGTGCAACGCGATGAAGGCGCGCGCGAAGCCCTCGCGCTTGAGCTCGAACAACTCGCGCTGCGAGGGATCGAAGCCGTGGGCGTCCACCCCCGCGGCCTGCAACGCCGCAAGCACCGCACCGCCCGACAGCAGTGAAATCTCGCGCTCGCCGCTCGCGCCGCCCATCAGCACCGCCACCTTGCCAAAGCTGCGCGGGCCGCTCACGCCGACTCTCCCAGGATTCGCACTTCCGCTTCGAGGGCCACGCCGTGGGTGGCCAGCACGGCCTTGCGTACCGCGTCCATCAGGTGCTCGATGTCGCTGGCGCTGGCCGCACCCGTGTTGACGATGAAGTTGGCGTGCTTTTGCGACACCTCCGCCCCGCCGATGCGCAGGCCCTTCAGGCCACAGCGCTCGATCAGCCGCGCCGCATGGTCGCCGGGCGGATTGCGGAACACCGAGCCGGCGTTGGGCTGGCCAAGGGGCTGGCTGGCGATGCGTCGCGCCAGCAACTGCTTCACCCGGTCCCGTGCCGCCTCGCCGTCGCCCGGGGTAAACCGGAACCATGCCGCCGCGAACCACTCCCGGCCCGTGGCCACGGCGGGCAGCAGGCTGCAGTGGCGATAGCCCAGGCGATAGTGGCCGGGCACGCGCTCCACCAGCGCGCCGGCGCGGTCCACCACCAGCACGCGCTCCACCCGGTCCCAGGTTTCAGCGCCGTAGCAGCCGGCGTTCATGGCCAGCGCCCCACCCACGGTGCCGGGAATTCCCGCCAGGAACTCGGCGCCCTCCATCCCATGGGTGGCCGAGAAGCGCGACACTTTCGGGCTTGCCACGCCGGCCTCGGCATATACCACGCCCTCTCCCACGACAGCGATGCGGGCCAGCGCGCCGTGGGTGAATATCACCGTGCCGCGAAGGCCGCCATCGCGTACCAGCAGGTTGCTGCCCAGGCCGATCAGTTCCACCGGCTCGCCGGGCTCCAGGGTGGCAAGGAATGCGCACAGGTCGTCCAGGTCGGCGGGGAAATAGGCGCGGTCGGCGCAGCCGCCGGCGCGCCAGCTGCTGTGCCGGCTCATGGGCTCGTCCGGCCGCAATTCGCCGCGCAGGCCGTGAGTTCCCACGCGCCGCACCTCAGCCATGTCCATGAACCTGCTCCGCGGGATGGACGGCGGCGGCCTGCCTCACCAGCGCCGGCACCTGTCCAATGGAACCCGCGCCCATGGTGACCACCACGTCGCCGGGGCGCGCCGCCGCCAGGATTGCCGCCGGCAGCTCGCGCCAGTCCTCCACGAACACCGGCTCCACCTGCGCCTTGACGCGAATGGCGCGGGCCAGCGAGCGCCCGTCGGCGGCCACGATGGGCGCCTCTCCTGCCGCGTACACCTCGGTGAGCAGCAGCGCATCCACGGTGGACAGCACTTTGACGAAGTCCTCGAAGACATCGCGGGTGCGCGAGTAGCGATGCGGCTGGAAGGCCAGCACCAGGCGCTGTCCGGGGAAGGCGCCGCGTACGGCGGCCAGCGTGGCGGCCATCTCGGCCGGGTGGTGGCCGTAGTCGTCCACCAGAGTGAAGCTGCCGCCCGGCACGGCGATCTCGCCGTAGCGCTGGAAGCGCCGCCCCACACCGCGAAAGCCGGCCAGCGCGGCCAGAATCGCCTCGTCCGAAGCGCCCACCTCCATGCCCACGGCGATGGCGGCGAGGGCGTTCTGCACGTTGTGCACGCCGGGCAGGTTGAGGCTCACATCTAGGCGGCGTGCCGGCGTGCCATTGGCGGCGCGCCGCACGGTGAAGCGCATGCGGCCGCCGTCGTGAACGATGTGGGTGGCGCGGACCTGCGCGTCCTCGGACAACCCGTAGGTTGTCACGGGCTTGGTGAGCATGGGGATGATGCTGCGCACGTTGGCGTCGTCCACGCACAGCACGGCCATGCCGTAGAAAGGCAGGCGCTGCACGAACTCCACGAAGGCCTGGCGCAACCGGGCGAAATCGTGCCCGTAGGTTTCCATGTGGTCGGCATCGATATTGGTCACTACCGCGAGCACCGGTTGCAGGTAGAGAAACGAGGCGTCCGACTCATCGGCCTCCACCACGATGAACTCGCCCTGCCCAAGCTTTGCGTTGGTGCCCGCGGCCTCGAGCCGGCCGCCGATGACGAAGGTGGGGTCCATGCCGGCCTCGGCCAGCACGCTCGCCACCAGGCTCGTGGTGGTGGTCTTGCCATGGGTTCCTGCCACGGCGATGCCCTGGCGCAGGCGCATCAACTCGGCCAGCATGAGCGCGCGCGGCACCACCGGCGCACGCCTCGCCCGCGCCGCCGTCACCTCGGGGTTGTCGGGCTTCACCGCGGTGGAAGTCACCACCGCATCGGCGCCCTCAACATGGGCCGCCTCATGGCCCATGGATACCTGCGCGCCCAGCCTGGCCAGGCGGCGCGTGGCGGCGCTCTCGGCCACGTCCGAGCCACTCACCTGGTAGCCGAGATTGAGCAGCACTTCGGCGATGCCGCTCATGCCGGCGCCACCAATGCCCACGAAATGCACCCGCCGCACCTTGTGCCTCATGGGCGAGATCCCGCGACAGCGACGCACTGCTCGGCCACCAGCCGGGTGGCCTCGGGGCGCGCCAGCGCCCGGGCCTTGCGGGCCATCGCGTCGAGTGCCGCGCGGGTAAAGCCGTGCAGCAGTTGCGCAAGGCGCTGGGGCGTGAGCTCCGGCTGGGGCAGCAGCACCGCCGCGCCGGCGTCGGACAGGAAGCGCGCATTGGCACTCTGATGGTCATCCACGGCGTGGGGCAGCGGCACCAGCACCGCGGCCACGCCCGCCGCCGCGATCTCCGCCACGGTGAGCGCGCCCGCGCGGCACAGCACCACGTCGGCCTCGGCCAGTGCCGCGGCCATGTCCTCTATGAAGGCCACGCACTCGCCCTGCACGCCAGCGTGGGCATAGGCGGCGCGCAGCGCCTCGATGTGGCGAGTGCCCGACTGATGGCGCGTGAGCGGGCGAAGCGTCTCGGGCAGCAGCGCCAGCGCCGCGGGGACCGCCTCGTTGAGCGGCTGCGCGCCCAGGCTGCCGCCCACCACCAGCAGGCGCAGGCGGCCCTCACGGGCGCTGTAGCGCAGCGACGGGTCGGGCAGCGCGGCGATGGATTCGCGCACCGGATTGCCGGTCCACTGGCCGCCAGGCAGCACCCCGGGAAATCCGCTCAAGTTCCGCCGGGCCCAGCGTGCCAGCACGCGGTTGGCCATGCCGGCGATGGCGTTTTGCTCGTGCAGCACTAGGGGGAGGCCCGCCAGGGCGGCGGTCAGGCCGCCAGGAAAGGAGATATAGCCGCCCATTCCCAGCACCACGTCGGGCCGCTCGGCGCGGATCACCCGGGCGCATTGCAGGAGCGCCACCAGCAGGTTGAAGGGCAGCAGCAGCGCGCGCAACAGACCCTTGCCCCGCAGCCCCGCGAAACGAATGAAGCGGATCGGGTAGCCGCGCGCGGGCACCAGATCGGCCTCCATGCCGGCCTGCGAGCCCAGCCACACCACGCGCCAACCGCGTGCGCGCAGCCAGTCGGCCACGGCGAGCGCCGGCATCACGTGGCCGCCGGTGCCCCCGGCCATCACCAGCAAGGTGCGGGCGGCCGCCTTCACCGGGCACGCCCCTGCATCAGTTCGCGGTTTTCGAAGTCCACCCGCAGCAGGATCGCCAGGGCAGCCACGTTGGCCACCAGACCGCTGCCGCCGAAGGACATGAGCGGCAGGGTGATGCCCTTGGTGGGCAGCACGCCGAGATTGACGCCGATGTTGATGAGCGCCTGGGTGCCGATCCATAAACCCACGCCCTGGGCCACCAGCGCCGGGTAGTAGCGCTCCAGTCGCGCAGCCTGGGCGCCGATGGCAAAGGCGCGCGCCACCACCCAGCCCAGCAACGCCAGCACCACCGCGACGCCGGCGAAACCCAGCTCCTCACCGATCACGGCGAGCAGGAAATCGGTATGCGCCTCGGGCAGGTAGAGCAGCTTTTCCACGCTCGCCCCCAGGCCCACGCCGAACCACTCACCGCGCCCGAAGGCAATCAGGGCGTGGGAGAGTTGATAACCCGCGCCGAAGGGGTCGGACCACGGGTCCAGCAGTACCGCGATGCGCTGCATCCGGTAGGGCGAGACCCAGATGAGCAGCACGAAACCCACCACCAGCAGCACCACCAGCGCGGCGAACAACCGCCAGTTCATCCCGCCCAGGAACAGCACGCCCATGGCGATGGTGGTGATCACCACGAAAGCGCCAAAGTCAGGCTCCATGAGCAACAGGGTACCGATCAGCATCATGACCGCGAACAGCGGCAGAAACCCCTTGCGGAAGCTGCCCATGAAGGCAGCCTTGCGCACCGTGTAGTCGGCGGCATAGAGCACCGCGAACAGCTTCACCAGCTCTGAGGGCTGCACGCCTGCACCCAGCAGGCGCAACCAGCGCTGACTGCCGTTCACTTCGCGCCCCACGCCAGGGACCAGGACCGCCACCAGCAGCACCGCGCCCAGCAGGAACAGCCACGGCGCGGCCCGCTGCCAGAGCGCCACGGGAACCTGGAAAACGACCAATCCCGAGATCACAGCCACACCCAGGAAGACTGCGTGCCGCACTAGGTAATAGTGCGGCTGGTGGCCGGCGAGACGGCTCGCCTCCGCGATGGCGATGGAGGCGGAGTACACCATCACCAGGCCGCCGGCCAGCAGCAGCACCGCGGCTCGCAGCAGCGACCCGTCGAAGGGGGCCATGCGCACCCTTGGCCGGCTCAGGCTCGCATAGGACATGCCGCCTCCAGCTGATGTACCGCGGCACGGAACACCTCCGCGCGGTGCTCGTAGTCGCGGAACATGTCGAAGCTCGCGCAGGCCGGCGAGAGCAGCACCGCATCGCCTGTTCTCGAAGCGGCAAACGCGGCCCGCACCGCTTCCTCCATGGAAGCCGCGCGGATCATCTCCACACCGCTGCCGGCCGCCGCCCGCGCGATCAACTCGGCGTCGCGGCCGATCAACACCAACGCCCGCACACGCCCCGCCAGGGCACGGGCCAACGGCGCGAAATCCTGTCCCTTCCCCTCGCCGCCCGCAATCAGCACAACCGTCTCGCGCATGCCATGGAGCGCGGCCACGGTGGCGCCCACGTTGGTGCCCTTGGAATCGTCGAAGAACCGCCGGCCCTGAAGTTCGGCCACCAGTTGAACGCGGTGGGGCAGGCCCTCGAAGTCCATCAGGGCCCCAACCAGCGCCTCGTACTCCAGACCAATGGCGCGGCACAGCGCCAGAGCGGCAAGCGCATTGGCGGCGTTGTGCAACCCCGCCACGCGCAACCGCGACACCGGCAGTATGCGGCGCGTGCCTTCGGCGAGCCACGGCTCGCCATCGGCCAACAGCCCCCACTGCGGACCCGGTCCGGGCACTCCAAGGCCAAAGCTCCACACTGGCGCGCGGGGCAGCGCCAGGCGCTGCGTCCAGGGGTCGTCGCGATTCACCACCTGCACCCGCGCGCCCCGCAGGATGCCCGCCTTGGCGTCGCCGTAGGCCTGCATGGTGCCGTAGCGATCGAGGTGGTCCTCCGACAGGTTGAGAATGGCGGCCGCGTCGGGCGCCAGCGAGCGGGTGCTCTCCAGCTGGAAGCTCGACAGCTCCAGCACCACCGCCTGGGGCCACGGGCGCGCGCCGCTTTCCATGTCTGCCAGGGCATCCAGCACTGGCAGGCCGATGTTTCCGGCCACCAGCGTTTCGAGCCCCGCGCCGGCGCACAGTGCGCCGGCCATGGCCGTGACAGTGCTCTTGCCGTTGGAACCGGTGATGGCCAGCACCCGCGGATGCGCCAGAGCATGGGCCTCGGCGTGCTGCGCCAGGGCTCGGGAAAACAGTTCCACGTCGCCGATCACCTCGAGGCCTGCGGCCAGCGCGCGCTGCACCTCGGGATCGGAGCGCGGCACGCCGGGGCTCAGGATGGCCATCTGGGCGCCGCTGAAGTGCTCGGCGCGCCACGGCCCGAGGGCCACCTCCGCCTGCGCAAGGGCGGCGCGCAGTGCCGGCAGGGCCGGTGGCGCGGCGCGGGTGTCCAGCACGCGCACCCGCGCGCCGCGGCGCGCGCACCAGCGCGCCGCCGACAGGCCGGTGGCCCCCAGGCCGAGCACCAGAACGCGCTGGCCCTGGCTGGGCACTGCTGGCAGGGGCTGGGTCCCGTGGCTCATCGCAGCTTCAGCGTGGACAGGCCGAACAGCACCAGCATCATGGTGATGATCCAGAAGCGCACCACCACCTGGTTCTCCTTCCAGCCCTTGAGTTCGTAGTGGTGGTGCAGCGGCGCCATGCGGAAGATGCGCTTGCCGGTGAACTTGAAGGAAGCCACCTGCAGCATCACCGACAGCGTCTCCACTACGAACACCCCGCCCATGATGAACAGCACGATCTCCTGGCGCACGATGACGGCGATGGTGCCCAGGGCAGCCCCGAGGGCCAGCGCACCCACGTCGCCCATGAACACCTCGGCGGGGTAGGCGTTGAACCACAAAAAGGCGAGCCCCGCCCCGGCCATGGCGGCGCACAGCACCGTGAGTTCGCCAGCGCCGGGGATGTAGGGGAAGCCCAGGTACTTGGCAAACACCGTGTTGCCCGCCACATACGCGAACACCCCGAGCGCGCTTCCCACCATCACCGTGGGCATGATGGCGAGCCCGTCCAGCCCATCGGTGAGATTGACGGCGTTGGAGGTTCCAACGATCACGAAGTAGGTGAGCGTGATGAAGCCGATCACCCCGAGGGGATAGGCCACATGCTTGAAGAACGGCACGATGAGCTGAGTTTCTGTGGGCAGCGTGGCCGAGAACGCCAGAAAGAGGGCCGCGCCCAGCCCGATCACCGACTGCCACAGGTACTTCCAGCGCGCCGGCAGGCCCTTGGGATTGCGATGCACCACCTTGCGGTAGTCGTCCACCCAGCCGATGAGGCCATGGCCGAAGGTCACCACCAAGACCACCCACACGAAGCGATTGGAAAGATCGGCCCACAGCAGCGTCGCCACCCCCATGGACACCAGGATGAGCGCCCCGCCCATGGTGGGCGTGCCGGCCTTGCTGAGGTGGCTCTTGGGACCGTCGTCGCGCACCGCCTGGCCGATCTTGTAGGCGGTGAGCTTGCGGATCATGGCGGGCCCAACCACGAAGGAGATCACCAGCGAAGTCATGGTGGCGAGCACCGCGCGCAACGTGATGTAGGAAAACACGTTGAAGGCGCGTATGTCCCTGCCGAACCATTCGGCGAGCGCGAGCAGCATCAGCGGCCTCCCGCCGTTTCGGCCACGGGCGGCGCCAGGCGCTCCACCACCCGCTCCATGCGCATGAAGCGCGAGCCCTTCACCAGAACCGTGACGCCGTGTGCGCACTCGTCGCGCGCCGCTTGCGCGAGCGCCTCCACCGAACCGAAATGCCGTGCGCCGGCGCCAAAGGCGCTCACCGCCGCCGCCGCCGCCTCACCCAGGGCAAGCAGCGCGTGGATGCCGCGCACACGCGCGTGCTCGCCCACCTCGGCGTGCAGTGCGGGCGCATCCGCGCCCAGCTCGCCCATGTCACCCATCACGAACACCCGCCGGCCCGGCTGGCCGCCGAGCCAGTCCAGGGCCGCCTTCATGGAGTCGGGGTTGGCGTTGTAAGTGTCGTCCACCAGTACGGCGCCGGCGGGTCCGGGCTTGCGCTGCAAGCGACCCTGGGTACCGCGGTAGCCCGACAGGCCGGCGGCGATGTCCGAGGGCGCCACGCCCAGGGCCACGGCGCAGGCGGCCGCACACAGGGCGTTGCGAACGTTGTGCATGCCGGGCACCTGCAGGCGCAAGGCGGTATCGCCCGCCGGTGTGCGCAACACCAGCGCCGCGGGGTCCTGGGGCGACAGCCGGCCAGTGACGGCGGCTGGCCCATCGAGCGCGAAGTCGAGCACCGGGCGCCCCCCAGCCAGGCGCCGCCAGAAGGCGGCGTAGGCATCGTCGGCATTGATGATGCAGGTGCCGCCCGCGGCAAGCCCCTCGAAGATCTCGCCCTTGGCCCGGGCGATGTTGTCGCGCGAGCCCAGCTCGCCGATGTGGGCCGTGCCGGCATTGCCGATGGCGGCCACCTGGGGGCGCACCAGCCCCGTGAGGGCGGCGATTTCGCCCAGGTGGTTCATGCCCAGCTCCAGTACCGCGAAGCGGTGCCGTGCCCGCAGCCGCAACAACATTAGCGGCAGCCCGATGTGGTTGTTGAGATTACCTTCCGTGGCAAGCACCGCCTCGGCGCCGGCATGCACGCGCAGGATGGCGGCCAGCATTTCCTTGATGGTGGTCTTGCCGTTGCTGCCGGTAACGGCGGTGATGGCGGCTTCCATCCGCGAGCGCCACCAGGCCCCGAGCGCGCCCAGCGCGGCGCCCGTGTCGGGAACCACCAGCAGCGCGGCGCCCGCGGTGCGCACCCGCGCGGCGTCGGACACCAGCGCCGCCGCAGCACCTGCTGCCAGCGCGCCATCCACGTAGTCGTGGCCGTCGAAACGCTCGCCGCGCAGCGCCACGAAAAGCTCGCCGGCGCGCACCCGGCGGCTGTCGCTGCCCACGGCCTCCACGCGCACATCCGGCCCGCGCACCGCGGCGCCCAGGGCAGCAGCGGCCTCCGAGAGCCTAAACATGGGCCGTTTCCAGCACCGTGCGCGCCACGTGCACATCGTCGAAGGGCAGCCGCCGGCCGGCCACTTCCTGGGTACGCTCGTGCCCCTTGCCCGCCACCAGCACCACGTCGCGCGGGCCCGCCTCGCGCACCGCTCTGGCAATGGCAGCGGCACGATCGGGCTCCGCCACGTGATTCGCGTGGGCGCCCGCCGCCACCTGCTCGATGATGGCATGGGGGTCCTCCGAGCGGGGGTTGTCGCTGGTGACGATGGCCAGGTCGGACAGCCGTGTGGCGATCTCGCCCATGAGAGGCCGCTTGCCGGGATCGCGCTCGCCGCCACAACCAAACACGCACAGCAGCCGCGCACCCGCCTCGCGGCCCACCAGCTCGCGCAGGGTCTCCAGCACCTTCTGCAGGGCATCGGGGGTATGGGCGTAGTCCACCACCACCAGCGGCCGGCCGGGCACGCGCACAAGCTGCATGCGCCCCGCCACGGGCTCCACTTCACACAGTGCGCCGGCGGCGGCTTCCAGGGTCACGTCCGACGCAAGCAGCACGCCGAGGCTGCCCAGCAGGTTGCTGACGTTGAACCCGCCCAGCAGGCGACTGCGCAGCTGCGCCGCGCCCCAGGGCGTGCGGATTTCCAGGGACAAGCCGCGGGTGGAGAGATCGATACCGTGGGCGGCGATGTCGCCGTGGCCCACGCCGTAGCCCAACACCCGCGTGCGGGTGCGGTCGATACCCTCCAGCAGGGCTCGCCCGAAGGCGTCGTCGAGATTGATGACGGCATTGGCGAGACCGGGCCAGGCGAACAGCTTGGCCTTGGCCGCGCCATAGGCGGCCATGTCGCCGTGGTAATCCAGATGATCACGGGTGAGGTTGGTGAACAAGGCGGTGTGGAAATGCACGCCCGCCACGCGCCCCTGGTCCAGCCCGTGGGAGGACACCTCCATGGCCACCGCGCGCGCACCGCCATCGGCCAGCCTGCGCAGGCTGCCTTGCAGACTCACGGCGTCGGCGGTGGTGAGGGAGGCCGGTTCCAGCGCCCCAGGGAACCCGTTGCCCAGTGTTCCCATCAAGGCGCAGGGCGTTCCCAGGCGCCCCAGGGACTGGGCGATCCAGTGGCTGCAGGAGGTCTTGCCATTGGTTCCCGTGACACCGGCGATGCGCAGGATCCGTGACGGGTGTCCGAAAGTCTCGGCGGCCAAGGCCGCAACGCGCCCGCGCAGGCCCGGCACCGCCGCGTGTGGTGCCGGCCAGTCCGGGTTCCAGTGAAAGCCGCGTGGTTCGAAGAGCACGGCCGCGGCGCCTGCAGCCAGTGCCTGGGGAATGAAGGCCCGACCGTCACTGCGCTCGCCGGGAAAGGCGACGAATACGTCGCCGGGCGAGATGCGCCGGCTGTCTGCACTCATGCCGCGCAGCGGCACCCCAAGGCTTTCGAGCAACGCCCGTTCCGAAGCCGCCGCGCCGTGCATCAAACGCCCCTCCGCTGCGCCAGCCCTGCACCGCTCATACTTCCTCCGCAACGTCTGCGAGGTCGTCGACGGGACCAGTGCGAAGAACTGGCTGGTCGGGGGGGACGGAAAGCATGCGCAGGGCACCGGCCATCACGGCGGCGAACACCGGCGCGGCCACCTGTCCGCCGTAGTACTGGCTGCCACTGGGTTCGTCGATCAGCACCGCCACGAGAAGGCGCGGCCGGGAAGCCGGTGCGAATCCGATGAAGGAGGAAGCGTAACGGTCCGGTGCGTACCTGCCGTTCACTAGCTTGTGGGCCGTGCCGGTCTTGCCGGCCACCCGATAGCCCGGCACCTGGGCCCGTGGGGCGGTGCCCCCGGGCTGGGTGACCAGTTCGAGCATGGCGCGCACGGTGGCGGCCGTGACGGGAGAGATCACCGGCTGTCCAGGCGCGGGCTGGTCTCGGCGCACGAGCGAGACGGGCACGAGCTCGCCGTCGCCGCAGAACACGGTGTAGGCGCGCGCCAGTTGCAGTAGGCTCACGGAGATGCCGTGCCCGTAGCTCATGGTGGCCTGTTCGATGGGCCGCCAGCGGCTCGGGTCGCGCAACCGCCCGCCCGCCTCGCCGGGAAACCCCGTGCGCGGCACGGCGCCAAAACCCGAGGCGTTGAGGGTCTGCCAAAGGCGTTCCGGGGGCATGGCCAATGCCATGCGCGCGGTCCCCACATTGGAGGATTTTTGAATCACCTGCGACACGGTGAGGTTGCCGGCCGGGTGCGCATCGCGGATGGTGGCTGAGCCGATGGTGAGCGATCCGCCCGCGGTCTCGATGATCGAGTCGGGCCGCACCGTGCCCTGCTCCAGGGCCGCGGCCACGGTGAAAGGCTTGAGAGTGGAGCCCGGCTCGAAGAGGTCCACCACGGCGCGGTTGCGCATCTTTGCGGGGGTCAGGCGGGCGCGGTTGTTGGGGTTGAAGCTCGGCAGGTTGGCCAGCGCCAGGACCTCGCCCGAACGCACGTCGAGCACCACGATGCTGCCCGCCTTGGCCTGATGCTGCGCCACGGCGGCCTTGAGCTCTCGCCATGCCAGGTATTGCAGCTTGAGGTCGATGGACAACGCGAGCTCGCGGCCCTGCTGGGGGGTACGAATGCCGGCGACATCCTGTACCACCCGGCCGATGCGATCCTTGATGACGCGACGGCTGCCCGGCCGGCCCACCAGCCAGTCTTCCCAGGCGAGTTCGACCCCCTCCTGCCCCTTGTCGTCGAGATCGGTGAAACCCAGCACGTGGGCAAGGGTGTCGCCAGCGGGGTAGTAGCGCCGGTACTCGCGCTGCAAGAACACGCCGGGCAGGTCCAGCTGCACCACCTTGGCGGCCTCCGCCGGGGGCAGATGGCGCTTCAGGTAGACGAAATCCCTGTCGCGGTTTGCCAGGCGCTGGTCGAGTTCCTGCTCCTCCAGTTCAAGCAGGCGCGCAAGGCTGGCGCGTTGGGCGCGGGTCAGGTTCACATCCCCAGGGCTCGCCCACACCGACTCCATGGGCGTGGAGATGGCCAGGGGGTCGCCGTGGCGGTCGGTGATCATTCCCCGGTGGGCGCTGATCTCGATGAGGCGCGCGTAGCGAGCCTCGCCCTTTGCCTGCAGAAACTCCCGATTCATGCCTTGCAGCCAGAAGGCGCGGGCCGACAGGGCCGTGAAGCCGGCCGCCAGGAGGACGAACACCAAGCGCGTGCGCCACTGCGGCAGCCGCAGGGATAGCTGGGGGTGGGTCGCCGGGTTCATGGCGCCTCGGGCTCCACCACACGGACCCGGGAGACCGGCGGCACGCGCATGCCGAGGTACTGTGCCGCGATCTTTTCCACGCGCGAATGCATGGCCCAGGTGCTCTGCTCGAGCTGCAATTGGCCCCATTCCACTTCGATCTGGCGGGCCACGCGTTGCTCCTGCTCCAGGTCGTTGAAGAGCTTGCGTGCCCTGTGCTGGGATGTGACTGTCCCCAGGGCGCAGGCCACGGCCACCGCCACCAGGACCAAGTCGAGACGAATCATGTCTTTTCCGCCACCCGCAGGACGGCACTGCGAGCCCGCGGATTGGCGGCGATCTCGGCGGCACTGGGGCGCACCGCCTTGCCCACCAGGCGCATGGCGGGCGCGGGGATGTCCGCGGCGCGCACCGGCAGGCGTGCCGGGAGCGGAGGCGGTGAGGCCGCTGCCCGCAGTGCCTGCTTCACGAGCCGGTCTTCGAGGGAATGGAAGCTGATCACGGCGATGCGACCGCCCGGCGCCAGGCGCTCCATGAGCGCGGGCAGCGCTAGCGCCAGTTCCGCGGTCTCCTGATTGAGGTGAATCCGTACAGCCTGGAACGTGCGGGTCGCAGGGTCCTGACCTGGCTCACGCGTACGAACGGCCGTTGCCACGATCGCGGCAAGCTGGCGTGTGGTTCGCACAGGTTGGCGGCACCGAGCCGCAGCAATCGCTCTTGCAATCTGCTTAGCAAACCGTTCTTCGCCATGTTTTGCGATCACCTCCCTGATCTCGTCTTCCTGCGCCCGCGCCAACCACTCGGCGGCCGACTCGCCGGCGTCGGGATCCATGCGCATGTCGAGCGGGCCGTCACGACGGAACGAAAACCCCCGTGACGGATCGTCGAGTTGCGGCGACGACACTCCGAGGTCGAGTAGCGCGCCGTCGATTCGCGCCACCCCAGCCTCGTCCAGCACCTGCGCCACGGCGCCAAAGCGCGCGCGCACACAGCAAAAGCGCGGGTCGGCGATTGCCTGCGCTGCCGCGACCGCCTGCGGGTCGCGATCCAGCGCGATCAACCGACCACCCCGACCCAGCCATCCCAGGATCAGGCGGCTGTGCCCCCCACGGCCGAAGGTGGCATCCACGAAAACGCCCTCCGGCTTCACCTCCAGCGCCTCGAGGACCTCGCGCGCCAGCACGGGCACATGGGCGCCCGGGCCGGTCGCGTCGGTCATAGGGCGAAGTTCTCCATGCCCGGGGGCGGCGACTCCACCTGCGCCGGCATGCGCGACAGCTGCGCTTCCCATGCTTCGGCGCTCCATAGCTCGAAGTGGCTGCCTTGCCCGAACAACATCACTTGCTTCTCGATACCGGAGAAGCGACGCAACTCGGGCGACACCAGAACCCGGCCGCTTGCATCGAGCCCTACCTCCTCCGCATGCCCCACCAGCAACCGCTTCCACAGACTGGTCTGGGGATCGAAGGAGGACAGGGTCATGATCCGCGCCCGAATCGGCTCCCAGGCCGCAGCGGGGTAAAGCAAGAGACAACGATGCGGATGGGCAGTTAGTACAAGCTTACCTTCCGAGTCAGTCTGCAAGCGATCTCGATGCCGGGTTGGGATTGCCAACCGGCCTTTTGCATCGAGACTGATCTGGGCTGCACCTTGAAACAAGGAAGAGAATCCCCGAAGCGGCAGGCTTTTCCAGAAAAACCCACTTTATTCAGCTTTTTCCCACTTTATTGCATGTTTGATTCATGGTCAAGGAAAAATCCGGGTTTTTTTCAAGTGGGACAAAGACTTACAAGATAGCCTTCGGAACAGGCCTCAGAACCTCAACATTATTTATAAATATGTATTTAAATAATTTTCCTCGAAACAACATGAGGAATTGCCGCTGGCCGTGCCTCGCCGGGTCGCGGCAACACGAAATTCACGAGGGGAGAGCGAAGTCGGCCTGTAAGCCGGGTTCTGTCCGGGGCTTTCGCCCCGCGGCAGCCATTCCTCTGGGACCGCGGTTACCCGCGGCCTCAAGCAACCTACCCGGAAGCGGCGCGGACCACGCCATGGCTTCCCTATTTGGTCTTGCACCGGATGGGGTTTGCCAGCCCCGAACGTTGCCGCCGGGGCAGTGGGCTCTTACCCGGGGAGAACCTGCGCCCGCCCCCGCGGCCCTGTCGGGCCGCGCACTATTTCACCCTTGCCTGATCCCTCACGGGCCATCGGCGGTGTGTTTTCTGTTGCACTGATCCGTCGCCTCGCGGCGCCCGGCCGTTAGCCGGCATCCTGTCCTGCGGTGCCCGGACTTTCCTCTACGCGCCCGAAGCGCGCAGCGGCTGCCCGGCCGACTTCGCCCCCCCATTATCCCCCCGGCGGCGCCGCCATGGAGGCTTATACTGCGCGCCCTTGTCACCAACGGCCCCGGCCTCCCCTCACATGTCCGCCGTTTTCCCTGCCTCCGGATCGAGCCTGCGCCGCGACGCGCGTGTCATTGGTCTGGTGGGTGTCGCGCACGGCACCTCGCACTTTTTCCACCTCATCGTGGCGCCGCTGTTTCCATGGCTGAAGGTTCACTTCGGCCTGAGCTACGCGGAACTGGGACTGTTGATGACGGTGCTGTTCACGGTATCCGGCATCGGGCAGGCGCTGGCAGGATTCGTGGTGGATCGCATTGGTGCCTTTCCGGTGCTGGTTACCGGTGTGGCGTTGCTGGCCCTGTCCGCGCTGGTTCTGGCGGCGGCGCCCTCCTACCCGGTGTTGCTGCTGGGGGCGGCCATTTCCGGACTCGGCAACGCCGTGTTCCATCCCGCCGATTTCACGCTACTGAATCAGCGCGTCAGCGCCGCGCGGCTTCCCCACGCCTTCAGCGCCCACGGGCTGGCGGGCACCCTGGGCTGGGCCGTGGCGCCGGTGGTGCTGGCGGCGCTGGCCGGGCTGGCTGGCTGGCGAACCGCGCTGGTGGGTGCCAGCGCCCTTGCCTTGAGCGTGCTGGTGGCGCTGCTTCTGATGCGCGACGCACTCCACGACACCGTGGCAACGCGGCGCGAGCGCGCCAGCCGCGAGGCGCGCGAAGCCATCCCTGGCGCCACGCTCGCCTTCCTGCGAGAACCCGCCGTATGGGTGTGCTTCGGGTTCTTCTTCACCATGGCCATGGCGCTGGGCGGCATCCAGAGCTTTGCGCCGGCGGCGCTCCAGGAACTCTACGACGCGCCACTGGCACTAGCCGCCAGTGCCGTTACGTTGTTCATGCTGGCAAGCGCGGGCGGCAACATCGTGGGCGGGTTCCTGGCGGCGCGCAACCGTCGCCACGACCACGTCATCGCCGGCTCTTTCGTGCTGGCTGCCGCCATGTCGGCGCTACTGGCCACCGGCGCCGTGCCGTTGTGGCTGCTCGCCGCGCCCATCGCTGTGATGGGGTTCGCCTCCGGTATTGCCGGGCCGTCACGCGACCTGCTGGTGCGGGCAGCCGCGCCGCGCCATGCCACGGGCCGCGTCTACGGCGTTGTGTACTCGGGGCTGGACAGCGGCGTGGCCGTGGCTCCGCCGCTGTTCGGCGCCATGATGGACAACCACCACGCCGGCTGGCTGTTCGCGATGATCGGCGTATTTCAATTGCTGGCGCTGGTCACCGCGCTCGGGGTGGGCCGGCGCGCCGGCCGTCACAGCGCTGCGCCCCACAACGCGTAAGAGGCAACCGGCATGGCAACCAATGACACCCGCAGCATGGCGCTGTTCTGCGACTTCGAGAACGTGGCGCTGGGCGTTCGCGACGCCAAATATGAAAAGTTCGACATCAAGAAAATCCTCGAACGTCTGCTGCTCAAGGGCAGCATCGTGGTGAAAAAAGCCTACTGCGACTGGGAGCGCTACAAGACCTTCAAGGCGCCCATGCACGAGGCCTCCTTCGAGTTGATCGAGATTCCGCATGTGCGCCAGTCAGGCAAGAACTCCGCCGACATCCGCATGGTGGTGGATGCGCTGGATCTCTGCTACACCAAGTCCCACGTGGACACCTTCGTGCTCATTACGGGCGATTCCGACTTCTCGCCGCTGGTGTCCAAGCTGCGTGAAAACAATAAGACCGTCATCGGCGTGGGCGTGAAGAAGTCCACCTCCGACCTGCTGATCGCCAACTGCGACGAGTTCATCTACTACGACGACCTGGTGCGCGAAAAACCCAACGGTCGCCAGGCGGCCCGCAAGCGTGGCGCCAAGACCACGAAGAAATCAGCGGCAACCCCCGCGGCGGAGGCTGCCACCGACGTGGCGGAGGGCGCTGAAGGCGAGACCGCGCCGCGCAACGAAGACGCGCTGCGCCAAGAGGCCATCGACCTGGTGATGGAAACCGTCGAGGCACTCATGGAAGAGCGCGGCGCGGGTGACAAGGTCTGGGGGTCCATGGTGAAACAGGCGCTCAAGCGCCGCCGGCCAGGCTTCAGCGAAAGCTATTACGGTTTTCAGTCGTTCTCGAGGTTGCTCGAAGAGGCGGCGGCGCGCGGACTGCTGGAACTGGAACCGGACGAAAAGTCCGGCGGGGTGATCGTAAAGAGCTTCAACCCCGACTGGTAATCACCGGTCGAGCGGTTCGTCGGCCAGGGACACGGGGTCTTCCAGCGGTTCCAGGTGGCTGATCACCCAAGCCCTGGGCACGGTGGCGCGGATGTCGGCCTCGAAGCGCTCCAGCAGGTCGTGGCCGCGCTGCACCGACCAGTCGCCCGGCACCAGCACATGCACCGAGATGAAGGCCCGGCCGGCAGACTCGCGGGACCGCAGGGCGTGGAAGGCGACGCCGTGCTCGGCCTGGTAGCGCTCCAGCAGCCCGCGCAGGCTGGCGCGCTGGGGTGCCGGCACGGCGCGGTCGAGCAATCCTCCGAAGGACCGGCGCATCAGGCGAAACCCCGTCCACAGGATGTTCACGGCCACCGCCATGGCGATAAGCGGATCGAGCCGCTGCCAGCCGGTGAGCGCCACCGCGCCCACACCCACGACGACGCCAGAGGAGGTCCAAACGTCCGTGAGCAGGTGATGGGCGTCCGCCTCCAGGGTGATGGAACCACGCCGGCGGCCCACCCGCAGCAGCACCACCGCCACCGCCAGGTTCACCAACGAGGCCAGCACGGAGACCGCCAGCCCGATGCCCACATGCTCGATGGGCAGCGGCGTGATCAGCCGCTGCGCCGCCGTCCAGACGATGGCCGCCGCCGCCAGCACGATGAGCCCGCCCTCGAAGCCGCTGGAAAAGTATTCCGCCTTGCCGTAACCGAAGGTGTATTCCTCGTCCGGCGGCCGCTCGGCCAGGTGCAGCATCCACAGTGCCACCAGCGCTGCGGCGAGATTGACGAACGACTCCACTGCGTCGGAGAGCAGACCCACCGAGCCCGTGACCCACCAGGCGGCGCCCTTGAGCCCGATGGTGACCACGGCCGCCCCGATGGACAGCCAGGCATAGCGCGTCAGGCTCGGTTCGGCAGCCGTCACGTTGACCGCCTCATGACAGCGTCCACGCCACCGTGCCGCCAGCCCGCATGGGCACCAGGGCGTGCGCGCCGAAGGCCAGTTCCGCCGGCACCACCCACGGCCGTTTTTCAAGCGCCACGCGCTCCGTGTTCACGGGCAGCCCGTAGAACGCCGGTCCGTGGCGGCTGGCAAAACCCTCGAGAAGACCGAGCGCGCCCTCGGCCTCGAACACCTCCGCATACAGCTCGATGCCAGCATGGGCCGTGTACAGGCCCGCGCAGCCGCAATCGCTTTCCTTGGTGTGACGCGCGTGGGGTGCGCTGTCGGTTCCGAGGAAGAACTTCGGGCTGCCCGAGGTGGCCGCAGCCACCAGCGCGCGGCGATGTTCCTCGCGCTTGAGCACCGGCAGGCAGTAGTGGTGCGGGCGGATACCGCCCTGGAACAGGGCGTTGCGGTTCAGCAGCAGGTGGTGGGCGGTAATGGTGGCGGCCACGTTGGGCCCGGCGTCGCGCACGAAGGCGGCCGCCTGGGCCGTGGTGATGTGCTCGAACACCACCCGCAGGCCAGGCAGGCGCCGCAGCAGCGGATCGAGCAAGCGGTCGATGAAGGCCGCCTCGCGGTCGAATACGTCCACATGGGCGTCGGTAACTTCACCGTGCACCAGCAGCGGCAGGCCGCATTCGGCCATGGCTTCAAGGGCAGCCGCGCAGCGCGCCAAGTCGGTGACTCCGGCATCGGAGTGGGTGGTGGCACCGGCGGGGTAGAGCTTGATGCCGTGCACGAAACCGCTGGCGCGGGCGGCGCGCACCTCCTCGGGCGGGGTGTTGTCGGTGAGATACAGGGTCATGAGCGGCTCGAAGGCCATGCCCGCCGGCAGGGCGGCGAGAATGCGCTCGCGGTAGGCGCGTGCCGCCGCCACGGTGGTGACCGGCGGCTTGAGATTGGGCATGACGATGGCTCGGGCGAATCGGCGCGCCGTATCCGGCAATACCGCCGCCATCTCGGCGCCATCGCGCAAGTGCAGATGCCAGTCGTCGGGCTTGATCAGGTCGATGCGATCCACGCGCTGTCTCCAGTGGGTTTGTCAGGTGCGCTCGCTCAGCTCGAGCGCCTGCCGGTAGAGCACCTCGCGCGGCGCGCCGCTGATGCGCGCCGCCAGCCGCGCGGCGCGCGCTGCCGGCAGTTCCTCGAGCAACAGGGCCAGCAACTGCGCCGTATGGGCGCCGGCGATGGCGGCCTCCTCGGCCGGTGGTGCGGCGTGCAGCACGACCACGAATTCGCCGCGCTCGCGGTGGGCATCCGCGTCGAGCCAGGCCGGCGCCTCACCCAGCGTGCATTCGTGGATTTCCTCGAAGCGCTTGGTGAGCTCGCGCAGAAGCAGCACCCGCCGGGCGCCGCCCAGTTCCAACGCCATGGCGGCGAGCGTGTCGCGGATGCGGTGGGGCGCCTCGAACAGCACTACCGGCACCGCCGAGTCCGCCAGGACCCGCAGGGACTGACGCCGGGCCTGGCCCTTGGGGGGCAAGAAGCCCGCGAAGCAAAAGCCGGTCTCCTCGATGCCCGCCACCGACAGCGCGCACGTGACCGCGCTGGCTCCAGGCACGGGCACCACCCGCAAGCCCGCGGCCCGGGCCTCGCGCACCACTGCGGCGCCAGGATCGCTGATGCCCGGGGTGCCCGCATCGGTAACCAGCGCCACGCTGCGCCCCTGGCGCAACAGCTCCACCACGCGGCCGGCCGCGGCGCGTTGATTGTGCTGGTGAACAGGGATCATGCGCGTGGCAATGCCGAAGGCGTCCAGCAGCACGCGGGAGTGGCGCGTGTCCTCCGCGGCCATCACATCCACCGTTCGCAACAGGTCGAGGGCACGCAGCGTGAGATCGCGCAAATTACCGATGGGCGTGGCCACCACATATAATGTGGACGCCTCCGCGGATGAAGCTTCGCCATGCAACCCCAGCCCCCTGCCGTCCGCCCCTTGATCCCCGTTCATGCAGTGCTGCGCTCCGCGGCGCCGATTTTGTCGGCCGTCTGTCTACTATACGGGGCCGCCCTGGGGAGAGTCACGGAAGTGGCGCTGGCGCAGCAGGAACAACAGGAACAGCCGGCCACCACCGCCGCCGAGAACACCCCGCAGGAAAGCGGCAAGCCCGACGAGCCCGCCGCCGGCGGCGCCGCGCAGCCCGGCGCTCAATCCGCGCAGCGCGCCCCGGCTGCGAAAGCGCACGTGGCGCTGATTCTCCCGATCAAATCCCCAGGCCTCGGGCGGCTCGCCGAGGCTGTTCGCCTCGGGGCGACTGCGGCGGCCGCCGCTGACGGCGACGAGACCTCCCTGGCGCTGGTGACCTATCCCACGGGCGACGACGTCCGCGAGATCGTGTCCGCCTATGAGGCCGCCCTGCGCCAGGGCGCCAGGCTCGTGATCGGTCCGCTGGCCAAGCCCGCGGTGCACGCCTTGGCCAAGAGCGGCGCCGTATCCGTTCCCACGCTGGCGCTCAGCGTGCCCGACGCCGACCTTCCGCCGCCTGCCAACCTCTACTTCTTCGGCTTGCCGCTCGAGGCGGAAGCACGCCAGGTGGCGCAGCTGGCCCAGTCCCAGGGCCGCCGCCGCGCCGCCATCCTGGTCATGGATAACGCCCTGTCGCGGCGCCTGGCCCAAAGCTTCACCGACGAGTGGACACGCGCTGGACGGCAGATCGTGGGCCAGCACATGTTCACGAGCGAGGCGGCGCAATTACGCAAGATCCGTGATGCCATGGCGGCCGCAAACGCCGACATGATCTTCTTCGCGCTCGACGCCCAGCGCGCCCGCCAGGTGCGGCCCTATCTGGGCAAGACGCTCGCAACCTACGCCACCTCGCAGGTCCACGCACCGGCCAACGACGTGGTGGGCCAGCATGATCTCAATGGCCTCGTGTTCGTTGACATGCCCTGGCTGCTCGTGCCGGATCACCCTGCAGTCCTCGGTTATCGGCGCCCGTCGACGGCATTCCCGGCCACCGACCAGGATCGCTTCTACGCCCTGGGGATCGACGCGTGGCGGCTGGGTCAGGCACTCCTTGGCGACGGCCTCGACGCCGCCGGATCCATCGACGGAGTGACCGGGGACATCTCCCTCGGCCCTGGGCACCAGTTTCGCCGCGAGCCCGTGGCGGCGCAGTTCGTGCAGGGCGTGCCACGCCTGATCGGCCCCGCAGCGGGGCGATGAAAGCGCGAGGCGCCGCTGCCGAAGCCCGTGCTGCCGCCTTCCTGGCTTCGCACGGACTGCGCATCCTCGAACGCAACTTCCGCACTCGGGTGGGCGAAATCGACCTGGTGGCCGAACACGATGGCACCCTGGTGTTCGTGGAAGTGCGCATGCGTGCCAGCGAGCGCTTCGGAGGCGCCGCGGCAAGCATCACCGCGCCCAAGCGCCGGCGCATCGTTGCCGCAGCCCAGCTCTACATGACGCGCGTTCCTGCCGATCCGCCTTGCCGGTTCGACGCCGTCCTGGTGGATGGCGAAGGCACCATTCGCTGGATCCCCGACGCCTTCCAGGCCTGACCCGGCCGAGCACCGCACGTTTCCAGGACGAGTCCACTCGCGGAGCGCGTGCCATAATCGAGCTTCCGATTCCCGTCACGATCATCAATCCTGCCATGGACCTGCTTGGCCGTATCCGGCAGCACTTCTCCGACAGCGCCCAGCTGAAACTGTCCTGCGCACAATCGCTCGGCGAGCCCCTCCAGCGGGCCGCGGGGCTCATGGTTCGCTGCCTCATGAACGACGGCAAGATCCTCGCTTGCGGCAACGGCGGCTCGGCGGCCGATGCGCAGCACTTCAGCGCCGAGCTGCTCAACCGCTTCGAGATGGAACGTCCCGGCCTCGCGGCCGTGGCGCTCACCACCGACACCTCCACCCTCACCTCCATCGCCAACGACTACGACTACGTGCAGGTGTTCTCCAAGCAGGTGCGCGCCCTCGGTCGTCCGGGCGACGTTCTTCTCGCCATCTCCACCAGCGGCAACTCGCCCAATGTGGTGGATGCAGTGGAAGCCGCCCACGAAAAGCAGATGACCGTGGTGGCGCTCACCGGCAAGGATGGCGGGCGCATGGCGGCCCTTCTGCAACCGCAGGACGTGCACCTCAACGTTCCATCACCCGTCACCGCCCGCATCCAGGAGGTTCACATCCTGTGCCTGCACTGCCTGTGCGACGCCATAGATGTGCAACTGCTGGGGGTCGAATGAGGTCCGTCGCCACAGCTTTGCTTCTCCTGACGGCGCTCGTTCCCATGCTGCAAGGCTGCGTGCCCGTGGTGGCTGGCGCCGCCGTGGGGGCCGGTGTGCTGCTCGCCGAAGACCGCCGCTCCAGCGGCACCTACGTGGACGACCAAAGCATCGAGTTGAAGACGACCGCTCGCATCAGCGAAAAGCTGCCCGCCGCCCACGTGAACGTGACCAGCTTCAACCGCGTGACGCTGCTCACCGGCGAGGCGCCCACCGAAGCAGCCAAGGCCGAGATCGGCGCCATGGCGCAAGCGGTGGCGGGGGTGCGCGCGGTGCAGAACGAACTTGCGGTGAAGCCCAACAGTTCGGCAGGCGCCCGTGCCAACGACGCGGCCATCACCGCAAATGTAAAGACGCGGTTCGTGCAGGCGGGCAAGTTCCAGGCAAACCACGTCAAGGTGGTCACCGAGGCAAACGTCGTCTACCTGATGGGGCTGGTGAAGCGCAGCGAAGCGGCCGACGCCGCCAGTGTGGCGTCCCGCTCCAAAGGCGTTTCCAAGGTAATTCAGGTGTTCGAGTTCATCGACTGACGCTGTCCCCGGCTGCACCGGGCAGGGCGCCCTCCAGCGCAAGCAAGGCCGCCTTGCGGTGCAGCCCGGCGGCGTAACCCGTGAGTGCGCCATCGGCGCCAATGGCGCGGTGGCAGGGAACCACAATGGCAACGGGATTGCGGCCGTTGGCCGCGCCCACGGCGCGCGCCGCTCCCGGCGCGCCCAGCCGTGCGGCCACGGCGCCATAACTGGTGGTGGCACCGTAGGGAATCTCCCGCAAAAGCGCCCAGACGCGCTGCTGATACGGCGTTCCACGAGGGCGCAGCGGCAACTCAAAGCTGCGCCGTACCCCGGCAAAGTATTCGCCCAGCTGAAGGCGCGCGGCGCGCAGCACCGCCAGGTCGGGATCGAGCACCCAATCGGGTGCAAGGCGCGGGGCACGCCGCTCCCCCACGAAGTGCAGGCTGGTGAGGTGGCTGCCGTCAGCCGTGGCCACCAGAGTACCGAGGGGCGAGGCGATCAGGTCGTAGTGCATGGCGTGGTCTCTTGCGAATCGAGCGAATGCCAGAGGTGCATCACGGCGTAGGCGCGCCAGGGGCGCCAGTGGTGCGCGCGCGCCGCCGCGTCCCGGGGGCGGCTCACGCCCAGCGCCTTCATCACGCCATGATCGGCGGCGGGAAAGGCATCAGGCCAGGCGAGCGCGCGCATGGCCACGTACTGCGCCGTCCAGTCGCCCACGCCAGGCAGCGCCCGCAGACGCACCAGGGTGGCTTCCACGGGGGCGTCGGGCCGCAGGTCGAGCTCACCAGCCGCCACGGCCGCCGCCGCCGCCCGCAGTGTGTCGGCGCGGCGGCCGATGATGCCCAGGGCTGCGATGGCGTCGCGCGATTGCGCAGCGATGCGCTGCGGCGCTGGAAACAGCCGGTTGATGTCCGCGAAGGGGGTCTGCAAGGGCTCCCCAAAGGCCTCCACGAAACGGCGGGCCAGGGTGCGCGCGGCGCGAACCGTCACCTGCTGGCCCAGCACTGCGCGCACCAGCACCTCGAACCCATCCACTGCGCCGGGCAATCGCAGGCCGGGGCGCGGCGTGGCCAGAGGGCCAAGGGCCGCGGCCACCGCAAGCGGGTCGCCGTCGGTGTCGAAGAGGTGCTTCACGCGCGCCAGCACCGCAGTCAACACCGGCACGAGGGTGGCCGACACCCTCACCGCCAGCAGGGCGCGTTCCGGCACGGGCCGCACTTCGAACCAACCCGTGTGGCGCTGCACGCCCGCTTCAATCAGCAGGCTGCGGCGGTAGGCGCCGTCCTGCACCGACTCCACCTCGGTCAGACTGCGATCGCGCAGGAAAGCAAGCTGCCGCGCCCAGTCGTAGGGCGGGCGATACGCCAACTCGAAGTCCATGGCATCGGCGGGCGCCGTCGAGAGCAGACCCTGGCGCAACGCCGTGGGCGAGAGGCGGTAGCGGGTTCGAAACAGCGCATGGAAACGCCGCAGGCTGCCAAAGCCGCTGGCCAACGCCACTTCGGTCACGGGCAGGGTGGTGTCGGTGAGCAGCCGCTTGGCGAGCAGCAGCCGCTGGGTCTGGGCGAAAGCCACGGGTGCGACGCCAAACGCCGCGCCGAACGCGCGCCGCAGGTGACGCGGGCTCACACCCAGGCGCTGCGCCACGGTCTGGATGCCGCCGCCGGCGCGCGGCAATGCCTCCAGCAGGCGCGCCGCGTGCCGCGCCAGACGGGCCTGCGCATCCACGGCGGACAGGCCTGGCGCCAGTTCCGGTCGGCAGCGCAGGCAGGGGCGAAAGCCGGCCGCCTCGGCAGCGGCCGCCGAGCGGTGAAAGGTGCAGTGTTCGCGCCTGGGCACGCGAGCACTGCACACCGGCCGGCAGTAGATACCGGTGCTGGTGACACCGACGAAAAACCGCCCGTCGAAACGCGCATCGCGGGCGCGCAGCGCCGCGAAGCATTGGCCTGGGTCCAGTTCCATGGACCACGATGATAGGCGCCCTGCGCCGCCGGCACTGGCCGTTTGCGGACCTGGAATCGCGGCGCCGCCGCGCTTGATCCAGGTCAAGCAGACTGCCACCGCAGCGCTGCACCCTGCGCCTTTGCTTCGCACCTGCCAGCGCACGCGCGTGGCCGGAGTTGCTCGCCGGCCCTCGAACCCCCGCCTCCACGACCCCCTCAGGCCGCCACCATGCCCCGTGACTTCAGCCTCGAATCCGCCCTCGCCCTGTGCGCCGGCGCCGCCTGCGTCCTGACCCTCGCCACGGTTTCGGCGGACGCCGCCGAAACCTCCGCCGCCCGCGTGCTGCGCGACTGCCCCGCCTGCCCCGAGATGGTGGTGATCCCCGCGGGCGAGTTCATGATGGGATCGGAGTTCGCCGAATCCGGCCATCCGGATGAAAAACCCCGCCACAAGGTGACGATCGCCAAGCCCTTCGCCCTGTCGCGCACCGAGGTGACCTTCGACCAGTGGGCCGCCTGCGTGGCCGAGGGCAAGTGCCGCGAGCCCTCCGACGACGATCTCGGCCGGGGCGACCGGCCGGTGATCAACGTCACCTGGCAAGAGGCGCGCGACTTCGCCGCCTGGCTGTCGGCCAAGACCGGGCAGCGCTACCGCCTGCCCACCGAGGCCGAATGGGAGTACGCCGCCCGCGGCGGCACCGCCACCCCCTGGTTCTGGGGCACGGCCGAGAGCAGCTTCGGCTCGCACCTGGCCTGCGAATACGCCAACACCCACGACGAGACGGGCAAGGAAGCCCATCCCATGTACGTCTGGTCGAACCACCCCTGCGCCGACGGCTTCCCCGAAACGGCGCCCACGGGGCGCTTCAAGCCCAACGCCTTCGGCCTGCACGACATGCTGGGCAACGTGCGCGAGTGGGTGCTCGACTGCCACAAGCCCGGCTACGAGGGCGCGCCTGCCGATGGCTCGGCCGTGGATGCCGAGGCCTGCGAAAAGCGCATCGTGCGCGGCGGCGCCTGGATCGACGGCGCCTCCACCACCCGCGCGGCCTACCGTCATCCCGAAAAGCCCGACTCGGCCACTTACCAAATCGGCGTGCGGCTGGTGCGCGAGCTGTAGCGCGCCGGCCCCGCCCCAACCGGACATCTCTCCCATGGACCTCTGGCGCCTGGACGCCACCGACCTGGCGCGCCTGATTCGCCTTGGCCAGGTCTCAAGCCGCGACGCGGTGACCGCATGCCTGGCACGCATGGACGCCGTCAATCCGAGGCTCAATGCCGTGGTGCGGCGCATGGACGAGGAGGCCATGGCCGCCGCGGACGCCGCCGACACCGCCCGCGCCCGCGGCGAGGCCCTGGGCGAGCTGCACGGCGTCCCCGTCACCGTGAAGATCAACACCGACCAGCGCGGCCATCCCACCGACAACGGTGTGGCGGCCTTGCGCGATCTGGTGGCGCCCGAGGACGCGCCCGCGGTGGCCAACTTGCGCCGCGCCGGCGCGGTGTTCATCGGGCGCACCAACGCGCCCGCGTTCTCCATGCGCATCTTCTCCGACAACGCGCCCCACGGCCGCACGCTCAATCCGCGCGACCAGGACATCACTCCCGGCGGTTCCTCGGGAGGCGCCGGCGTCGCCGCCGCCGTGGGCATGGGGCCCATCGCCCATGGCACGGACATCGGCGGCTCGGTGCGCATTCCCGCCTACTGTAATGGCGTGGTGGGGCTGCGCACGGGCCTGGGGCGGGTGCCAGCCTTCAGCACCACCACGCGGGTTCCGCGGCCCCTCGGGGCGCAGCTCATGGCCACCCAGGGGCCGCACACCCGCAGCGTGCGCGACGCAAGGCTCGCCCTGTCGGTGATGATGCGCGGCGACGCCCGGGACACGCGCTGGGTGGACGTGCCCTTGCACGGCCCGCCGCCGGCGCGGCCCATCCGCGTGGCGCTGGTGCCGGAAGTGCCCGGCGGCTTCACCCACCCGGCCCAGGCCGCCGCCGTGCGCCTCGCCGGCGCCCACCTGGCGGGCGCGGGCTACGCCGTAGAGGAAGCGCTGCCTCCGGAGATGGAGGAGGTGGCGCGCCTCTGGCACGTGATCGGCGCGGGCGACGTGTTCCGCGTTCTCGGGCCCATGATCGAAAAAATGGGCGACGCCGACGCGGTCACCTCGCTGCACCACTGGCTCGCCCTGTCGCCCCGCCCCGATCCGGCCGCGGTGCTGGAGGCCTACGCCCAGCGCGACCGGCTGCTGCTGCTGTGGCAGGAGTTCTTCGTCCACCATCCCCTGGTGATCATGCCCACCCTGTGCGACCTGCCGCCCCGCCAGGAGCAGGACCTCACGCTCGAAGGCCAGCGCGGCATCCTCGAATCGCTGCGCGTGAGCCTTATCGCACCGCTGCTGGGGCTGGCCGGCCTCGCCGTTCCGGTGGGCAGCCACGGCCGCCTTCGCACTGGTGTACAGATCGTGCCCGCACGCTTCCGCGAGGACCTGGCCCTGGATGCCGGTGAGGTCATCGAGGCAGCCGAGGGCGTGGTGGAAGCCATCGACCCCTTCTGGTGAGGTTGCCCACCCTCGGCGTCCAGCGCCACCCGCGCGGCAGTAGTATGGCTTAAATGAATCTCCCGCCATCATCACCGGCACGCTGCGCCCTGGGGGCTTGCGCCACAGCGACGCCCACGTATTGCCCCGGACCGGCGTCTACGGCGCGGCGCATGGATCGACAGCGCCCCATGGACAGTTGAAGGCCGACCACAGACATGAGCGAAGCAGGCGGGCGGCTGCGCATCGACAAGTGGCTTTGGGCGGCGCGGTTCTTCAAGACACGGTCCCTGGCCGCCGATGCGGTGGAGGGAGGCAAGGCACTGGTGGCCGGGGAGAGGGTAAAGCCCTCCCGGACGATCAAGCCCGGCGATGCGCTGGAGGTGCGCATCGGCGCCTACCGCTGGCAGGTGACGGTGCTGGCCTTGTCCGACCGGCGCGGGCCCGCCGAGCAGGCGCGCCATCTCTACGCCGAGACCGAGGACAGCCGTGCCGAACGCGAACGCATGGCGCAAAGGCTGCGTGCTACGCGCATCGCGCACCCGCTGCTGCGCGGCCGTCCCACCAAGAAGCTGCGCCGCCAACTGGAGGCCCTGGGCGCTGCCCCGGAAGCCGAAGACGTGGACGGCTGGCTGCCCGGCCCCCCCGTCGATCCTTGAACGCCATGGACCCGTCCCCCGGACCCCAGGGCATGCTGTGGCGCAACATAACCGGCACGGCAGGCCCGCCGGGGGCGTAAACTCCGCCCGCCTTGGCCGGTGACTCGTGCCGACCTCCGAGGCCGTTTACCGCGCCCCCGTGGCGCCATGACAGGAGATGCTTCTCATGGAACAGGTGGTCATCGTCGGGGCCGTGCGCACGGCCGTGGGCAAATTCGGCGGCGCGCTAGCCAAGGTTGCCGCACCGCAACTGGGCGCCACAGTCATCAAGGCACTGCTGGCACGCACGGGGGTCAAGCCCGATCAAGTGAGCGAAGTGCTGCTCGGCCAGGTGCTCACGGCAGGATCAGGACAGAACCCGGCCCGCCAGGCGGCGCTGTTCGCCGGGCTGCCCGACATGGTGCCGGCCATGACCATCAACAAGGTGTGCGGGTCGGGCCTCAAGGCCACCCACCTGGCCGCCCAGGCCATCCTGGCGGGCGACGCTGAGATCGTGATTGCCGGCGGCCAGGAGAACATGAGCGCTGCCCCGCACGTGCTGCACAACTCCCGCGACGGCTTTCGCATGGGCGACACCAAGCTGGTGGACTCCATGATCGTGGATGGCCTGTGGGACGTGTACAACCAGTACCACATGGGCATCACGGCGGAGAACGTGGCCCGCAAGCATGGCGTGAGCCGCGCCGACCAGGATGCCTTCGCCGCCCATTCGCAACACAAGGCCGAGGCGGCCCAGGCGGCTGGCCGGTTCAAGGACGAGATCGCGCCGGTGGAGATCGCCTCCCGCAAGGGCACGGTGGTGTTCGAGACCGACGAATACATCAAGCCCGGCACCACCGCCGAGTCGCTGGCGGGGTTGCGACCGGCCTTCGACAAGGAAGGCACGGTGACGGCGGGCAACGCCTCGGGCATCAACGACGGTGCGGCGGCGGTGATGATGATGTCGGCGCGCAAAGCCGCCGAACTGGGCCTGGCGCCGCTGGCGCGCATCCGCGCCTATTCCTCGGCGGGCATCGACCCGAAGATCATGGGCATGGGCCCCGTGCCCGCCAGCCGCCTATGCCTGTCCAAGGCCGGCTGGAGCGTGGACGACATGGACCTCATGGAGATCAACGAAGCCTTCGCCGCCCAGGCCATCGCGGTGAACCGCGAGATGGGCTGGGACACCGCGAAGGTCAACGTGAACGGCGGCGCCATCGCCATCGGCCACCCCATCGGCGCAAGCGGTTGCCGCATCCTGGTGACGCTGCTGCACGAGATGATCCGCCGCAATGCCCGCAAGGGCCTGGCGTCGCTGTGCATCGGCGGCGGCATGGGCGTGGCGCTGGCAGTGGAACGCTGAGACAACGGGACCAACGGCCATGGCACAACGGGACGTGGTGGTGGTGAGCGGCGTGCGAACCGCCATCGGTGATTTTGGCGGCGCGCTTAAGGATTTTTCCCCGACGGAGTTGGGCGCCCTGGTGACCCGCGAGGCCATTGGCCGCGCCGGCATCGAGGCTGCCGAGGTGGGCCATGTGGTGTTCGGCAACGTCATCCAGACCGAACCCAGGGACATGTACCTGGCGCGCGTGTGCGCCATGAACGGCGGCATTCCCAAGGAAGCACCGGCCATGACGCTCAACCGGCTGTGCGGCAGCGGCCTGCAGGCCATCGTCAGCGCCGCCCAGGCCATTGCCCTGGGAGATGCCGACATCGCACTGGCGGGCGGGGCCGAGAGCATGAGCCGCTCGGGCTACCTGATGCCGGCCGCGCGCTGGGGGCAACGCATGGGGGACGCGGCACTGGTGGACTGGATGACGGGCGCCCTGTCCGACCCCTTCGACCGCCAGCACATGGGCGTCACCGCGGAACGCGTGGCCGAGCAGTGGAAGATCGGCCGTCAGGTGCAGGACGAATACGCCGTGGAGAGCCATCGGCGGGCTGCCCAGGCCCAGGCCGAGGGTCGCTTCCGCGACCAGATCCTGCCCGTGGAAGTGAAGTCGAAGAAGGGCAGCGTGCAATTCGCCGTCGACGAGCACGTGCGCGGCGAGGCCACGCTGGAGGACATGGCCAAGCTGCGGGCGGTGTTCCAGAAGGACGGCACCGTCACGGCCGGTAACGCCTCGGGCATCAACGACGCGGCTGCCGCCGTGGTGCTGATGGATGCCGAAACAGCCCGCGGCAAGGGCCTGGCGCCGCTGGCGCGGCTGGTGTCGTACGGCCACGCCGGGGTGGATCCGAAAATCATGGGTATCGGTCCGGTGCCAGCGGTGCAGAAGGCCATGGCACGCGCCGGACTCACGGTGGCGGACATGGACGTAATCGAATCAAACGAGGCCTTCGCCGCCCAGGCCTGTGCGGTGGCCATGGACCTGGGCTTCGACCCGGCCAAGACCAATCCCAACGGCGGCGCGGTGGCCCTGGGCCACCCCATCGGCGCCACCGGCTGCATTCTCACCATCAAGGCGCTGCACGAATTGCAACGCACCAACGCTCGCCATGCCCTGGTGACCATGTGCATTGGCGGCGGGCAGGGCATCGCCGCAGTGTTCGAACGCATGGCCTAGGGCATGGCGCCCCGGGGTCTGCAAGAACCTGGTTCCTTGCGCCGCCGCAGATCGTGGAACGCCGCCAGCGGTTGTTTCACGGCTCGGGGTTGTAAATAAACCGCTTTTAATTAAAGGTTTGTGGTTATTTCAGGCATTTTTTTGTTGCGCCGCACAAATTTGCTTGACAGGAGTCGTTCGCTTACAGGAAACTTCTATTGCGATGCAACATCCGGGACACTCGGAATGGTGCCTGCGCCAGTTCCTTGACCGAAGTCTTCCGGTCGCAACCTTCTCCTGCTGGAGTGTTACTTATGACCAATATCGCCGAGCAGTTCGCCGCTTTCAACAAAGCCAACGTGGATGCCATGCTGGGTTTTGCCGCCCTGAATGCCGCCAGTGCCGAGCGGTTCATCGACCTGCACACCAAGGCCGCCAAGGAAACCTTCGCCGAGTTTGCCGAACAGGTGCGTACCGTGGCTTCCGCCAAGGATGCCACCGAGCTGCTGCAGTTGGGCACCAAGCTCTCGCAGCCGCTGACCGAGAAGGCCGCCGCCTACGCCCAGAGCGTAGCCACGGTCACCTCCGAAAGCCAGGCCGAGCTGGCCAAGTTCGTGGACACCCAGGTGTCCGAAATTGCCAAGCAGTTCAGCAGCGCCATCGAGCAGGCAGCCAAATCGGCTCCGGCGGGGTCCGATTGGGCCATCTCGGCCGCCCGTCAGGCGGTCACCACCCTCAACCACTCCTATGACGCCGTGTCCCGCGCCGGCAAGCAGTTTGCCGAAATGACCGAGACCACCGTCAAGGCCGTGGCGAAGCCTGGTCTTGCGGCCGCCAACGCGTCCACTGCTGCCCGCAAGAAGGCTTGATCGAAAGCTGCTCGCGGCCGACACAAGGGCCCCCGCCTCGCGGGGGCCCTTTTTGTTTCCAGCGCGCGCGCCCGTTGCACTAAGCTCCCTCTCCATCATCGGGCTTCTGGGCCGCCACTGCCATGTCCGCGCTTACCGCATCGGCCGCCTGGACGGCCCTCGCCAGCCACCGCGCCATCCACGCCTCGCGCCACCTGCGCGAGCTGTTCCAAGGAGACCCGGCGCGTTTCCCGCGCCTGTGTGCCTCGGCCTGCGGCCTGTTGCTGGACTATTCCAGGAACGCCATCACCGACGAAACCCTGGCGCTGCTGATGGCGCTGGCCCGCCAGCAGGGCGTGGAGGCCCAGCGCGAGGCCATGTTCGCAGGAGCGCCCATCAATCACACCGAGGGCCGCGCGGTGCTGCACTGCGCGCTGCGCGCCCCCGCCTCGGCCAGCCTGGTTCTCGACGGGCACGACGTGATGCCGGGGGTGCGCGCCGTGCTGGCGCGCATGGAGGCGTTCTCCGCGGCAGTGCGCACCGGCCGGCTGCGCGGCCATCGCGGCGCCGCCTTCACCGACGTGGTGAACATCGGCATCGGCGGCTCGGACCTGGGCCCGCTCATGGTGGTGGAGGCGCTGCGCCACTACGCCGACGGCCCGCGGGTGCACTTCGTCTCCAATGTGGACGACGCGCACCTGGCGCAAACCCTGAGGGGTCTCGACCCGGCCACCACGCTGTTCATCGTGGCCTCCAAGACCTTCACAACCCTGGAGACCATGACCAACGCCGCTTCGGCGCGGCGCTGGCTGCTGCAAGCCCTGGGAGACGAAGCCGCGGTGGCGTCGCACTTCGTAGCCCTCAGCACCAATCTCGCCGCCACCGCCGCCTTCGGCATTGCCGCCGAGCGCGTGTTCGCCTTCTGGGACTGGGTGGGCGGCCGCTACTCCCTGTGGTCGGCCATCGGCCTGTCCATCTCCCTGGCGGTTGGCTTCGAGCGCTTCGAGCAACTGCTGGCGGGCGCCCATGCCATGGATCGCCACTTCCGCGAGGCACCCCTGGAGCGCAACCTGCCGGTGCTGATGGGGCTGATCGGCCTGTGGCACGTGAGTTTCTGCGGGTATCACAGCCACGCCGTGCTGCCCTACGACCAGTACCTGCACCGCTTTCCCGCCTTTCTCCAGCAACTGGACATGGAGAGCAACGGCAAGCGCACCGACCGCCACGGCAACCCCGTGGACTACGCCACCGGTCCGGTGCTGTGGGGGGAACCGGGCACCAACGGTCAGCACGCCTTTTTCCAGTTGCTGCACCAGGGCACTACGGTGGTGCCGGCGGACTTCATCGCCTGCGCCCAGGGCCTGCACGGGCTGCCCGACCACCATCGCCTGCTGCTGGCCAACTGCCTGGCCCAGAGCCGCGCCCTGGCCTTCGGCAAGACCCTGGAAGAAGCGCGCGCCGAGGCTGCGCGGGGCGCGCCCGGCGTGGACCTGGCCCCCTATCGCAGCTTCCCCGGCAACCGCCCCAGCAACACGCTGATCCTCGACCGTCTCACACCCGAGCACCTCGGCGCGCTGGTGGCGCTGTACGAGCACAAGGTGTTCGTGCAGGCCGCCGTTTGGAATATCAACGCCTTCGACCAGTGGGGCGTGGAACTGGGCAAGGCGCTGGCAACACCCATCGCGGCGGCCCTGGAGGGCACCCCATTGCCCCCCGGCACCGATGCTGCCACGGCCGGGCTGGTGGCCCACCTGCGCGCCCTGCAGGCGGGGCCCGGCTGAGACGGAGCCGGTTCAGGCCAGCCTGAGAAAGTGCTCGCGGTAGTAGCGCAGCTCGGCGATGGATTCGAGGATGTCGGCCAGTGCTTCGTGCTTGCCATGCTTGGCGAAACCGCCCAGCAGCTCGGGGCGCCAGCGGCGCGCCAGTTCCTTGAGGGTGCTCACATCCAGGTTGCGGTAGTGGAAGAAGGCCTCCAGCCGCGGCATGTGGCGAGCCAGAAAGCGGCGATCCTGGCAAATGGAATTGCCGCACATGGGCGAGGCGCCGGCGGGCACGTGCTGTGACAGCCACGCCACAAGCTCCGCCTCCACCGCCAGCTCGGAAAACACCGAGGCCTTGACCCGGTCGATCAGGCCGGAGCGCCCGTGGGTGCCCTTGTTCCAGGCATCCATGGCGTCGAGCACGGCATCGCTCTGGTGCACCACCCGCACCGGGCCTTCGGCCACGATGTCCAGGTTGCCGTTGGTCACCACCAGCGCCACCTCCAGCACGCGGTCGTTGTCGGGGCTGAGGCCGCTCATCTCCATGTCGATCCAGATCAGGTTGCTGCTGTCCTGTGCCATAATCCTTGCCTGATTTATCAAATGTTTTCAAACGCTTGATTGTGTCATAGGCGTTTGCCCCGCGTCATCCGCAAATTTGTTCCTCATTCCCGCCATGAACAGCTTCACCACCGTCTTCATCCTCGCCCTTGCCCTGGCCACCGGGCTGCGCCTGTGGCTTTCCCGGCGCCACGTCACCCACGTGCGCGCCCACCGAGACCGCGTGCCCGAGCCCTTCTCGGCCCGGATCGAACTGCCCGCCCACCAGAAAGCCGCCGACTACACCGTGGCCAAGGCCGGCCTCAACGCCACCGCTCTGGTGCTGGATGCGCTGCTGCTGCTTGTCCTGACCCTGGGCGGCGGTCTGGCCCTGTTGCAAGCCTGGTCCGATGGCCTGCTCGGCGCTGGCCTGGCCGGCGGCGTTGCGCTCATCGCCGCCGTCATGGTGGTCAATGCCCTGGTGGAGCTGCCGCTCAACGCCTATCGCGTGTTCGGCATCGAGACGCGCTTTGGCTTCAACAAGATGACCCCGGCCATGTTCGTGGCCGACCTGGTCAAGCAGACCCTGGTGGGCGCCCTGCTGGGCCTGCCGCTGGTGCTGGCGGTACTGTGGCTCATGGGCGCCACGGGGGCACTGTGGTGGCTTTGGACCTGGGTGGTGTGGATGGGCTTCAACGTGCTGGTGCTGGCCGTCTATCCCACCTTCATCGCGCCGTTGTTCAACAAATTCACGCCCATGCAGGAGGGCGACCTGAAGGCGCGCATCGAAGCGCTTCTGAGCAAGTGCGGCTTCAAGGCCCAGGGCCTGTTCGTGATGGACGGCTCACGCCGCTCGGCCCACGGCAACGCCTATTTCACCGGCTTCGGCAAGGCCAAGCGCATCGTGTTCTTCGACACGCTGCTCTCCCGCCTGCAGCCCGCCGAGATCGAAGCGGTGCTGGCCCACGAGCTGGGCCACTACAAGCTCAACCACGTGTTCCGCCGGCTGGCGTGGACCTTCACCGTGAGCCTGGGCTTTCTATGGGCGCTGGGACAGCTGCGCCATGCCGCCTGGTTCTACCAGGGGCTGGGCGTGCAGGCCCCGGCTGGCGATGCCATGGCGCTGGTGCTGTTCTTCCTGGTGGTGCCGGTGTTCACCTTCATGCTGCGCCCGATCATGGCCATGTACTCGCGCAAGCACGAGTTCGAGGCCGACGCCTACGCCGCGCGCAATGCCTCGGGTCCGGAGCTGGCCGAGGCGCTGGTGAAGCTCTACAAGGACAACGCCTCCACGCTCACGCCCGACCCCTTGCACTCGGCCTTCTACGACTCACACCCGCCGGCGGCGGCGCGCATCGCCCGCCTGAAGGGGCTGGCCCCGGCCTGAACGTGCCCGCCAGCGGCGTCAAGTCGCGCCCACCCATCGCCCTGCGCCCCATTGCTTTGGCCGCGGTCCGCCCCACGCCTGCGCATCGAGGATACCCGCCATGGATGCAGCCAACCTTTCCGCCCTGGTGGCGGATTTGTTCCTCACCATCAAGCTGTTGTCAGGGTACCCTGTGCCCGAGGTCCAGCCCACGGTCACCCGCGTCTCGAAGCAGACCATGCAGACCATGATCTGCGCCGGCCCCTGCGCGGTGCGCGCCTTTTTCACCCCCGACAAGGGCGTGTACATCGACGAACAGCTCGACCTGGCGGAGGACTACTTCGCCCGGTCCGTGCTCATGCACGAACTGGTGCACCACCTGCAACACGTGGCCGGCAAATTCGAAGACCTGGACACGCCCTGCCGCCGCTGGAAAGCCAAGGAGGTGGAGGCCCACGAGATCCAGCACAAGTACCTCAAGAAGCTGCGCCTCACCCAGCGCTTCATCGCCCTGGATACCGTGCCCATCACCTGCCCCGGGGATCAGGATAACGACTGATCACATCCCTGCCGGGAGAGGCGACGATTTTTCGACACCCATCCTCCATCTTCTTGAAAAGAACCCAGGTGGAAGGGGCGCACCCATTGATATTCCCTCGCGATTTCATCGCGGTTAATCAATAAATTCAATATACTAGTTTTCGCATTTCCAGCGTCGTCTCTGGCAGCACGCTCGGCACGCCATTTGCATTCTTCGCGAACGGCCAGCCGCCTCAAGCCTGATCCATCCGGTTGACGCCTCCCGAATGCTCCATCGCCCCAGACAGCACCGCGGCAGCAGCAACGTCGCCCAGGCGGGCGCCCCGCACGCCGCGCTGCTGCGGCCGGCGCACCACTGCTTCGCACTCGAGCCGCGGCAGATGTTCGACGGTGCGGCAGCGGCCGAGGCGGCGGCGCTGGCGATGCCGGGAACCGATGCCGATGACCGCGCCCCCGTTACCGCCACGGCGCGCCCGGAACCCGCGGCCGCCGAGCACGCGTCCGCTGAAACGGGTGGCCCCACGCCCGCAAGTGCGCTCCAGCAGCCAGCCCCCACCGACGCGAGCGCTCTGACGCAGCCGCCAGTGCGATTGGCCTTTGTGGATGGAAGTCTTCCGTCCGCGGCAACGCTCGCCACTGGCTTCAACGCCGGCACCACTGTGGTGATGCTGGAGAGCGGCCGTGATCCCTGGCAGCAGATGAGCGACGCGCTGGCCCTCGCTGGCGCAGGCACCGTGGCCGTGATCGACCTCGTCAGTCACGGTGACCATGACACCCTGATCATTGACGGCCGTGCCTATGGGGCCACCGAGCTCGCCGCGCGCACGTCGCTGCTTCAAGGCTGGCGCGGCCACCTGACGGCCGGCGCAGACCTGCTGCTGTATGGCTGCAAGGTGGGCGCGGACGGGACGGCAAGCCCTCTGCTCGCGCTGCTTGCGGCCACCACCTGCGCCGACGTGGCCGCCTCGACCGACGCCACCGCCACACACGCCCGGGGCGGCAACACCGTTCTGGAAGTCGCCACCGGGCCCATACAGGCGCCACCAGCGGCTCTGGAGGGCCTCGACGGCCCCCTTGCCGCCACCGCCATCACCGACGCCAACGCCGCCACCATCCGAACCACATTCGAAGACACGGAAATCGCGGTCAGCGGTCTCGGCATCACGGACAGCGACGCCCCCGCCAGCCTCTCGCTCCAGGTGGTGACGACCGGCGGCACTGCCCGGGTGACCACGCTCACCGGACTCACTTTCACCTCTGGCGCCAACGCCAGCGCCTCCTTCACGATCCGGGGCACACTGGCCAACGTCAATGCCGCGCTCGCCACCCTGCGATACACCCCGGCCCTCGACCAGAACAGTTCGACAACCGGCTTCGCGCCCCAGATCGCGCTCACCGCCAGCGACCTCAGCAACGGCGGCAGCGGCAGCCTGACAGTCAGCAATTTTGCCGTCGTCCCCCTCAACGATCCGCCCAACCTTTCCACGCGCGTGGCGCTTGCAGTCAACGAAGGGGGTAGCGCCACCTTCGGGCTCGCCCAGCTCGCCGCCTCCGCCAACCAGCTCGACCCCGACATCGGTACCGGCCAGCAGGTGCTCGCCCAGCAGATGATGGTGATCACCAGCCTGCCCGCGCAGGGTACGCTCACCTACAACAACGGCGCCGTGGCCATCGGGTCGGTGATCCCGGTGACCAGCCTTTCGGGCCTGCGCTACACGCACGACGGAACCGACATCGTCGCGATCCAGACCGTCGACTTCGGCGTCGTTGTCAACGACGGCGGTGGCGGTTCGACCTCGGCCACGCTCTCCATCAACATCGCACCCGTGAACGTCGCGCCGTCCATCAGCGGCACGCCCACGCTGCTCGAATCGCAGGTCAAGCTGGTAGCACCCGCCATCGCGCTCGGCGACGCCGCCGACACGCCCGCCAACGCCACCATCTTCATCGACAACATCTTCACCGGCGGGCAGGGCAGCCTCTTTCTCGACGCCAACGGCAATAACGTCATCGACGCGGGCGAGGCGCTCACCGGCGGCGTGTCGCTCACCGCCACCCAACGCGCCAACCTCTCCACGTGGCTCAAGTTCGCCCACAACGGGGCCGAGCCCAATGCGCCCGGGGCGATCGCGCCGTCCTTCCGCATCACCGTCACCGACGCTGGCGGCGGCACAGGCGTGCCCTCGGCGCCGGTCGCCGCCACCATCACCCTTGCCGTCACCCCCAACAACGACGACCCGACCCTCGCCAACGCCCACTCCACTCCGGCGACCCCGTTGACGGTGGGGGAAGGCACCAAGCTGAACCCCATCACGACGGCCATGCTCCAGGTCTCCGACGCCGATCGCGACCTGGCCGACCTCACCCAGACCACGCCCGCGAACCGCCTCGTCTACACCATCGGCACGCGGCCCACGCAGGGCGAGCTCCAGATCTTCGTGGGCGGCGGGTTGGGGCCGGAGGCCGATGGCTGGGTCGTGCTCGGTGACGGCGGCCGCTTCACCCAGGCACAGATCGATGCCGGTGAGGTCCGCTACTACCAGACCACCAACGTGCCCGACGGCGCAGCGACCGTCGACTCCTTCACCTTCAGCGTGCGCGACACGGCGCTCGGCTTCGACGTCTGGACAGACCCCGCAAACCCGGTGCCCGGCCGCGAGGGCGGACTGCGCGACACCGACACCGGCCCGATCGCAACCCGGGCGTTCCATTTCAGCATCGCGCCTCTCCCCGCCGTCGATACTCCCCGGCCGGGCACCAGCCACACGGGCGCTCCGCGACCGCCCACGCAAGGCTTCGGCGGGTCGACCATCACCTACAGCTTCGTGCCCACTGCCGGCATGCTCAGCGGCAACAGCCCCGCATTATGGAACGAGGGCAACATCGGCACAGCCGACGGCGGCTACCGCCTGACGAGCGCCATGCTCTCGTACCAGATAACGTGGACCGATGACGGCGGTACGTCGAATCCGGCTGACGACGTGTCGGTGGTGGTGCCGCCCGCCGAGACCATCTACACGCTCACCTCGGTGCCGCCCAACGGCATCCTGCAGCGACTGGTGGGTGCCAACTGGGAGGCGGTGGCGGACTACAGCCAGTTCACGCAGGCCGACATCGACGCCGGGCGCATCCGCTTCGTGCACAACGGCGGCGAGGACCATGTGGCGAGCTTCAGCTACCGCGTGAGCGACGGCACCCCCAACAGCTACAGCGCAAACTTCAACATCGACATGACCCCCTTCAACGACCGTCCAGTCGCCGCCGGCGGCGGTGCGGTGGTCACCGAAGGCAGCGGTAACACGGTTCGCCTTGGCACGGCAGCTGTCGGCATGAGCGACGCCGACGGCAGTCTCGACGGCAAGCCCGGGGAAGGCAGCCCCGACGTTCTCTGGTTCCGGCTCGACAGCCTGCCCGCCCACGGCACGGTCCAGCGCTGGAACGGCGCGGCGTGGGTGGCGGCCACCACCACCGAGTGGTTGCCCGGCGCGCTATTGAGCGCCACCGTCGACGGCGCGGTCTCGGGCCTGCGCTATTTGCACGACGGCAGCGAACCGCTGGCCTATGCCGGCGGCCCGCAAGTGACCTTCTCGTTCGTGGTGCGCGACGATCTCGCGCCCCCCGGCACACTCTTTGTCACCGACGCCACCACGCCAGCCGACACCAGTGGTTCGGCGCAAAGCAACCAGAGCGCCCCGGGAACGGTGACGGTGGTGGTTGTTCCGGTGAACAACCCGCCGCAGATCGCCGACACCCCCGGGGCAGCCGACCCGACCCTCGGCGGTCCGGTGATCACCGGCGGCGGCGCGCTCATTGCCGTCAACGAAACCATCGCCAACGTAACCGAGGGCACCACGGTGACCATCGGCGCGGCCTACCTCACGGCCATCGACCCCGACCACACCACCGTTCAGCGCCAGTACCGCATCATGGGCGCGCCTGCACTTGGCACGCTGCAACTCGGCGGCAAACCGCTGGGCGTGGGGTCCACCTTCACCCAGGCCGACATCGACGCCAACCTGCTCTCCTACCGGCACGCGGGCGCCGAAGTGGCCTCGGCGCTCACTACCGACACGCTCGGCAGCTATCACGACAAGTTCCACTTCGTGGTGAGCGACGGCGTCAGCGAGGACAGCGGCGCTGGCGCGCCGAACTACGTCACCGCGCTCATCACGCTCACGGCCGCCAACGACAAGCCGACGGTGGCCGCGCCGGGCACGCTCGACGTGCTGGCGATCGGCAGCGCGGCGGTGCCCGTGGGCGGTGTGTCGGTGGCCGACGTGGACCTCAACGTCATCATCGCCGGCGAGGAAGATTTCATCCGTGTCGAGGTCGCGGTGCTGACCGATCTCAACACACCCGTGGCTGGCGCCGAGCTCAACTTCACGGCCGCCGACCCGACGGCCAGCGCGCGCAGCCTCGTGACGGGCAAGAACACCAACGCGCTGGTGCTGCAGGGCACGCGCGCCCAGGTCAACGCCGCGCTCGCCACGCTCACGGTCGCCTTCACGACGGACGAGGACAGCCCAAGCCACAGGATCCGCGTCACGGCCGACGATCGCCTCTACGACAATACCGGGACACTCACGGGCGGCGCCAACGGCGGCGCCACCAACAGCGACGGCTCGGCGATCAACGCTACCAACAACCGGGTGAGCCGCGACATCGTGCTGCGCGCGTCCAATACCAACGATGCGCCCACCATCGTCAACACGTCGTCCTACAGCGTCAACGAGGACGTGCTGCTCACGCTGAGCGGCTTCACACTCTCCGACACCGACAGCTTCGACGGCACAGTGGTGGTGAAGGTCGAACTCTTCAGCGACTCCGGACGTACCATGCTTGCGACGGCCGACACCCAGGGCGCGCTGACCTACACCGGGCTCACGAACGTCACCGCCACAGGCACTGGCACCAACACGGTCACCCTGAGCGGCACGCTCGCCAACGTGCAGGCCGCGCTCAACACGATTCGCTTCGACAACGCGCCCGACTACAACGGCACGGGCGTCGGCGACGGCAAGCTCTACCTGCGCACCACCTTCACCGACTTCGGCCACGCCGACGTGCCCGCCGGTAACACGATAACGGTGGACAACGAGATCACCATCGTCCCCGTCAACGACGCGCCGGTGCTGGGCGTGCCCGGCAACACCGCGCTTTCGAGCGGCAGTTTCCTCGACTTCAACAGCGGCTTCAGCGTGCAGGACACCAAGGACGTGGCCCAGGGCGCAAACGACCAGATCGCCGTAACGGTTGCTGCAACCGTGGGCGGTTTGGCCTCTGGCGCAATCTCGATCCGGACCCCGGGCACAGCAACCATCGGCGGCGACGGCACGGCCACGGTCACCGTGAGCGGAACGGCAGCGGCGGTACAGGCCGCGCTCAACTCGCTGCGGTACACCCCTGTGGTCGCCAACCTCAATGCCACCGTGCTCATGACCGTAACCGCCGACGACCGCACGGCAGGCGCGGGAAATGGTGCCGAGGGCGTCGGCGTCGACGGCTTCAACACCGCCAGCGGCAGCTTCACGATCAATGTGTCGGCATTCAACGACCCGCCGACGAGCACTGCACCAGCGGACCTCGTGGTTGCCGAAGACTCCACCAACAACGCGGTCCTCGGTGTCTCGTTCAGCGATTCTGACGACTTCGGCGGCAATTTGCGCGTGACCCTCACCGTCACCCATGGCACGGTCAACCTCACCACCCGCACCGGACTTACCGTGGTGGCAGGCAACTATGCCACGTCGACCGTCACCGTGAGCGGCACCGAGGCGAACCTCAATGCCGGGCTCGCCAGCCTGCGCTACACGCCTACCGCCAACTACCATGGCAACGACACCCTCACCTTCACCGTCAACGACCAGGGGCTGACGGGCGAAGGCGTCCCCGGAGTCTCCACCTCCACGGTGGCAGTCACAGTGACGCCGGTGAACGACCGCCCCACCGCCAGCGGCACGACCCTGGCGGCCACCGCCGAGGACACCGCCGATCCCGCCGGCGCAGCCCTGTCCTCGATCAATTTCAACTACTCCGACGCCACCGACAATCAATC